>PVBE011374723.1_pt1 | contig 15199 bp, 9 predicted proteins | sample 1631181 | NCBI WGS metagenome assembly PVBE01 (sample SAMN08397723, study PRJNA350692) | Marine metagenome, whole genome shotgun sequencing project. | isolation source: water | place: Pacific Ocean | collected 2012-04 | reverse complement strand
GTTTCGATGGCCTGGCCTATCTCAGTGGGTTCTTGGACTGTGTGGAGGTCAACAGTAGCTTTTACCGCATCCCGAGCCCCAAGATCTGCGCCTCCTGGATCGACCGGGTGGTGGACCGCGAAGATTTCCGATTCAGCGTCAAGCTGTGGCAGGGATTCACGCACCAGGGCGAGGCCAGTGCCGAATTGTTCGCTGCGTTCCGGGAGGCGCTCGAGCCGATTCGTGAGGCGGGCCGACTGGCAGCCGTGTTGGTCCAGTTTCCCTGGTCGGTCGACGATACCGCAGTTGGGCGGCAGAGGCTCGAGTTGATCGCACGAGCGCTCGATGGATACGTGTTGGTGTTGGAGATCCGGCATCGCTCGTGGTTGGCGCCGGACGCCGTCCGCTGGATTGGCGATCAGGGGTACTGCTTCTGCAATATCGACCAGCCCCCGTCTGCGCAAGGTGTCTATCCGACGGCGCTGGTTACAGGCTCGCTGGGCTACGTTCGCTTGCACGGACGGGCCCAGGCTTGGTTCGACGGACAAGCGGGGCGTGATGCCAAATACGACTATCTGTATCGCCCGTGGGAACTGGAAAAGTGGACACACCGCATCGACCAGATCAGGGCGCGCGTCGGCTGCACGCTGGTGATCACCAACAACCACTTTCGCGGACAGGCCGTGGCCAATGCGATTCAGCTGCGGCAGATGCTAGGGCTGCGAGCGGTTTCGATCCCCGAGCGAATTCAAACCACATTCCCGTTTCTGCTATAATTTTCCCGAATGAACCCCAGGGATGACCCGACTCTATTTCTCTCAGGGCGCAGTGGCCAGGCCGAGAGCCAAGCTTTCAGCGAACAGGAGTTTGCTGCCCGTGCCCCCGCGCCGGTTTCCTTTCCTTACTGTCGGATCGTCAGCGAGCGTAGTCCGGTTCAGAAGCTGCAGCATCTGTTTCTGGTTTACGGCAATCTGGTTCGGTTCGCCACGATTCTCGCGTTAGCCGCTCGGCTAGAGCGTGGCATGGGTGCCGAGCAGGCGGGGCAGGAACTTCGCGTGTTGGGAGCCGGGGATCTCGAAGGCTGGGTCCAATCGCTCGGTCGGCTGACCGAGGGGCTGGCTGACGATGCACTGGGCAGGGCGCTCGACAACTTTCACCGGACGCTCGAGGTCGAGCGGACGATTCGGGTTCGTGAGATCATCGATATGCGCGCGGTGGAGAGCGAGCTGGGACAGCTGAGCAACCTGGCTCGCCTTCAGAAGAGCCATCCCCGCAATCTCGGAAAGGTTGATGAGTCGACACTACAACAGAGCCTGGCCTACGGCTTGCACGCGATACGCGAGATGCTCGAGCAGGCGGGGCCACTGCTGGCTTTTCGGTTGATCCACCGCTGTCGAGGTGCGGAAGGAGAATCGGAAGAGATACGCGAGCTGGTCGGCGACCGCGAGAAGTTCCCGTCCCTGGGGCGGGAAGTGCCTGACGGCATGGAGCTGGACCGTGTCTATGCGGAGCGGCCGGACGGCCCGCCCCTGGACCTGCACCCGCTGGCCGTTTTCCAGCAGTGCTATGAGTGTGTTCGGGAACTTGCCGACGGCGATAGCCGAGAGATTTTCTTTTATCGAGGCCATTCGGGGCGGCGGATCTACTACCAGGGAACACGTCATCAGATTGCGACGCAGGAACTTGTCTCGGCGTTTCAGCAGCGGCTCGGGGGCTGCCAGTCATTGCCGGATTCGGATGGGGGAGTTCCTTCTGACGCCAAGGGGTTACTGGAGAGTCTGACCTCTCGGTCGATCGAGCGCGCTCGGCAGTCAGGTCGATATCAGCCCGATTTGTACGTGGCGCGCAAGGAGGCGGAGCACCAGGTCCTGCGTCAGTTGTGCCACGGACGGCAGCCCGTGATGCTGATTCAGGGCGAGTGCGGACTGGGCAAGTCCGCACTGCTGGATCACCTTTGCTTGAAGCTCCCGCGCATGGGCCACTGGGTGCTGCCGCTGGACCTGATGAGCGAGGGCTTCCTCTCTGACGCGGCCTCGGTGGTCAACGAATCGCTGGGTGTGGCGGTTGGCGATCTGCTGAAAGAGGCGGCGGATGCTCTCAACGTGGGGAAGCGGCTGGTGATACTGGTCGATCACCTGGATCGAACCGCTTCGCAGGATCTATTCGAGTCTTTTGTCGCCTTGGCCGCGGACTGGGAGCGTGACTACCCGTTCGTCCGTTGGGTGATCACCATGCGGCCGTCTTTCGGCACGCTGATGCGCAACGAAGCGATCGGATCTCGTACGCTGAATGCGAACGTATTGGCTTCCTTCGAGCGGGACGGCCTGGAGGGACCGATTCACGAGCCGTTCTACCGGCTTCCCCAGCTGGACAAACAAGAGCGTGACACCCTCTATCAGAGGGCCACCCAGCTGGATCGCTTCCGTGTCGGCACCCCGATGCATTTACTCAAGAGCTCCACGCAAGAGATGCTGCGAAACCCGGACCTGTTGCTGTTGACCCTCGCAGGGTACCGCGCGCGCGAGATCCCTCCGGCGATGACGATCAACCGGATTCTCTCGCGTTACTGGCGCAAGCAGGTCGGGAAGACGGCCGAACGCAAGCAGTTCTCACGGGCCCTGGTTCGTGCGATGTACGAAAAGCGGACGGAGTCTGCATCGGTTGATGACCTGATCGACACAGGCGAAGAGGCCTTGGCTCGCGAGGTGCTGGCAGGCGAACAGAGCTCGTTGATCGAAGGTCTATGTCGAGATGGCGTCCTGGTGCGTCACGGTGGCGGCGAGGGGGTGTTCAACGAGGATCTGTTCTCCTTCACCCATCCACACGTGTTTGGCTTTCTGCTGGCGGACATGCTCGAAGGCGAACAGGGGCCGGATGCGCGGCTGATGGCCGATCTGTCGCGAGAGCCGGTTGGGCGCAACCTCGCAGCCGAGCCACTCTTTTTTCTGATGGCGCGCCGCGCCGAGTCCAAGGAGATCGACTGGATCGAGAAGGTTGTCTCGGCTGGTGGGCCGCTGATGCGCACGATCTTGCTTCGCTTGTTGCAGCACGAGGAGATGAAGCTCAGCCGCAAGAAGCCAGCAGAGCAGGAGGACTTGGGTCCTCTGGCCAGCGAGCTGCTGAGGGTCGAGGCCGGGGTCTACAGTCTGCTCGACCTGGCCGGTCAGTACTACCAGCGTGGGAATCTTGCGCGGGTACAGGTGCTGCTGACCAGGCTGCAGGCGAGTCCGGTGGCCGAGGAACTGCGTCTGGATTTCCTGCTCGCCCGAGCAGCGTTCGCACAGGGAGAGCTGAAGGCGGCGCTGAAGCACATCAAGAAGGCGGAAAAGCGACATCGAGATCTGGGTCCGAGCTGGGACTTCAAGTTTTCCTCGACTTACGCCGAGGTTCTGCTGGCCAGCGATCACGCGGCCAAGGCCGAGGGGCTGGTGCGCAAGCTGTTCGATCGCCTGCAGGTGGCTGAAGCACGAGATCTGTTGATCTCATGTCGGGTGCTGCTGGCGCGCTGTATTGCGGCGGGAGACAACCCTGAGCAGGCCACTGACCTGTATGAGAGGGCGATCGAGACTGCATTCCAGGCCAATGACGAGAGTCAGTCGCGACGTATTCGTGAGAGGTACGTGGCTCACCTGATGGCCCAGCGTGACGAAGCGGGAGCCCGTCAGCAGCTGGAGCACCTGCTAGAAGACGATCTCAGCGGAGCCGATGGGGAGGTTCGTTTGCTCGTGCAAATGGCGGAGCTCGAGCCGTGGGGTTCGCAGGCCCGGAGAGAACGACTGCAGAAAGCACTCGCGGTGGCGTTTCAGCTCGGTCCTTCGCTCACGCTGGCTGAGGTGGCCTTGGCCTTGGGCGAGGCGGAGGAGCAGGCGGATCGAATGCCGCAGGCCCTGGACTGCTTCTTGCAGGCGGTCGAGGTGAGTTGCCTGTTCGACGATCTGCAGCTCATCGCTCGCTCGCGGGATCGCCTGGGGCATACCCAGCAAGATCTCGGCGACTATGAGCAGGCTCTCGAGAACTTCTCAAAGAGCCTCGAGTTGAACAAGCGACTGAAGGACAAGGCGGGGTTGGCCTCTGTCTATCATAGTATCGGTCAGATCTTCCGCTCAATGGGTGATGGGCAGAAGGCTCTTGATTATTACGCCAAGAGCGGAGAGTTGAAAAAGGAACTTGGCGACGAGCAGGGGCAGGCGGCCACCTGGCTGCAGATGTCAGTGTTGTTGGCCGCGCGCGGAGACGATGCGGAAGCGGCGCGAGTGCTCAAGGCGGCAAAGCTGATCTGTGCGGTGGTGGGAGACCAGTGCGCCATGGCCGCCTGTCTGTGGAGCGACGGACTGATCGAGCAGGAGCGGGGCGACAACGAGCGCGCGCTGAAATGCTACGAGGAAGCGCGTAAGATCCAGGAGGTAGAAAATGATCGCCGCGGATTGGCGGCGACCTTCAGCCAGATGGCGCTGATCCACAAAGGGCGGGGCGACGACTACGCCGCACTCAAGTTGTTCGAGCAAGCCGCAGAGATCCACCAGCGGCGCGGGGATCGTCGTGGTCTGTCGGCCTGCTACAACAACATTGGCGTGATCTACGATGCGCGTGGTGATTTTGATCAGGCGCTGACGTACTACGAGCGCGACCTGGAGATCGCCCAGGAGTTGGAAGATCTGTCGGGCACGGCAACCAGCTTCAACAACCTCGCGATTCTGCACTATCATCAGCGTAACTTCGTCCGGGCGCTGTATTACCTGGAGAAGAGTTATGGGGTGTACAAGCAGCTGGGTGACAAGGGGGCGATCTCGGCAATGGAAGAGAAGATCGCCCGCGTCAAGGCGAAGATGTAGGCCTGAAGGAGTCCGCCGCAGCGGTCGATCGATGGCTGCGGTCTGGCAGTCGTCAGACGGCCCCGGCACTCACCGCGTACATCAACTGGGCGCCGTAATACAGCGGCACCCCCCAGAGCTTGTTGACGAATTCTCGCTGGACGAACCGATTTCGTGCCACGGCCAGATCCGAAATGAAAAAGCAGATCGCGGCAGAGCCGATGAGCGTCTCGCCGGTCCCCAGTGCGAGCGCGGCCGAGGCGGTCAGCACCGCCGTGTAGACCTGCACCGGCACGCGATACTTGCGCTCTAGCTTGGGCATCAGCCAGACCAGGGCGAGGCTGGCGGGTAGCCCGAGGACGGCGACCGCTGCCAGCGTGTGTACTGGCGACGAGCCCCGCACTGCAAACGCAGCAGCATAGACGAGGTGGGCGGCGAGAAAGCTGGCCAGTCCGAGCAGCAAGGTGTGCTCCGGTAACAGCAGGAGGTCACCCAGCCAGGAGAGGCACAATGCGGCCAGCAGCACCCGACCGTAAGGCGTCTGCCAGGCGCCATGCATCACGGCGGCGGCCAGGAAGCCAGTGGAAGCGAGCGGCTTGAAGACGCAGATGCCTGTTTGCCAGCTCAGGTACTCGGCGACAAGCAGGCAAAATACGAGCACCCCGACGAGGATCAGAGCGGTCGCTGGAGGACCTCCTGCCCCCCGCGGCGACCCGAATCCGGGCCGATGGGTCTGGCTGCCATGGGTTCGTGGGACAGAGCGGTCCGGCCCGGGCACGCGGGGGGCAGGTCGGCGGGATCGGCGGTTTGCTCCGGGTCCCTCCGAGGTGAGGGGGTCGCATTGGCCGACGGGCAAGAAGGGCCTGGGTGGGGCACTAGCGAGATGAGGCCACCGCTTGTTCCGTTTCCGGAACGGCGTCGAGAATCTTGTCCAGAATGTGATCCGGGTGAATGCCCTCTGCCTCTCCCTCGAAGTTGAGGATCAGTCGATGGCGCAGAGCCGGATGTGTGACGCGTCGGATATCGTCGCAGCTGACGGCAAAACGCTGGTCGAGGAGCGCGCTGACTTTGCCTGCCAGGACCAGCGACTGCAGTCCGCGCGGGCTGCAGCCGTATCTTACGTAACGTCGGGTTTCGTTGACCGATTGGGGCTTGTCCGGATGGGTGGCTAGCACGAGCCGTGCGGCGTACCGCTCCACGTGTGGAGCGATCGGAACCGCCTTGACCACATCTCGCATATCGAGAATGTCTGTTTTATTGGCCACCTGCCTCACCTCGGGCCAGTTCTCGCCGGTTGTACGGCTGGAGATCAATGTCAGTTCGTCCAGGTCAGGAAAGGGGACGTTCAGCTTGAGCATGAAACGGTCGACCTGGGCTTCAGGGAGGGGGTAGGTGCCCTCCATCTCCAGCGGGTTCTGCGTCGCCAGCACCAGGAACGGTGCGTCCAGCGGGTAGGTGGTCCCGCCCACGGTAACCCTGTGTTCCTGCATCGCCTCGAGCAGCGCCGATTGGGTCTTGGGGGTGGCACGGTTGATCTCGTCAGCCAGCACGATGTTGGCGAAGATCGGCCCCTGTTGGAAGCTGAAAGTCCGCTGACCGGACTGCGTCTCGAGCACCATGTTGGTGCCAATGATGTCTGCTGGCATCAGGTCGGGTGTGAACTGGATCCGCGAGAAATCGATATCGATCACTTCGGCCAGCGTTTTCACCAGCTGGGTCTTGCCCAGTCCCGGAACGCCTTCGAGCAGAACGTTGCCGTTCGCTAGCAGGGCAGTCAGTACCCCGCGGATGATCCCGCTCTGTCCGACGATCATCTGGGACATCTCTGACTGGAGACGTCCAAATACCTGACGGAAGCGGTTGACGGTTTCTTCGACGGATGCTTGGCTCATTTCGGTTTGATTCGCTGAAAGTACTGTTTGATGTATTCCCGCCGCCCCAGTGGCACCTTCTCCTTGACGATCCGTTCCTCGGCTGCCTTGCGGAATTTCTCGATCATGTTGCGGTATTCGAGGCCGGACTGAGCCTTGTCGTTTGTTCCCTTGATCAACATGATCTGCGACTGACCCTCCTGGCCTATCCGGTGGGCCTTCAGCTGGGCCGGATTTCGTTTGGACGAGAGGCGTTTGCCCTCACCGCTGCGCTTGCTCGATCCGTGGCCCGCTTTTGGCTGGCCCATCGAGAGGCTCCCCGGCCCGCGGCTGCGGCTGGAGGACTTGCGGTCCAGTGACAGATTGATCCAGCAGCGTGGGCAGGAGCACTTTTTCTTGCATTTGGGACAGTCCTTGTCCGCTGTTCGGCAAGGGCACTCGGCGCAGCTACCCTTGAACTGGCAGCCAATGCAGGGCCCCTTGGAAGGCCCGGAGCCCCGCCCCTGCTGTCCGCCAGAACCGAGACGCACCTGGTTTGGATTTATCCTGACCGGCTTGCCACGGTCCCGGTTCTGGTCGCGGTACTTGCGGTCCTGGCTCTGTCGCCGACTCGTGTACTTGTCACGCTCGTTGATCTTCACCTTGGCCCAGTCGAGTTGAACCTGGGCTTCCCTGGCCAGTCGGCCCAGCTGGTCCTGTCTGTTGACCAGCTGTTGTAGCTGCTGCAGCTTCTTGGCCAGCTGGGCCATTGCTTGGCCGGCCTCCCGGTTTCGCGCGCCGCCGAGAGCGGCCGCGGCCTGCTGCATCTGATCGGCCAGGTCCTTGGTGGACTTCGATCTCAATTGCTTTTTCGTCGATTCGAGTCGCTTGCGCAGCCGTTTTTTCTCGGCCGGCAGCAGCCGCTGCTGGGTGATGCGCCGCGCCAGATGGGCCAGCCCCTGGCTGGCCTGCTTCAGCTTGCCCCGGGCCAGTTTTCCCGCGACCTCCTGGGTCAGCCGGTCCTTGCCCAGTTCCTTGGCGAGTGCTGCGAGGTCCTGTGCCAGTCGTCTTCGCTTCTCCGCATTTGTCCGCTCGACGCCCTCCAGCTTTCGTCTCCCCTGACTGACCCGCTGCGTGGCCTGTTTGCGTGTGGTGCCTCGGCGCTGCAGGGTCTGCGCGACCTTACGCAGTTCGCCGGTGATCGGTTCTTTCTGGAGACGGGTTGCCGAGCCCGGCTGAGCGGCGATCCGGTCCGCCAGTTTTTTTAGTTGCTGGGCCACCGCTTCGAGTGTCTGGCGGGTTTTTTCGTCGGCCACCAGGGTGGCCTGGAGGGTCTGCGCAGGAGCGCCGGGCATGGCGATTGCGAGCGCTCCCAGCAAAAGCAGCGAGGCGAGTGCCAGCACCCCTCCCAAGGATGCCACTGCCGGCGGAGTGAGCGGATAGAGGCGCTCGCCCAGTTCGTCCGGTTGATGGCGTTGGGCGTCTGCCAGCAGAGCGTGCACGAACGGGCTGGACTGCCCGCGGAGCTGTAGCGCGCTGGCTAACCGGTCGTGCAGCCCGAGCCGCTGATCCAGCTCGCAGGCTGCCAGAAGCGGATCGTCGGACACCGGATGGTTGCGGTGGGCAGCGGCAGCCGCCATAGCGCTCACCGCCAGCAGCAGCATGGCGCAGACGACGCAGAGCGTAGCGATGCCTTCCAGGTAGGTGCTGCCCGATGGCCAGTAGGGGTAGGCCCACACTGCGGCCAGGAGAAGCAGGTACACGACGACCACGCTCCAGGTGATCCAGGCCAGGAAGGCCTGCCAGGCGGCGACCCGGCGAATCCTGCGCGTCATCTGGTCGACGAGGCGGTCGAGGTGGGTGGCACCCATCAACTTAAATAGTACCTCACGACTCGGCGGCTGACCCCAATTACTTGGCAAGTCCTGGCAAACTGGGTTGCCCCAGATACGGTCCGGGAGGCGTCGTGGTCGTGGCTGGTGGGATCAAATGGGCCTCCAGATCGGGCTGACGGGTTACTGTCTGGTGGATTCGGCAGTGCGGGAGGGGTGTGTTCCCGAGTCGCTGTCGAGTCGGATCGACTGAACGACGAAGTGGGTTTTGCAGTCGATGCACAGGACGTGGCCGTCGGAGGGATAGGTGGTGAAATCCAGTTCCTGGGTGCCACAGCGGGGGCAGTACTTGATATGTTCGCGCATTATCAGCCATTATAAGATGCCGTTCAGGGTCCGGTAACGAAATCCACACATCTGCCTTGGCTTGACGGTCGTCTCGTGGGTTGCTAAAGTGCAAAATAGCAACACCTTGGGAGATCTTGCCCTCTGGAGATTGGGATATGATTGGTCGCTTCGGCTTGACGCTGATCCTCGCCACGTTGGTCTTCACCATCATACCGACCACTGCTTCTGCACAGGACCAGAAAGTGCAGATCAACTTCGTGAACGTGAAACTCGAAGTGTTCGTGAAGTGGGTCGCCGAGATGACCGACAAGCGGTTTCTCTATTCGCAGGACATCGGCGGCAAGATGGTCTTCCTGCTCAGCCCGACGGCGGTGGAGCGGAGCAAGATCTACAGCATCTTCCAGCAGGTGATGGCCCACAATGGCTATGCCCTGTTCCCCTCCGGAGACAAGGACGGTGCGGTGATCCGGATCGTCGATACAGGCAACGCCAAGTGGCAGCCAGCGACGATCATCAGCCTGGCCGAGCTGGACAAGGCCAGTAGCTACCAGTACATCACCCAGGTCATCCCGCTTCATCATATCACCGCGCGGGCGGCCAATAACGCGCTGCGAATTGCCCGCCTGGCCGATCCGCGGGCCGGTCTGGTCGTGGGCCTGGACGACTCGAACACACTGCTGCTGACCGGATTCGCCCCGAACGTCAAGCGGATCTACGACGTCATCAAGCTGATGGACATCCCGGGGCCGAAACTGACGACCGAGCGGGTGCAGCTCAAGTGGTCCACGCCGGACTATCTGGTCCCCAAACTGAAGGACCTGGTCAAGCCGAGTGCCGCCCCGAGCCGTGGCGGCGCCAGGGCCGGGACCAGCGTCGGCACCGGCGCCGATCGCTCCTTCGTCAACCTGGTGGCCGACCCACGGACCAACTCGATCGTCTTGCAGGCCTACCCCGAGCGCCTGAGCGAGTTGAAGGCCCTGATCAAGAAGATGGACATCGAGCCCGTCGGGGACGAGGGCGGGATCCACATCTATCAACTCAAGCACCACAACGCGACCGACCTGGAAGAGGTTCTCTCCAAGCTGATCTCGGGCAAGGGAATCCCCCGGCGGGCGACAGAGGGACAACCCGGCGGCGGCGGCGGCGGCGAGAACTCGACCGAGCAGCAGACGGTGACCGTGGTGGCGGACAAGCACAACAACTCCTTGGTGGTCACCGGTAGTGCGGCCGAGTGGAAAGAGATCCGCATGATTCTGGTCGAGCTCGATCAGCGTCGTCCGCAGGTGTTGATCGAGGTGGCGATCGTCGAGATGAGCCCCTCGGAGGCGATGCGGATCGGCGTCGAGCTGGGTACGACCGACACCGCCCACGGCCGTGTTCGCGGCTTCGGCGCGACCAACTTTGGTCTCTCACAGCTGGCAGGCGCGGACGGGACTCCAGTCGACACGTTCGGCCCGGACGCACCGATTCGTGTTCCTTTTCTGCCGGTCGGGTCTGGAACGGGGTTTCTCTCCAAGGCAGACACTCTGCTGATCGGGGACGAGGAGCGGACGATCTTCAAGATTCCGATCATCCTCCAGATGCTCAAGGAGGACGTGGCCATCGAAGTGCTCTCGATGCCCCGTCTGGTGACCAACGACAACGAGACGGCCCACATCAAGGTGACCGAGGCGGATCCGGTGATCAAGCAAGAAACGACCACCTCGGGTAGCACGGTCAACAGCTTCGACGGCTTCGAGGAGGCAGGTACGGAGTTGACCATCACACCCCACATCTCCGCGGACAACTACTTGCGCCTGGAGATCTTGCAGAAACTCGAGGTGTTCCGTGGGGCGGCTCCGGTGGCCGGACTTCCCCGAGCAAAGGTGTCGCGTGAGCTCAAGTCGTCGATCACCATCCCGGACGGCCAGACGGTCGTGATGGGTGGGTTGGTGCGCAGCGAAGAGTCCGAAACCGTCCGCAAGATTCCGGTGCTGGGGGATATTCCCCTGCTCGGGATTCTCTTTCGCCGGACCGACAAGCTGGTCTCGAAGACCCGACTCTACCTGTTCATCACGCCTCACATCCTCAAGCAAGCCGACTTCAAGGATCTGGCCAAGATCTCGTACGATCACAAGTTGGAGGCCTACCGCGCGGGCGGCAATATCGGGCGTTTCGACAAGCGCTTCGTCGAGTATCAGCGGCGGTTGGGCGAGGCGCCTGGTTCGCGGGGCCTGCCGCCGATGTACATGCTGCGGTACAAGAGCCCGACAGACAAGTAGGCACACGGGGTCGGAGGCGGGTAGCGCATCAGGTCCAGTGGTTGTGCTGGATATTGAAATTCGCGGACTGCTAAACCTACTGTGATCCTGACCCGTCACCATTAATAGAGAGCAACAGGAGGGGACGTGTCAGGGGGGTTGTTGGCCTCTTGGCTGGTTCAGCAGGACCCCGAGGGCACACGGAGTCCCTCCCCCTTGCTCGATTTAGGAAGAGCAGGCTGGTGACGAGCGCTCTGTCTCACTTGATCCTGATGAACAATCCGCTCGCGCACTTTATCCAGAGACTGCTAGAATAGAGGCTCGCGTCTGCAACCGATTACAGGAGCAGTCTTTATATGCTGAGTGGCAACTTCATATCCGACATGGTGCAATCCGACCTGCTGACGGAGGCCCAGGCCGAGGAGGCTCAGGCCCAGGCGAATGAAACGGGTGATTTTCTAGATCAGGTACTGATCAACAAGGGGTACGTGGCCGAGCGGGAGGTGCTCAAGTTTTTCGCCAAGCACTATGGCTACGACTATTACGAGAAGATCGAGCAGTTCGCCGTACCCGAGGAGTTTGTCGGCAAGGTTCCGATCGCATTCGCGCGGCGCTACCATTTTGTGGCGATCGGGAAGGAGAACGGGGCGTACAACGTGGCGATCTGCCAGCCACTCAATCTGCTGGCCCTGGATGACCTTTCCGAGCGCTTGGGGTGCGAGGTGGAGCCCGTCCTGGTGCCCAAGAGCGAGATCGCTTCGCTGATCAACAAGCACTATTCGGAGAGCCACGCGGCCTTGGGCGAAGCGCTCGAGGATTTCGGGATCGACGCATTCGAGGACGGGTTGTCCAGTTCAGAGGATCTGCTGGACGTGGCCAACAAGGCGCCGATCATTCGGCTGGTCAACAACATCTTGTTCCGGGCGCTCAAGATGCGGGCCTCGGACATTCATTTGCATCCCCTCGAGGACAAGCTGCAGGCGAGGTACCGGATCGATGGCGTGCTCTATGACATGGAGGAGCTGCCGAAAAAAATCCAGGACGCGGTGATCACCCGCGTCAAGGTGCTGGGCAAGATGGATATTGCCGAGCGCCGATTGCCGCAGGACGGGCGCGCCAGCTACAAGGTGGGGGATAGCGAGGTCGACTTGCGAATCTCGAGTGTCCCTACGGCTTACGGTGAGCGAATCGTTTTTCGTATCCTGGACAAAAGTGCAAGGCTGTTTCTGCTGGAGGAGATAGGCATCGATCCGGAGACCCTGGAGCCGATGCGTCGCTTCATCCACTCTCCGAACGGGATCGTGCTGGTTACGGGGCCGACGGGCTCGGGCAAGACGACGACGCTCTACGCAGCGCTGCACGAGATCAACTCCGCTGAGAAGAATGTCCTCACCATCGAGGATCCGATCGAATACCACCTCTCCGGGATCAGCCAGGTGCAGGTTTCACCCAAGAAGGGGCTGACCTTTGCCGCAGGGCTGCGCTCCTTCCTGCGCCAGGATCCGGACGTGATGATGGTGGGTGAGATTCGAGATCCGGAAACGGCGCAGATCTCGATTCAGGCGGCCCAGACGGGCCACCTGGTGTTCAGCACGCTGCACACCAATGACTCGGCAGGCGCTGTGACACGGATGCTCGACATCGGTGTCGAGCCGTACCTGGTCTCCAGCTCCCTGATCTGCGTCATTGCTCAGCGGCTGGTCCGCCTGATCTGTGAAAACTGCCGGGAGAAAAGCAAGCCGGACCTCGGTAACCTACAGGACCTGGGCATTACCCAGTTGCCGAAGGACCGCATGCTCTGGGTGGGCCGGGGCTGCGAGAAGTGCATGGGGACTGGCTACTGGGACCGAAGCGGGATTTACGAGCTGATGCCGGTGACCGAAGAGGTCCGGAGCTTGATCGTTCGACGCGAAGGCTCGAACAAGATCAAACAGGCTGCGCTCAATTCTGGCATGCGCACGCTGCGCCAGGATGGGGTGCGGAAAGTCCTCTCGGGTCAGACCACCGTTAAGGAAGTCATGGCTGTGACGATGATGGATATTTAGCGCGCCGATGCCCGTTTACCAGTACAAGGCCCTGACCGAGCAGGGAAAACACGAGGGTGGCGTGATCGACGCCGACACTCCGCGGGAAGCGCGCGACAAGCTCCGGCAGCGGGGGTTGCACATCATCGCGATGTCGGTCACCGAGGCCGGCCAGGGTAAGGCGTTCCGCCTCAGGCTGGCGCTGCCCAAGCTGGGCGGCACCAAGCGGATGACGATCCTGGCGTTGATCACGCGTCAGTTGGCTACCTTGCTCGGCGCGGGTTTGACGGTTACCGATTCGTTGAGCGCGATCATCGAGCAGCTCGAGGATTCGCTGATGGAGGCCACTTTCCGCGGCGTGCGGGAGCGGATCACCCATGGCGCCTCCTTCGGGGAAGCTCTGGCGGAGTATCCAGAGGTTTTCAGTGAGATGTATGCCAACATGGTCTGCGCTGGTGAGGCAGCCGGCAGCCTGGAGGTCGTTCTGGGTCGGCTCGCAGACTATCTGCAGGAGCAGGCGCGCCTGCAGGGGCGACTCACCTCGGCCCTGGCCTATCCAATGGTGATGATGTTCATCGGGACGGCGGTGGTGATCTTCCTGCTGACTTTCGTCGTACCGAAGATCACCGGTGTGCTCCAAGAGCAGGGTAAGGTGCTGCCACTGCCGACCAAGATTCTGATGGCCGTCAGTGGGTTTGTTTCCGGCTACTGGTTTCTATTGCTGGCCGGAGTGGTGGGTCTCATCGCGATCTATCAGTCGGTTCGGCAGACCGAAAAAGGCGCCTTCGCCATCGACGGGTTGAAGCTGCGCCTGCCGATTCTCGGCGAGTTGTTCCGCAAGCACGCCATCAGCCGGTTCGCCAAGACATTCGCCACGCTGCTGGCTAGTGGGCTGCAGGTGACGGAGAGCTTGCGCATCACGCGTCGAGTGATGGACAACCGAGTCTTGGCCAGGACATTGGATGTCGTGCACGACAAGATCATGGAAGGCGCAGACATCTCGACGCCGCTGAAGAACAGTGGTGTGTTTCCGGCCACGGTCGGGTATATGATCGCGATCGGCGAGCAGACCGGTCAGCTGGAAGACATGCTGGGCAAGATTGCCGACAGCTACGACGAGGAAATCGAGCTGACCACGCAGAAGGTGCTGTCACTGCTTGAGCCGATCATGATCGTCTGTCTGGCAGTGGTGGTCGGATTTATCGTACTCTCTATCGTGCTGCCGATCCTCAAGGCCAGCCAGATATGAGAGCAACCAGAGAGGGCATTGAAGATGCGTAGCGACCGAAAAAGGCGTGGATTCAGCTTGGTCGAGTTGATGGTCGTCGTAACGATCCTCGGGATTCTGGCGGCGATCGTGCTGGTGAACTTCAGCGGCTCGACAATCAGGGCTCGTCAAAGTGCCGCGGCGACCCAGATCGCCTCGTTCCAGACCGCGATCGGGTTGTACCACACGTATCATGGCAAGTATCCGGGGGGGCTCGACGAGCTGACCAAGGCGGATTCCAAGAACAACAACAAGTACTACCTCAAGTCGATCCCGAAGGATCCCTGGGGCAATGGATACAAGTTCGAAAAGACCAGCGACGGCTACGTGGTGATCTGCCGCGGTGCAGACGGCGCCAGTGGTGGTTCGGGCGAGAACGCTGACATCACGTCCAACAATCTGGAGGATTTCCAGTAGCATGCGGCGCCCTCGCGGATTTAGCTTGATCGAGTTGTTGCTCGTGCTGGTGATCGTCTCCTTGGCGGTCTCGGTCGTGTATGTCGGCCTGGACGGAGCCCTTCCCTCTAGCCGGCTGGCAAGCGCGGCGCGGCGGCTGGGAGCCACCATAGCGCTGGCCAAGCGCGAGGCGGTGCTGCGGGGGCAGGAGACCAAGCTGGAAGTGGATCTTGGCGCGGGCAAGGTGCGGGTTTTGGTGCCGGGTAATCAGGAGCAGAGCGGCAATTCGCAGACCAACTACCATCCACTCGGGCTGGGTGTTGCGTTGTCGGACAAGGTCAAGATCACCTCGGTCCTGTTGTCGGCCAGCGAGGTGAAGACCGCAGGTGTGGTGACGATCTCGTGCCAGCCGACAGGCAATGTGACGGCCCACATCTTACACCTGGAGGGGG
>PVBE011344013.1_pt1 | contig 15201 bp, 20 predicted proteins | sample 1631181 | NCBI WGS metagenome assembly PVBE01 (sample SAMN08397723, study PRJNA350692) | Marine metagenome, whole genome shotgun sequencing project. | isolation source: water | place: Pacific Ocean | collected 2012-04 | reverse complement strand
AGTAATGCCCTCCTCTTGTTGGTAATACAGGAATCCAACCTCCCACACCATGCGGGTGTAGTTTAGTGGTAAAATCAGAGGTTTCCAACCTCCAGTTCTCAGTTCGATTCTGAGCATCCGCTCCAATTCAATGCTCTTTAGCTCAGTTGGTAGAGCGGGGAGCTGTTAACTCTCTGGTCGCTGGTTCGAGCCCAGCAAGAGCAGTATGGGGTAGTAGTTCAGTTGGTTAGAACGCCTGCCTGTCACGCAGGAGGTCGAGGGTTCAAGTCCCTTCTATCCCGTCGGGCAGATGTCCGAGTGGTTAAAGGAGTCGGACTGTAAATCCGATGGCTCTGCCTACGTTGGTTCAAATCCAACTCTGCCCATCAATCCTTCTATATAATACGAAAATGACGATTTCTAACTTCTCAACACTCTCACTTGATAGTGGTGAGTGGATTTTACTTGCTGATCTACTCAAAGATTTATGTGAGTATGGAAAATTACAAGAGGATCTTTATGATTATGTTGATCCTAACGGTGATTATTATTGGGAAACCAGTCCCATTGCTCAGTTGTACGAAAAAGTAATTGCATCAAAATGACTGTCAAACTAGTTCTTTTAAAATCGAATGAAGAAGTTATTGCCGATGTGCAAGAACTTGTTGATGAGGATCAGAAGGTGTTATTCATGGTACTTACCAATGCATATTGTTGTAAGTTAATTGAGTCACCTCAAATGCTCACTGAAGGTGACACACCACAGACTGAGTATAGTGTTCAGTATTATCCTTGGATGCCTTTGTCGGCTGACAAGAGAATTTCTATAGACCCTACATGGGTTGTTGCCGTGACAGAACCATCTGAGATGGTGAAGACTTCCTATTTGGAAAGAATGAAAAATGAAGAGGTGGATTAATTTGTCAATTGCTAGACCTTGGGATCGTCCCAAAAAGGATCCTAAAAGAAAGATACATACAGACGAGTATATGCAAAAGGGATGGGATAGTTCCCCACCTGGCGCACATCCATATCAAAGAGGATCTCGTCACAATAAGATTGGCATGTGGATCATGTGGACTTATTATGTTATTTTTATCCTCATGGTCATTAGATTAATCATTGTACTAAACGCCTAAAATGGAAAACGAAATTAAAATTCTTGTACTTGTCAATAATGATTTGATCATTGCTCAGGTAGAAGAAGTAGCTGCATTGGATATGGGTGATCCTAATTGTAAATTGATTGCCCCTTATACAGTGAATCCTCTTAACGGAGATTTACATCCTTGGTTAAGTGAAGTTACAGATGACACCGAAGTCATGATGGCTAGTGATAAGATATTAACATTGGTCGAACCACATAAGACCATCGTTGATGAGTATCTAAAAAGAGCAAGTACGGAATGAGATTCTACACTAATGTCTATCAGATAGGTAATAGTATTCTTGTAAGGGGTTATGAGAATGGTAGGAGTTTTAGTGATAGGGAGGATTTTAGACCTACGTTTTTCGTCCCCACTAAAAAGAAATCTAAGTGGAAGACTCTTGATGGACAACTAGTAGAACCAGTTAAGCCTGGAACAATTAGGGATTGTAGAGAATTCTTGGACAAGTATTCAACTGTCCAAGGATTTTATGTTCATGGGTATGAGAGATATGTTCATCAATATATTTCAGAGAAGTATCCAGAGGATGAGATTAAGTTTGATATTGGTAAAATTAAGTTAGTTACTATTGACATTGAGGTTGCTGCTGAGGGTGGTTTCCCTGATGTCTTTAATTGTGCAGAGGAACTTCTTCTTATTACTATTCAGGATTACAATAGTAAGGAGATTATAACTTGGGGAACAAGACCATATACAACAAACAATAAGAAGAACCACCGTTATATCGACTGCCACAATGAGGAAGGGTTGATACATGAATTCCTAACGTGGTGGCAAAACAACACGCCTGAGGTCATTACAGGGTGGAACTGCGAACTGTATGACATCCCTTATCTTCTTGGTAGGGTTGATAGACTTATGGGTGAGAAGATGGCCAAGAAGTTCTCACCTTGGAATATTATTAGGAAGAAGGAAATAACCATTCAGGGTAGAGATAATATTGCATATGATATTGCAGGTGTATCTGTAATTGATTATCTGGATTTGTATAGGAAGTCTCCTGCAACTTCAAACCAAGAGAGTTATCGATTGGATCATATTGCCATGGTAGAACTGGGTCAGAAGAAGTTGGACCACAGTGAGTTTGATACTTTCCGAGAGTTTTATACTGGTAACTGGAAGAAGTTCGTTGATTACAACATCGTCGACGTAGAATTGGTGGATCAACTTGAGGATAAGTTGAAACTTATTGACCTAACTTTCACCAGAGCATTTGACGCAAAGATTAATTTTACTGATGTTGCTTTCCAAGTTCGTTGTTGGGATGCAATTATATACAATTATCTAAAGAAGAATCATATTGTTGTACCACAGAAGGAACGTAATAAGAAGGATGAGAAGTATGCTGGTGCATATGTAAAGGAACCTAAGCCTGGTGTATATGATTGGGTAGTATCCTTTGACTTGAATTCTCTGTATCCTCACTTGATTATGCAGTATAATATCTCACCAGAGACATTACTGGATAAGAAACATCCTAGTGCCACGGTAGAGAAATTATTGAATAAGGATCTTTCTTTTGATGAGTATAAAGATTATGCTGTGTGTGCCAATGGTGCAATGTTTAAGAAAGATAAGAAGGGATTCTTGCCAGAGTTGATGGAGAAGATGTATAATGAGAGGGTCATCTTCAAGAAGAGGATGCTTAAAGCGAAACAAAAGTATGAAAAGACTAAGACTAAGGACCTTGAGAACGAGATTTCTAGATGTAATAATGTTCAGATGGCTAAGAAGATCGCACTTAATTCTGCTTATGGTGCTATCGGCAATCAGTATTTTCGGTATTACAAGTTGGCGAATGCTGAAGCTATTACTCTTTCTGGTCAGGTTTCTATCCGATGGATAGAGAATAAAATGAATCAGAAGATGAATAGTATTTTAAAAACGGAGGGTAAAGATTATGTTATTGCTTCTGATACTGATAGTATCTACTTGCATATGGGTCCTTTGGTTGAAGCTGTATACAAGGGGAGAGAGAAAACTACTGAGGGCGTTGTTGGGTTCCTTAACAAGGTCTGTGAAGTGGAACTTGAGCCGTATATTGAAGGTTCTTACCAAGAATTGGCCGACTACGTCAACGCCTACGACCAAAAAATGATAATGAAAAGGGAGAACATTGCCGATAGAGGTATATGGACTGCCAAGAAAAGATATATTTTAAACGTATGGGATAGTGAAGGTGTCCGTTATGAGAAAGCTAAACTCAAGATCATGGGCATTGAAGCAATCAAGACTTCAACTCCTGCACCATGTCGTAAGTATCTGAAGGATGCCTTTGGACTATTGATGTCAGGTACAGAAGATCAAGTTATAGAATACATTCAGAAGTGTAGGGAAGATTTCTTTTCTCTACCACCAGAGGAGGTTGCTTTCCCTAGATCAGTTAGTCAAATTGATAAGTGGAAGTCTTCTTCGGACATGTATAATAAGGGTTGTCCAATTCACGTTAGGGGTGCGATCCTATATAATCACTGGACAAGAAAGAAAGAGATTACTAATAAGTATCCTGCTATTCAAAGTGGAGAGAAGATTAAGTTTTGTTATTTAAAGACTCCTAATTGGATGCATGAAAATGTTATATCATTTATTCAGGATTTCCCTACTGAGTTGGATCTGAATAAGTATGTTGATTATGATGTACAATTTAACAAGTCCTTTATGGAACCTATTAAAGTAATACTAGACTGTATTGGTTGGGAAACTGAACGTAGGAATACATTGGAGTCTTTCTTTGCATGAATAAGTTTGTTGTTATGTGGAGTGAGACTGGTATCTATTCTATGAAGAATATGAAAATCTTTGAAACACGGGATCCTGCAAATTGGTTTGCAAAAGATCTAGAAAGGGTGTATAATTATGTGAAGGTGTATGTAGCTCGCCAGGGGGACTTTGATGAGTAAAAAAAGAATAGTTAGTTTAGTTACTGGTGGATTTGATCCACTTCATAGTGGTCACATTGCTTTGTTTGAGAGAGCAAGAGACCTAACCAATTACCTTGTAGTTGGTGTCAATACAGAAGAGTGGCTTACTAGAAAGAAAGGACAGTACTTCATGTCATGGAAGGAACGTGTCGAGATCATTCGTCATCTTGATATGGTAGATGCTGTTATTACAGTTGAGGATACTTCAGATGAAGATGGTTCTGCGTGTCTCGCTATTGAAAGGTGTCTAGAGATTGCAAACAGTGTAGTGTTTGCCAATGGTGGTGACAGAACAAGTGGTAATATTCCAGAACTAGAAAGATTTAAGGATGATCCAAGAGTAGAATTTGAATTTGGTATTGGTGGAACAGATAAGTTGAACAGTAGTTCATGGTTACTCCATAATTATTTTGAGAGACAACGTAAGATTGTGGGAATTTGATGGATGTAGATTGGTCTCCAGTAGTATTACCTAATACCCCTTTATTCAGAACAACTTTACCAGAACATATAGTTGATTATGTTTGGGAGTGTGTTGAAGATGCTAAGGACAAGGATGTAAATTGGAATCATCAATTGGCAGGTAACATCTCTAAGAGTTTAGAGATGTATGATACTAAAGGTACATTTTGGAATGAAGTAATGTTTCCACTTACTTCTCATATCGTTGATAATGTTCCTGGCATATGGTTACCAAATATTGATCATAGTGTTAAGGTAACTCCATTCATGAGGTGGTGGGTTAATTTTTCAAAAGAAACTGAGTTCAATCCTCTTCATGCTCATAGTGGTTTTTTATCATTTGCCTTGTGGTTAAAGATCCCTACTCATTGGAAGCATCAACACGAACTTCCTATTGCTAAGAACGCTAATATACCTGCTGCTTCTACTTTTATTTTTACATATTCAAATATTCTTGGACATCATTGTGAGTATCCTGTTGAAATGAGTCCAGATATGGAAAACCAAATGGTGGTATTCCCTTCTGCTCTTAAGCATGCTGTTTATCCTTTCTATGAATGTGATAAAGAGAGGATATCTGTAGCGGGTAATGTATTATGGACTGTTAAATAACATTGACAATTCAATAAATCTAACTTATAATATTAAAATGGATCTACCAATTGGTGATAAGGAATTAGAAGTTATTGTGAGACAACTATGGAAGTCTCGTAAGAACGGAGGTGAACCATTGGTAGAACCATTGTATGAGAAGATGAAGTTGGTTAAAGAAGTCAGGGACGAAAACCCTGATGGACCTTATAAGAAAATTTTACGTGAAAGGGGAATGGTGATTTAATGGATTTTCTAAAAGAAATAGTAAAAGAAATTGGAGATGACTACACCAAACTCGCAGCAGACATCGACGGACAAGAACGATTCGTCGACACAGGTTCGTTCATCTTTAATGGATTGGTTAGCGGTTCCCTTTTTGGCGGTGTTTCTGCTAATAAGATTACTGCCATTGCTGGTGAGTCTAGTACTGGCAAAACTTTTTTCTCCCTCGCTGTGGTTAAAAACTTCCTCGATACTAATCCTGATGGTTATTGCCTCTATTTCGATACTGAAGCCGCAGTTACTAAGGGACTTTTGGATTCTCGTGGAGTCGATACTTCACGGTTAGTTGTAGTAAATGTTGTAACTATTGAAGAATTTCGTAGTAAGGCACTTAAAGCAGTAGATATATATTTAAAGAAGGGTGAAGAAGAACGCAAACCAGTTATGTTTGTGTTAGACTCATTGGGTATGCTCTCGACAGAGAAAGAAATTAATGATGCCTTAAATGATAAACAGGTTAGGGACATGACCAAATCCCAACTTGTGAAGGGTGCCTTTAGGATGCTTACATTAAAGCTTGGTCAAGCAAACATTCCACTAATAGTAACAAACCATACCTACGATGTCATTGGATCTTATGTCCCTACTAAAGAAATGGGAGGCGGCTCTGGTCTCAAATATGCCGCAAGTACAATCATTTATCTCAGCAAAAAAAAGGAAAAGGATCAGAAAGCGGTTGTTGGAAACATTATTAAAGCTAAGACGCATAAGTCGAGACTCTCTAAAGAAAATCAACAAGTAGAGATACGTCTTTACTATGATGAACGTGGTCTTGATCGTTACTATGGTCTCCTTGAATTAGGAGAGATTGGAGGACTTTGGGAAAACAAAGCAGGCCGCTATGAAATCAATGGAAAAAAAGTCTACGGAAAACAAATCATGGCGGCCCCAGAGGAATACTTTACGGACGATGTTATGGCAAGGTTGGAAGAGACAGCAAGAACAACCTTTAGCTATGGATAGATTCATCAAGACTACTGAAGTCTTTGATGAGAATACTTGTAAAACTTTAATAGGAATGTTTGAATCTTCATCACATAAGATGAAGATAGAGAATTCTGGAGTACCAAACTTTACTCAGGTTAATGTTAATGCAGAGGGTAAGTATGGTAAGTTTGTACAGGTATTGTGTTATAAGTTTTTAGAAGTAGTAAAGGAATATAAGAAAGATCTGCCAGAATTTACTGAGTGGTTCCCTGATAAAATTTTCTTTGAGGAGATACGTATCAAAAGATATGAACCTTCTACAGATGATAGATTTGATATTCATGTTGATGTTCAAGATCACATGTCAGCAAAGAGATACCTTTCTTTTTTAACGTATCTTAATGATGATTTCTTTGGAGGAGAAACTGATTTTCCTTACAATAAATTGACAGTACAACCAAAAACTGGTACAGTACTATTATTCCCACCTACATGGCAGTACCCTCATAGAGGATTACCAGTTAAGGAGGGGGAACCAAAATACATTATGAGCACTTACCTGCACTATAGTTGATGGAATCTGTTGAGAATACGGTACTGAGGAACCTCATTCTTAATGAGGAATATAATAGGAAGGTTCTGCCCTTTATACGTCCTGATTATTTTGATAATACACATGAGAGAGTAATATTTGAAGAGACTGCCAAGTTCATAGTTCAGTATGATAGGTGTCCTACACAGGAGATCATATCAATTGAGTGTGAGAAGAGAAAGGATATTAATGATGAGACTTATAAAAGTATTACAACTTATCTTAAGGACTTAGATACTTCTGTTACTTCAGATGATTGGCTTGTTGATACTACAGAGAAGTGGTGTAAGGAACGTGCAATATATTTGGCATTAGTTGAAAGTATTTCTATTGCAGATGGACATGATATAAAGAAAGGTGTTGATGCCATTCCTTCTATCTTGTCAGATGCATTGGCAGTAGGATTTGATAACCATGTTGGTCATGATTACCTTGCAGACTTCTCAGAGAGATTCGATTTCTATCACACAAAAGAGGATAGGGTCGAATTTGATTTGGAATTTTTCAACAAGATTACGAAGGGTGGGATTCCGAATAAGACACTTAACATTGCTCTCGCTGGCACTGGTGTTGGTAAGTCTTTGTTTATGTGTCACTTCGCATCTTCAGTTCTTCTACAAGGAAAGAACGTACTATACATCACGCTTGAGATGGCTGAGGAAAAGATTGCTGAGAGAGTGGATGCTAATCTATTAAACATACCTGTTCAACAATTGACAGATCTTCCTCGAATGATGTTCGATAAGAAGATTGAATCTCTTGCAAAGAAGACACAAGGTCAATTGATTATTAAAGAATACCCTACTGCATCTGCACATGTAGGACACTTTAAGACATTATTAAATGAACTTGCACTGAAGAAATCCTTCAGGCCTGATATAATCTTCATTGATTACTTAAATATATGTGCATCCTCAAGATATAGAGCTAACAGTAATGTCAATTCGTACTCGTATATCAAAGCTATTGCGGAGGAATTACGAGGTCTTGCGGTGGAGTCTAAAGTACCGATTGTCAGTGCTACTCAGACTACTCGTTCTGGTTTTGGTAGTAGTGACGTTGATCTTACAGATACCTCCGAGTCTTTTGGGCTTCCAGCTACCGCTGATCTTATGTTTGCTCTTATATCTACTGATGAATTGGAGGGGTTGAATCAGATTATGGTAAAACAATTAAAGAATAGATATAATGATCCTACAGTTAATAAGAGATTTGTTATAGGAATTGATCGTGCAAAGATGAGATTATATGATTGTGAGCAGAGTGCTCAGGATGACATTGTTGACAGTGGCCAAGTTGAGGAGTATAATGATGACAAGGAAACAAAGAAAAGTAAATTTGCTGGATTGAATTTTTAATTATGACTGTAGACTTTGAACAATACGAGAAGTTTGTCGATGCTGTCACATCCGATAGTAGTAAAGATTTTGTCGCTCTTGCTGACCGCTTGGTTGAACTTGACGGAGAAGGTGCCAATATTGAACGTCTTACCACTGCTGGCGTTGGGCTTGCTGCTGAGTCTGGTGAGTTTCTTGAGATCGTTAAGAAGATGGTATTTCAGGGAAAGCCTTGGAACGACGCAAACCGAGAGCATCTTATTATTGAGTTGGGTGATGTTATGTGGTACGTAGCACAAGCATGTATGGCACTGGGAGTATCCTTTGAAGATGTTGTTAGGGGTAATGTTAAGAAGTTGGAGAAACGATATCCTTCTGGTAGTTTTGATATATTTTATTCAGAGAATAGAGCGGAAAATGATCTATGATGATGTTTGATAAACCATTAACTATTGAAGAACTTACCGATGCAGCCGATGAATTCTTTCCCAAGTATGATTTTATCAGATCTAGATTACCTAAAAGTGCAACCACTGCTGATGTTTTGAAGGTCTTGGAACATGTTAGTATCCTTGCTTATAAGAAAAGGATGAGACTTAATAATGCTCAGATGACTTTAATCAAAGGTGGTAAAAATAAATAACTCCTGTAGAGGGAGTTATTTTTATGGCTAAGTTAAATGAAGGTGATGTAATGGAGGGTATCTTCTCCATTGGATTAGCAGATATCTTTGTGAATAACAAGGCTCATAAGTCTCACATTAATTCAGTTAGGGGTAAGATTGATAGTAAGTTATTCCAGACTCAAGCTTTTAAATATATGTTTAAAAAGTTTAAGGATGGAAAGGATCCTGATGATGTAACTGTTAATCTCACTATGAGGTTGAAACATGGATCTGTACAAACTTCTTATGGTCCTAATTGGCAATTACTATATGAGAAGAGTGGTGATATTGGAAATTTAGATAGGAAAATAAATCAGATTGTTACTACTCTGAATACCAATTATGCCAGAAAGATACAGAATGTAAAGAATAATTGGTTGAAGAACAATCAGGTTGATAAGGTTGTAGTTGATATAACAGCAGATGGTATTGCTGGAGAATCTAGTGGTGGTCTTATAAAGGGAGACATCATGGTTAATGCTACTATGAATGGTGATCCAGTTCTTAATGAACCTATGAGTTTCTCAATGAAGTCTGGTAGTTCAACTCTTGCAAACCTTAGTCCTTACAATGGAATGATTGATGTTATTTCAAGGTTCGGTGCTGTTCTGCCCAATGAAGATAAGTATAGAACTACTCTTGGTGATACATTAAAGAGTGCAAGAACACAGTACCAGAAGAAGGAGAAGGCTAAATTGATTGGAGAGTTATATAAAGAGACAATGACATCTTTAGATAAAGCTGCATCTGGTAATCCCACACTTTTTAAGAAAGCAACATTCAAACTCTTTAGGGACGTTGCTTTTGGTGAGGATCTTGCAGACATTGTTGATGTTGATAAGACTAAGATTAAAGAATCTACTCCAGAATATATCAATGAATTAGAACAGAGATGTACTTCTATTGATCTTCGCAATGCTGGTGACAACAGAAAGTTCTTTATGAATGGTACTGGTTTAAAGAAGGAACTATTTGGATTTAGATTTAAGAAAAGGGTAAGTGAAATCAATGGTGAGTTTAAAATTAAGGAATTAAAGTTCTATGTAATTGGTGGTCTGGGAGCTTACCTTCCTAAATCAGATAAATAAAAATGATAAAAGCTTAGTATTTGTGAAGTCTTTTGCTCAATTCCTAGGGGAAGCTGTGAAGACAGCTGCATCCACTCAGGCCAAACAGAGAGGTTTGGTCGGTGATGGTCATGGTGGATGGTACGATGCGAAGGGTAATTTCACTGCTAAGACAGTAGCAGGTAAATTAAAATTCACTGGTACTAGAGGTAGTGGTGAAGAGGAAGAAGGTCCAAAGAAAGGAGGCCCTGCTCCAGCTGCAACTCCTACAAAGAAGAAGGCAGCAGAACCAGCGCCTACTCCAAAAGCACCTGCACAACAGGAGCCACAAGATGTAGAAGGTAGTGGAGAACTTTTTGGTACTGATGACCTTCAAGGACAGACTGCTGAAAAGATGGGAGAACCTACCTCTGAAGGGGTAGTTATTGTTTTTGGTAGATTCAATCCTCCTACAACAGGACATCAAAAATTACTTGATGCAGCATCTACCGAATCACAGAGATCTGGATTTGATTTAAGGGTATATCCAAGTCGTAGTCAGGACGCTAAGAAGAATCCATTGCAGCCTGGAGCTAAGATAGATTATATGAAGAAGATGTTCCCTGACTTTGAAGAAGATATTAGGGACGATGCTAATGCAAAGACAATCTTTGATGTCTTAGTAGCTTGTAACAATTTGGGATATAAGGCAGTAACTATAGTAGTTGGTCAGGATAGACTTGCTGAGTTCCAAGGATTATCACAGAAATATAATGGGGATATTTATGAGTTTGAAGAGATAAATGTTGTCTCTGCTGGTGATAGGGATGCAGATGCAGAAGGTTTGGAAGGTATATCTGCTTCTAAGTTAAGGAAGGCAGCAATGGATGGTAACTTTAAAGAGTTTGTGAAGGGTGTTCCTGATATTGGTAATGATGAGAAGATGAATTTGTTTAAACTCCTTCAGAAATCTATGGGAGTGAAGAAGGATGATAAGAAGAAAGAAGTTAAAGAATGGGAGTATGCACCTAAGTTAGATCCTTTTGGATTAAGAATTGCTTACTTGAAGGAAGATGTATTTAAGATGGGAGCCTTAGTAGAGAATGTTAATACTGGAGAGGTGGGTAGGATAACAAGACGAGGAGCTAATCATGTTATCTGTCAGACCTCTGAAGGTAATATGTTTAAGTCGTGGTTGTATGATATCACAGAAGCTTATGATGTTGCCACTGATGAGTACAGGGATTACGTACAATCAATGACTCCTGGCCAACCTGTAAAAAAGTTTCACGACAAGTCTAAGATTTTGCCAATCACTACAGGATCCTTTTATGATGGAAAACCTAAGAGGAATCCTGAAGATCCTCCTAGTGGTCCAGGCACAAAATACAATAAATAATCTTTAGGTCTATATTCATCCACTATTTTTGGAGCCATCATGATTAACGATAAGGGATTTGTAGATGCATACGCTGCTATCTACGAAAAAAAAGAAGAAAAACGTTGGCAAGACGACGATGGTGACGGTAAGTGGTATGAAAAAAGTGATGTAGATGGTAAGACATCTAAGAGAGAGAAGGATGAGAAGAAGACCAAGAAAGAAGATTATGAAACAAAGAAGAAGGGTGAAGTTCTTGGTGCAATGAAGAAGCAGGGTAGAAAATTAAGTGATAAGGAAAAGAATAAGATTGCTGACAAGGTAGTTAAGGATAAGGGTGACACAAGTAAGTCTGATGACAGATATGCTTATGAGTCTGTTACTCCTGAAGTAGAAAAGGTTGATGAAGTTTGGGGTGCTATTGCAAAGACTGCTGCTACTCAAGGTGCAAAATTTGTTGCAAAGAGAGGAGGTAAGGCTGCTGTTAAGAAGGCTGCTATTTCTGGTGGAAAGACTGCTGCTAAGTGGGCTGCTGTTGATGCAGTTGCTAGTAAGGCTATGGGTGGAGATCAACAGGATGAATCAGTTCAGATTGAAGATGCAGAGGGTAACGTAACTGCTGAGGTTATAGATCTAGTTTTACCAGATCCAATAAAAGCCTTTAGGAATAGTTCTACACTTAATAAGGAGGAAGTTGAAGTGGAAGAAGATTTACTATTGGAATCAAGACTCTGGGATCAGGTTGCTGCAAACTTGACAACTCTTGGAGAGATGAGGGGAATCAAGTATAAGGTATCTCCATTAGAAGAAGTCGTTGCTGCAATTGGTGCTGTAAAAGCAGCGGGTGCGGTTGCTAAGGGAGTTGGTGCGGTTGCTAAGGGACTTGGTAAGGCCGCTCTGTCGACGGTCAAGAAACCAGCACCAACGACTGCTCATGAAGAAGTTGATATTGAGGCTGCATCGGAACAACAATCACCTTTTAATGTAAAGAGTCCTGTTATTTTTGGTAAGAAGATTGTTGAAGAAGAGACAAGAGAAGATCTAGTTTCTAAGTATGCACCTAATATCGTTAAAGCAGATGCTTCAATGAAAGAAGGAGCAGGTGAGATCACAGGATCTATCGCTGGTGGAGTTGCTGGTGGAGCAATTGGAGGTCCAGTTGGATCGGTTGTAGGAAGTATAGCAGGTGGAGCATTGGGTAGTAAGTTAGATAAGAAGAAGCCTGCAAGAAAGACTGTTCCATCAAATAATGTATAAAGTACAATGATATTTGAATCCTTTGTATTTGAATCTAAAGCTCGTCTTGCTGCTAGGTTAGCCGCTGGTGCAAAACGATCAGTTGGTGCTGCAAAGAAAGCAAAGAGATTGAAGTTTGCAAAAGGTCAATTAAAAAGAAAGACTGCGCTAGTTACCACTAAAGGTAGTGCTATTGTTCCTAGTCCAGGCGGTAAGATACGTCAGAAGGGTGGTGCGTTAGCTAAAAGAGACAAAGGTGGTAGGGCGGTATGGACAAGTATTAAACAGGGAGCAAAGGATACTGCGAGAGATTATGCAACCCAAACTGCCATGGGTGGTTATAACAGAGGTCGAAACCAAAAGTATGCTGATCAGATAAGACAAGATAGAAAGGATCGTAGTGATTCTATATCTGCTTTTGCTAAGGGTGGTCCTAAGTCTGCCAGTGGTTCTAAGTTTGGAACCAGTGTTGCACAAGGAACTGGTCTAAGTACAACGCTTGGTCAGATTGGTCATCAGACAAAGGCTGCAGGTGGTTTTGCTTCTGGGATGGTTGGTGGTGCAGGTAGAGAATGGGCTGGCAGGAAGTTTAAGAAGGGAGTTGCAAAAGGAAAAGCTCGTGCTAGAAATGCCTACATAGGTCATAAGAATAAAGGTAAGAAGATCAGAGATCAAATTTCATATATAGATCCTGGCTTGGGTAGACAGGGCCCAACCAAAAAGAGATTTGAAACTGGTGAGAGGGATCAGAACCCTGGCAATGCCAAAAAAATAGCAGACTTCAAAAGGAGAAGATCAATGAAAGAAGAATTTGAACTTTCTTGTTGGAGAGAACAGTTTGTCTGGGAAGCAGACAAGAAATATCCTTCTGGTGAAAAGGAAAAGATCATTGATGTAATGAAGGGTAAGAACACTATTGAGATCAATCCTGATGAACCAGATGATAAATACTCAAGGAAATAAAGTATCGCCATGTTAATTAAACCCTTAGCACCTCAAACCGATCTTGACCCTGCTACCAATGTAGATTCTGCTACCGTGGTTCACTTGGTTAATACTAATGCTGCGGAAACTGTTATTATCAGATCTGGCATCTCCAGTGTAGGAATAGGAAGTTTTACATTAGAAGCAGGACAGTCAGTACAAGTAGAGAAAGACCCAACAGATCTATTAAGTGCCTCTGCTAATGGTGGAGATGTTAAAGCAACTAAGATCGCTTATTTAAACTAATGTTTTGCAAGAACAGGATGAGTCTTGAAGACCGTCGCAAGTTTAAATTAAAGATGTATAAGTTCTGGCAAGACACTCTGGAAGAGAGACTTGCTGGAGTTAATGCAGCCCGACAGAAATTAGAAGAACAGATGGCGAGAGACACGTCAGAAGACTCTGACTGAGTGTTGTAACGCACACTAAATTAGGTAAAAATTACTAAAGTGTGGTATAAATATGTGTATATTATAAGCGAGCCCACGGCTATAAATCGTGTCTCATTACACAGTAGGTTATCACGACCTAGAACGCAATCATTTAGAAATTTGCGAGTATGCAGATGACGCATACGAAGCAAGAATAGACGCATTGGAGGATGTTCCTGAGTTAGAGGGGCATCCTCATTTTATTGACTATATCCTAAAGGAGGAGTAGAATGGCTGCTCTAATAGCGAAACATAGGAATGAAATTATGTGGTGGATGTCTAGAATTACAGTGATGCTATGCGCTTTGGCGTTTTCTTTTACCCTTGCAGCACAAGCATACGCAGCAGAAATTACTATGGGTTCGGGAGGCAATTTAGTCTTTGAACCTAGTGAGATATCAATCTCTGCTGGCGATACTGTTACGTTTGTTAATGGAGATTTACCTCCACATAATATGCAGGTAACAGATCACCCTGAACTATCTCATGGAGACCTGGCTTTTACTGGTGGAGAGACTTTTGAAGTAACTTTTCCAGAAGCAGGAGACTATAATATTCAGTGTGATCCTCATGCTGGTGCAGGTATGAAGGGTGTTATTCACGTTTCCTAACAATGGTCAATAAATATTATGCTTATGATCCTGCTCCTCGGAGTGGGATATCTCATTTATTGGATAATGACTTATGATACACACACTCCTAACGAGTATGTTTCTGACCATCACTCCAGTTCCATCGGAGATTCCAGTACCGATGGAATCGAAAACGATACCGTCAGCAGGGGATTTAATCCAGAGAATGAGGCAGTGGGAGTCCCAGCAGGATAGATTACCTGTAGAAGATAGTATAAATAATGCGTTAAGGGATATAGAGGAGTTTGATTATGGGTGCGATGATTCCACCGAGCAGAAAGTCCTGCTACAATTTTCGGGTAACGAAGATCAAAAAAGTTTTAGATGGGGATACCATCGATGTGGTGATAGACTTAGGATTCGATCTAGCGAAAACGGAACGAGTGAGGATTGCTGGAGTAGACACACCAGAGAAGAGAACGAGGGATTTGGAGGAAAAGGCACTTGGATTAGATGCGACGAATTGGTTGAAGGAGAAACTCAATGACACCATTAAAGGAGACGATGAACTCGTTGTTAGAACTGAACTTAAGGGTGGGGTTGGGAAGTATGGTAGGCTTCTTGGTT
>PVBE013001396.1_pt1 | contig 15203 bp, 17 predicted proteins | sample 1631181 | NCBI WGS metagenome assembly PVBE01 (sample SAMN08397723, study PRJNA350692) | Marine metagenome, whole genome shotgun sequencing project. | isolation source: water | place: Pacific Ocean | collected 2012-04 | reverse complement strand
TTTAAGAGAAATCGAGCAAAACATTGCGCTTTTAAGAGCAAATGTATCTTTTGCGCTGAGAAAAAAGAGCTTGAGTAATCTAAAATCGGATCCTGATAGAACAAAACTCGGGCAAGAAATTCTTCAAATCTTAAACCGTTCCCTCCAAAAAGGTACTGCTGTAAAAATTTACTTTACTCAATTTCTTATAAAATAGCATGCCTGTCCGTTTTAAACGAATTCTCCTTATTATTCTGGATAGCCTGGGTGTGGGTGAACTCCCGGACGCTTCTAAATACGGAGACCCGGGAACGCGCCAGACATTTGCTGACCTGGGAGCCACTGTAGCAGACAATTTTGGAGTATCATCATCAAACAAATCAAACCAAGCATTAATGACATCAGAAATTGTTGGAACAAGCTTTCTGGATTATTTGTCGTAGGAAAAAATTGCGGTCTGGTTTTCTGTCGTAGCCAGGCATTAGGTGAAAAAAGTTCAGCATATGGCTTACAGCAATTAAACCAGTTTTTTTAACGGTCTGTCTTAAATAAACTTTTTTATATCAGCTTTTCTCTCAAGATCTTCAATATAAGTTTTTGTTATTTGTTCAGCTTCAGAACGCTTTAAAAAATTCGAAATAGTTTCTTTTACTTGATCAAACGGAACCAAACCACCAGCTGCTTTTTTCTCAAATGCTTTAATGATATGGAAACCAAATTGGGTTTCAACAATATCACTTATTTCCCCTTCATTGAGCTTGAAAAGAGCGTCTTCAAACTCTTTAACCATTTGGTTCCTGGTAACATCGCTCAAATCTCCTCCTCGGGATGCGCTGGGTCCCTCAGAGTATTGTTTAGCTAACTTGGCAAAATCTTCTCCTTCGCGGGCTTTTTTCAAAATATCTTCAATTTTTTTCCTTGCGATTTCTTTATCTTTATCACTAAATTTATTATCTACTTTAATCAATATATGCGCCGCATGAACCGACTCCGGGTTTTTAAAAGAGTTCTCATTTTTTTTGTAATAATCCATAGCTTGTTGATCGCTGGTTTCTATTTTGTCGTGAATTTCTTTTTGAATGACTCTGGTAACTATAGTATTTCGACTAATTTCCTTTTTTAACATTTCAAAATTCATCCCACGTTTTGAAAATTCTTTCAAAAACTCATCTTCGTTACTAAATCTACTTTTCATCATGTCTATTATTTCGGAGATATCTTTATCTGAAACTTCAATCTCTAATTTCTTTCCATGCTGGAACATAACCTCACGTTGGATTTCCGCCTGCAAGATTTGGTTTACCATCTGCTTAATCTGCTGTTTATTGATCACTTGCTTTTGGTGGCTTGCTTGAATTTTTAATCTCTGTAGAGTTGCTTTAATGGGCCTGTTCGTTATTTTAACATCGTTTACGCTTGCAACTATTTCAGGTAATGAATTTGAAGCTTCATCAATTAACTTTAATGTGTCTTCCGGGCTTGGCACATCTTCAATAGTTTCAAATTTTTCTATTGCCTCTAACGTTTTTCCTGTTTCTGAGGATACATTTGAGGGGGATTCGCTTTTCTTATTGCAGGCAGAAAAAAATGTTCCTGCCAAGAAAATACTTATTGCAGCTAAAATAGAAACAACCGACTTTAATCTCAAAAAACTTCTCCCATTCAAATATTAACAACAGGAACTTAGTCTATACGAACTATTGACTTTTGTATAGTATTCTTTTTACAATAATTTTATGCTATACAAATACAAAATTTTCCATTGCGGCACCGGTATAGTTTGCACTTCATTTAGAAATGACTTAAGACAATAAAACCAACATGCAAAAAACTCCGGCCAAAGGCTCGTTTCTTATAGCTAATCCACGTTTACAGGATCCGAATTTCAATCTAACCGTGGTGTTAATCTGTGAATATAATGAAGACGGAGCATTTGGATTAGTTGTAAATAGAGTTCTTAACGTGTCAATTTCAGAAGCTTTGAAGAACAACCCTGACGCAGCTAAAAATAAAAACAAAGTGTTCAGCGGGGGACCTGTTCAAACGAACCATATGTTATATTTGCATAATAATGGCCTTTCAAAAAAGACTGAAAGAATATGCGAAGGCGTGTACCTGGGAGGAGATGTTAATTATCTAAATAATTTATTATCAAATAAAACTCAGGGAGAGATTTCTTACCGGCTTTATCTTGGAAGCGCTGGCTGGGCAGCAGGACAACTTGATGAAGAATTAAAAATAAAGTCCTGGATAGTCTGTCCTGCAAAAGAAAGTTTTGTTTTTCACCCTGAGCCGGACAAATTATGGCGGCAGGTTTTAAGATCAATGGGTGGCCAATATGCCTTGCTTTCTACCTATCCACCTGATCCTATTTTGAATTAACCAGAGAGACGCAAGGGTCGCAAAGGAAATAGAATGAATTTGCATGTATTTCTCTGCGCCTTATTCATGTTTGCTTGTGCCAACTTGCTCCGCTCTAAAATCTGTTACTATGGTCTACCATCTAAAATTTTTTCTTTCATTTTTAGCAGTACATTTAAGGCAGAATCCAAATCTTTTCTTGTATGTGAAGACATAATTGTAATTCGGAGTCTTTCTTTTTTTCTAGGGACAGCGGGAGGGCGAATCCCCACTACAAAAACTCCTTTGTTAAACAGGTATTCACTTGCCATAACAACCTTTTTTGAATTGCCAATAATAATCGGTATAATCTGACTCTGGCTGTTAATATTTTCAAATCCTCTTTTTTTAAGCCCTTTCTTAAAATAATCCACATTTTTCCAGAGCTTTTTTCTTAAATCCGGTTTTGATTGAATCATTTCAATTGCAGCTAAAGAAGCAGCCGGAACTGCTGGAGGGAGTGCTGTTGTATAGATAAAAGACCGGGCCCTGTTAATTAAATAATCTATTAATTCATTATTGCCTGCAATATAAGCTCCAAAACTCCCTAAAGCTTTCCCAAAAGTTCCCATCTGAATATCGACTTCGTTGGATGAAAGATTAAAGTGTTCTGTTATTCCTTTTCCGTTTTTTCCAAAAACTCCTGTGGCATGAGCATCGTCCACCATGGTCAAAGCCGAATATTTTTTCGCAAGAAAAACAATATCAGGCAAGGGAGCTATATCTCCATCCATACTAAAAACACCGTCCGTTATGATTAGTCTCTTTTTGTACCCGTTTGATTTTTTTAAATGCCTTTCAAGAGCGTCCATATCTTTGTGAGGATAAATGGCTATTTCTGCGCCGCTCAGCCTGCACCCGTCAATAATACTGGCATGGTTTAGTTCATCGCAAAAAACAATATCTCTTTTTTTCATTAAAGCAGAGAGCGTGCCTATGTTTGCATGATATCCGGAATTAAAAACTAAAGCAGAATTCGTGTTTTTGAAAAGTGCTATTTTTTTTTCTAACTCACTATGGAGTTTCATTGTGCCCGAAATAAGGCGTGATGCTCCGGAACCGCATCCAAATTCTTTAATTGCTTTGTTAGCGGCTTTTTTTATAGAAGGGTGATTTGCGAGCCCCAAATAATTATTGGAGCAAAGAAGAATAACCTTTTTCCCACTAATAGAAACGCAAGACCCCTGGCTACCCTGCACTAATTTTAATTTTCTGTACAGGTCAATGTTTTTCAGGTTTTGAATCTCGCTTGTAAAAAAATTTAACATTGAAAATTTATTAATTCACCAAAAGATAGTGAAGAACCAATGATACCAAATATATAAATTTAAAACCTTAAATTATGGGATTTTTCGATGGCAATCGCTCATTTGAAGAAGAATGATTTTTTGAAAAAGAGTTTAGCTTTTTTGATTTTTTTTGGCGTTTTGGAGGGGTAGATTGAGGATCAGTTCCACTTCCCCTTTAGGCAGGTCGAGTTTTCTTGAAATATCTTCGGCATTTAAACCGGTTTTGGCTAACTTGGCTGCTTCTGAATATTTATCTTCCTCGGAAAGGATTGACTCATTTTTATTGGGACCTGCTTCTAATTGATTTTTAATTTGTTCTATGAGTAATTCCGCTTTTTTTGCCTCACCTTGTAATTGATTCTTTTTTATTTCTAAATGATCAAGCAGTTCCTGGGTTTTTTTTTGGCTAAGCAGTGCTTTATCGGAAATGTCTATTGAAGCACGCTCCGATTCGGTAATTAGCCGATCAAGTGACTGGATAAGTTCCTGGGTTTCTTTTTTTTTCAGATTGACGTTTAGTTTCTCTATCTTTTTTCTATTCTTTAGATCAAAAATATAAAAAAGAATAGCTATTAAGATCAATAAATCTACAACAGCCTGTATAGCGATCCATAGAGTTATCATTTAGCAATTTAAATCTTTATACCGGAGCTTTTTAAACCACGATATTGATACGATTCCCATGATCAATGTCTTCACCGGGGGGGTTTTCTTCTGTTTTTTTCTGATTTTCATTATTCTGTTGTTTGCTTTTTTGCTCTTGGTTTGCTTTCTGGCGGGATTGGTCATCCGCGGATTTTATCTCACTGCCCTCTTCCTGGACCGGAACTTCGATTTTTTTTTCATCAAGAGTTGCCCTTATGTCTTGCGCAAAATTTCGCACACTTACATCATGCTGATTCTGATGCACTTGCTGCATCTTCTCAACCTGAGTGCCCATGGATAGAATTTGCTGGAGACTTACAGGTTCTACCATTTTACTCACCCCAATAATATTATATCATAAAAACATTACATTTTAACAATCTAGATTGCCCTATATATAATTAATCGTATTCAGTCATAAGTTTCTTTAGTTTTAATTTAAGTTTTAAAACAGCCTTGGAGTGGATTTGGGAAACGCGTGATTCTGTTATTTCCAAAACCGCTCCTATTTCTTTCATTGTTAATTCTTCATAATAATAAAGAGAAATCATCAGTCTTTCTTTTTCCGGCAAGCTGTCTATTGCTTCTGCAATGGTTTTTTTTAGTTCAACGAGGCGCACATGAGTTTGTGGATTTGCGTCTTTAGAACCTGCCAGACAATCCAGCAAACTTTTACGATCTTCTTTGTGCCCCAAGCCAATATCATCAAGACTTAAGAGAGGCATATTAGCAGAATAATTGACAATGCTGTGATATTCTTCCATGTCAACTCCCATGGCTTCTGCCACCTCGTCGTCTGCAGCTGCTCGGCCTAATTTATGCTCAAGCTTTTGAGATGTTGCCTGCAATTGATTGACCTTCTGCCGTACTGAGCGAGGTACCCAATCCAATGAACGGAGCTCATCCATTATTGCGCCTCTGATTCGGAATTCCGCGTAAGTTTTAAATTGAGCTCCTCGAGTTGGATCAAATTTTCCTATAGCATCTATGAGACCCAGTACTCCCGAGCCAACAAGATCATCCACCTCTATATGGGGGGGGAGTCGTTTAGCAATTCTATGCGCAATATATTTAATGAGAGGGGCATGCTCCTCCACCAGTTTATCCATATTACTGGGATCTATAGCAGTCCCTAAGGTGCCATTCTGTTTTTTTGGAAGATTATCCATATAAGCTTTTTGAAAAATGCCCTTATTCATAATATTCTAAATTTCCTAAGATTAGAAATCACTATCATCCGGCGCCTCTAAACCCTGATCATCTAAACTACCTGCTGCACTGTCTCCACTTGCCGGAGCAGCAACAGGAGTTGCAGCAGAGGCAGCTGCAGCTGCAGCAGGTTCGGTCGGAGTTGAAGCAGCTTTTTCCTCAACTTTATCGTCATCATATTCAGGTTTTTTCTTTTCGCTTTCCGTTTTTTCTTCTTCGTAAATAAGATATGCCATTAACCAGCCGAAAACCGAAAAAATCAGAAAAGCGACTCCTGCTCTAAGTATCGCTATCTCAAGTGTTACACCAGAAAAAATACTTACCAGAGATGCAGCAGCAAACACAAACATCCCAAGTGCTATACCTGCTTGATTCGGTAGAATTAACATCTGTATAAATTAGTTTCGAAATAAGTTAATTAAAAAAGATTAATTTTATTTCCTGTTAAAGATAGAGCCGGTTCCAATCCCGTAATTTTTTCCGCTAATTTAATAAAGCCTTTACTTGCTTTTGAATAAGGGTAAAAATCAACAATAGACTTTTGCATTCTTACGGATTTAGCCATATTTTCATCATATAATACGTAACCTATATAATCTACAGAAATTAAGGGCAAAAACTTGTGAATAACTGCACTCAATTGTCTATATACCTCTGTCGCTTCTTTATCCGATTTCGCTAAATTTATAAGAAGTTTAAATTGCTTTTGATTGTGATTTAAAAAAAGCACTTTTATCAAAGCATAGGCATCTGTAAGAGAGGTTGGTTCTGGTGATACAACCACCAGAGTATTATGGGCAGATGCGCAGAAATGAGTAACATTGGAAGATATTCCGGCTCCTGTATCCAGCAGTATGTAATCATAATTATCTGCAAGAGAATCAAATTCTTCAGAAATAATGAGACGCTGGTCTCTGTTCAGTTCAGCCAACTCCTGTATACCGGATGCGGCAGGTAAAACGCTTATTCCTTTCTTATGGTTTATAATCACATCCTTTATATCTCTCTCCCTTTTTAACACATGCTTAAGATTATATTTTGGGGCTAAACCAAGGAGTATATCGACATTTCCAAGGCCGGTATCCGCGTCAAATATAAGAGTATTTTTATCATGCTTTCCTAACGCGAAGGCCAGGTTTGCTACCACATTAGTTTTACCTACTCCTCCTTTGCCACTGGTCACGGCAATTATTCTGACCGATTCATTGTTGTTTTTTTCTCTTTTCATTTCTTTTTGTCTCTCAGAAAAATTAGTTTTATTCGCTATTTTTCGTAATGTATCTGCCTGATCCATCCTTACTCCTTTACCCCGTTAGAAATAACGGAAATAAGCCAAAGTGTGCGATAAACTTCAAAACCTGTTTTAAGCATTTCCTGTCTCCGACACTGTTTACTGAAAAATTAAATCGATTGTTTTTTCCGCAGTAGCTACTTCTATATCTTCCGGAACTTTTTGTCCTGTTGTAAAGTAGGAAATTGCTTTATTTGTTTTCATGGCAATATTAAACAACATCCCAAAAGAATTAGCTTCATCAAGTTTGGTAAAAATAAGGCGATCTACTGATAACGGATAAAAACGTTTAATATTGCTGAATAAAATGTCTTCCTGATCTGTAGAACTGAGGACAAGGTGGGTTTCAACCGAAACATCTCCTTTGAGAAAATTCATTAGTTCCTTCATCTGTTTTTCATCTTTTCTGCTGCTGCCGGCTGTATCGATAAGCACGATATCTTTATCCTTATAAAGCTGTAAGGCTTCTTGAAATTCCTTTTTATCTCTAGCTATCGATATGGGAATATCAATAATCTTTGAATAAATTTTTAATTGTTCTATTGCCGCGATACGGTAAGTATCAAGAGTCAATAGGGCCACTTCTTTTTTTTGGTTTAAAGATAATTCTGCTGCCAGTTTAGCTATTGTTGTTGTTTTACCTACTCCCGTCGAACCTACAAATGAAACCACTTTTGGTTTTTTCACACTTGTTCTAAGAGGTCCTGCGGTTTTAATAAACTTCTCCATTTCCTTAATAAATTGAGCTTTGACATTGTTATTTGAAGAAGGTTTATTTATTATTCGGCTGTTAACTTTTTCAATAAGCTGAAAAGCCAATCTCTCATTGATACCTTTATCAATAGCTTCTCTGTGCAAATTAATTAAGGAGTCATTAATCCCAAGGTCTTTTAATATTTTTGTGTTGTTAAGTAAGTAATGGACAATGGATTTAAGTTCGACAGCTTCTTTATTAGAAGAGTTATCATTATTTTTTTTATTGGAACTCAGAAGATCAGGGGAAATGGACTTTATAATTTCCTTGAGTTCAGCTATCTCCTTTTTTAGCGGATAAATCAATCCTTTTATTTCGGGCATCTCATCGCAATTAAAATCCATTGCTGCAGTTACTTCTACCGCATGGGCTTTCCCGTTATTGGAAACAGGATCAATATCTCTTGTGGATATAATAATAGCATCAGCGCCCAGTTCTCTTTTTACAAGCCTTAAAGCTTCTTTTATGTTTTTCGCTGTAAATTTTTTTACATGCATTATAAAGTAATTACTCCAAGACTCTTAATCTTTGCCTTAGGCGCTATTTCATTATGAGAAAGGCATACCAGGTTTGGCATAAACCTTTCTGTTAGTTTCTTCAAGTGAACTCTAATATTTTGGGATGATAAAATGATCGGCTGAATTTCCATTGGAGATATTTTCTCCAATGCATCTTTTATTTTATTGAGCAAATTTGTTGCCATATCAGGTTCAATAGACACATAAGTACCAAACTCTGTGCGCTGTATTGAACTTGTCAGAATATCCTCAACTTTCTTATCGACGGTTATTACCGGTATTTCCCCTTCAGCAGTCTGGTATTGGCTGCTTATAGGTCTTGCCAATGCCTGCCGGACATATTCAGTCAACAACTCTGTGTCTTTAGTCGTAGGCGCAAACTTTCCCAGTACCTCAAGAATAGTTAAAATATCCCTTATGGAAACCTGTTCTTTCAATAAATTTTGTAATATGGTTTGAATCTGAGCTAAAGAAAGCAAATTTGGGACTATATCTTCCACTGCTTTAGGATGAGTTTCTTTAACATTGTCCAGCAGCGCTTGTGTTTCCTGCCGTCCAAGCAAGTCATGGGCATAATTTTTTATAATTTCTTTAATATGAGTAGTTACCACTGTGGAATTATCGACTACCGTGTATCCTGCCATCTGTGCTTTTCCTTTTTCACTCTCAGTTATCCAGACAGCTGGCAATCCAAAAGTTGGTTCTTTAGTGGGAATTCCTCCAATATCATCGGCCTCTGCCCCGGGGTTCATAGCGAGAAAATTTCCCATCATTAATTCTCCTTTAGTTACTTCAGTACCCTTAACCAGAATAGAGTATTCATTTGGTTTTAATTGTAAATTATCACGGATATGAACAGGCGGAACAATAATTCCCATCTCCAGAGCAAACTGGCGGCGGATTGATTTAATGCGATTCAGGAGTTCACCATCTCTTGAAGCATCTACCAGTGGGATTAGTTCATACCCTACTTCTAATTCTACAACATCAAGAGGGAGTATTGATTCTACCCGTTCCTGGACAGGAGGCTTTTCTTCTTCTATTTTTTTAATTTTCTCTACTTGAGCCGCTTTTTGGGATTCAAAAGTAAAGTAAGCAATGGTGCCTACCGCAATTGCTAAAACAAAAAAAGCAAAATGAAGTAGTCCTGGAACCATTCCAAAAAAGAACAATACTCCAGAAGCAATCGCAAACGCCTTTGGATGAAACAAAAGCTGGCTGGCAATGTCCTTACCAAGACTTTTGTCGGAAGAGGCCCGGGTTACTACGATACCGGCGGCTGTGGAGATAATAAGCGCAGGCAGTTGGGACACAAGGCCGTCCCCAATGGTTAGGGTAGTATAAACCTCGGCTGCTTGAGAAAGATCCATACCCTGCTGAAGCACACCGATAAAAAAACCGCCAAGAACATTCACGCCGGTAATAATAATTCCGGCAATAGCATCTCCGCGTACAAATCGTATAGCACCGTCCATGGACCCATAAAAATCGGCTTCCTGTTCCAATTGTTTTCTGCGGCTTTGTGCTTCTTTCTCATTAATCATTCCCGCATTAAGGTCAGCGTCTATACCCATTTGTTTTCCTGGAATAGCATCTAATGTAAAACGCGCTGCAACTTCAGATGTTCTTACAGAACCTTTTGTAATAACCACAAAGTTAATTATTACCAAAATGAGGAACACGACCATTCCAACAACATAATTTCCTCCAACTACAAAATCGCCAAAAGATTTAATAACCTGGCCCGCAGCGCCGGTTCCTTCATTTCCGTGAAGTAAAATAACCCGGGTTGAGGCGATATTAAGAGAAAGACGATAAAGCGTAACGATCAATAACAAAGAAGGAAATACTGAAAACTCCAGTGCCTGCAGCATATACATGGAGACCAGTAGGATAATGACTGAAAAGGTAATGCTAAAAGACAGAAGAATATCCAGCATAACAGTTGGTAATGGCATGACCATTATGATTAATATACCGACCACGCCTCCTGCCAAAATCAATTCACTATATTTACCTGTTAATGGAGATTCGTTTGTCATGATTTACACCTTTTTTTTCAGTTTATATACATAGGCCAGCACTTCAGCAACGGCCCTGAATAGGGTATGGGGGATTATTCCGCCAATCTCAACCAGCTTATATAGCGTCTGTGCTAACGGCTTGTTTTCCACAACCGGCACGCCATGTTCTTTAGCAATATCTTTTATCTTTTGCGCTAGATGATTTGCTCCTTTCGCGACAACCACCGGAGCCCCCATAGAATCTCTTTCATACTTTAAAGCGACGGCATAATGAGTCGGGTTTGTAATTACAACTTCCGCTTCCGGCACTTCCGCCATCATACGTTTCCTGGCTAATTGCATCTGAATGCTCTTGACCCTGGCTTTAATGTATGGATCTCCCTCTGATTCTTTTCTTTCTTCTTTAACCTCTTGCTTGGTCATTTTCATGCTTTCTGAATAGGTATATCTCTGAAAAACATAATCAATGAGAGACAGGAAAATCATTGCCCAAAGGGTGCGGGTCATTATTTTCATAGAGATTTCACCCATATAAGCCGCTGACGATCCGGTCCCCGTATCCATTAATAGAGGAATAGTGGAATATTCCTGCATTACTGTTTTATACGCGATAAACCCAATGATGGTGATTTTGAAAATAGATTTTAAAAGTTCCATCAGGGAATTTTTTGAAAAAAGCCGGCCAAACCCTTTTATAGGATCTAGTTTGGAAAATTTAAGTTCCAATGGTTTGAGAGAAAACCTGAACCCTTGAGTCTGGAAAACATTAGCCAAAACTCCTGCGATTGAAATTCCTATCAGTATAGGAGCTAAAATAACAACCGTACCTTTAATAATTTTTTGGAACAGGATAAATGAATTCGCCTCTGTCAACTCAAATGTTCCTATGTTAGTTAGAAGATTCTCCCACATTGATAAAATATTTTGAGTAATCTGTCCCCCCATGAAAGTAAAAACAAGGAGGCTCCCTAAAAGCACAAATGAGGAATTGAATTCTTTGCTGACTGCAAATTGGCCTTTTTCTTCCGTTTCGCGTCGGCGTTTCTCCGACGCCTCTTCTGTGCGTTGTTCTTTATCTTCTTCAGCCATTTTTTAATTCTCTATATAAAATAATTTCACAGACTATTAAAACCTGTACAATAACGTCTCAGTCCTTATTATCAAATTTGTCGTTCTACATTGCTTTTAGAAGTGTAAAAATATTTTGCTCAATCAAACCTGCTATATTATTAATAACCATACTGAATAATGGCAGAGTAAGGCCGATCATAAGAAGCCCTAACCCTATTTGAAGTGGAAAACCTACTATAAACACGTTCATCTGAGGAACAGTGCGTGCAATCATTCCAAGTGCCACACTTGTAAATAACAGGGTGGCAATCAGAGGACCAGCAATTTTTACGGATATCATGAAAACATCTTTTACGATGTTCATATAAATATTCACCATCTCCCCGCTAAATTCAAATCCCAGAGGAGGGATTAATTGAAAACTGGAGGCAATAGAGTTCAGAATTATATGATGAGCGTTGATTGACAGAAATATTAAATATCCCACAATATTTTGGAACTGGGATATTACTGAAACTTGCAAGCTGGTAACCGGATCAATCACATTAACTATTCCAAAACCCATCTGAAAGCCGATTGTTGTTCCTGCAATTTGAACCGCCGACATCAACAACCTGACAGAAAATCCGATTATCATTCCTATTAAAAGCTCTGAACTAATAAGCAAAACAAATGAGAAAAGACCTTTCGGGAATTCAATAAATTTAAAATCAACAAGCGGAAGGAGCATTACAGCTACAAAGAAAGCCAAACCTATTTTTGCGTGAGAAGGCACATTGGCTCCCCCGAGGATAGGCGTAAAAAAAATCAAGGCCCCCACCCGGATAAACATTATCATAAAAAGCAACATCTGGTTTTCCGAAAAATTAAATGGGTTCATGTTTTTACCTTACTACCTGTGGAATAATGATTATGACTTTAGATGTAAACTGCAACATGGTCTGCAACAGCCATGGAAAAAAAATAAACAGGGCTGCTACAACAGCTAATATTTTTGGAATAAATGTCAGTGTCATTTCCTGAATAGAAGTAACTGCTTGAAAAATGCTCACTGCAATTCCAGTAACCAAGCCAAACCCAAGCATCGGTGCGGAAAGCAACAGTGCTACTTTTAAAGCTTCCATTGCAATATCAATAGCAAATTCTTGAGTCATTTTAGATTCCTCCTATCCACCAAAACTTTTCATTAATGAACCGACTATTAAATACCATCCGTCAACAAGCACGAACAACATCAACTTAAAAGGCAGTGAAATCAAAACAGGTGGCAGCATCATCATACCCATGGAAAGTAAGACGCTGGCCACTACCATATCAAGAATCAAAAATGGTAGATAAATTAAAAAACCAATTTGGAATGCTGTTTTCAATTCACTTATTATAAAGGCCGGTATCAGTACTTGTGTCGGGACTTCAGAACGGTTTTTAGGCCGGCCAATCTTAGACATATTAATAAACATAGCAATATCCTTTGGCCTTGTCTGGCTAAACATAAATTTTCTTATTGGCTTCAGAGCATTGGACATTGCTTCTGTCTGGAATATTTTTTCAGATAAATACGGCTCAAGCGCAAGAGAATTAATATCTTTCCAGAATGGAGTCATAATAAAAAAAGTGAGAAACAAAGCCAGCCCGATTATCACCTGATTAGGAGGCATTTGTTGCGTGCCAAGCGCCTGGCGGAGAAATGATAATACAATGATTATTCTCGAGAAAGAGGTTGTCATGATTAATAAAGCAGGAGCCAGTGAGAGTACAGTGAGAAGAAATATTACTTTTAAGCTGGAAGCAACTTGTTGGGGATTTTCTGTCTCTCCAATTCCGATACTAACTGTTGGCAAAGGAATGGCATTAACCTTGTCTGCAAAGCTGAGTAACAAAACAGCAGCAATGAGGGGTGCAATTATTATAAATTTAATAAAGTTTGAATCTCTTTTTTTCATTAATCAACGGAAAAAAATTGTAAATAAATTTGATATTTATTTAGTAAAATATGATTTCTAGACTGTTTTTAGCTTGTCTATTTTCTCCTCTATTAAACGATTTATTACCTTAATTGAACTGTTTTTTTTATCTTTATCACTCGCTTTTGATGTGTAAGCATCCAGTTGCCTGGAAAAAGAGGATACTGTCTGTTTATTTTTTTTCCAGTTAGCCAATCGGCTTTCTTTTTTTTCCTTTATCCTTTTAGCAGCGTCCTTATTTTCAATTTTAGTCAGTAAATTGATATTCGCGGCTGTTACGCCTAAAACTAATATTTCTCCGGCAACCTCAACCAGGGTAATGTTCTTTTTCGGAGCTATATAACTGGTAGAAATAACTTTTACCTGCTTATCCATTCCTAACAACGAACCGTCTTTCAGCAGGTATTTCTTCACAAAATAGTAAGTTACCAGTATTAAAGAGAGGACTATCGTTAATGCTGTAACTACTTTTATAGATGAAGAAAAAAAGGTTGGGCCGATGTTGTTAGAAACAGTGTTTTTTTTATTTTTATTAACATTCAAACTAACTTTGTTTTCATCAGCTTTATCATAGATAACCGGTATCAAATCCTCCTGATATATCGTGTTTGAGAGGAGTTCAACCGGTCTATTGTAATTTTCTTTAATCTCCACCGCCGGTGAGCTTAAATTTTCTTCGTACATATCATTCAGTAAATCCGTATTCTTTTTTGAAACACTTATTACCAACTGATTACCTTTTTTTTCATATGTCAATCTATCCTCATCCCATATATCCTTTTTCCCGATGAGCAGTCTCAGTCGCACACTATTTTTGTCATACTGATAAATATGAACATCAGAAATTAATTCTTCTCCAATATTAAAGGTTTTTTTTGCCGGCTTAACATAAGTTTTATTAAAAGTAAATTGTACGGATTTTTCAAAAAATTGAGGTTTCCAAACATCTTTAATGTGTTTACTGAAGTTTAAAGCGATTTTTATTTCATCTTCAGATGAGGAAGTCTTAATATCTTGCAAATAATTATATGCAGATAGACCGACTGCAAGGACCGGTGTTCCCCAAAACATAAAAACAGCCGTAGATAGAATATAAAATATTTTTTTCATTTTTTATTATCCTAAACTTTCAATACGTTCCATTGGTGAAACAATATCAGTTAAGCGAACCCCGAATTTTTCGTTGACAACAACAACTTCACCACGTGCCACCAATTTTTCATTTACAAGAATTTCTAAAGGCTCTCCAACTAATTTGCTGAGCTCAATAACAGATCCCTGTCCTAACTGAAGAAGGTCATTAATCATCATTTTTGTTCGGCCCAATTCAACAGTTACAATAAGTGGAATATCCAGGATCATATCGAGATTTTTATTATCGGTTGCTCTCTCCAAGTCACTGTCCTGTTGGGATTCTAAACCCATCTCTCCTGCTGAATCTTCTGGTGGCATATCTCCAGAGTCACCGGACGAAACATCCTCTAGTGAACCTAATAAATCGTCATCTGCCATAATATTCACTCTCCTCTCTTAATAAATTGTGAAATTTTAACAGCTTTATTGCCCCTTGACACACCGGGGTAAACTTTATATTTAGGAATTCCTTCAACCATAAGCAGCAACTCGTCGCTTACATCATTATCTAACTGAATAACGTCTCCTAAATGTAAATTTATTAACTCATTGGATCTTAAAGTTGTTTTCCCTAACTCTATCAATAATCCCACCTCAGCAGTCTGCAACTTTTCTCGCAGCCTTTTTACCCATGTCTGGTCAACTTCCAATTGATCACTCTGAAATCCCGCTCTCAGTTTAGTAATAATTGGTTCAATTGTTGAATAAGGGAGACAAACCGTAATTGTTCCCGTTACATTTTCCATTTCAATTTCAAATAAGATAACAACCACAACATCCGTAGGTGGAACAATCGCGGCAAACTGCGGATTTATTTCAGATCTGACAAAAGATACCTGAACTGGATGAACGGGCTTCCAGGCTTTCTCAAGATCTTGCAGAGCCCCAAGAATAACTTTTTTGATCATCTTTTGCTCAATAGCAG
>PVBE012736615.1_pt1 | contig 15203 bp, 13 predicted proteins | sample 1631181 | NCBI WGS metagenome assembly PVBE01 (sample SAMN08397723, study PRJNA350692) | Marine metagenome, whole genome shotgun sequencing project. | isolation source: water | place: Pacific Ocean | collected 2012-04 | reverse complement strand
CCGATCGAGATGATTTTCCACGGTTGGTCGATCAACTTGTTCCAAGCCTCGGCGGAGATCGCCAGGATTTCGTCATACGACCCGAAAACCCGGTTGGAGAGCCAGTTGTCGCGGATGAACTGCCAGATGTTTTCCACCGGTTTCGTCGAGGCGGCCGATTTCGGCGGCACCAATCTGGTCGATGCGGGCGGTCAGGGCTTGAATGTGCTGAGTACCGAGGAGGGCAATCGGTTCACCGTCGCGGCGCAGGATTTCTCCAGCGCCGGCCTCGGCATCGACACTGCGGCACTGGACAGCCTCGCCAATGCAGGGGCGGCCTTGAGCGCCTTGGACGCGGCCATCGTCGATTCTTCGTCCAAACTGGCTGGCCTGGGCTCGTCGGCCAAGAGGATCGAAACCCAAGCCGAATTCCTGGGCAAGCTGAGCGATACGCTTACCGCCGGTGTCGGCAACCTGGTAGACGCGGACTTGGCGAGCGAAAACGCGGCCCTGGCGGCGGGGCAAGTCAAGCAAGAACTGGGCGCCATGGCCCTGGGCATTTCCAATTCGGCACCGAAACGACTGCTGGCGCTGTTCCAGTAGCCTGATCCGGCCTGCGACGGCCGCGATTCCGAAGGATCGCGGGGAGTTCGAGGCCAATCGGCGTCAGTCCTCGAGAAGCTTGTAGATCACCGGGCTGTAGAACTGGCCCCAGCCGCGGTCGATGGCGTCCAGGAGGCGGCTCTCGGCCAACTTTGCCCCTGCGGCGTCAACGCCGACTTTCTCCGCCAAATCAAGGGCGTAACGGATGTCTTTCAAGGAATAGACGGTCGAGAACTGATCGTCCGGGTACTCGCCCGTGGTCATGCATTTTCCATGCTTGCGCATCACGAAGCTGTCGGCCGAGCCGCGCGAGAGGATCTCGAAGAGGCGGCCGCGCTCGACGCCCGCCCGGGTTGCGATCGCCATCGCTTCGGCGATCGCCGAGACGTTCTGGAAGACCAGCATGTTGTTCATCAGCTTCAACACCTGGCCGGTGCCGACGTCGCCGCAATGGGAGATCTCGGTGCCCATGCAGTCGAGATAAGGCTTGATCCGCGCGAAGACCTGGTCCGATCCGCCGACCATGATGGCCAGCGTGCCGTCCTGGGCCGCCGGTACGCCGCGCGCCACCGGCGCGTCGGCGAAATCGGCACCCTTGGCCGCCAGCGCCGCCGCCACTTCTCGGTTGACTTCGACCGTGGCCGTGGTCATGTCGACGAAGGTTTGCCCCGTTCGCGCGCTGGCGACGAGACCCTGCTCCGCGAAGGCGACCTCGCGCACCTGCGGCTCCCCCGGCACGCAAACGAAGATCATGTCCGCGGCCTCGACGACCTCGGCGATACTGGTCGCGGCGGTGACGCCGGCGTCGGTAAGCGCTGCCGCCTTTTCGGCCTCGATGTCGTAGCCGACGACCGGCTTGCCGGACTTGCTGGCCAGGTTGCGGCACATCCGTCCGCCCATGACGCCGAGCCCGATGAAGCCCAGCCGTTCGATATCCGCCATCTCATGCTCCCATGCTCGCACCGGCGCGCGCCGCGACCTCGGCCGACGCCATACCGTGGCCAGCCTACACCTTTACCGTCGGTTGGGCAGGGGCTGTGGTCGAGTGAGAATTAGCCCTCCGTCGAAACCTGCGGTCGAGGGATCTCAAAGGGTGTTTCGGAGCGGCGGCGATGCAGTATATTTCGAGTCGGTTCTTGAATGATGGTAAATAGTTATGTGAGATTCTTAATGCGTCCCATGAAGTTTTTGCCTCTATTGGCGTCCCGGTCCTCCTGCTCTTTCTCGGAGGTCGACCTGAGCCGTTCCACCAGTCGTTTGGCACTGTCGGCGGGCGCGTCGTCGACCGCATCCGCGAAATAGTCCTCATTCCTGGCCGAGATGGCGCTCGCGGTAGCCGCCTCCTCGTCATCGGTTTGGAGCGGGGTTTCTTCTGCCTCCGAGATACCCGTCGCCAAGTCGAAGATTTCGGCGCTGGGGGCGTCTGCGGTTTGTGCCTGCTCGTCGGGATCGTCGGTATTCAACTCGATCCGTTCCAAGAGGATTTCCAGAATCGATACCAGCTTGTCGCGCTCCTCGCTGGCCACGTCGATGGCCGCTTCCAGTCGCCCAACATCCTCGCGGGCATGTGCATCTAGGCTGGCCATCTGCGCGTTCTCTTGACGTAGTCGCTCGCCCTCGGCGCCGAGCCGGTCGTTCGCCTCGCGCAACTGGTCCGTCACGCTGGCGAGGCGCTGGTTCTCCGCGCGAAGCTCTTCGGTCTTGGCATCGAGCCGTTGTCGAGTCTTTCGCTCGCCGTCTTGGTGGTCCGCCAGGGCCTGAACCGCCGCTTTCGCCCGCTCCTCTATGTCGGTGAAATTCCGCACGTCCGAATCCTCCCGGCTTTCGAAGGCCAACCGAGTTTTCCCGAATTTATCCTTATTTGTCGACAACAGTAGCTCACTTGGAGGTTCGGCACCACTCTTACCGTGGGGAAGCCATTCGACCCGGGCGCCGCCCGGCGAGAGGTTGTAGACGCCGCTTCGGGCCGGCCGGAAGCGGATGCCCCCGGCCGATCCTTCGCGTTAGCTGTCCTCGGACCCGTCGAGCGCCGCCAGCACCCGGGGCGGCGACATCGGCAGGTCGGTCATCCGAACGCCGGTGGCGTTCTCGATCGCGTTCGCGATCGCCGCCATGGGCGGGCAAAGGTTGGCCTCGCCGACACCCTTGACGCCGTAGGGGTGGTTCGGATTGGCTTTTTCCACCAGCACCGGCTCGATCATCGGCAGATCCGAGGCGACCGGGATCCGATAGTCGAGGAAGTTCGCGTTCTCCAGCCGGCCGTCGTCGTCGTAGATATACTCCTCGTTCAAGGCCCAGCCGATGCCCTGCGCGACGCCGCCCTGGATCTGCCCCTCGACGTAGCCGGGGTGGATCGCACGGCCGACATCCTGGGCGGCGACGAAGCGCAGGATCGTCACCTTGCCGGTCTCGGGGTCGACCTCGACATCGCAGAACTGGGTCGAGAAGCCGGGTCCGACGCCGCCGGCGTTGACCGAGGCGCGGCCGCCGATCGGGCCACCGGTCTGCGCTTTCATGGCCGCGATCTGCTGCAACGACAGCGGCTCGAAATCGCCGACGTTGCTGCTGGCGGGCTTGGCGTGGCCGTCCTCCCAGACGACGCCTTCCGGGTCGACCCCCCAGATCATCGCGGCACGCTCGCGCAGCTGGCCGATGACGTCTTCGGCGGACTTCACCACCGCGAGACCTGTGGCCAGTGTCACCCGGCTGCCGCCGGTGACGCCGGTGAAGCCGACGGATGCCGTGTCGGCGACGATGGCACGGACCTGATCGTAGTCGATCCCGAGCGTCTCCGCCGCCATGATCGCCATCGAGGCGCGGCTGCCGCCGACATCGGGGCTGCCGGTGGCGACGACGACACTGCCGTCTTCGTTGACGTGCAGGGTGGCGCTGGATTCGCCGCCGTTGTTGAACCAATAGCCGGAAGCGACGCCGCGGCCCTGGTTCGGGCCCAACGGCTTCTTGTATTCGGGATGCGCCAGCAGCGCCTCGATGGTCTCGACATAGCCGATCGAGGGAAACTTGGGACCGTAGGCCGTGCGCGTCCCCTCCTTGGCGGCGTTCTTCAGGCGAAACTCCAAGGGCTCGATGCCGAGTTTCTTGGCCAGAACGTCGAGGACGCTCTCGACCGCGAAGGCGGAGATCGGCGCGCCGGGCGCCCGGTAGGCCGCGGCCTTGGGGCGATTGGCGACGACATCATAGCCCAGCGTCGTCACGTTTTCGATGTCGTAGGGGGCGAAGCCGCACATACAGGCATTCATCACCGGCGAGCCCGGGAAGGCGCCGGCCTGAAACTTGAAGATGCCGTGGCCCGCGGTGATCTTGCCGTCCTTGGTGGCGCCGATCTTGACCGTCATGGCGCTGCCCGAGGTCGGGCCCGAGGCCTTGAAGACTTCCTCCCGCGTCATCGCGATGCGGACCGCGTGGCCGCTCTTGCGGGCCAGCATCAAGGCCACCGGCTCGACGTAGACGATGGTTTTGCCGCCAAAGCCGCCGCCGATCTCGGCCGGGTAAACGCGAAGGTCCGAGGTGCTCATGCCCAGAAGCTTCGCAGTCGAGGCCCGGACGATGAAATGTCCCTGGCTCGACGACCAGATCTCGCCCTGGCCGTCTTCGTTGTAGCGCGCCGTGCAGGCGTGCGGCTCGATATAGCCTTGGTGGACCGGCTTGGTGGTGAAATTCATCTCCACTACCTCGTCGGCGGCGGCAAATCCGGCTTCGATGTCGCCGAGCACGAATTCGACCTGCTTGGAGATGTTGGAGGGCGCCGTGGGCGCCGGCTCGACCTCGCGGGTGATCATGTCTTCGTGCAGCAGCGGTGCGTCCGGCTGCATCGCTTTCTCGACGTCGATGACATGGGGCAAGACCTCGTAGTCGACCTCGATCAGCGCCAGCGCCTCTTCGGCGATGGCGGTGCTGGTCGCGGCGACGGCCGCGATCGCATGGCCTTCGTAGAGCGCCTTCTCGCGCGCCATGATGTTGCGGGTCACGTGATGCAGGTTGACCTGGACCCGCGCGGCGCCGACGTACTCGGAGGGATGGTCGGGGAAGTCCGCCGAGGTGGTAACCGCCTTGACGCCCGCCAACGCCTCGGCCTTGGAGGTGTCGATCGCGCGGATTCGCGCATGTGCGTGGGGGCTGCGCAGGATCTTGCCGACCAACATGCCGGGGAATGCGTAGTCGGCCCCGAACTTGGCCCGGCCGGTGACCTTGTCGACCCCGTCCGGGCGCACCGGCCGGGTTCCGATCCACTTGAATTCCTTGACCTCCTGGTCCATCGCTTCAACCCCTTTCCGCCGTTGCGGCGTCAATCCCACTGTTGTGGGGGATATTGTCGCAACACGCCGCCGCCGACAAGCCGAAGGCGCGCGCGCTTGGTGCGAAAGGAGCGGAAATCGGTCAAACTCGGCCTCGGAACCAGCGAGGGAGGACCAGCATGGCCGATAAATGGATCCCGTTGCCCCGGATCGAGGGCAAGGCCTCCAGGCAGGCGCATACCGACCTGCCCGAGGGCACCTACGAGCGCGAGTTCGGCAAAGAGGGTTTTTTGGCCCGGCGACGCAGCTCTACCACCGCCATCCGCCGACCGGCTGGATCGACTGGCAGGGCCCGCTCAGGCCCCGCGCCTTCGATACCACCCTGATCGAGGGCGGCGACGGCGGTCCCTGGGCGGCGCGGCCGCTGCTGGAGAACGCTCACTGCAAGGTCCGGGCCTGGCGCCAGGGGACGGCGATGGCGCACCTGGCCCGAAACGCCGACGGCGACGAGCTGATCTTCGTGCACGAGGGCGCCGGCGAACTCTTTTGCGAGTTCGGCCACCTGTCGTTTCGAGATGGCGACTACATCGTCCTGCCGAAGACGACGACCTGGCGGATCGAGCCCTCGGTGCCGGTCAGGGCGTTGCTGATCGAGTCGACGAACACGCATTACACCCTGCCCGAACGCGGCCTGGTCGGCGAGCAGGCGATCTTCGACCCCGCCATCCTGGAGACGCCGAAGATAAACGCCGCCTACGAGGCGCAGCAGGACGATTCCACCTGGCGCATCGAGATCAAGGCCCGGGGTCAAATTTCCACCGTGACCTATCCTTATAACCCGCTGGATACCGTCGGCTGGCAGGGTAGCGTGATGCCGGTGAAGCTCAACTGGCGCGACATCCGGCCGCTGATGAGCCACCGCTTCCACGTTCCGCCCTCGGCCCACAGCACCTTCATGGGCGGCCGCTTCGTCGTCTGCACCTTCGTGCCGCGCCCCTTCGAAAGCGACCCCGGCGCCTTGAAGGTGCCGTTCTTCCATTCCAACAACGACTACGACGAGGTGATCTTCTACCACGCCGGCGAATTCTTCAGCCGCGACAACATCCACCCCGGCATGCTGACCTTGCATCCGGCCGGCTTCCCGCACGGGCCGCACCCGAAGGCGCTGGCGAACGCCTTCGAGCAGAAACGCGCGGCCACCGACGAGGTCGCGGTGATGATCGACACCCGCGACCCCCTCGACGTCAGTGCCGAGGCCGAGGGCCTGGAACGGTGCGACTACGTCGACAGTTGGGGCGCCGCCAACCTGCGCCGCGCCAAGGCGGCGGAGTAGGGGGGGCTACCCCGCCAGCACCGCGATGCCCTCGGCCCGCGCCGCCGTGGCGAGGGCTTGGTCTAGGGTGGCGAGCGGGGCGCCGGCGCGGGCGGCGAGTTCGAGGTAGGCGGTGTCGTAGGCGGTAAGGCGGTTTCGCCGCGCCAGGGCGAGGAGGGCGGTGCTTTCCGGCGCCTGGTCGATTTCGATCGGCAGCCGCGCCAGGTCGGCCAGGAAGGCGGCGCTGCCGGCCGCGTCGATCCGGCCCCGGCGTTCGTTGACGATCAGGATATTGCGGACCTCGTACCACCAGAGGCCGGGCGCCAGGCCCGGTTCCTCGGCCAAGCGGTCGAGCAGGGCCTCGGCGCCGGCATCGCTCTCGTCGGGGAAGCACCAGCTGCCGGCGATCGAGGCGTCGACGACGAAGGCCATCAGCGTCGATGGCCCTCGCGCCGGGCCTGGATGATATCTTGCAGCGGGACCCGTGGCCGTTGGCGCCGGGCCGCTTTCAGGCGGGCGATCGTATCCCGAAGATCCACCTCGGTCTCGGCGTCCGCCGGCACGATCCGGGCGATGGGTATGCCATGGCGGGTGACGACGATGGTCTCGCCAGCCTCCACCGCGCGCAGCAGGCTCGGCAGGTGGGTCTTGGCCTCGTAAGCGCCGACTTCGCGCATGATTGCGTCTCCTCGGATAGACTAGCCGTTAGACCAGTCTATCCGAGGATCGGTAGATTTGCAATCAAGCCGCTTTGGCTCGTCGCGCCGGCGCTTCGGCTTCCGGCACCGGGGAGAGGCCGAGGGCGAGGCGGCCGGTGAAGAGCAACTGGCGCTTCTCCTGTAGCGGGTGGAACTGGCAGGCGTGCAGGTCGCGGACCAGCCGCTCCAGCCCCTTGGCCCGGTAGAAGCCGCCGCCGCCACAAGCTTCCATCGCTTTCTCGCCGGTCGTCATCACCGCCTTGGCGGCGATCGTCTTGCGGACCAGGATGGCGTTCGCGGTCTCGGTGGTGGCTTCGAAGTCCCAGTTGTTGGTGATGGCGACCATGGCGTCGCGGGCCAGCTCCCCCGTCGTCAACAGGTTTGCGAGTTCACCCAGCAGATAAGGCGTCGCCGGGTCGTCGGCACGTTTGGCGGCGCTGCTCCGGGCGATCTCCGCCGCCGCTTCGGCGATGCCGAGATAGGTCGACATGATCAGCGGCATCGCCACGGCCAAGATGACGTTATAGGCCGGGTGATAGTCGCCTTGCGGCCGGCGTAGCGCCACCGCCTCGTCGGGCACGAAGACGCGCTCCAGCACCACGGTCTCGGAGCCGGTGGCCCGCATGCCCATGGTGTCCCAGTCGCCGGCCAGGCTGACGCCCTCGGCGGCGAAGGGGACCGGGAAATGCAACACCTGCCAGCCTTCCTCCGGGTCCAGGTAAGGCGCCGAGGTGACCAGCACGTTGCCCTTGGGCGAGCCGCTGGCGAACGGCTTCTTGGCGCTGACCAGATAGCCGCCGTCGGCGCGCTCGACGCTGCCGTTGGAAGCGAGCCAGTCGTTGGCGCCGGTGCTGATCAGGATCGCCTCGCCGCTCGCGACCCGCTCCAACAGCTTTTGCCCGGGTTTGCCGTTCCGCCAGTTGTAGACCGCGGCCGAGACCAGGTGCGAATGCATCGAGAGGGCCAGCGCGGTGGCGCCGCAATAGCGCGCCAGCGCGCGCACGAAATCGCACATCTCGCTGTAGCTGGCGCCGCCGCCGCCGAGTTCCGCCGGCACCAGCGCCGAGAACACCTTGTGCTGGCGCAAGAGGTCGTAGTTCTCGGCGACGAAGGTCGCGTTCACGTCGCGTTCGGCCGCGCCATTGGCGAACACCGGTCCGAGCTCGTGGACCAGGCCCGCCAGATCGATCTTGTTCGTCGACATCGTACGGATCTCCCTTGGTATCATCCCCAGAACTGAAACCTCGTGCTTGACGGGCCGCGAAACAACTTTAAAATATGCAGTTGGTCATGGGGAGTGGCGGTAGGGGCGCTCGATCAGCTTGGGGGTATGGCATGGCGGGTAAGCGTGGTTATGGGCAATTCTGTCCGGTCGCCCGGGCGGCCGAGATCCTGGCGGAACGTTGGACGCCGCTGGTCGTCCGCGAGCTTTTATGCGGCAGCGTTCGCTTCAACGATTTGCAACGCGGCGTGCCGCAGATGTCGTCGTCGCTGCTGTCCAGAAGACTGAAGGAGCTGGAATATGCCGGCATCGTCGAGCGGCGCCCCGCGAAGAGCGGCCGTGGCTCGGAATATCGCCTGACCGAGGCCGGCGAGGCGCTGCGCCCGATCGTCGAGGGTTTCGGCTTCTGGGCCCAGCGCTGGGTCCGCGATGACCTGGTGGCGAAGGAGAACCTGGACCCGATGCTGTTGATGTGGGACATCCGACGCTCGGTGACCCACGACGGCATGCCAATCGCGCGGCGTTTCGTGGTCCGCTTCGACTATGCGGGCGTGCCCGCCAACAGGCGCCGCTATTGGCTGGTCTTCGACCGCGACGAGGTCGACCTCTGCATGAAGGACCCTGGCCACGAGGTCGACCTCGCCGTCGCCTGTCCGGTCAAGACCATGGTCGAGGTCTGGCTCGGCCATCTCACCATCGCCGAGGCCCGGCGCGCCGGCGGCCTGAATTTCGACGGGACGGCGGCCGACATCCGCGCTTTCCGCGATTGGTTCACGCTCAGCCTCTTCGCCCGCGAGCAAGGCACCGCCGCCTGAGCGGCACTCGAAAAGAAAGGCCGCCCCCGTGATGGGAGCGGCCCTGAGAGCTTGGATTAGATGGGTATCAGTTCTTCTTGATGTTCCAGAAGAACGGCACTGGTGCCTCGATCACACCGGTGAGGCTCGTCCGATAGGCGATCGGGGTATAGAACTGGCCGATCGGGATGTAGGCGACGATCTCGTTGGCGCGGGCCTGCACCGCGTCGGCGACCTTCTTCTGCTCCGCGGCACCCGTCGCCTTGGCGAAGTCGCCACGCAGCTTCTCGATCTTCTCGTCGCAGGGCCAACCGAACCAAGCCCGTTCGGTGCAGCCGCCGGAGGTGCCGATGTTGACCGCCGGCGTCATCACGTCGGGGCCGATCCACGAGGTGTGGAAGATGTTCCAGCCACCCTTGTCCAACGGCTCCTTCATCGCCCGGCGCGAGGTCAGCGTCGACCAGTCCATCGCCTGGACCTCGAGGTTGACGCCGATCTCGCGAAGCAGTTGCGCCGTCACCAGGGTGAAGGCGTTCAGGTTGACCAGATCGGTCGGCTGCATCAGCACGACGCGTTGGTCGGTGTAGCCCGATTCCTTCAGGAGCTGCTTCGCCTTCTCCATGTTGTGCTCCATGATCCGGGCGGAGCCCGCATCGGTGGCGAAGGGCGTGCCGCAGACGAACATCGCCGGGCAGACCTTGTAGAAGTTCTTGTCGATCCCGACGGCCGCCCGCATGTACATCTCCTGGTTGACCATGTACTGCAGCGCTTGCCGTGCCTTCGGGTTGTCGAAGGGCGGATGCAGGTGATTGATGCGGAGCCAACCTTGGCTGCCCAGCGGGTTGATGACGTGGATCTTGATGTCTTTGCTCGCTTTCAAGGTCGGCACCAGGTCGAGCGCCGGGTCCTCGAAATAGTCGATTTCGCCGGCGATCAGCGCGTTCATGGCGCTGTTCTGATCCGGCATATAGAGCCATTCGAGGACGTCGAAGTTGACGGCCTTGCCACCGGCGGCACCGCTGGCGGGCTCGGCGCGGGGCTTGTACTCCATGTTCTTGTTGTAGACGACCTTGGCGCCGGGGACCCACTTGTCCTTCTGGAAGACGAAGGGGCCGGAGCCGATCGATTCCGGGATCTGCTCGAAGGGGTCGGTCTCGGCCAGCCGCTTCGGCATCATGAAGGGCACGTTCGAGCTGATCTTGCCGAGCGAGGCCAGAACCAGGCCATAGGGCGCCTTCAGCACCATCTTGAAGGTCTTCTCGTCGACCGCTTCCATCCGGTCGACTTCGTCCATCAGCTTCTGGCCCATGCCGTCGCGCTTGCCCCAACGCTTGATCGAGGCGATGCAGTCCTCCGAGGTGACCGGCGCGCCGTCATGGAACTTCAACCCGTCGCGGAGCGTGAAGGTATAGACCAGGCCGTCGGCGCTGACCTCCCACTTATCCACCATCTGCGGCTGGATCTTCAGGTTGGCGTCGGTGGCGAACAGGGTGTCGAAGATTAGATAACCGTGGTTGCGGCTGATGTAAGCCGTTGTCCAGATCGGATCGATGTTCTTCAGATCGGCGTGCACCTTGGCTTTCAGTACCGTCGCCGCGGTCGCCGGCTGCAGCCCCGCCATGGCACCCACGGCGGCGATGCCAACGGCCAGAAGCGCTGTCTTCAGGCCTTGTTTCGTCCTAGACATAAAAGTCCTCCCAGGTTGCGCGAGCCCGCTCGGGCGGGCCCTTATCGCGAAGTCCGCGCCGCCAGCCCGGCGACTGCTGCTCCGCTTACCCGCATGATGTCGTATGCGACGCCCCGGCGCAACTTTTGCTGGTCCGGCCGCCGCCGGTCAGCCGACTTGGCGCAAGGGGCGGCGCGGGACCGGAATGTCCACCAGCTCGAAGGAAGTCGACTGATAGAGGTCGTTGATCCAGTTGCCGAAAAGCACGTTGGCGTGCGCTCGCCATCGGTTGACCGGTTCCCGGCCCGGGTCGTCGTCCGGGAAGTAATAGGCCGGTACCTCGATCTCCAGGCCGGCGGCGATGTCTCGATGATACTCGTCCGCCAGCCCGCCGGTGTCGTATTCCAGATGATTGAAGAGATAGATCTGGCGGCGCGCCTCGTCGCGGAGCAAGCAGAGGCCGGCCTCGTCCGATTCCAGCAGTACCGACAACCCCGGGACATCCGGTAGGTCTTCGCGCCGCACTTCCGTATGTCGGCTCACCGGTACGGAAATTTCGTCGTTGAAGCCGCGCAACAGGCCGTCCCCGCCGGCCCGGACGCGATGCGGGAAGACGCCGAACATCTTTCGCGGCAACCGGTGCTTCGGGACCCCGTGGAAATGCTGCAACGCCGCCTGGCCGGCCCAGCAGATATTGCAGGTTTCCTGGACGTGGCTCTGCGACCAGTCGAGGATCTGCGTCAGTTCCCGCCAATAGGCGACTTCGTGAAACGGCAACGTCTCGATCGGTGCGCCAGTGATGATCAGGCCGTCGAATTTGCGTTCGCGCACTTCTTCCCAGGGGCGGTAGAAGGCCAGCATGTGCTCGGCCGAGGTATTCTTCGGCGCATAACTCGATGTGGTCATCAAGGTCAGCTCGATCTGCAGCGGCGTCGCGCCGAGCAGTCGGGCGATCTGGGTTTCGGTCTTGCTCTTCTCGGGCATCAAGTTGAGCAGCGCGATCTCCAGCGGTCGCACGTCCTGGTGGATCGCCGCACCTTCGCTGATCAGCAGCACGCCTTCGCGTTCCAATGTCGCTTGCGCCGGCAGATTGTCCGGAACCTTGATCGGCATCTGGCGTTCGTCCCCGGTTGGCTGTCCCGCGCCGACGAATAGCACATTGCTCCACCTCGCCAAACAGCTTCACGCAGCATTGTTCCTCCGCGATCATCCCGTGATCGGAAAGACGCCGGCGCGGGCCTGGGCGTAGGGCAGGGTCGACAGGTCGGCCGGGCCCCAGTCGGGCGTCTCGGCGATCAGGATGGTTTCCGCCAGCGGCTCGTAGACGGCGCGGAAGTGGGTCTTCGAGCGGAGCACGATGACCCGGAAGTCCTCCGGCCGCATGCCGAACTGATGAAAGGGGTCGGCGTCGATGGCGGAGAGCTGGCTGGTGGTGAGGATCAAGGTAATCCCGCCCGCCTCCAGCACCGCTGCGTCGCCCAAGTCGACCGGCACGCCCTGGCGCATCGGCCCGCTGCCGAGGAAGCGCTTCGGGCCGGCGAAGCGGACCGTCGCGTCCAGTTCGACCGGGCCGCCGGCGCGGGCCGACGACTTGCCGCCGACCGAAATTCGCAAGCTGGCGCCGACACCGGCCCGGACGGCCGCCGCCACCGCTTCCGGGTCCCAGAGATAGGGCACCGCGACGCCCTCGGCGCCACGCCCGGCCAGCGCGCCCAAGACATAGGTGGAATCGTTCATCCGATCCGCATGCTCCAACACCACGACCGGCTTCGCCGCCCGCTCGGCCAGCGCCAAGGCACGGTCGACGGCGACCTCGTAGGGCAGGATCAGCTCGCGCTTGTAGAGGTTGTCTCGCTCGGCCATCACCATCGCCGCCAGCTCGTCCGCCGCCGTTGCCGCCAGGGCCGGATCGTCGTCGGTGACGACGACGATGGTGAAGCCGATCTCGGGCACGTCCCCATAGGCGAAGCCGGTGAAGACCGAGACGTCCAGTACGCCCTCCCGCGCTTCCCAATGTCGGGCCCGGGCCATGATCAGGGACAAGGGCGGAATCGCGGTCGCGGTGAAGATGCTGGGCAGCACCAGAGGCGGCTTGCGGGCCGCGGTGGTCGGCCGGATCTCGCCTTTCAGCATTCCGATCAGCAACCCCGCGGCGCGCTCCCCGGTCCGGTGCATGTCGATATGGGGGCTCTGGTGGTAGCCGGCGGTGACGCTGGCCAGGTCGACCATCTCCGCCGACAGGTTGCCGTGCAGGTCCAGGGCAAGCGCGATCGGAAAGTCCGCGCCGACGGCGTCCCGGAGGCCGCGCAGAAATTCGGCCTCGGGATCGGCTCGCGTCGGCGTCGCCATGGCGCCATGCAAGTGCAGAAGCAAGCCGTCGACTTGGCCTTTCGTCCGTCTCAATCCGTCCGAGATTTCCGCCAGGTAAGAATCGAAGGCCGCATCCGCGACCGGTCCGGAAGGTGCCGCCTCGGCCCAGACGAGGCCGGTCATGGCGATGCCGGACGCCTCCGCCGCCGCGATGAAGCCGCCGGCGACGCTGCTGCTGCCGCGCAAGGTCGCCAGCAGCGCGGCACCTCTGAGGGCGCCTTGCTCGAAGGTCTCCGCCCGGGTCTCGTCGGGCAGAAAAGTTACCGTCTCGTGGGCGAAGCCCGCGATCGCCAAACGCATCGCCATCCTCCACTCGTCACCGGGCAGCCTTCACAGGGCCTTCCGGCATGGTACCATTCCCTGTCTGAGCGGCCGAACGGGGACGCGGGGAATGAACGACACGATCGATCTGGAGCCGCCGATCGGGCCGGTAGTCCGGCGCCACGATCCGCGCGGCGAGGCGTTGCCGCTGGTCTTCGATTCACCCCACAGCGGCACCGACTACCCGGGCGATTTCCAGCCCAGGGTATCGATGCGGCTGGTCGGGATTTCGGTGGACAACCACGTCGACGAGCTGTTCGCCGAGGCGCCCGAACACGGCGCGGTGTTGATCGCGGCCGAGTTCCCGCGCATCTACATCGACCCCAATCGCCACCACGAGGACATCGACCCCGACCTGCTGGCCGATGGCTGGCCCGTGCCGTTGCGGCCGAGCAAGAAGCAGAAATACGGCAAGTCGCTGATCTGGCGGCTGATGGGCGCCGAGTCGGCGATATACGATCGCGCCCTGACCCGGGCGGAGGTGTGCCATCGGATCGAGCACTACTGGCGGCCCTACCACGATTGCGTCGCGGAGGCGCTGCAGCAGGCCTACGAGCGCGATGGCGCCGTCTGGCACGTCAACTGTCATTCGATGTCGGCCCGCGCCGGCTCGAACCAGGTCGATGCCGGACGCGAGCGGCCGGATTTTACGATCAGCGACCTGGAAGGCGTCAGCACCCATTCGGAATTCCTGGATTGCGTCGTCGAGACCTTGGCGGCGCGCGGCTACGAGGTCCGTGTCAACGATCCCTACCAGGGCATGGAGCTGATCCGCCGCTACAGCGACCCGGCGGCGGGACGCCACAGCCTACAGATCGAGGTCAATCGCAGCCTCTATATGGATGAATCGACGCGCGAGAAGAACGCCGGCTTCGAAGGCCTTCGCGCCGATCTAACCGAGCTTTGTCGAAGCCTCGCTGATTTCGTGCGGGCGGGCGGAAGCTGAGGATGGCGGGCGCGGTCGACTCGTACTTCGCCGACAGCTACCGGGCCGCGCGCGAGCGGTTCATCTCCCAGGCGGCCGATTGCGAGGCCCGGCTCAGCACCTATCAGCACCCCTTGAACGGGCCGTCCGGCGAGCCTCTCTACGTCGATATGGCGTATCTCGGGCCCACCGACGCCAAACGGGTTCTGCTGACCTGTTCCGCCACCCATGGCGTCGAGGGCTATTGCGGTTCCGCCTGCCAGGTCGGCTGGTTGGCCGAGAAGGGGGCGGCGGCGCTGCCGGCGGGCGTGGCGATGGTCCTGGTCCACGCCATCAACCCGCACGGCTTCGCCTGGACACGGCGGGTCAACGAAGACAATGTCGACATCAACCGCAACTTCGTCGATTTCGAGCGCGGCCCGCCGGCGAACCTGGCCTGGGCCGAACTCGCCGACGCGATTTGCCCCGAGCTCTGGGACGAGCCGTCGGCCAGCGTCTTTCGCGCTTGCTGCATCGCCTTCGTCGAGCGCCACGGCGATCGCGCCTTCGTCAAGGCGATCACCGGCGGCCAGTACAGCCACCCCGAGGGGGTCTTCTACGGTGGCAGCGGGCCGGTCTGGTCGAACCGTCTCTTGCGGCGCCATGCGGAAGAGGTGCTGGCGGGTGTCGAGATCTTGGCCGTGATTGATTTTCACACCGGCCTCGGGCCCTTCGGCTACGGCGAGTTGATCTGCCGCCATCCGGCGGAGAGCCAATCGCTTAGGCTGGCCCGGCGCTGGTTCGGCGATTCCGTGACTTCGCCCGCCTTGGGCGAATCGGCGTCGCCGGTGGCGACGGGCAATCTGCGGATGGCTTTCGTCGATTGGCTGGCGGCGGCGGACGTGGTTGCCGTCGGCCTGGAGTTCGGCACCCACGCCGAGGACAAGGTGTTCGACGCGATCCGGGCCGACAATTGGTTGCACTGCCACGGCGATCTCGATTCCCGCGCGGCCCGCGCCATCAAGGCCGAGATCCGCGAGATGTTCTACCCCACCCGCGAGGGCTGGAGGGAGCTGGT
>PVBE011954165.1_pt1 | contig 15203 bp, 12 predicted proteins | sample 1631181 | NCBI WGS metagenome assembly PVBE01 (sample SAMN08397723, study PRJNA350692) | Marine metagenome, whole genome shotgun sequencing project. | isolation source: water | place: Pacific Ocean | collected 2012-04 | reverse complement strand
CCCGGACACCGCCGACCCGGACACCGCCGACCCGGACGCCGACGACCCCGACACGACCTGCACCTTCGACAGCGACTGCGGCGACGACCGCGTCTGCGTCGACGGTGAGTGCCGCCCGGAGCCCACCGACACCGGCGACCCCTGTGACGGCCGCGACGACGGTCAGCTCGGCGAGCGATGCACCGGGCCCGACGCTTGCTGCAACGGTCTGTGTTTCGGCAACCCCGATGCCGGGCGCGGCGTCTGCACGATCGCGTGTGACTCGTGGCGGGAATGCAACCCGGTCGGGGCCGGCGGCGACGAGCTCTTCTGCTACCGACATCCCGAGCTTCCCGACCCGCTGTGCGCGCTCTCCGACTACGGCGATTCCTGCGTCGGCGCCGACGATTGCGTCGCCCAGCGTTGCCTGCTGTCGACGATGCGGCGCGCGTGCACATACCCGTGCTCCACCACCGCGGACTGCGCATCGGGGGCAGCGTGTGGGCTGGTCAACTTCGCTGTCGGCGGCGGGGCCGAGCGCCCGGAGTTCGTGTGCACCCCGATCGGTGCCACGCCCTGTCGCGTGTCGGCGGACTGCCTCAGCGGCACCTGCCTGACCGACGACGAGACCGGCGTCAGCTACTGCTCGACGATCTGCAATGTCGCAGACCTGGGCGCCTGCCCGGCGGGGTTCGTCTGCGAGGAGCTGCCCGTGTCGCCGACGGAGTCGTTGCCGGTGTGCGTCCTGAGCGGTGCCTGATGACGGTGACCGAGATCGGCCGATATCGGCTCGTCCGATTGGTCGCCCGTGGAGGCATGGGTGAGCTCTGGTTGGCCACGGTCGATGGCGTGGGTGGTTGGCGGCGCCGGGTGGCGCTGAAGCGCGTGCTGCCCGACCTCGAGGGCGATGACGAATTCCTGGCGCGGTTCATCGACGAGGCGCGCATCGCGGCCGGGCTCTCGCACGGGAATATCGTCCCGGTCTTCGACATGGGAGAGGCCGACGGCGAGCTCTACCTCGCGATGGAGTACGTCGACGGCTCGGACCTGCGGCGCATCTTGAAGACCCTCGCGGCCGACGGCGATCGCATGCCGGAGCGCATCGCCCTCTTCATCGCCGCGGAGCTCTGCGCCGGCCTCGGCTACGCGCACGACAAGCGCGACGAACACGGCGTGCCGCAGCGCATCGTGCATCGCGACGTGTCCCCCTCGAACGTGCTGGTCTCGCGGGCCGGTGACGTGCGGCTGGTCGACTTCGGCATCGCGTCGGCCCGCGACCGGCTCGGCAAGACCGTCACCGGCCAGTTGCGCGGCAAGTTCGCGTACATGTCTCCGGAGCAGGCGTCGGGCAGGACGGTCGATCGACGCAGCGACCTCTTCTCGGTCGGGGTCCTCGTGTTCGAGATGCTCACCGGTGTGCGTCCGTTCGAGGGAGACGGCGACCTGGAGACCCTGGCGCGAGTCCAACGCGGGGAGCGCGCTTCGTTCGCCGAGCTGCGGCCCGACCTCGGTGAAGACGTGGCCGCCGTGGTCGAACGCGCCCTCTCCGTCGATGCGGCGGAACGATACGACCGCGCGGAGGCGTTGCAACGCGATCTGCTGGCCCTCGCCTACGCCATCGACGGCCCGGTGACGGTGGGCGACGTCGCGTCCTGGATCGACGACCGGCTGTCCGACGACCCGGTATTCGCCGCCCATGGGCGTCCGGGCGGGGCAACCCTCGACGACCTCCTCAACGCCCAGCTCGATGGGGAGTCGCTGACGCCCAGCGGGGCCTTGACCGGGAGCGGGCGCTACCAGGGCCCGATCTCGACGTCCGGCCGGAGCGTCACCGGCTCGACCGCGCCCGGCATCGAGGGCGGCCCCTCGCCCTCGTCGTCCGGGCGTATTCGAATCGGCGGGTCCGGCGACCACACCGTGACCCGGGCGTCAGTGCCCCTCTCACGCGCTGCCCGCCGCCGCCGCCGCTGGGCTCTGGCCGTCGCGGCCGCGGGCGTGTTGGCCGTCGTCGGCGCGTGGAGCACGAGCGGACGGCTCGAGGTACGCACCACCCCCCCGGGTGCCACGGTCTACCTGGACGATGTCGAGCTCGGGCGCTCGCCGATCACCGCCGACCGGATCCGTGGCTCACACGAGGTGACCATCGACCTGGTCGGCCACGTGGCGCTGACCCGTTCGGTTACCGTGCGCCGCGGCCGCACCGTACGGGTCGAGGAGACCCTCAGGCCGAGCGGGCGGGTGGTCGAGTTCCATTCGGTCCCGCCCGGTGCGACGGTCGTCGTCGGCGATCGGACGTTTCCCGCGGGCAACGCCACACGCGTACCCCTCGGCGAGCCGGTGCGGGTCGAGATGACGCTCGCCGGCTACGCGCCGGTGGTCGAAGAGGTCATCTTCTCGGTCGACGACTCCATCTTCACGCGACCTCTGGAGCCGGTGCCGGAGGCGCCGGGGAGCGCCGGCGCCGCAGCCGGAGACCCATCCGGAACGTCCGAAAGCGGTTCCCGCGCCGATCGGGGTGCCAGCGCGTCGCCCGAACGCGGCTCGTCGGGAGACGACGACGCTCCTCGGGTGCGTCGTTACCGGCTCGAGGGGCTTGCCCCATCGGCACTGGTGACGGTGGATGGTCGGCCCGTCGAGGGGGGTGTGTTCGAATTGGCGGCCGACGCGACCCCGGTCGAGGTGCGCGCCGTGGCCAACGGCGCCGCTCCCTGGACGCGGACGATCGACCCACGCGAGACGCGTAGCGGCACGATCGAAGTGGAGATGCCCGCCGTCGAGCCGGGTACGCTGGTGGTGCGCTTCGTCGAGCCGCCGATGGTCGGAGAGATCGAGATCGACGGCACCTCCCGCGGGACGAGCGACGACCTGCGCGAGTCTTTCGCGCTCGGCGCCGGCACGCACAATCTCCGCGTGGTGAACACCGTCGCCGGCAAGTCGTTCGAAGCCGATGTCGAGGTCAGGGCGGGGGCGGAGGTGACCGTCGGCGTCGAGTGGCGTTGACCGGCGATCGCCATCCTACGTAGTCTGACAGCGCACGAGGAGGCGACGATGTCGGATGTGACCCAGACCGTCCTGGTCGACGACCGCACCGAAGCGCTGCGCATGAAGCGCTTTCTGCTGACGATCGTGGAGCCCGACGGCAGCCATCGCCATCGGGTCTTCGGGCGTCGACGAGTGACGATCGGGTCCAGTCCGGACAACGATGTCGTGCTCGAAGACCCGGCGGTCTCGCGAACGCACGCGGAGATCCGGGTCGACGCCGGCGGGTACCGGCTGGTCGACGCCGGATCGAAGAACGGCACGCGGGTCGGTGACATGCGGGTCGGTGACGCCTACCTCGCCACCGGCGCATTGATCGGCATCGGCACCACCGAGATCCGCTTCGAGACGACGGACGAAGACGTCGAAGTGGTGCTTTCGGGGCGCAGTCGGTTTGGCCGGATGGTCGGCAAAGCGCTGGTGATGCGCGATATCTTCGCCGTGTTGGAGCGGGTCGCGCCCACCGACGCGCCGGTCCTGATCGAGGGCCCGTCGGGCGTCGGCAAGGAAGACGCAGCCGAGGCGGTGCACGCCCACAGCGACAGGCGAGGCCGCGAGTTCGTCGTCTTCGACTGCGGAGCGATCGGGAGCGAGGCCCTCGAAGCGGAGCTCTTCGGGGTCGAGAGCGCCGACGGCGACATTCCGGGGGCGCTGGCCCAGGCCGCTGGCGCGACCCTCTACATCGACGACCTCACCGAGCTGCCGGCCGACGTTCAGGCCCGCTTCGCGCGGTCGCTCGACAAGGGCACGTATCACAAGGTCGGCAGCGCCCGGACCCTGCCGATCGAAGCGCGAATCCTGGCCGGGACCGACCGCAACCTGCGACGCGAGATCGAGCAGGGGGACTTCCGCGAAGACCTCTTCTACCAGCTCGCCGTCGTGCACGTCGTGATCCCGCCTCTGCGGGAGCGGGCCGAGGATATCCCGCTGCTGGTCGAGCACTTTCTCGATACGGCCCGCAAGCGCATCGGGGACGAGTCACTCAACATCACGTACGCGACCATGGAGCGGCTCAAGGCGCACGCGTGGCCGGGAAACGTGCGCGAGCTGAAGAACTTCATCGACCGGGCCGTGGCTCTGAGCGGGGGCGACGGGGGAATGGGCGCGTCGGCGAGGTTCCTGCAACCCGGTGCACCCACCGCCTCGGCCGGAGAGCCGGAGGCCGCCGTCGAGGCGTTGATGCGGTCGACCGGTGTCGACGTCGCCATTCCGTTCAAGGACGCGAAGGGCCGGCTGGTCGAGGCCTTCGAGCGGGCCTACTGGACCCACCTGCTGGAACGCACTGACGGCAACGTCTCCAAGGCGGCCCGGATCGCCGGCGTTCACCGCAAGAGCGTCGAGTACATCCTCAAGAAGCTCGACATCGACCGGAAGGAAGTCGCGAGCTGACGAGGTGCTTCATGCGGTCCTTCACCGAGTCAGCTTGCGTCTGGCTTGTCGAACCGCCGCCGTCGGCGTTGCTCGCTCGTCACGGGCCTTCACGACACGTCCCAGATGACGTCGATGACGTGACCTTCCAGGTCGTCGATGTCGACCTCGCGCTCCGAAAGCGCGAAGTGCCGAATCGAGATGCCGGCGGCGTGAACCGCGTCCGAATCCCCGGACTCCAGCGGGTGCCAGTGAGGAAGCGGTTGGTTCGTCGCCAGCAGGCGGTAAGCGCACGACGGCGGGAGCCAGGAGCACGTGAGCGCGCGGTGCTTCGTCATCGCCAGGCACTCCGGCACCTCTTCGCGCCGCGCGTCGTAGCCGCGGCAGCGGCAGGTGGCGATGTCGAGCATGCGGCAGGCGATGTCGGTCGTGTACACCCGGTCGTCTTCGTCGCCCAGCAGGCGCACGAGGCAGCACCACGCGCAGCCGTCGCAGAGCGACTCCCATTGCTCCGGTGTCATCTCCTCGAGCGGAGTCGTCTCCCAGAATCGCCGGGTCATTGGGCGTGGCCGGTGCTTGAGGATCGTCCGATGATCCGTTCCAATCGTCACTCGTACTTCACCGAGCTGCCGTGATCACCCCGTTTTCGATCCACGCGTCCGCCGCTGCCCTCGATCGCCGATCGAGCGCGGCTCGCGAGAAGCGGCGCCACCCGCTGACCGTGGCGTCAACGTGACGTGGCACCGCCGCGTTCTCGGCGACCCGAACGGCACGCCCCTGGTGTTGCTCCACGGATTCCTCGGCTCGGCGGCCGATTGGGCGCAGGCGGTCGCCGCCGGCCTCGACCGCTTCTGTTGTCACGCCTTCGATCTGCCGGGACACGGGGGAACGCCGCTCGAGGATCCCCCGACCATGCGCGGTTGGGTCGACGAGCTTGCGACGACGCTCGGAGCCATCGCCCCGTCCGGTGTGCCGGTGGTCGGGTACTCCCTCGGCGGGCGGGTGGCGCTGGGGCTCGCCCGCCGGCACCCGGAGCGGGTGCGCGCGCTGGCTCTGGTCGGGGCCGGACTGGGGATCACCGATCCCGAGGCCCGCGCGATCCGCGCCGCCCTGGACGACCGCCGCGCTGCGGACATGCGCAGGCAAGGGCTACGCGCGTTCCTGGACGACTGGTACCGAGCGCCCCTCTTCGCCGGCCAGGCCGCAAACCCCGAGGCCCTCGCATCGATCGTCGAACGCCGGGCCGCCAACGATCCGGATGCGATGGCTCGCGTCATCGCTGCGCTGAGCCCGGGCCGGGTGGAGCCGATCTCCGACCCCCTGTGCGAGCTTGGGTGTCCGGTCGCCTGGTTCGCCGGTGCCGACGACCCGAAGTACGCCCCGCTCGCTCGCGCCCTGGCTCGCGACCATCCATCGGTGCACGTCGCCCTGGTCCCCGCGGCAACCCACGCGGTCCACCTCGAAGCGCCGAAGGCTCTCGCCACCCAGCTCGTGGACTTCCTGGACCCGGCGCTGTGACGCCCGGCCACCGCCGTGCGCCGAGTCCCCGGTGCCTCTGAGCTATTCGGAGACGGCTTCCTCGACGACTGCCTCGACGGCTTCCTCGACGACCTCTTCCGCGGCCGCCGGCATCTCGCCCTCGTGGCCCCCGTCGTGCATCAGGAAGAGCCCGACCACGTGTCCTTCGGGGTCCGTGAACATCGCGATGTCCACCCCCTCGTCGATGTGGGTCGGCCCCACGACCGCGGTCGCGCCGGCCGCCGTCGCGGCGTCGAGGTAGGCCTGCAGATCGTCGACGCCGACGTAGAAGGTGACGTAGGGCGGGAACCCGGCCTCCGGGCCCAGCTGCTCGATCCCGCCGCCGATCCCGAAGGGATGTGCGCACGCCACCTCATGGTAGCCGTGCTCCTCATGGGTCGTGAACTCGAAGTCGAAGAGCTCGCCGTAGAACGCGGTGAGGGCGGCGGCGTCGGTCGTGGCGATCTCCCAATGCACGACGGGGTTCGTCGCTGGCGTCGGCATCTCGTGGTCGTCGTGCTCGGCCGCCTGCATTCCGGCCATCATCGTGCCCATGGGGTCGACGAACATGGCCATGCGGCCGACGTCGGGGATGTCTTCCGGACCGTGTACGACCGTGCCGCCGAGTGCCGTCACCTGCTCGGCCATCGCATCGATGTCCTGCACGTCGACGTAGAGGCTAAGATACGGCGGGATGGCCTCCTCCTCGGTCTCGGCCGGCGGGACCTGGCCGATCCCCCCGCCGATCCCGTACTCGGTGCCTCGGCTGAAGAGCAGGTGATACTCGAACGCGCCTTCTTCGTCGGCCCAGTTCATCGTCTCCCACCCGAAGACTTCGGCGTACCAGGCCGCGAGAGTCGCGGCGTCCGGCGACATGATCTCCCAATGGACGACAGCGGGCGGGAAGGGACCGTCGGTCCAGGTCAGGGTCGCCTCCTCGGCAGCCGCCTCGTCGACGACGGGGACATCGAGCTCCGGTTCGTCGGGCAACTCGAGCGGCGTCTCTTCGACGACCGGCTCTACATCTTCGATAACCGGGGTGCCGCCGCAACCGACGGCGAGCAGGGATACTGCGAGGAGAGTACGGCGCGTCATACGAGACTCCTGGTGCTGGGGAGCCGGCGCAGCCCGTCATCGGGCGTGGCCAGCCGGGTGTGTTGACGATGGAGCCGCGATAACAGCCGGCCGTTTCGCCAGCAAGTCGCCCATGCGGCCGGGTGCGTCGATCAGCGGTCGATCTCGAAGTCGAAGAGGACGTCGCCGTCGAGGTCGATCGCTTCGACCCAGAGGCCGTCGGCGTCGAGGGTCACCCACAGGAAGTGGTGCTCGTGGATCGTGTCGGTGATCTCCGGCCAGGTGCCGACGCGCCAGATGTCGAACAGGCCGCGCGTGTCGAGCATGCCGCCGCCCCCGCCGGTGGTGACCCAGGTGATCCCGCCGTCGGTCTCCGGCGTGTAGGCGAAGAGGTGGTTGTGGCCGTTGAAGACGATGTCGACGCCGTAGCTCTCCAGCAGCGGCTCGAGATCTTCGCGGATCCACGGCGCCTCCATCTCCCGTGTGAAGGCGAGGATCCCGCCGAACCACCACTCCACGCGCGGCGGTTTGTGGAACGCCGCCGCCACCACGCGCGCCGAGGTCGCTGCCGCGGACTCCAGCTCCGATTCGATGCATTCCCTCTGGTCGGAGCCGGAGTCGATCGACAGGTCAGAGTCGACGAAGAGGACGAAGACGTCGCCGTAGCGCCACCCGAAGCAGTGCTCGTCGCCCGGCTGCGCCATGTACTCGTCGAAGAGCGTCCCCGACGAGTCGGAGTAGCGCTCGTGGTTTCCGCCGGCGACGAGGAAGGGCGAACGCGCGGCCGCCGGATGAATCGGGCGCAGGAGCTGCGACCGGTATTCGCCACGCGTCCCGTTCTGCACGATGTCTCCGACCGAGACCATGAAGTCCGGATCCAGCTCCGCCATGTGGTCGACGAGATCGGAAAACGTGTCGGGCCCGTTCTGGTTGTCGCCCCACACCACGAACGAGATCGGGCGGTCGTCGATCGGTGCGGTGCGGAAGGTCGAGCGCGGCCACGCCCGCCCGTCCCAGCCGACCTCGTAGTGCACGGTCGAGCCAGCCCGCAGACCCGTGAGACGAACCTCGTGGTTCGTGACCGCGGCCGGCTCGACGACCTCGCGGCCAAGCCCCTCGGTGCGCCCGTAGCGGACGTGACCCACGACCGCGCTCGACGTCTCCCACTTGACGGTGACGGAGTCCTCGGTGACCCACATCAGGTAGGGGGGCGCTCGCACGTCCGCGGGGTCGACGGGCGGTAGTGCGGGGACGTCGGCGATGTCGGCAGTATCTTCCGGCGTGTCGGTGTCGAGGAGATCCGCGGCGACGTCTCCCGTGGAGTCGAGAACGTCGAGCGCATCGTCCGCCGCATCTCCGATGTCGCCACGGGCGTCGGTCGCGCCCGCGTCGAGTACGTCGCCTACATCGACCGCATCGCCGGCATCCTCGGATTGCGCGTCGTCTGCGTCGTCCTCCGCGTCCGTAGCGTCTCGGGTGTCTGCTCCGGCGTCGCCCGTGTCGGCGGTGTCCCCGCTCGCGTCCTCGACGTCGCCCCCATCGTTCGTCGTCGTCGAATCCGCGGAGTCCGGGGTGGCGTCGGCGTCTTCCGGGTCCGCCGTGTCGCGTCCGGCATCGGGGTCTGCATCGCTGACCGCGTCACGGTCTGCATCGCTGACCGCGTCGGGGTCGACGTGCTCTCCTGCGTCGGCATCGGCGTCCGCACCGCCGGGCAGGAGCGTCGTCAGGGTACCGTCGTCGCCGCAGGCCGAGAGGAGGGCGAACAGGAGAGCGAGCGCCAGGGCGCCGCGGCTGCGTGGTGTCATCGTGGGGTCAGAACCGGTAGCTGGCGCCGAAATCGAGGAAGAGTGGCGATCCGAGGGTGCGGTCGTCGAACGGCACGATGTAGAGGGTGGCACCGCTTTGCAGATGGAGCCAGACCGGCCCCGCGATTTCGAAGCCCAACCCCGCGCCGAGCAACAGTCCGAAGTGGGCGCCGGGGGCAGCGTCGACGATGTCGTCCTCTTCGCACTCGCGCTCGCCCCCATCGAAGTCGAATGCCTCCCCCTCGCTGACCTTGCACCAGAACTCGTCGGTGGCTCGGACACTTCCGGTGCGCGCCACGTCGAAACCAGCGTTCGCGAAGATCCTCCAGCGCCCGAGACGTCCGCTGGCCGTCGACGCGAGCGAAACGCGGGTAGTGTCGACGCGGCCGATCAACTCCCCGTCGGGATCGCGGCGGGCGACCCACTGCGAGGCGCCAGCTGACAACCCGAAGGTCTCCGAGAGGAGCCAGGTCGCGCCGACCGCGGCGCCGGCGTTGTAGAAGAGCCGCCGGGTCGGGCGCTCGAGCCAGGTCGCGGAGGCGAAGCCGGCGTAGACGTAGGTGGCTCCCCGCTCGCCGCGATCGTCGACCTCGGGCGGTGGGATCAACGGTTGGCAGGCGACCGCGATGGCGAGCTCGGCGAGCACGGCTTGTCTCGCCGCGTCGAGCGTCGGCTCGATCGCGCGGGACCCGTCGTGGACGAAACGTCCGGCGACGCGATCGAAGACCTGGACGACGACCCGTGCGCCCTCGCCATCGGTCATGGTGAACACGTGCACTAGCTGGTCCACGTCTAGCAGCCTGGCCAGCCGCCGGGCCTCCTCCGGACCCAGACGGAGCTGAGCTCCCCCGTCGAGGAAGTGTCGAAGGTAGGCCTCGCGGTAGACCTCGACGACCGTCGGCGGGAAGAGTGCCTCGTCGATGACCGCACCCGGGTCGATCCGGATGAGTCGGCCGAACGCCTGGGATGCGCGGGCATAGGACTCGGCGGCAACCTCCGAGTCGACGCGACCGCGCTCCAGCAGAGCGAATGCGAGCGTACGTTAAGCATCGGCGACATCGGCGGGATGCGTCCAGGGCGCCGTCGACCGCTCGTAGGTCTCGATGGCGTTCTGCAGCTCCGAGATGGCCGACGCGAGGTTGTAGGCTCGGTAGTGCCCGGCGCCCAGGCGGGCGGACTCGTCGGCGATGAAGCTCAGATCCTGTTGATCGCTCGCTCGCTCGATGGCCAACATCCGTGTCGTGAAGTCGTCACCGATGGCGTAGCGGGGATCGCGGCGGAAGAAGTCCCGCACGGATCGGTGCAGATCGGGCATCGACAGGTCGCGTAGTCCGGTCTCCGACGTTGGCAGCGTTGGGTCGGCATAGATGTGGAACGGACGCACCACCGTGGTCACCCGAGGCACGAACTCGGGCTGCGTCGGGCCGTCGAGGGTCGCGTCCGCAGGCGTCGGAACGTGGGTCAGGACCAGCAACATCGCCAGGGCGATCCAGCGGTCCGCACGTCGCCCACTCCGCTCCGAAACGCACCTCCCGCGGTCTGGTCGGGAGCACAGGCGAGGGGCGGTCTCGGACATCGAGGCTCCGGGCGGTATCAGATGCGTTCCGGTCGCGGCACGCCGAGGAGCTGGAGGGCCATCGAGACCGCGTTGCGAACCGCGACCGCCAGCGTGATCCGCGCCGCGGACAGCTCGGCGTCCTCGGACACGATCTTGTTGCCGCCGGAGTAGAATGAGTTGAAGAGCTCGGCCAGATCAAGAACGTATCGGGACACGATCGCCGGCTCGTACTGCTCGGCCGCGCTGCGGAGCGTCGCCGGCCACTGCTCGATGTGGGCGACGATCGCCTGCACGGCCTCGCCGTCGAGCCGGGCGTGGGCGACCGTGCCCGGGTCCGGCGGGTCGCCATAGGTCTCGCGGTAGTTCTCGACCACGCTGGTCAGCCGCGCGAGGGTGTACTGCAGGTAGACGCCGGTCGGTCCGCGCTCGCCGGGCCGCAGGCCTTTCAGCATCGCGTCCCAGCTGAAGTCGTAGTCCTTGATGCGGTTTCGGCCGAGGTCGTAGAAGACGACCGCACCGATCGCGATCTGTTCGGCGATCTCGTCGCGGAGCGCCGGGTCGAGGCCCTCGCGGGTCGACAGGTGCTCGACGACCCGCGCCTTGCCCTGGTCGAGGATGTCCTCCAGGAAGACGAGGGTGCCCTTGCGGGTCGAGATGCCGTGGATCAGGCCGAAGGGCACGTGGTGGCAGTCGTCCGCCCAACCGTATCCCATGCGCCGCAGCACCTCGAAGACCTGGCGGAAGTGCACGGTCTGCGCGGCGCCGACGACGTAGAGCAGCTGGTCGAGCTCGAGCTCCTCGACGCGATAGCGGGCGGCCGCGAGGTCTCGGGTGGCGTAGAGCGTCGCCCCGTCGGACTTGCGGATCAGGCACGGCGGCAGGTCGAGCTCGTCGAGGGGTACGACCAGCGCGCCTTCGCTCATCGTCGTCAGGTCGCGGGCGCCGAGGTCGTCGACCAACCCGTCGAGCATGTCGTTGTAGTAGGCCTCGCCCCAGAAGTGGTCGAACGAGACGCCGAGCCGATCGTAGATCCGCTGGAACTCGCGAAGGCTGAGATCACGGAACTCCCGCCAGTACGCCCCCGCACCCTCGTCTCCGTCTTCGAGCCGCTTGAACCAGTCGCGGCCTTCCTGCTCCAGCTCGGGGGCTTGTTTCGCCTCCTGGTGGAAGCGGACGTAGAGGTCGTAGAGGTGGTGGATCGGGCCTGCCTCCAGCGCCTCGCGGTCGCCCCAGCGCTCGAAGGCGGCCATCAGCTTGCCGAACTGCGTGCCCCAATCGCCGAGGTGGTTGATGCCGACCACGGCGTAACCGAGCGCTTCGTGGATGCGCCCGATGGCCGCGCCGATGGCGGTCGATCGCAGGTGACCGATGCCGAAGGGCTTGGCGATGTTCGGGCTGGAGAAGTCGATGCCGATGCGCTTGCCCGCGCCGACCTCTTGGCGCCCGTAGCCTTCGCGGGCCGCGGTCTGGAGCACGGCGCGGGTGCGCTTGGTCGCGTCGTAGCGGAAGTTCAGGTACGGCCCCGTGGCCGCGACCGATGCGAGGGTCGCGCTGGTCGCGACGGGCGCGTCGAGGGCTTCGGCGAGGTCCGAGGCGATCACGGCCGGCGACTTCCGGAGCACCTTCGCCAGCACGAAGCAGGGGAAGGCGATGTCGCCGAGCTCGCGGTTCTTCGGCTGCGCGAGGAGACCGACGACGACATCGGCGGCGAGGTCGCCCCCGAGGGTCGCGACGGCGGTGGAGATCAGCTCGGCGAGTTCGGAGTTGGCGGCGGACATCGGTGGCTCGTCGGGGGCGGGTCCTCGTGGCGGCGCGTCGCGTGGCGACGCCATAGCCGACGTGAGCGTCGATGCCAACGGTCGGCGGGCACATGCGCGGGCCGGCCTGCGCGGCTCGGACCCGCGAACCCGCCCCCGGCGTCGCGCTCGCTTGCCCATGCCCGCCGCGCGACCTAATCTCTCGACCTTCCCCGGCACCCCGACCGCCCGATGTCCGAAGAGCTGAAGCGAGCCATCTCCATGATTCGCGAAGCCGGCGTGATCGCGCTGGCGATCCACGAGCGCGACTTCACGGCCGAGGAGAAGGCGGACAAGAGCCCCGTCACCGAGGCCGACCGTCGCTTGAACGAAATCCTGGTCCGCGAGCTCTCCGCTGCGTTCCCGGGTGACCTCGTCATCGGTGAGGAGTCCGGCTTCGATGGCGTACCGGACGCCGAGCGTGCCTGGTTCGTCGACCCGGTCGACGGGACGAGCGATTTCATCAAGAAGAACGGGGAGTGGTCGGTCATGATCGGCCATGCGCAGCGAGGCGAGGCCGTCGTCGGCGTGGTCTACGAGCCGGTTCGCGGCACGCTCTATTACGCTGAGCGGGGCGCCGGAGCATGGCGCGAGCATGGCGGCGAGGCCACGCGGCTCGAGGTCGGCAAGGACCCCGATCCGACCCAGGCCGTGACCGTTCGCTCGCGCAGTCACCCGGACCCTCGAATCGACGCCGTGCTCGATCGACTCGGTGTGACGCGCGACTACCGGCATGGGTCTGTGGGCTGCAAGCTCGCCCAGATCGCCGAGGGTCGCGCCGACATCTATTTCAACTTCAGCGGGCGTTGCTTCATGTGGGACACGTGCGGCCCGGAGGTGATCATCAGGGAGGCCGGGGGCGACCTCGTCGACTTCGACGGGAAGCGCATCTCCTACAAGGCCGAATCACTGGGCATCGAGGTGCCCTTCGTCGCGGTCGCCGGCGCTTTGCAGCCGGCGGTGCTTTCGGTGCTCCGCGAGATGCGCGATCAGCTCCTCCCCGAGCCATGACCGAGCGCTACTACCGGCGGCACATCTTCTGCTGCACCAACCAACGGCCGGATGGTCACCCCAGGGGGTGCTGCGGGTCGGAGCGGGGGTTGGCGATCCGTGCCCGCTTCCAGCAGCGCATCAAGGGCGAAGGCATCGCACATACCCGGGCGAGCAAGTCACTCTGCCTCGACCGCTGCGAGCACGGCCCCTGCGTCGTCATCTACCCCGACGCGGTCTGGTACCGCATCGAGGACGTAGAGCGCGACGTCGACGAGATCGTCAGCGAGCATCTCCTCGGCGGTCGGCCCGTCGAGCGCCTGCGCTTGCCGGACCGCGCCGACGACCCGCACGCGCGCTGAATGGGTCAGCGCCCCGGCGTGTCGAGCCCGGGACCTTCACCGGACGGTCGAGCGGCGCGGAACGGTCGAGCGCCTCACCCTTTGACCGTGCCGCAAATGGACAATAGGGTCTGCTGATGCAGGTCCCCGCCTACCCATGGATCCGAGGCACGTTCGGCGACAGGACGGCACTGTCCGTCGCCGCGGCTCTCGTGATCGCCGTCGCCGCGCTCGACCTGGCGGTGCCGCTCGGTGTCGCGGTCGGCATGGCGTACGTTCTGCCGGTGGTGCTGACCCTCGCGCACCGCGCCGCGCGGGCGACCTGGGTGGTCGCGGTGTTGTGCTCCGCCCTGGTCATTGTCGGCTGGCTCGCTTCTGAGCCCGGCGGCGTTCCCTGGATGGCCGAGACCAACAGGTTCCTCTCGCTATTCGTGATCTGGGTCACGGCGTTCGGCATCCAGATGCAACGGTCGACCGCCTCCGCTCTCGCTCGTGAGCTCGGACACAAGATGCGCATCCTGGATCGGAGCCCGGCCATGGTCCTGCTACTCGACGAGACCGGACGGCTGGCGTACGCCAACCCCAGCGCGGTGCAGGTGTTGGGCGCGTCCGGAACGGTCGATGGAGCAGAGTGGGTCGCCGAGGTCGTGATCGAGGACCAGCGCGACGAGCAGCGCGACCACCTGGCGCGCGTCCTCCGAACGAGCTCCCGAGAACACCGCCAGTGCGCCGTCGACCTGGTCGCCGCCGACGGCGATGTGCGGCATGTCACGATGGTCGACTCCGTCTACGAGCTGGAGGACGGCCGACCGGGTGTGCTGCGCTGCGGCGTCGACGTCACCGACACCGCGCGCATCGAGGAGGAACTAGCACGCCAGTCGAGCATGGCGAGATTGGGCGAGATGGCGGCGCTGATCGCCCACGAGATCAAGAATCCGCTCGCGGGAATCGCCGGCACGTTGCAGGTCTTCGCCAATCGGCTGCCCGACGACGCCAGCGAGCTGGGTGTTCTCGACGCGATGCAGGAGCGGATCAGCCACCTCGACCGCTCGATCGACGACCTGCTCACGTTCGCTCGCCCGCAGGGGCTCACGCACGAGCACCTGGATCTCCGTGACGTCGTCAGCCTCGCCACCGAGATGATCGCGGCCATCCCGGCCAACGAGAACGTGGTCATCGAGGTGGCCGGCGAGGAAGCCTGCCCGGCGTGGGGCGATGAGCAGCTTCTCAGCGCGGCGTTCATGAACCTGCTCAGCAACGCTGCCGACGCCGTCGGCGCCGAGGGGCGCGTCGTCGCGGAGTTGATCGCCGGTCCGGAAGAGCATGTCGTTCGGATCATCGACGACGGCCCCGGCATCGAGCCGGAGACCCTGGCGCGAATCTTCGACCCCTTCTTCACGACCAAGCTGCAGGGCACCGGCCTCGGGCTGGTCATCGCTCGACGCACGTTCGAAGCCCACGACGGGGTCTTGAAGATCAGCTCCGTGCTGGGAGAAGGTACGATCGCCGAGGTCAGCCTCTCTTCGACAGCCGCAGACGCCGTGCGCAGATCTCCCGCCGTCGAGCGCTACAGGCAGAGTTCGTAACTCGCACCGAGAGGCTAGTGCTCCTGCTCCGAAACAGCGACCCACCCCACCTCGCCCAGAACTCCGCTGCCGTTGTCGCGCCTCGGGGCAGTGGGCCCACCACAGCCCGCTCGTTGCTCCGTGGCAGCGAGGCCCTGGGCTTCCTGGGG
>PVBE010245568.1_pt1 | contig 15203 bp, 12 predicted proteins | sample 1631181 | NCBI WGS metagenome assembly PVBE01 (sample SAMN08397723, study PRJNA350692) | Marine metagenome, whole genome shotgun sequencing project. | isolation source: water | place: Pacific Ocean | collected 2012-04 | reverse complement strand
TGCTGAGGTAGCCCTGGTTCTTGTTCTGCGCGGCGGCGGGGATCTTCGGCGTGGAGAAGTTGAACCGGCGCGCCTCGTAGGGGCAAGCCGCCATACAGTAGCGGCAGCCGATGCACCAGTCGTAGTCGATGACGACGATGCCGTCCTTTTCCTTCCACGTGGCGCCCACGGGGCAGACCTTGACGCAGTGCGGGTTGTCACACTGATTGCACTGAACCGGCAGGTAGACCTTGCGCTTCTTCGGCACCTCGCCCTTGTAGTACATGTCGCCGTGCTCGACGTTCATCGTGCCGTGGTCCAGCTCGAGCACCTTGATGTACTGGATCACCGGGTCGCGGCTCTGGTTGTTCTCCTCGACGCAGGCGTGCACGCACTCGCGGTTGCCGTTGCACACCGACAGGGAGATGGCGAAGCCGAACTTGACGCCCTCGATGGGCGGCGGATCCTCCACCTTGACGTTGTAGCCGTACTCCCTCTTCGCCTCCGCGGCGATGCGCTTGAAGACCCGCTCCTTGTCCTTGGCGGTCATCTCCTTGTAGTGCTTTTGGAAGAACTTGTCCCAGTCGGGAGCGCAGCCGCTGCCCACCGCGGCAGCGCCAGCGGCGCCGGCGGTCAGCGTCTTCAGAAAGGAGCGGCGACCACACCCCGCCTCGTCATGGCGGTCGTCTTCCCCGGCGGTCTTGCCGGCCGGTGGGGCCTTGTCGGTCTTCATCAGTGACCTCCAGTCCTGGGGATGCCCATCCTGGGGAAGGTGGGAGCGGGGAGCGCCTTGACCTTGATCGGCCCGGGCTTGTGCGGATCGTGGCAATCGGTGCAGCTGTAGCGATGGCGCTCGGCGGCCCAGGAGCCCACGTGTTTGCCGTGGGCGCCGATCTTCCAGTCGCGGAGCTTCTCGCCGTGGCACTGGCCGCAGACCTTGTACGACTCGTCAAAGCTGACAAACGGTCCGGCCAGCAACCGGAGCCGGTCCATGTTCCCCTTGTCGTGGCAGGTGTAACAGGCCACCACGTCCTCGTAGTGCTTGAAGGTCATCCCCTCGTGCTTGCCCGTCAGGGGCATCTTCAGCGCCCGCGGCGTGACCTTGTTGTGACACTTCATGCAGGGGAACTGGCGAATGCTGCCAGCGCGTTTGGAGATCACCAGCACCGGCTTGGCGGCCAACGGCGCCGCTTTGCGCTGCTCCTTGGCCCCGTCGGAGCAGCCCAGGAGCATCAACGCCATCGGCATCCAGAGGCCATGTATCGCTGCACTGCGCGTCATCGTTTGCCCTATCCTTGGTCTCGGCCTGTGGCTCTCGCTGGGGCTGCCTTACTTCGAGTAGCGCTTCTTGAACTCCTTGGAGCGGAGGTCACGCTTGGCCTTCTCCGCGGGCGACATCTTCCCCAGGTACCAGCGATGCTGCGGGTTGTTGAGGATGTCCAGGAGCCCCTTCTTCAGGGCCTTGGCCGCCTGCATCTTCTTCGGATCCTTGGAGTCCATGCCCTTCTTGATCAGGCTCTCCAGCTCGGGGATGAACTTGACGTACCAGTGCTTGGCGATCTCGTAGGTGCCGTGCCAGTGGGTGTAGTCCGGCCCCATCATGGACGCCGCGTGCCGCGCCCGGCGACCCTCGTGGTGCCACAGCTCAAACCAGATGAAGTCGATCTTGTTGGAGAACTTCACCGGCTTCATCAGTGGCTTGGCCAGCTTCATCAGCGCCAGGCCGGGGTCGGCGAACTTGACGTGGTACTCGTTGATCAGCGCGTCGTACTGGATGTAGAAGGAGCGCACGTAGCCCTTGCCGTGGCAAGAGAGGCAGACATCCTCCATGTTCTTGCGCCGAGTCTTTCAGTTGATCTTGGCCCCGGGCAGGCCCATCTTGGCGTCGGAGATCTCCGGGCGGATCGACTTGGGGGGCCTGTTGTTCCAGGAGATGCGCAACCCGACGTCGTGGGTCACCGGCTGCTTGGCGGTGGCGGACATGTGGCACGTCGCGCAGGTCGGCGCGGCGTTGTAGTCCTGCCCGGCGATCCACTTGTCGTTGCTCATGTTCATCTTGTCCCTGTTGGCGCGGAACGCGATGCCATGCTTCGACTCGTTGTAAATCTCGATCTGCGGGTGGTCGGGACCCATGTGGCACTTGCCGCAGTTTTCGGGGTTGCGGGCCTGGGCCACGGAGAACTTGTGGCGGCTGTGGCATGCGGTGCAGGACCCCCCTGGAGCCGTCGGGGTTCAACCGGCCGATGCCCGAGTTGGGCCAGGTCGCGGGGTCGAGCTTGCCGTTCTTGAGCACCTTGACCTCTGATCCGTGGCACTGAAAGCAACCGTTGATCAGCGCCGCCGAGATGCCGTTGGGGAACCCCTCGGTCTTGAGCAGCCTCGATCCCTCGACGACCTCAGCCAGCACGTTGTCCAGCGAACCGAGGATCTTGCCCGCCTGGGCATGATGGCTGCCGGCGAACTCGTCGACCTCTTTCTTGTGGCACTTGCCGCAATCCTTGGGCGACACGGCGATGGCGATGCGCTGCTTGTAGTGCATGAAGGCGTCCTTGTCGCCGGGGTGCGCCTTGTGACACTCGTAACAACCGATCTTGGCGCGGTAGTGCCTCGAGGCTCCCCACTGCTGCACCAGAGACTGGCTCTCCTTCTGGTGACACTGGATGCACTCCCTGGATTCCTTGGTGAAGTCCGGCAACGCCTGCGCGTGAGCCGTGCCTACCAGTGGAGAACCGGCACCTGGCTTGTTTTTGCCCTTGGCGGCACCGGGTGCGCGGTCCGCGCAGCCGGCGAACGTACCGAGCGCCACAAGCGCGGCCAATGCGACGATAAGGAAAACGGGTCGATGATGCATTACTGCCTCCTGGCTGGGTGGAGGGGTGGTTTCAAGAAGCACGTCGGCGCCATTACCCACCGTCGACCGAGGTCGGTACCGCTCCGCAGATGTGACGTAGTAAGGATATGGAGCCTCCACAGATGCAGTGCGTTTTGCAATCAGTGTGCCCGTTGACAACACACTGTAATCATGGGCACATGATGGTAATACGGTATTAAGGCACCCATATGTTGTTTCTTTCTCACCCATATATGGGTGACGGTAAGCAAATATGGGTTCGCCATCAGGGGACCTCTGATGGCCCCGGGTGTGGACTGGGTCGGTGGGGCTGGCCGCGGCGGCGCTGAAGCTACACCTTCAGCCAAATATCAGGCCGGTTGCGGAGCCTTGCGCAAGATACTTAGCCTTGACTGACTTAGTTAGTCGCGCTTTCCAATACGGTGTCCCTGACAGCAGATAGCATCCCGGAGCAGCAGGTCCCGGCGACCGTGGATCCGATGATCGGCAAACGCGTCGGCAACTTCGAGGTGGTGCGCGCCATCGGCCGGGGCGGCATGGCCACCGTCTACCTCGGGCGCCACCCTGATCTCAACAGCAACGTGGCGATCAAGGTCCTGCACAGGCGGCATGCCTCGTCCGACAGCATGGTCGAGCGCTTCCGGGGCGAGGCCCGAGCGGTGAACAAGATCGGGCACCCGGGCATCGTGCGCATCCACGACGGCGGCTTCCAGGAGGACGTGGGCATCTACCTCGTCATGGAGCACCTCGAGGGCAAGCCGCTCAACGTGCGGTGCGAGGGCCAGCTTCCGCTGCCGACCCACGTGGCCACCCGCTACACCCTCCAGGTGGCCTCGGCTCTGGCCGCCTGCCACCGCGCCGGCATCGTCCACCGGGATCTGAAGCCGGCCAACCTCTTCGTGGTCTCCGATCCCGACATCCCTGGAGGCGAGCGGATCAAGGTGCTGGACTTCGGCATCGCCAAGATCTCCGAGGCCGCCGGGAACATGACCCGCACCAAGACCGGCACGCTGGTGGGCTCGCCGCGGTACATGGCGCCGGAGCAGTGCCTCGACTCCCGCGAGGTGGATCTGCGGGCCGACATCTACTCTTTGAGCGTTATCTGCTACCAGATGGTCACCGGCAAGCCGCCGCTGGAGGCCGAGACCCTGGGGCAGCTGATCCTGCAGCAGCAGAAGAACCGCCCCAGGCCGCCCAGCGAGTACAACTCCGCGGTGGGACCGCAGCTGGACGCCGTGCTGCTCTGGGCCCTGGAGCCGGACCCCGACAAGCGCCTGGAGTCCATGGACCAGCTCCGCGAGACGCTGTGCGACGCGGTCTTTTGCTCCAGCTACGAGGAGGAGGAGAAGACCGAGATCGCCGGCCGGCCCTCCATGACGCAGATCAACGCCAGCGGCTTGCTCCCCGTGGCCACCGCCGAGTCCACCGTGCCCGATCCCGCGCCCCCGCCGGGCATGGCGCGGCGGCCGTCACCGGCGCCGGTGGTCTTCGACCTGGCCGACGGCAAGATCGCCGTCGAGACGGCGCTGGTCCGTCTGACGGACGACAGCATCCCGCCGCTGTACCCTCCCGATGAGCGCCGCGAGCGAGCTGCAAGCGCCAGCGCCCTGGAGCTGGGCGGTGAGGTGGTGGCCGCGCCCGCGGATCGCCCGGACGCCCGCGACCAGGGCGGCGGCCGGCGACTATATTATTTGCTGGGGCTGGGGTTGCTTGTCTCGGCGGTGAGCGCGGTGTTGGCGCTCAACCTCTGACCCAGGACACCAGCCTGTAGCCCAGGTCGAGCTGCTCCCGCTGCAGCAGGTCGCCGTGTCGCGCCTCCCAGGCGCCGCTCTCCAGGTCGGCCCGCAGGCGGTCCACGCCCCGCGCCAGCTCGTCTGCCGGCATCAGCGCATAGGTCGAGATCCCCGCCCGCACCCTGGCGTCGAGGTACGCCGCCGGCTTCCGCCAAAACGCCCCGTGGAACCCGTCGGTGCAGTCGTGCGGGATGGGCACCTCCATGATCTGGCCCCCACCCAGCGACGAGATGATCCGCGCCAGGGGCACCGCCCGGCGCCCGTCCACGCGGCCCACACCCGGCAGGTACTCGCGGATCAGCCAGAACGACTCCCACACGTCCTGGTCCCAGGTCAGGATCACCACCCGCCGCCGGGCCACCCGGCGCAGCTCGGCCAGGCCCAGGTCAGGGTCTGTCCAGTGGTGTACCGTGAGCACGGCCAGGGCGGCGTCCACCGAGCCGTCGCCCAGGGGCAGCGCCTCGGCGGCTGCCTGCACCGCCAGCGCCGGGCCGGGCTTGCGCTGCCGGATCATGGTCGCCGAGGGCTCCACGGCAATCACCGGCCGGTCCCGCGGCTCGTAGGCGCCCGCTCCGGCGCCCACGTTGACCATCGACCTGGCCCCGCCCAGGGCGTCGAGGATCTGCGCCTCCACCCGTGGGTCGGGCCGCCGCGTGACCGTGTAGCCGGCGCCGATGTGGTCGTAGATCGTGAGCATCCGGAGAGGTTAGCTCAGCCACCCCATCCAGGACGCCAGAAAGTAGATGGCCACCGCCCCGAGGGCCACGGCGATGACCGCCATGGCCAGGGTCATGGACCTGGACTTCGGGCTCTCCTCATGGGTCGGCACCATCACCGTGCTGGCGTCGAGGCCGGAGCAGGCGTCCAGGTCCGGTGATGAGACCGCCGGCGCCGCGGTCTCCACCGGCGGCTCCCCGGGCTCCGTTGGCCCATCGTCGACGACGTCGACCTCCATCCCCTCCGGCCCAGGATCGTCCACGGCCAGGGGCAGATCGCCCAGGCCCGGAGGCAGGCCCAGGGGGTCCGTGGTCTTCGGCACCTGCTTGTCGGCGCCCCCGGAATCGGCGCCGGGGGCGTCCTCCGGTTGACCGAGATCGGGATCGCTCTTGAGCAGGGCCGGGTCCAGCCCCGGCGGCAGGTCCAGAGAGTCGCTGATCACGTCGTTCTCCGGGCGCCCCACCAGGGCCCGGGCCGCCGGCGGGATCCTGGACAGATCCACGGGCAGGTCCGCGGCCGGCATCGTGGGGCCGTCCTCGGGCACCGAGGCGAGCAGCTCTTCGCGCATGTCGGGCTGCACCCGCGTGGGCGTGTCGTCTGCCGCCTGCTGCAACTGGCCCGTGAGCTGCACCCGCGTGGGCTCCTCGTCCAGGGGCACGACCTGCAGCTGGGGCAGGCGCCCGGTGCTCATGCGCCCGGGCCCCTGGCTGAACGACTGGGACATGGCCTTGATCACGGCCCGCTCCAGGTCGTCGAACAGCTCCGCCATGGAGTCGTGACGCTGCGCGGGTTCCTTGCTCAGAGCCCTGAGCACCACGTCGTCCACCTGGATCGGGAAGCCGGGGATCTGCAGGCTGATGGCGGGCGGCTGCCGGCCGGTGATGCTGCGGCGCAGCAGCCCCGGGCCCTGGTTCCAAAACGGCGCGTGCCCCGAGAACATATAGTACAGCAGGCCGCCGGTGGCGTAGATGTCGGCCCGGTGGTCCACGTTGGCCGAGGCCGTGGCCTGCTCCGGCGCCTGGAACTGCAACGACGCCCGCACCGGCCCCTCGCTCTCCCCGGAGCCCACCACCTTGGAGATGCCGAAGTCGAGCACCTTGACCAGCAGGTTGGGCTGCTTGCGCCGGCAGAGGAAGACGTTGGTCGGCTTGAGGTGGCGGTGCACCACGCCCGCGTCGTGAGCCGCGCTCACCGCCGAGACCACCTGCTTGGTGATGTTGAGCCCCGTCTCCAGGTCCAGGCGCTTGTCCCGCGCCAGGCGGTGGGAGAGGTCCTCGCCCTCCAGCAGCTCCATGACGATGAACGGGTCGTTGTCCGCCAGGTAGTCGAAGTCCACCACGTCGACGATGTTGTCGTGGCCCAGGCGGCCCGTGACCTCGGCCTCACGGCGGAAGGCATCCAGCGCCGAGCGGTCCGACAGCAGCCTGGGAAAGAGCAGATTGACCGCGAAGCGCCTCGAGATGCGCACGTGGGACGCCTCGTAGACCACGCCGAGGGTGCCCTCGCCGATGAGCCGCTCCAGGCGGTAGGTCCCCTTGAGCACCTGACCGATGCGCGCCTGGATCGGCGTGGGCGGGAGGCTGGCCGCCGGGTGGCCGAACAGCTCGCGGGTCTTTGAGGGCCTCCGCTCGGGGATCGGCACGGTGTCCACCGTGTCCGCGTCGGTGCCGTCGTCCTCCTCGGGCAGGCCCATGTCCACCGGCAGGGTGTCGCCCAGGGCCGCCTCCCTGTCCACGGCGGCCTTGAACCGGCGAAAGATCTCCGTGGCCGTGGCCGGGCGTTCGTCGGACGCCTTGCGGATGCACTGCATTACCAGGGACGTCAGCGCCGCGGGCAGGTCCGGCGCCCGCTGCTCCAGGGGCACCGGCTCCTCGTTGACCTGCCTGGAGACCAGGGCGAACAGGTCGTCGTCCATGAACGGCGGCCGGCCGGCGAGCATCCAGTAGAGCAGGATGCCGAGGGAGTAGAGGTCGGTGCGAGAGGTGACCCTGGTCACCTGCCCCCCGCCGGGCACCTGCTCCGGCGCCATGATCAGCGGCGTCCCGAGGATCATACCGACCTGGGTGTGCCCCGCCGCGCCGGCCTCGCGCTCCAGCACCTTGGCGATGCCGAAGTCCAGCAGCTTGAGCCGCAGGGGCTCTCCCTCGAGCACGAAGACGTTCTCCGGCTTGAGATCCCGGTGCACGATGCCGGCGTCGTGGGCCGCCTGCAGGCCGAGGCAGATCTGCTCCAGCAGGGGCAGCACCTGGGCCGGGGTCATGCGGCCCTGCAGCTCGATGGCCTCGCTCATGATGGCGTCGAGGTCCCGCCCCTCGAGCTTCTCCATGACGTAATAGATCCAGCCCTCGTCCGTGCGGCCGAGGTCGTAGACGTCGATGATGTTCGGGTGGACGATCTGCGTGGCCGCCCGGGCTTCGTCCACGAAGCGACGGGGCATCTCCTCGGGGCCCAGACGGTCCATGACCTTGATGGCCACCTCGCGCCCGATCTCCGGGTGCCTGGCCAGGTAGACCGATCCCATGCCACCCTGGCCCAGCAGCCGCGTGACCACGTAGTTACCGAGCTTCTTGCCGACCAGGCTCTCCTTGGCCTCCACGTCGTCTCCTCGCAGTGGTGGCATTCTGGCCCGGCCCCGCCGGTTCCCACAAGGGTTTTAGCGTGGCATCTCGAGGTACTGCCGCAGGAACGCCAGGGCGCGGCGATAGGCGTCCCGGGTGGCCGCCTTGCTCCTGTCGTCGTCGAAGCGCGTGAAGCCGTGGCGGATGCCGGGATAGACCTGCAGGTGCGCGTGGACCTTGTGGGCCCGCAGCACCTTGAAGAAGCGCTTTGATTGGGCCAGCGGCACCACCACGTCCTTGTCGCCGTGCAGGATCAGAAACGGCGGCGTCTCGGCGGAGACGTGGTGGATCGGCGAGGCGTCCAAAAAGAGCTTGCGGTCCCGGGTCACCCCGCTGCCGATGAGCAGGTTCGGGCCGCGCCGGCCGGACTGCTCGGGGCGCATGTCGATGGGGCCGAAGAAGTCCACCACGCAGCGGATCTTGCCGCGGGTCTCGGCGCGGGTGCCGAGCAGCGACGCCAGGTGCCCGCCGGCCGAGTAGCCCATGGCCGCCACCCTGGACGTGTCCATCTGGTACCGGTCGGCGTTGGCCTGCACCCAGCGCAGCACCGCCTGCATGTCCTCCCAGCAGGCGGGCCAGCGGGTCTTCGGACCGCGCACGAGCCGGTAGTTGGGGGCGACCACCACCAGGCCCTCGCGGGCCAGCAGGCGCGAGCCGGTGGCCACCTTTTTTTTGTCGCCCACGATCCAGCCGCCGCCGTGGACGTGGATCAGCACCGGGCGCGGCCCCTTGAAGCGCCGCGGCGGCTGGTAGATGTCCAGGCGGTGTCGCTCGTGGGTGCCGTAGGCCACCTCCTCGACCCGCAGGTCGGGGGCGCCCGCGGCGGCGGGCCTGGGCGCAGGGCCGGAGCAGCACAGCAGCGAGGCGGCCAGCAGCAGGCTCGCGGTCAGCGTGTAGGGTCTGTGATGTCCATGGGTCATACCGGCAGCATATCACCGGGCCACCACCGAGAATGTGATCAATAATGCACCGCGGGAGGACGCGATGAGCCAGAAACTGACCCGCCTGTTGCGGCACGATCCGCTGCCCTGGCTGCTCTCCACCGACGATGCGGCCGTCACCACTCTGGTGCGACGGGACCTGCTGGGCCGGCGGGCGGACGCGCGCCCGTTGTGGGAGCTGCCCGAGGCGCGGCGCATCCTGCGGCGGCAGCAGCCCGACGGCCGCTGGTGCTACCCGCAGCACAAGCCGGCCCCCTTCAACTACGATCTCTACGAGACCTTCAACACCCTGGGCACGCTGGTGTGCAAGCTCGGCTTCGACCGGCGGCACCCCGCGGTGGAGCGTGGCGCGGCCTACGTCTTCTCCTGCCAGTCCGCCGAGGGCGACTATCGCGGCGTCTACGGCAACCAGCCGGCGCACACCTACAGCCCGGCGCTGATGGAGCTGCTGATCTTCGCCGGCTACAGCGACCACCCCTCGATCAAGCGGGCCTTCACCTGGCTCAAGGAGACCCGTCAGGACGACGGCGGCTGGGCCATCGCCACCCGCACCCTGGGCAAGAAGGTGGTGGGCGACTGGCTGGAGGTGGGCAGCGCCCCGCCGGTGGTGGCCGACCGGAGCAAGCCCTTCTCCCACCTGGTCACTGGCATGGTGCTGCGCGCCTTCGCCGCTGACGGCCGCCGCCGCCGGTCGAAGATCGCGCTGCACGCGGCGGCCCTGCTCAAGTCTCGGCTGTTCAAGCCCGACAGGTACACCGATCGCAGGGGGCGCGAGTACTGGACCAAGTTTACCTACCCCTTCGGCTTCACCGACCTGATGACCGCCCTGGACAGCCTGGGCCGCGTGGGCCTCTCCGCCGACGACGCGGACATCGCCCCGGCCGTGGACTGGTTCCGGCAGCGGCAGGCGTCAGATGGCTCCTTCGACCTGAACATGCGCCGGGGCGTCGGCGACAGGCGCCTGCCCCTGTGGCTCGGCCTGGCGCTGTGCCGCGCCCTGGCCCGTTTCATTTGACCCTCTTTTTGCCGCTGTGGGCCTCGAACTGCACGGCGAAACGGTTGACGGCCCGCCAGAAGATGTTCCCCCGCCGGTAGCCACGGATGGTGACGGTGGCGCGAGAGCCCGGGCCCATCTGCACGGTGTGGGCGTCGCGCAGGGTGTAGACGTACTGGCGGCGGTAGGTAAACAGCCCGAGGCTTTTGGCCCGGTAGACCAGCTTCACCGCCACGTGGTGGGCCACCGGCGCAACGGCGCCGTTGAAGATGGTGAGGGTCTTTTTCCGATCCAGCCGCCCCCGATTGTCCACGCGCTTGTGGACGTAGATGCCGTCGAGCACCACCTCCAGCTTGATCAGGGTGTACAGGGAGCCCATGCGGTTTTGGAAGAGGAGCCGCAGGTGGGCGGGCTTGATATTGGCGGGCCGGCTGGCAGGCTGCGGCGACGGCCGGGAGGGCCCGGCGTGGGCCACACCGGCCAGCAGCAGCGCGCCGAGCAGCGCGGCGGTCCTCAGTATGAGCATCCGAGCCTCCCGAAGAGCTGGTGGCGCTGGTACTGCCCGGTGTAGGCGGCGAAGATGCCCGCGGCGCCCTGCTGCGTGAGGGTGTCCCGCAGCTCGAGCTGGTAGCCCGCGGCCAGGTAGAGCCAGTCGTTCGGTTTGTAGCCAATGGTGAGGTTGATCATCAGCTCGTGGCTCTGCAGCTCCGACAGCGGCACCTCGGGCGCGAAGCCGGTGTGGTCCGAGTGTCGCCAGCGCGCCAGGGCGTGGATCTGCAGGCCCTCGGCGGGGAAACGCTCGAAGCCGACGCGCAGCTCGTGGCGGTCCACCACGTTGGAGAAGTGGCTGTCGGCGAAGGTCCGCTCGTACGAGAGGTGGGCCCGCGTCACCGGGGCGCGCAGGCGGCCGAAGATGTAGGACGCCTCCACCCGGGCCAGGGGCCCGCTGAAAGAGTCTCCCGCCTCGTGAAAGGCGTTGCCGTAGCCGGCCAGGGCGGTCAGGTGCAGGCGCCGGGTGAGCAGCCCCTCCATGCCCGCCAGGGTGCGCAGGGGCGTGGACGGGGAAAAGACCAGCCCCGAGCGGGGCGTGGCCTCGTCCCCCTGGCGCACCTGAACGGCGGCGTCGACCACCAGGGACGTGCGGGCGAAGAACCACCAGCGCGCGGTGAGCGCCGCCTCGTGAAACGAGCGGTCCGCGGGCTCGCCGCCGGGGCCGCGCAGCAGCTCGAGGCCAAAGGTGTAGCTGCCGGTGAGCTCCACCGCCTCGCCGCCCGGCGTCCACATCAGGTAGAGGCCCGCGCGGTTCACCTGCCGGGGCGCCGGCCCGCCGGACCAGCGCAGGTTGGTCCGGGCGAAGCGATCGGACAGGCCCACGGTGAGGGTCTCGTGGGGGAAGAGCTCCAGCAGCAGCTCCGCGTCCGCCTCCACGTCTCTGGCCCGCGCCGAGGTGACCTCGGCCGAGGCGAAGTACTGGCGGTGGGCCACCGCGGCCCGCAGGCGCAGGCTGTAGGGCTGCGGCTCAGCGCGAGGCTCGCTGCTCAGGTCGAGGTGGGCGGTCAGGCGGCCGTACCCCGCCCCCGGGCAGCCGCGATCGCTGTGGCAGAGCAACGGGTTCGTGTCGTAGCCCTGCTCCAGAGCGCCGCCGAAGTGGACCCGCAGCCCCTGCCCTCCCGGCAGCCTCAGTCGTGGAGCGAGGCCGTCGCCGGGGCCGTGGGCCAACACGGGATCGGTGTGCAAGGCGGGCATCTGCGGCACGCGGTCGGGGACCTCGATCTGTGCGGGCAGTACGCAGCCACGGGGCTCGTCTTCCGGGCTCATGGTGAGGATCTGCCCTCTGTCACCGCAGAGCAAGGCGGCCCAGCTCTGGATCTGCACGCGCTGGCGGGCGTGGGCCAGCTTCGTGAACTTGCGTACGGCGCGCTGCCGGTTGAGTACGCGGATGGCCTGCCATATCTGTCGCTGCCAGCGCGCGGCGCGGCCCACCCGCGACGCCATCTTTGCCACGTGGTGGTCGATGCATGCGGCCTGGCTCCCCTTGCTCTTGCCGGCCTCCCGTCGCAGGACCTTCTGGATCCTGCGCATGTCCCGCACGTAGAACTCGGCCAGGGCGTACAGCTCCCCGGACGACAGCCGCTGGATGCGCTGCTTCGTCAGCGGCGGTTCCGGATCCTGACGTTTGCCCTGCGCCGCCGCGACCCGGGGCAGGCAGAGCAGACAGAGGAGCGCCAGGACCTTGATGCTGACCGAGCTCACTGGAGAGTCTGGACCTCCACAGCCAGCAGCTTGCCGTCACCGCGGGCGGTGGGGCTCAGGCGCTCGGGCTTGTGCAGGTCGAAGCGCGAGCGGGTCGCCTTGACCACCTTGCGCCCCTTGCCCAGGGCGCCGCGCACCGAGACACGGACCTTGCTGCGACGGAACACTCCGGCGACGAAGCCGATGTGGCCGGCGGCCGCGCGCTGGTCCCAGCGGCGCATGCCGGGCGAGTGCACCAGCAGCCGGCGGAACTCGCCCCTGGGCCCCTTCTTGGCCGTCTTGCCGCCGGTGGTCTCGGGCAGCACCTCCACCGGCGAGGGGAAGGTGCGCACCACCGACGAGAGGGTGACCACCGACAGGGGCGTCACCTCGGGCATGGGCGAGGAGAGCACGCCCACGGCGCGCCAGATGCGCCAGCAGCGGGCGAAGAGGGCGTCCAGCGTCACCGCCGGGCGGCCCGACAGGCGCACCAGGCGGGCGTTGTCCACCAGGCTGGCGGGGGTGAGCTGTCCCAGCCGTTTGAGCAGGTCCAGGGCGTGGGGGGCGCCCTTGAGCTTGGACACGCGCCGCGCGGCGCCGGGCACGTCGGCCTGCATGCGCTTGATGCCCTCCATCCAGGTCTGGGCCCAGACCGTCAGCGCCTGGCCGTGGGCCTTGATGAACCCCTCGGGGGCCACGGCCACCATCGGGATCAGGCGCGGCGCGTCGGCGGTGGTCACGAGGAACTTGTAGCCGGCGGGCGCCTTGCCGGGCGGCAGGGGCCGGGTGCCGGCGTACAGCGTGCCGCGCCGGTTGCGCTTGCTGCCGGCCGCCAGGCGCACCCGGGACAGCGGCACCCCGGCGAGGTCCAGCATGAACAGAGAGAAGAAGGTTGCCGTGTTGCCGGGCTTGCCGATGAGCGAGAGCCGGCCGGGCGGGGGCCGCCGCAGGGTCACGCGGGGGCCGGCCAACAGGCCGTCCTTGCCCGTGGACCAGGCCACGACGAAGAAGATCTGCGGCTTGAGCGCGCGCAGCCGCTCGAATGAGGCCACCAACGAGGGCAACGGCAGGATGGCCACGTCGGCGCCGCCCTTCTCCGCGCCGCCCTTGGCCAGGGCCGCCTCCACGCCCTTCATCGAGCGGAAGCCGGCCAGGTGTACGGTGAGGTTGCTCTTTTTGAACAGGGAGCCTGCGCCGGGCTCCTTGCCCTGGTTGGCCACGATGCCCGGGGAGATCAGCTCCCAGCCCAGGCCGGCCACGCGTAGCGGCCGCTTCATGTGGGGCTTGGGCGGCTTGACCCTGGCCCGCTTCCCCTTGGCCCTGGGAGGGCTGCCCCCGCGCACGGCCTTCTTTTCGCCGGGCTTGTCGGGCGTCGCCTTGCCGGGCGCCGCCTTGCCGGCGCCCTTTGCCTTGTCCCTGGCCGCGCTGGCCGCGACCGCGCTGACGGTGTGGGGCTTCGGCGCCCGGGTCGCCAGCAAAAACACCAGCAGGCCGACCATGACGATGAGCAGGACGAACACAACGTATGAGCGCATGGTCTCCTCCTCTACCAGGTCCCGGACTTGTCGCCGGCCCCGATGGACTTGCGGTCGGGGTAGCTGTCCTTGAGCTTCTTCTTCAGCTCGTTGATCGGCACGGCCAGGTTGAGGTTCTGGGCGCCGCGGTACCAGGACATGACCTGGGTCGTCACGCCGATGACCTCGCCGTACATGTTGAACAGCGGGCCGCCCGAGTTGCCCGGCGACACCGGCGCCGACATCTGGATCCACTTACGCCCGTTCAGCTTGCGCCGGGCCGAGACCAGCCCGTCGGTGAGGGTGTAGTCCAGGCCCAGGGGGTTGCCGATGCTGATCACCTGCTCGCCCACGGTGACCTTGTCCGAGTCCCCCATGGACACCGGGGTGAGGGTCTTGTCGGTCTTGAGCTGGATCAGGGCCAGGTCGGCCTTCTTGTCCTCCAGCAGCAGGTCCACCTCCTTGATCCAGGTGCCGTCCTTGAGCTTGACCTGCACCGACGTGGCCTTGTGGATCACGTGGGAGTTGGTGGCCACGGTGCCGTCGGCGTCGATGATGAAGCCGGTGCCGCCGCCCTTGCTGTAGCTCTTGACCACCTCGATGCTCACCACCGACGGAGAGCAGGTACGAAAAAGCTCGGCCGGGCTGTGCTTCTTGCGCCCCCTGGCCCCGACGTCGGGCTTCTTCTTCGCCGCGGCGGCGTCCGGGATCTTTTTGGCCGCCCCGGCGTCAAGTGTGGCCTTTTTGGCTGCGACCTTCTTTTTGGCCGGAGTCCTGGGGATCGGCCCGGGCTTCGCCCTGGGGGGCGTGGCCGCGGCCGCCACGGGCCGCGCGCCGGCCAGCCAGTAGGTCACCTGGCCGACGCTGCCGAGGCCGTCGGCCTTCAGGCGATCGGCCTCGCCGGCCAGCCAGCCGCCGGTGACCGGGTGGGCCAGCCCGATGAAGATCAGGGGGACCGCCACGTAGAACAGCGACACCATGTCCGTGGGCATGCCGCGGGCCTTCTGCTGGTCGCCCTCGTCGTCGGGCAGCAGCCGGTCCACCACCAACAGCGGCAGCCCGATGGCCACCACGAGGGCCGTGATGGCCCGGGCCCAGATGTTGTCCGTGACAAGGCCCACCAGGGCCATGAGGCAGACCACAGTGAGGGGCAGTCCCCCCGCGATGCAGACGACCTTGAGCAGGCCGAACACCATGCGGAGGGGGCCCTTCATTCCCTTTTGTGCTGTTTGCATGAAACCACCACCACCCAGTTGTTTGACTACTATTGTGTACGGTGAGAGCGGTGGTCAAGTCTCTCTCCCTTGCCAGGGCGGTGGATCGATGCCCATAATTTGCCTGCAAACGTCAGGAGATACCGATGAGCAAACGTGGGTCGATGATCAACGCCTGGATCTTCGCCCTGGCTCTCTGCGTGGCAGGGACCGGCTGCGACAAGATCAAGGAGCTGACCGGGGGCGGCAAAAAGTCTACCTCCAAGTCGTCGGACAAGGACGATGACGACGACGACGACAAGGACGACAAGGACGACAAGGACGACAAGGACGACGACGACGACGACGAC
>PVBE010839560.1_pt1 | contig 15205 bp, 14 predicted proteins | sample 1631181 | NCBI WGS metagenome assembly PVBE01 (sample SAMN08397723, study PRJNA350692) | Marine metagenome, whole genome shotgun sequencing project. | isolation source: water | place: Pacific Ocean | collected 2012-04 | reverse complement strand
GTCCCCATCGCCCCATCGCAAAATAGGATCTCCCCTGTGGAAACACGTTCTAGTATGTTCTTCATAATCATCCCCTTCGCTCAGTCCGTTAACCAGAATAAGTCAAGAAGGTAGATACTTGTAAGCGGGTTACTCAGTCTTCCCGGCAGGCGCTTTTCCGAACGTGGGCGTGGGAAAAGTTCGATCCACGGTCCATGTTCGTGCCACACGTTTGAAGTGTATCGTCTGGGATGCCGCGACCGTATTTCCGCCTGTATCAACGTAGTCGTACGGTAGATCAATGATCGCCGCGTTTTTACCGATGCTCAGCCTGGCATCTTCAATTGGGCGAGGTTTCGCGTTTTCGGGCACGCCGGGCGCGGTCTTGATGGCTTTGCACGCCTGTTTATGCATCGATCGCTCGGACGGGATATGGCAGCCACTGCAGCCGCCCATCAGGCACGCAATAACGAGTATCATCAAAAGTCTCAAAGCAAATCCTCCGGTAAACAATCTCAGGATCTTCGCGAAACAAATCACGGAGGCGAAGCATAACGCACATGACCTCGCCCACACAATGTCAAAGAATGGGAGAGAGGCAGGGATTTGATCGCTCGGTGCAAATCTCTATGGTTAATGGTTGATGGCGTATTTGCCGGCCGGAAGAACAACAACCCGGTTCATCGTTACTGCTCGTTGGACTGTTGCGGTATATCCCAGGTCTGGGTTGCCAGACATTTTGTTGAATGGAATGTGTATTCCTTGGTTCCTGACAGTAGGGTTACTTGCTCCGGGCCAACTGCTAAGGACATCTGCTCACCGGGATGTCTTGCCCTGAGGATACTCGCAAGCAACATCGCCTTCTCGGCACCATCGCCCCGGCCGTAGTTCCAGACTTCGTCGGGCTGTGCCAGCCGCCCGGCATCGTCGTATATGGACTCGTTCGGCATTTCGTTGAGCTTATCGACCACCGCACTGTTATTCAGCTCAGCGGTCTCTTCAATGGCTACGGGATTTCGTTCAATGGCAGACTTGATAAAGGGCTCGGGCTGTGTGCGGTTCAAATCGCGCAACGCGTAGAACGCCATGTCTGCTGTCGGGTGAAGATCACGGATGGCGGCAAGCCTGTCTATAATCTCTTCTCGTTCCATATCGATGCTGATTCCAAGAGGCTCCTCCGTTTTCACGATAGTCTTTGCTTCCGCGTCCGGAAGGCGCGGCGGGATGTGACAGAAGCGACTCAAGCTCTCTATGGCGATTTCCGCGTTAAGGCAGTCGGAGGCAAACTGCTCTTTAAGTTTCAATACGTCCGCCTCATCGTTGATGTCTATGCTCTTGCTTTTCACGAAGTCTTCGAGGTCGTTCAGAACAATCCTCTTGGGCAACGGTTGCCGTTGAAATTCATCCATGGAAATATCCGCGAGAAGCTTGTCTCGCGTGTTGTCCGTCAGGCGGTATGAGCTCCCGAATTCGTAAGCGAGGGCCTTCTCCGCCCCGATGTACAGGTCCCGTCCGTGTGACCGGGCCCTTAATTGGAAGCATTTCTGTATATCCGTGGCGTGACGAATGAAGTTTCCGAGGATTTCGTGCGTTAGGGGAGTCCTGAGATAATTCTTAAGGCGTTTCTTGAAGTGAACGAAGGCATCGGGAGATATCGTCGCTTCAGGGTAAATCGTGTGAACCCAACCGGACTCGTGGGCCACTATCGTAACGCACTCGTTATCCAACGCCCGCCGCGCCTGTGCCGACAGGGCCGTTCCGTTGAACCACATGTTCTTGGTTACAAGTCGCCTGTTGTTGGTGAGTACGCCTTCGTTAACATCTATGAAGTTCTGGGAATGCAGCGGGGTGGCCATCAGGTATATGTCTTTGAGCGGAATCCGAGCCACGATGAAAAGCGCGGCTGCGTACAACGTGGCAAGGGACACACATTCACCTGCCCCCGTAGGGTAAGCCTCCTTGTGCCGGAAGGCATCCATCGCTTCGACGGTTTCTGTCTTCCAATAGGGAATGACATTGCCTCCGTACTTGTCCAACCCGAAGTGTGTCCTGATATCGATGTCGAAGTAGTACTTGTCACCCTCGTAGCCGAACAAGGCGTTCGACTGCGCAAGGATGTCGTGATCAATGAAGCGGTTAAACCTGGCCAGCTCGCGCTCGGTTGTTGTCAATCCCCAGGTCTCCAGATCCAGGTTGAAAGCATAATTGTCCATTATGAACTGCTTGAGACGAGTAATCCTCTTGTAAGGCTTCATGTCATCCAGCCCGGCAAACCATGGATCATCACGCCAGCGCCAGATCCTTGGCGACATGATATTGGCAAGAACAAGGCTGTAGATGAGCTCGGGGAAGATGAACATCTCCATGTCCGACAGCGTTACTGCCGCCGATCTCTTCTCGAGCAGTTCTGAGTCCGTTGAAACCATTGCCGACCTTTCCTTGTGTAGGTCTTCTAGCTTATGGCGAGCATATTAACAGCTTGCGGGGAAGATTAAACGGTGAAATGTTCAGGCGAGAAGTAGAGCTGGCGTCCTCGCCTGCTCATGATCAGCCGAGACGGCCGATCTACTGGGAAGCCAGAGACAAGGGAGGCGAGAAAAGAGTCGCAACATGCCCAACGAATCTCTCTTGCCTCGCCGGGCAGGTTGAGTACATAACATCTGCAAGGAGGGATGGAACATGAATCCAGAATTGAAGACGATTTTTGAACGACGGAGTATCCGGGCTTATGAGGACAGGGAAATTGAGGATGGCGTTGTGGGCGATCTGTTGGAAGCCGCGATGGCGGCACCATCCGCATGTGCCAAGGACCCCTGGCACATCATAGTGGTAAAGGATCGCGATCTTCTTCTGCGGATCGCCGAGGGGCTCCCAAACGGGAAGATGCTGGGAAGTGCAGCCGTGGGGCTGGTGGTGTGCGGGGACATTGGCCGGGCGCATGACAACCAGGTTTCCTACATGCTGCAGGACTGCAGTGCTGCCATCGAGAACATTCTCCTTGCGGCGACTTCTCTTGGACTGGGTGCTTGCTGGCTTGGTGTTCATCCCCGGGAAAAGAGAATCGCGCACATCCGGGAACTCCTCGCTATCCCCGATGGCATAATCCCCGTGTCAGCAATCGCAGTGGGGTGGCCGGCGGATAAACCATCCGCGCGGACTCGATACGATGAGGCAAAAGTCCATTGGGAACACTGGTGATTCCTTGCGCTCAATCGGCACTGGCACTGGACACCCATTTCTGACATTATGCGCACCGTCAGTTTCGTAAAGACAATCGTTAACCAGAGATCTTATCAACCTAAAGAATGGAATAATCAATGAAACTCATCTTTCTTGGTCCCCCGGGAGCCGGCAAGGGAACTATCGCCCACAGAGTAGTAGAGCAGCTTAACGTCGTTCAGATCTCAACCGGAGACCTGTTGCGTGCAACCGTTGCCGACGGGTCTGATCTTGGTGCTAAAGCCAAATCATACATGGACGCGGGGGAGCTTGTTCCCGACGAGCTGGTTATCGATCTTCTCAAGGAACGGATTGCGAAAGACGACTGCCGGGGCGGTTTCATTCTTGACGGATTCCCGAGAACGATTCCCCAGGCGGAAGCTCTTGAAAACGCCGGAGTCGAGGTCGATAGGGTGGTCAACTTCAAGGTGGACGACGAGCTAATCATTCACCGGCTGTCCGGCAGGCGAATCCATCGCCCGACCGGCAACATCTTCAACGTCAATCCCGACGGCGTTCCACAGCCGCCCGCGGATGTTCCGGCAGATGAGTTCTACCAGCGCGATGACGACAAGCCGGAGGCCATATCGAATCGCCTTGTTGTGTATGCACGCCAAACAGAGCCTCTCATCGGCTTCTATACCGAACGCGGACTGATCGTCGACATAGACGGTGCCCTGGGCATCGATTCCATCGTGTCCGGTGTGCTGACTGCGCTCAACGCGTAGGCAACCGGGAAAGCGAAGGTTGGGTCAACGCGCATTGCTGCTCATTGATCTGGAGTGCGGTGGCAGAGCATAGCGTCGACACCGCTATGTCCTGCCCGCAAGTACTGCTTTCACTGTTACGCCGAAACACAGGACGGACACAAAGCGGTGTCGCCGTCTCGCCCTGCAGGCGTGACTCTGCCACCGTACTCCAAATCAGTCTGCTGCGTAACGGGCTCTTCTGCGCCGCTTCCTGGTTGACTTTGCCAGAATATCGGTAACAATGAGTTCAGGAATGCCCGGTGCACCTGGGCACAAACCACAAAAGCCAAAGGAGGACGACATGGCGACAATCGACAATCTACAGGCTGCATTTGCGGGGGAAAGCCAGGCCAACAGGAAGTATCTTGCGTTTGCAAACAAGGCGGAACAGGATGGGAAACCGCAGGTTGCAAAACTCTTCCGCGCCACGGCGGAGGCCGAAACGATCCATGCGCATGCGCATCTGCGTGTTATGGGTGGCGTAAAGACTACGGAAGAAAACCTGCAGGCGGCCATCGAGGGCGAAGGATACGAATTCAAAACGATGTACCCCGAGTTTCTGCAAGTTGCACAGGACGAAGGAAACAAGCCCGGGGAGACTACCTTCAAGAACGCCCTGGCTGTCGAAGAGATCCATCACGGTCTCTACAGCAAGGCTCTCGACGCCGTGCAATCCGGTGCAGACCTCGAACAGACCGCGATCTACGTCTGTCCCGTCTGCGGGAACACCGTCGAAAACGAAGCCCCGGGCCAGTGCCCTATCTGCGGAGTCCCCGGCGAGAAATTTATTGAGATCAGCTAAGGGCGCTGCCATGTCCGAGGAACAGACGACATGGCGCTGTATTGTCTGCTGCGTTGGGCCGGAGAGATTCGAACACCTGCCCGCTTGCGCGGCGATTATAGAAAAGCTGTAGGCGGGAATGGCTTTTGTTGCGCGAAGAAGCCACCACGACCCGCATCCGCGGGTCCCCCTCCAAGGAGGGGATTTGGGATCAACGCCCAACGTCCGACGCTCAACATCCAACGCCCAAGTTAGATGTCCCGGCAATGGGTCGCCTATCAGCGAAAAGAATGCCCAACTCCAAGATCCCCTTTCCCATCACACTCGCTTGCGAATTGCTCGTGCCACTGTTTCGAGCACCTTGATCCTGGCGTAACGTTTGCAGTTTGATTCGACTATGGTCCAGGGGGCGTATGGCGTTCCGGTACGGAACAACATTTCCTCAACGGCTTCCTCGTACTGCTTGTGTTTCTTACGGTTGCGCCAGTCTTCGTCGGTAATCTTCCAGCTCTTGTGCGGATTTGCCTCGCGTGCCTTGAAACGGCGAAGCTGTTCCTTCGGATCGATATGCAGCCAGAACTTGAGAAGGATCGTTCCATAATCGACGAGGTGCTGCTCCATCTCGTTGATCTCCCTGTAAGCTCGCTTCCATTCCTGCCTGGTGCAGAAACCCTCGACACGCTCGACGAGAACCCGGCCGTAGTGTGACCGGTCGAAGATGGCGATATGACCGGCCTTGGGGATCTGGGTCCAGAAACGCCATAGGTAATGGTGAGCTTTTTCAATGTCGTTTGGCGCACCAATCGGGATGACATCGTATCCACGCGGATCTAATTTGCGCGTCAGACGCCTCAGGTTGCCGCCCTTGCCGGCCGCATCCCAGCCTTCGTAAAGGATCACCACAGGGACACGCTCCATGTAGATCCTGTGCTCCAGATCACGCAGCTCCTTCTGCAGCCGGTCCAGCTTGGCGTCATAGCGGCCCCGGTCCAATGTGCGCGCCAGGTCAACCTTGCCCAGGATAGATGACGCCATTGGTCCTGCGTTAGACGCCGCGACTTTGACACGGGATTTCCTAGAGCGCTTCTCCTGTGATATGCGGTTTTCAAGAGAGCCAATGATGGTTTCGAATATCTTGACCGTCGCAAAGCGCCGGTCGTGCGCTTCGATTATTGTCCACGGGGCGTGGTCCGCGTCGGTTTCCGCGAGCATCGTCCCTGTGGCCGCAAGGTACTTGCCGTACTGCTTGTGGCGGCGGCGGTCTTCTTTCGTAACTCGCCAGGCAGTGGTCTTTCGTTTCAGAAGCTTCTCAAATCGCTCTTTCTGTTCCTTCTTCGAAATGTGCAGGAAGAATTTGACGATGACGGCTCCGTCGTCGGCAAGCTGTCGTTCAAAGGCCCGGATATCTTCGAAGGTACGACCAACGTCGCTGTCAGCGAGTTCTCCATCCACTCGATCATTCAAAACTCGCCGATACCAGCTCCGATCGAAAACCTCGATACGCCCCCGGGCCGGAGTCTTGATCCAGAACCGCCAGAGGAATGGACGCAAGGCCTCTTCTTCATCGGGAGCAAACGTGGAATGTACGCTGAACCCACGGGGATCAAGGGGGAGTATGAGTTCGTTGATCAGCGTTCCCTTACCGGCAGCATCCCATCCCTCGAACACGATGACGATTGGGATCTTCAGATCGACTGCGCGGCGTTGCAGTTTTCCAAGCTTCAGTTCGAGCCCGGGTTTCTGCGTCTTGTAATCCTTTCTCGACAGCTTTCGATTCAAGTCGATACTCTTGATCATAGAACTACACCTTGAGTGTGTGTACAAACATATGCCGTGAGTGTACCAGCGAGTCCCTGTCGGTACCAGCCCGGGACGGGGGAATTTGCGCAATGGCGCACATTCCCATGGTTGATGGTTGATGGCTTGCCCTCCTAAGCCTTGGGTGCGGGAGGGTTGATGGGGAAGTCACGGGGACTTGCCGGAAGAGCGTAACGAGACAAGGAACAATACGAGATGCCACCGCGAACAGCCAGCGCCGTGCAGCGCACATTTTCATCGAGCGTGTCGAGAACGTATGAATTGGTCAACCATATCATCACGTTCGGGCAGGATACTCTCTGGCGGCGGCGGGCAGCGAAGATTGCGGCTTCACTTGGTGGAACTCGCTGGGTGGATATGTGTACCGGTACCGGAGAGATGGCGGCCTACCTTCGCCGTCGTGCCCCGGAAGGAACCACTATCTACGCGGTGGATTTTTCCCACCCGATGATGGCCGAAGCCGTTGCGAAGCCGGAAGCAAAGGATATCAATTTCATTGTGTCGGACGTGAAATCTCTGCCTTTCCCGGATGCGAGTCTTGATCTTATCACTATCTCTTTTGCCACACGAAATATCAACCTGAGCGAGGACATCCTTACTCAAACCTTCCGTGAATTTCACCGCGTTCTTAAACCGGGCGGGCACTTCGTGAACCTGGAAACCAGCCAGCCGGCCTCCCGTATCATCAGGTGGCTGTTTCATTTCTTCATAAAACTGATTGTAAAACCCGTGGGTAGTCGAATCTCCGGATCCGACGGGGGGTATGCCTACCTTTCACATACGATTCCTAGGTTCTATCCGCCCGAGATGCTGAGCAGCATCATGAATCAGGCAGGATTCGAGAACGTTACGTTTCGCAGAATGCTGCTTGGCGCCGCCGCGATTCACCAGGCAACCAGGCTCTGACACCGGCAACCCATCAGACATCGCCTTTTGGCGCTTTACCACACCTGTCACTGGCGTATAATTCAGTCAGTATGGCAGGAAAGTGAAAGGATTCTGTACGATGGCAAAAACAAAGAGTATGTGTAAGTGGAGCAAGAGCGACATTGAGAAACGCTTCGATAAATTCAAGGACATGGTGAGCGAGCCTACCCATGCCTGTAAGAGTTGTGGGCGTGTTGCCAGAAAGAAAAAGGTTCTCTGTAAGCCTATTGAACTTTGAACGCGGGTGCTCGAGGCCGTTTGAATTCCACGAACGCCAATAGACCTCTAACTGAACTGCGCTTATCTGCAGCGAGGGAAATCACCCATGAAGAATGAAAAGAAGTACGTAGTAGGATTTGACCTTGGCGGCACAAAGATGCTGGCCGTGGTTTTCAACGACAAATGGAAAGTCGTCGGACGCAAGCGCCGCAAGACGAAAGCGTTTCTGGGCCTGAAAACGGGCCTTGAACGCATCCGCGAGACAATCTCCGACGCCCTCACAAATGCAGGCATCGAAGCGGACCAACTCGCGGGTATAGGGATGGGGATTCCCGGGCCACTCAACCCTGAACGCGGCGTGTTGCTGGACCTGCCGAATATGGGCTGGCAAAACGTCCCCATGAAGAAAGAGCTGGAGAAGAGTTTCAGTTGCCCAGCCACCATGATAAACGATGTTGATGCAGGAACTTACGCCGAGTACCGGTTTGGTGCCGGCAAAAAGAAACGCTGTGTGTTGGGCGTCTTCCCCGGGACAGGCATCGGTGGAGGATGCGTGTATGATGGCAACATCATTCGGGGTAGTTCCATCAGCGCGATGGAAATAGGACACCTGTGTGTGCAACCCGATGGTCCGCTATGCGGGTGCGGCCGAAGGGGCTGCCTCGAGGCAGTGGCAAGCAGGTTGGCAATCGCACAGGCCGCGGCTGCGGCCGCATATCGCGGAGAAGCCCCGTATCTTCAGAAGAAAATCGGCATGGACTTGTCCAAGGTGCGCAGTGGGGCACTGGCTGAGTCCATAGAAAACGGCGACAGTGTGATTGAAGACATAGTCCGCAATGCGGCCGGTTGGCTGGGTCGAGGTATCGCTTCTACGGTTAACCTGCTGGCTCCGGACGTAGTGGTCCTGGGAGGCGGGCTTGTAGAGGCCATGCCGAAACTGTTTCTTGAAGCCGTGGAGAATAGCGCTCGAAAGCACGCGATGCCTTCTTTCAGTGACATGTTTGAGGTAGCCGTGGCAAAACTCGGCGACGATTCGACTGTCCGCGGAGCAGCCGCGTGGGCCGAAGAAATGTCGAAATGCGGGAAGCGAACATGACCACACGCAAGCCACGAGTACTGGCGGTTATCGAACTCGGCACCACTTCCATTCGCATGGTCCTTGCCCAGGCGGGGGCGGCAGGTCATGTTAACGTACTCGACGAGCTTGAGCATTCTGTTTCCCTGGGCCACGACGTGTTGACAACGGGTGCGATTGGACCCGAAGTCACGGAACTATGTGTGTCTGCCTTGCGCAGCTTCGAGCGAGTTCTAAAAGAATACCGCGCGGAGGAGCGAAACATTCGCATCGTGGCCACCAGCGCTGTACGCGAAGCCCAAAACAGCGACTCCTTCATTGACCGCATACTCGTTGCTACAAGCTTTGAAGTGGAAGTCATTGACCAGGCAGAGGTAAGCCGGCTCACGTACCGGGCTGTTCAGCCCAAGCTGCGACGCGAACCGTTCTTCCGCAGATCTGATGTCCTCGTTGTAGAGGTCGGGGGCGGCAGTACCGAAACGCTTCTCTTCCGCAAGGGCAAGGTAAGTTCGGCGCACCTGTACCGGCTGGGTTCGCTGCGCGTCAGAACGTTGCTGGAAGACCAGGATGTTCCACTCGCGCGGCTTGAAAGCCTGATGCGTGCCGAAGTTGCGCAGACGCTGTCCCAGGTGAATCAAAACGTTATGCCCTTGTCCTCCCCGCAATTGGTACTGCTGGGCTCGGACGCACGTTTCGCCTGTTCAATCCTTGGTGGCTCGCTGGAATGCAGTGCCATATGCGAATTGAGCCGAAAGAAGCTGAAGAAGTTCATGCGGAGTATCATCATCAAAACGGTCGACGAAGTGGCAAAGGAGTATGAACTCAACTACACGGAAGCGGAGACGCTCGGTCCCTCTCTTTTCATTTCCGTCGCCCTTGCCCAGGCTTTGAAACTGAAGCGAGTGATGGTGGGTGACGCCACGTTGCGTACCGGTATTCTTTCTGAAATGGCAACAGGCGAGAAATGGACACGCGAGTTTCGCCGGCAAGTCATAAACTCGACCCTTGCCATCCGTAAAAAGTATGGCGGAGATCTGAAACACGCACGCCATATTGCATCTTACGGTCTTCAGATTATCGAGACGTTACGGGAGCGTTACGATATCAGTGAGCGGGATGAGATGATCTTTCACGTGGCGGCGCTGCTGCACGATATCGGCAAGTCGATCAATACGGCAAGCCATCACAAGCATTCACGTTACCTGATTCTGAACAGTGACGTTTTTGGCCTTGGACAGCGTGATATCACGTTGGCCGCACTTGTGGCGCGGTATCATCGGCGAGCCGTACCCAAACCCAGCCACACGGACTACATGGCGCTTGACCGGATGGATAGGATCACGGTTTCGAAGCTGGCGGCGGTGATTCGGGTGGCCAATGCTCTCGACCGTTTGCGGTTCCGTCGCGCGCTCTGTATGGAAATGCGTATCGATCAGAACAGTTTCATCATAGAGACTTCTCCCGACCAGGACTTGTCGCCGATTCAGCAGCGCGTCCGCGACCGTTCCCGCCTGTTTGCCGGCGTGTTCGGGAAGCAGGTTCAGCTCAGCACCAGAAGGACATAGCCTCATGCCGAAAAGTCGCGACCTATATGTGAACAGGGAACTGAGTTGGCTGGAATTCAACCAGCGCGTACTGGACGCCGCGATGAACCCGGAAGTTCCACTGTTGGACCGCCTCTTCTTCCTTACGATAACCGGCTCAAACCTCGATGAGTTCTTCATGGTGCGCGTCGGCGGGCTTGAACTCCTGCACCAGGCGAAGGTACGAAAGCGGGATCCCGCGGGATTGTCCCCCAGCGGACAATTAAAGCGAATTGCTCGCCGGGGCGGGAAGATGGTTGCCGACCAGTATGCTTGCTGGCGCAAGTCGCTGCTGCCGGAGCTTGCCCGGGAGGGTATCCGGTGTGTCGGCGCCGGTGAAATGTCGGAAGCAGAGCAAGCGCGGGCCGGGGACGAATTCATGAAGGAACTGCTGCCCGTCCTTTCTCCCATGTCCCTCCAGGGAGAACCGTTTCCCCTGCTTCATAACCTGGAACTTTACGTGGCGGTGGTGCTGAAAGGATCTGGCAAAAAAGGCGGCAAGTGCAAGTATGCAGCCATTCCTGTCGGGCGCGGCCTGGACCGATTGCGCTCGGTGCTCGGCGACGACGGCGGACGGCTGTTTATGTTTATTGAGGACCTGGTAATCAGCCACGTCGACCAGATCTTCCCGGGCCGCAAGATCCTCGAAGCCGTTCCGTTCCGTGTTACGCGCAATGCGGACATGAGCGTGGAGGAGGAATTTGCCGAAGACCTGGCTGTCGAAATGGAACGTGTTCTCAAGCAAAGACGCACCAGCGGCTGCGTGAGACTCGAGATTGGGCAGGAAGTTTCCCCTGAACTGTTGTCGTTTCTCGTGGATGCCGTTGGCGTGAACCGTGACTTTGTGTTGAAGGCGAAAGGTCCCATCGACCTGACGGGCCTGCGCAGGCTTGTCGGGCTGGAAGGCTATGAGCACCTGTCGTACGAGGACTGGCCCCCCCAACCATGTCCCGACGTCGATCCGGGAAGGAGCCTGTTCGAACAGATAGCGCGCGGTGATATTCTCCTCTCACATCCTTTTGAAAGTTTTGATCCCGTAGTGCGCCTGGTAACGGAAGCTGCTGACGATTCGGATGTACTGGCCATCAAACATGTTCTGTATCGCACCAGCCCGGGCAGCCCGATTATCCTTGCTCTACGAACGGCCGCAGAGAACGGGAAGTATGTGACAGCCCTCGTGGAACTCAAGGCCCGGTTCGACGAGCAACGCAATATCACTTGGGCCCGCGACCTGGAAGAAGCGGGCGTCCAGGTGATCTACGGGGTCAAGTACCTGAAGACACACAGCAAGATATGCATGGTGGTGCGGCGTGAGAATGAGGGTATAGTTCGCTACCTTCACCTGGGAACGGGAAACTACAACGACAAGACCGCACGCCTGTACACCGACGTTGGACTTTTGACTTGCGACGCCGATCTTGGGATGGATGCGTCGAGCTTCTTCAATGCCGTGACCGGACAGTCCGAACCGCGGCCGTACAGAAGAATAGCCCAATCACCGACAGGGCTGAGAAACAGGCTCCTGGAATTGGTCGCCGCCGAAGCGGCCCGCAGACGCCAGGGGCAGCGCGCACGAATTATGGCCAAGATGAATTCCCTTGCTGACCCCGCATTAATTAACGCCCTGTATGAAGCATCGCAGGCTGGTGTTGAGATACTTCTGAATGTCCGCGGCATCTGCTGCTTGAGCCCCGGCGTCAAGGGGCTGAGTGAGAATATTCGCGTTGTGAGTATAATCGACCGCTTCCTGGAACACAGTCGCATCTTCTGTTTTCACCACGGTGGTTCCCGGCGCGTGTTCATTTCCAGCGCAGATTGGATGCCGCGTAATCTTGACCGACGCGTTGAACTGCTTGTGCCCGTAACGAGCAAGCCCTGTCAGCGCAAACTTGTGGCGATTCTGGATGCCTGTTTCTCAGACACCGTCAGCGCCAGCGAGATTCTTCCGGATGGTAGTTACAGGAAGGTTCAGCCAACCGGCAAAGGGAAGCCGTTCCGTGCCCAGGAGGCACTGTACATGAGGGCACAGGAGGCAGCCCAACACATACGGCGCGACAAGCGTACAGCGCTCACGCCGCACGTTTCCCCCAAGCTTAAGAACTCATCCGACAACTGAGCAACCCGGATTTTGGCAAATCGAAAATGAGCGCATCTCATGAAGATATCGCGTGGGCCGTCTGTGCCGGCATCTCTGTTTCCGGCGTTCATGCGGATGTCTATCAGAAGCGGGGAGAAACCTGCATACAGAAGAATCCAGCTATCCAAGACCACATCTCGCACGAAGCCGCACTTGCACTTTACAATCACCTGGATCACTGGAGGAGCAAGCAACTCAGGAAGGCTGTTAAGACCTGGAAGAAGGCGCAGACAAAACGGCACCGTAAATGCCTGCACAATGCCACGGAGGGAGGATCGTGAAAGTACTAGTCACAGGGTCTTCAGGATTGGTCGGATCTGCGTTGGTTGAATCGTTGGCGGCAAATGGTCACCTGGCAATCCGCCTGCCGCGCGGGAGCCCCGGCAACGGCCCTGCGTGGGATCCGTACGCAGGGACCGTGGATTTAGAGGGGGCTGAAGATATCGATGTGGTTGTGCACCTGGCAGGCGAAAACATTTCCGACGGCCGATGGAATGGTGCCAAGAAGGCCCGAATCATCGACAGCCGGGTAAAGGGGACCAGGTTGCTGGCAGAGTTCTTTGCGGCGGCAGATCACAAGCCCCGCGCCATAGTTTCGGCATCCGCTGTGGGGTTCTATGGTGATAGTGGCGAGATGGTTGTCGATGAGAGCAGTGAGCCTGGAGATGGATTCCTCGCCGATGTCTGTAAGAAGTGGGAAGAAGCCACTGCCGCCGCCGTACAAGCCGGCATACGTGTTGTCAATATTCGCCTTGGCGTAGTTCTAAGCGCTGCCGGTGGAGCCCTCAAGAAGATGCTCCTGCCCTTCAAGCTGGGCGCCGGTGGCGTTATCGGCAGTGGAAACCAGTTCATGAGCTGGATAAGCATCGAAGATGTGATCGAAGCAATCCAGTACGCCATGGTGAATGATTCGTTGCTGGGGCCGGTTAATCTTGTGTCGCCAAATGCCGTCACGAATCGTGAGTTCACCCAGGCGCTGGGTCAAGCTTTGCACCGTCCAACGATGTTTCCGATGCCGGCATTTGCGGCTCGCCTGGTGTTCGGCGAGATGGCCGACGAATTGTTGCTGGCGGGTACACGTACCGCACCCCGGAAACTCATGGAGTGCGGTTACGAGTTCCGCCATCCCGAGTTGACAGAGGCGCTTGATAACCTGCTGAAGAAACCGGACTGATCTAAACAGGTTCAGCGCTCTATTTCGCGGGATATGAGATCCAGGAACTCCGCACGTGTTGCAGGTTCGTTGTGGAAGCTGCCAAGGACCGATGACGTGGTCATCACGGAGTTCTGTTTGCTAACGCCTCTCATCATCATGCAAAGATGACGGCATTCGGCCACCACACCCACACCCTCGGCATTCACGGCATCGCGGATTTCACTCGCTATCTGCGCGGTTAGCCGCTCCTGGATCTGGAGCCTCCTCGCGTAGATGTTCACGATGCGAGCCAGTTTGCTTGCACCCAGAACTTTCTTATCCGCGATGTACCCGATGTGGCACCGGCCGAAGAAAGGAAGCATGTGGTGTTCACACATACTGTAGATCTCTATGTCGCGAATAATGATCATGTTGTTGGCGTGTGATTCAAATACGGCGTCGTTGATCACCACCTGTGGATCTTGATGATAACCACTGGTTAGAAAGGCAAGCGATTCCGCCACCCTGTCTGGTGTTTTGAGCAACCCTTCACGTTCCGGGTCCTCTCCCAGTTCTGTCAGCAGCTTTTTCACAAGTTCGGCAACACGTTCTTTATTTTTCATGATCGATTCCTCTCTGGCCGGAGATGTCGAGCCCAGGTTGTTTCACCAACTCCAGAATAACGGATAAATCTATTTGCGCAAGGCTATCGACGATCCTGTCGGACTGCGTTAGTTCGCTGGCCGGAAACGAATTGGTGACAGCAACACAAATGCACCCGGCCGCATGGGCGGATTCGATGCCGTTTGGAGCATCCTCAATCACAACGCATTTGCCGGGAGGTAGACCCAGCCCCTCGGCCGCAGTTAGAAACAGTTCAGGGTGAGGCTTCTTGTGTGAGACATCCGACCCGGTGACGTACACCATGTTCTCGTAAGGGATGCCGGCGGACTCAAGTACGGCCTGAGACTTCTCGCGAGTACTGCTCGTGGCAATTGCAACGGCAAAGCCGTCGTCAATAAGAGCTTCGTGAATCAGTTCCAGCACACCGGGGAACGCCGGTAAGGGTTCTTTCGCAAGCATGTTGAGGAAGGTGTTCTGTCTTGCCGATGTGGCGGCAGACACTTTCTCATCCGAAAGTTCGACCCCGTGGATTCGCGCCGCGGCTCTGACATAGGCGGCAGCACCGCGACCAACCCCATCAGCAAAGTCGTCACGTACTACGCCGGAGATACCGAAGAGATCTTCCAGTACCCTGATGGTGGCCGTGGCGTTTATCGCTTCGGTATCCGCTATTACGCCATCCACGTCAAAAATCAGACCATGCTCTACAGTTGCCGTCATGTTGCACCTATACAGCCAGAAAGCATGAGGTGTTGTCAACCAGTTGCCAGCCCAGCCCACGTCTAAAGCCGGGGGAGGACTATCGGCCGGTGTAGCTGGATTCGCCTGGCCTCCAAAGCCACGGCGACGGAGGGTTAGAATCCAGCTCCCCTGACGAATATTCACTTGGGCGTTGGATGTTGGACGTTGGGCGTTGACTCCCCTCTCCCCCTTACTCCACCAGCCACACCTGCCCACGG
>PVBE012790340.1_pt1 | contig 15206 bp, 11 predicted proteins | sample 1631181 | NCBI WGS metagenome assembly PVBE01 (sample SAMN08397723, study PRJNA350692) | Marine metagenome, whole genome shotgun sequencing project. | isolation source: water | place: Pacific Ocean | collected 2012-04 | reverse complement strand
TCGGGGTCGTTCATGTAGGGGCCGAAGGTTACCGGGCGTTCCGGGTCGAGCGCGCTGAAAGGCGTCTCCGACCGGCCGAGGAAGTTCTCGACCGCCTGGGGGTCGTCAAATGTATGAATGCGCCGCTTCTGATGGCTGGTGAAGAAACCGTCGTAGGCAACCATGACGGGAAGACGGACGTCCGGATGCTCGCCGATTCGCACCGCGGCGAAGTTCAGGTCGTAGGCGGCCTGGGGATCCCGGGCCAGCAGAATGATCCAGCCCGTGTTGAGGGCGAAATAGATGTCGGAGTGGTCGCACCGAATGTCGAGCGGGCCGGAGACCGCCCGGCAGGCGATGTTGAGGACCATCGGAACCCGCGTACTGGATTGCACGGGAAGTTGTTCCAGGCAGTAGAGCAGGCCCTGGGAAGAGGTCGCGTTGAGCACCCGGCCGCCGCCGAGGGCGGCCCCGTAGCAGATGCCGGCGGCGCCGTGCTCCCCGTCCCCCGGGATCATGACGATGTCGTGCTCCCCGTTGGCCTGCATCTTGGCGAGGGATTCCGCGACTTCGGTCGACGGCGTGATCGGATAGTAGCCCATCACGTGGAAGCCGATGTCTCGCGCGGCAAGGGCCGTGGCCTCGTTACCGCTTCGGAAATCGGCACGTTGCCGGGCGACGGTTTTTTCCACGGTTTGCAGGGTCACGAACTCCTCCCGATTTCCTCGAAAAGCGGGACGCAAAGCTGGTCCGCGAGTCCCGGGGTTTCGGCTTCCTTCTGAAAGGCGCCGGTCGAACAGGTTTCAACGCAGCGAAGGCATCCCTTGCAATACCGGTAGTCCACGCCCTGCAGGCGAACATCGCCCGCCTCCTTCGTTTCCCAGACCAGGCAGAAATCGGGGCAGACGACATCGCACAACCCGCAGTGAATGCAGCGATCCATGTCCAGAAGCGGAATCCAACCCATGCGGGAAGTCGACAGGTCGTTCCAGGCAGTGTTTCCGGGATTGGGAATGACGCCCCCGATCGGGGCGGTTTCATAGCCCCAGACCGGACCGGGACGAGCGATGGGGAGATCTCCCCTTGTTTTCCCCGGGTTGGGGATTTCCATGAATTCCCGGCCGCCCCGTAAAAAGGCTTTCTCGTTCGAGGCTACCGCCTCGGGATGTTTCCCGGCGAACTCCTCCGTGAGCGCTTCCAAGACCTTCTCCGCTTGGAGGAAGGGGTAGGCGGCACTGAGCGTCCCCAGGAGAACGGCGTTGGGTCGAGATTTCGTCTCCAAGGCAATCTTCAGGGCGTCGACGAGAACCACCCGGGCGGTGTCGGGCAGGCGGTCGAGGTGGTGAAGGGCCTCTTCGTTTTCACTGGCGTTGACGATGACCGTTCCCGCCGCCTTCAGTCCGGCGAAGGTGGCCGGGTCTTTCAGGAGGGCGCTGTGGAAGACGACGATCGTGTCGGGAGCCTCGATCGGGGCGCTTGTCCTCAGCGGCTTGTCGCCGGCGCCGATACGGACGAAGGAGCGAACGACAGACCCCTTTTTCTCCGATCCGTAGGAAGAGAAATGAGCGCCATTGAAACCAAGGTGGAGTACCGCCGCGCCTCCCAGGACCTGTCCTGCCGCGTGCGCTGCGAGCCCGCCGATGGATTCGAAACGGATTTCGAAGAACCGGTCAGGATTGGGCAAGGTGTTTTTTTTACTCATGGCGACAATCCTATACTCGAATAGATGGCATTAGTTTCAACGGCTTTATTATAAGCATCCGAATCCCTTCGAACAAGCTGCGCCGGGGAACAAATTACCCCGTTTCGGGCCAGCCTCGGGGTGGATTGGAATACCGGCCCCTGCCTCTCCGACCCGGCCTGACCGACGGATCACTCCCGAAGGATGCCGGACCGGAACACCGCCAGTTCCCCGGTCTTCCAGGGTTGTGCCGTCGTAAAGCATGAGTGCGACGTTTGCCCCGGGCGCGCCACCTTCCCGGGCACGACCTCGTTGTCTCCGTGCATAGATCGGCGAGACCGTCGCGCAGAAGCGGCACCGCCACGAAAATAGTGCCGCCCGTGAAAAAGCGTCAAGAAATCCCGGCAGTCAGTTTATGAACGGTTCAGGCCAGGCCCGACAGGGCCACAAAACGCATCCCTGTCAATCCCGGGAAACCGTGTTAAATATCGGATTTCGATGGTATTGTAACATGGTCGGACAAGGCCCTGACAGGACAACCGAAAACGCCGCTGAAAGACGCCTGAAACCATGGGCACACAGATTCATACTGCAGTTTCCAGTCCGCGCATGCGTGGCAGCTGGTTCACGCTCATCGAGTTGCTCGTGGTGATTACCATCATCGCTATTCTTGCCTCGCTGCTGCTGCCGGCACTCCATGAAGCCAAGCGACGAGCCTATCGGATTGTGTGCATCAACAACCTCAAGCAGACACAGCTTGCAACCCTGATATATGCCGATGACTGGGGCGGCTGGGTGATGCCACAGAAGAATACCCCTTCGCCAGCGCCGGGATACTTCGGGCACGGATACTTTGGAACGACCGCTCACTCCGTGGCTTGGGCCTTTAACCACAACTCCGACGCAGGCTACCTGCGCAGCGGCGGGTACCTGCCAACCCTGGAAAGCCTCTACTGCCCGGCCGAGGATGGCTCGGATCCGTTCGGGTATGGCCGCAGCAGGGAAGAGGAGATGGCGCGCTGGGGCATCGTGCAGACACCGGATAAAAACTGCGCCGTCTCCTACGAACACACCTTTCGGGTGGTGACGCCAACCGCGGATGAGGGTTGGAAGCCCGGCACGATCATCAGTGAAAACCCCGAGCACTGGTCCTATTGGGACGGGGACGGAAATGCCACCAGGTCACACGCCGACGGCTACGGTGCGGTCTATTACGACGGCAGCGCCAGGTTCATCAGCGACCCATACCTGGAGATCGCGCTCAGCACCGACTGGTACTTTCGGTGGCGCGCCGTGAATTCGCACTACGGCGGCGGCGGCGGCTGAGCGCCTTGCACAATGAGTCGGTGGCGGAAATTGTCGGCGGCGGCGGCAAGGCGTGCATCGCGGACAAGCCGGGGGCATCCACCGGAGAAGCCGGTCCGTCGGACATGCCGATGGCGGCGGCGATGCCCCGGGCAGATGGTGCATCGGTCACCCAGTTTCCGCGACCTCAGTTTGTCAGATTCTCATTGACATGCCGGCGGGCAAGCGTCGCCTCGCCGACACGGCGAATCGCCAGCACAAACGCCGCCGTGCGGAGATCGACCTGGTGCTCGGCCGCGGTCTCCAGGACCGCGGCGTAGGCGTTGTTCATCGTCTTGGCAAGCTCGGTGCGAACCCGGTCGAGCTCCCAGCGGAACTGCTGAATGTTCTGGGCCCATTCGAAATAACTGACGGTGACTCCGCCGGCGTTGGCCAGGATATCAGGCACGACGGTGATGCCTCTCTTGGCAAAGATCTCATCCGCCTCCGGCGTCGTCGGCCCATTGGCACCTTCGACGATGATGCCGGCGCGCACATCGCCGGCATTCTCCCTGGTCAGCACCCCGCCCAATGCGGCGGGAATCAGGACATCCGCATCCCAGGTCAGCACCTCGGCACTGTCGAATGCCTCACCGCCGTCGAAACCGGCCACGGTGCGATGCTCGGCCGCCCAGGCGGCCAGCTTTTCAACGTCGAGGCCGTCCCGATTCGACAGCCCGCCCACATGATCACCCACCGCGACGATCCGGCCGCCCTTCTCGGCAATCAGCCTGGCGGCATGACTGCCGACATTGCCGAACCCCTGGACCGCAACGGTGATGCCCTCGATCGATTTACCCTGTGTTTCCAGGCACGATTCCAGGCAATGCATGATACCGCGGCCGGTCGCCTCCTCGCGGCCGGGGGACCCGAACAGCTCGAGCGGTTTGCCGGTGACAACGCCCGGTGAGAATCCGTGAAACTTCGAGTATTCATCCATGATCCAGCCCATGACACGGGCATCGGTATTGACGTCCGGTGCAGGGATATCAAGCGTCGGGCCGATGATCTCATGGATCTGCTCGACGAACATGCGGGTGATCTTGTGCAGCTCACTGTCGCTCAGTTGCCGCGGGTCGCAGTTTATCCCGCCCTTGGCTCCACCGTATGGCACCTGGACGACCGCGGTCTTCCAGGTCATCAGGTTGGCCAGCGCGGTGGCGTGCTCCTCGTCCATCGACGGATGATAGCGCAGCCCGCCTTTCATCGGGCCCCGTGCCCGGTCGTGCTGAACTCGAAAGCCCAGGTGATGCTGCAGCTCGCCCGTGTCGCTTTCCGTGACCAACTCTACCTTGACAATCCGATGCGGCGTCAGCAGAATATCCCGGATCTTCGCTGTCAGGCCGAGAATGTCCGCCGCCTTGTGGAAATAATAGTGACTTTCTTCGAGCATGATGAACCTCGTATGATGTTGCCCGCCATCCGCCCGCCGCACACGCCAGCCAGCATGCCAGACAATGATCCGGGTAATATGCAGTTCAAATATCCGGGGTGCAACGGACCGCGCCGCGGTTGGACGAAATGAAAGCCGAAGACAGGTTGGGCTGCGGCCGGTGGTTCGGGGAACGGCATCCTTCCCCGCCGCCAGGCAGTTGATTGGCAACTGGGAGACTGCAAGCCCAGCCTGCAGCAACTTGCGTTTTAGGAGCAAAGTCGCATTGTAGACACATCGCACAAAGGAGTTTCAGGATGCGCATTGAACCAATCACGATGGCCATTGAGAGCGAGGCAGGTACGGCCCAGCGGACGTTTGCCGTGGGCTCCGTCGGCGGCGCGCGACACTCCGCCCGCAACGTCGATGCCGCGCGCCGTGAGCTTGACGAAAGGATCGCGCTGGAGGGCCGCTACAGCGACGCCAACCTGACGAATCCATCGATTTTCCGCATCGGCCGCTACCTGCTTACCCAGGATCCCGAATTCGAGGTGCAGGGTTCCCTGACCGGCGGCGAAGGCGAAGTGATCGCCATCCGTGACCGCGATGACATCTTCATCTCGGTCGGCAGCGACCAGTGTGACCGTGAACTCGGTCCGCTGTTCGCCGACAAGCCCAAGCAGATGTGCCCGCACCCGATCGCCACGGTCGCATGGCCTTACGATGAGGTGCGCGACCATTGGGACCAGCTGCAGGTCTGCAGTGAAGTCGTTGTTGGCGAGCACCGCGTCGCCCTGCAAGAGAGTGCCTTGAGTGCCCTGGTCGACCTGGAGTATCTGCTGGCAATGGACGCGGTGCGCGCCCTGCCCGATCCGATGTTCCTCTACTGCGGCACGTCGGCGTTCCTCAACGTCCAGGAGACCATCGAGCGCCTCGGCCTGCCGGAGATGACCGCCCATGGCGTCGGCGACGAGTTCCGGGTGCGGTTGCATGACCCGGCAATGAAGCGGACGATTGAACATCGATTCCAGCCGGTTCCCCTGAGCGACGACGTGGAGGAGCGCCGCGGCAGGCCCGGCGCGGCGCCGCATCATCTGAATTTCTGATGGCGGAATCGCCGCCTCTCATTTCGCCGCAGGCCGCTATGCCTTTGTCGGGCCGGCGGGCCCAGGCGCGGCAGCGGCGGTGACCCGCTCGACGTCGACGGCAACGACCTTGTACTCAGGACACAGGGACTCCTTGTCCTGGACGTTGCTGGTGACGTAATTGACCATCTGCTCGGGGAAGTGGAAGGTCGTATAGACCACCCCAGGACTGACGCAGGTCGAGAGTTCCGCCGTGAGATTCACCTCGCCGCGGGCCGAGAACAGTCGCACGGTGTCGCCATCGGCAATGTTCTTCTTCCCGGCATCGACCGGGTTGATCACCAGAAGGTCTTCGCTGAGCAACTGCAGGTTGCCGGTGCGCCGGGTCATCGTGCCGGAGTTGTAATGCTCGAGCTTGCGGCCGGTCGTCAGGATGAACGGGAACCCGTCGCTGTTGTCAACCAGCTCCCGGCTCTCTTCGAACTCCCAGAAATGGAACTTGCCGCGGCCGCGCTTGAACGTCTCGGTGTGCAGGATCTTGGTGTCGCTGCCGTCGGGCTGGATCGGCCACTGCTTGCCGTTGTCGCCGAACTCTTCCCACTTGGCGCCGGCGAAAAACGGGACGATCCGGCTGATCTCCTGCAGCGTGACATCGGGGTCGTAGCCGGCCTGCCCGTACCCCATGCGGTTCATGATATCGACGACAATCTGGCCGTCTGGCTTCGTGCCTTCCAGCGGCGGCACGACCTGGTTGCAACGCTGCACCCGGCGCTCGCCGCTGGTGAACGTACCGCTCTTCTCCAGGAAGGTGGCACCCGGCAAAACGACCTGCGCCAGCTTGGCCGTCTCGGTCATGAAAATTTCCTGGACCACCAGCAGCTCGAGGTTCTGCAGCGCCGCCATCACGTGCTTGGTGTTGGGATCGGTCTGGGCGACGTCCTCGCCCATGATCCACAGCGCCTTGAGCTTGCCGTCGTGCGCCGCGTCGAACATCTGCGGGATCGTGTAGCCGATTCCCTCCGGCACCGGGACACCATAGATCTTTTCGTACTTCGCCCGGTTGTCCGGGTCGGTGACCGGCAGGTAACCGGCGCCCTGGTGCGGCTGCACCCCCATGTCGGCAGCGCCCTGGACATTGTTCTGGCCGCGCAGCGGATTGACGCCGACGCCGGTGCGCCCGAGGTTGCCGGTCATCATGGCGAGGTCCGCGATCATGGTGACCGTCCTGGTGCCCTGGCTGTGCTCGGTGACACCGAGGCCGTGGAAGATCATGGCGTTCCCGGCGGTGCCGTAGGCGATCGCGGCCTCACGTACGAGTTCACGATCAACACCGCAAACCGCTTCCATCTTGTCGATATCGACCTGACGCAACTGCTCGACATAGGCTTCATACCCTTCGCAGCGTCCATCGATGAACTCCCGGTCGACGAGGCCTTCGTCGACCAGGTAGTAGGCGAACATATTAAGCACGGCGACATTGGTGCCGGGGCGCAGGGCCAGGTGGTACTTCGCGTACGCCGCCAGCTCCGTCACGATCGGATCGATGACGATCAGCGGCGTGCCCTTCATGACTTCCTGCTTGATGCGGGCGCCGGTCACGGGGTGGGCGTGCGTCGGGTTGGCACCGATGATCATGACCAGGTCGGTGTTTTTCAGGCACTCTATCGAATTGGTGCCGGCGCCGGTGCCGAAGGCCCACTGCATGCCGAGCGCCGTCGGTGAATGACAGACGCGGGCGCAGCAGTCAATGTTGTTGGTGCCGATGACTGCGCGGATGAACTTCTGCATCAGGTAGTTCTCTTCATTCGTGCAGCGCGCCGACGAGATGCCGGCGATGGCATCCGGCCCGTGTTCGGAGCGGATACCGGACAGTTTCTCGGCGATGTAATCGTAAGCCTCGTCCCAGGACACTTCCTCGAATCCTTCGCCGCGGCGGATCAGCGGACTTCGCAGGCGGTCGGGATGACTCTGGAACTTGAAGGCGTAGCGCCCTTTCAGGCAGGTGTGGCCGCGGTTCGCTTCGGCAGCGGGCGGCGCCTCGATCGACAGGATGTTGTCGCCGGGGCCGACGGCCACCTCGAGGTTGCAACCGACGCCGCAATAGGTACACACCGTGCGGACCTGGCGTTCGGCGTCGTGCGCCTGGAGCTTGTGGATGTCGGTGATGGCACCGGTCGGACAGGTTTGCGAACAGGCGCCGCAGGAGACGCACGGCGACTCCTTGAACGGTTTGTCGGCACCCATGATGATGTGATTGTCGAAGCCGCGGCCGGCCATGCTCAGCACGAACTGTCCCTGGACCTCGTCACAGGCACGCACGCAACGATAGCAGTTGATGCACTTCGAGAGGTCGGCGCGCATGTAGGGATGCGAGGTGTCCTGCCGGCGGTCGGCGTGGTTCTTGCCGGCCGGGTAACGCACGGAATGAATGTCGAACCCGACCTGGTCGATGACTTTCTTGAGCTCGGCATCGTTGTCGGGCGGCGACCCGAGGGTGTCTGCCGGGTAGTCGGAGACGACCAGTTCGACAATGTTCCTGCGCAGCTTCCTGACCGAGTCGGATTGGCTGAACACCCACATGTTCTCGGCGACCGGGGTGTGGCAGGCCGCGACCATGCGGCGCGGCCCGTCTTCACTATTGGCAACCTCGACCGAGCAGAGGCGGCAGGAGCCGAAAGGCTCGAGGCGTTCGTCATGACACAGTGTCGGCACGCAGCCTTTCCCACGCTGTCGCTCGATAAAATTCAGCAGGTTTTCACCTGCCTCGATTTCGCATGCCTCACCATCGAGATATGCGGTCTTGTTCATGATCCGGCGCCCTGGCGAAAATATGGTTTCAGTTCATCGTTGAAATACATCAAGGCGTTCCTGATCGGCAACGGGGTGCCGCCGCCGTGGGCACAGAGGCTGCCTTTCTCCATCGTCTCGAGCAGGTCTTCGAATAGTTGCCGATCGATCAGCGCACCACCCTCGACGGCGCCGCTCACCAGCTCGTGGCCGCGGGTCGAACCGAGCCGGCAGGGAAAGCATTTGCCGCAGGACTCGGAGGCGCAGAAATCGAGGATGTGCTCGACGTAGCGGATCATCGGGAACGAGTCGGGCACACAGACGATGCCGCCGTGGCCGAGCAGGAAGCCGGCGCTGCTGAACGACTCGAAATCAACAGTCAGCGAATCGATCCTGGCGACCGGCACCAACCCGCCGAGCGGCCCGCCGATGTGCAGGGCCTTGACCGGCTGCCGGAATCCCTGGCCAAGCTCGTTGACCACGGTGGAAAGAGGAGTGCCCATCGGTACTTCAAAGAGCCCCGGACGGTTGAACATTCCGTCGAGACACAGCAGCTTGGGGCCGGCCGATTTCCCGGTGCCGACAGCGGCATAAGCAGCGCCGCCGTTTGCCACGATCTCGTGGATGTTGGCGAAGGACTCGACGTTGTTGACCACGGTCGGCTTGCCGAAGAGCCCTTCGGTCGTCGGGTAAGGCGGGCGCACATTGACTTCCGGCCGGCGCCCTTCGATCGAAGCGAGCAAGGCCGTTTCTTCGCCGCAGATGTAGGAGCCCGCACCGACCACGACCTTGAATGAAAACGCAAAACCCGAGCCGCAAATGTTGTCGCCGAGCAAGCCGCATTCCTCGAGCTCCTGGATGGCGCGGCCGATGACCTGGACGGCGTCCGGATACTCGGCACGGATGTACAGGCACCCCTCGTCGGCGCCGACCGCATAGCCGGCGGCCATCACCCCGAAAAGCACGCTGTGCGGCTGGTGCTCGAGCAGATAGCGGTCGATGTAGGCGCCCGGGTCGCCTTCGTCGGCGTTGCAGACGATGTACTTCTTGTCGCCCGGCGCCTCCTTGGCGGCGTTCCACTTGAAGCCGGCCGGGAACCCGGCGCCGCCACGGCCGCGCAGGTTCGAGGCCTTGACCTCGGCGATGAGCTCATCGCCGGTATTCTTCAGCACAACATCGCGGAACGCCGCGTAATAGCTGTCGACACCAGGGAATTCGGCTGTGAGGATGGGGGTGTCGAGCAGGGATTCGACGTGGCAGGCGTCTTTCGAGCCGGTGCCCTCTTTGCCAATGATCCCGTCGAGCCGGTCGATCGCCGTGCCGGAGTAGTTCCAGCCGCCGTAGTGGAACGCCGCGTTCTCGTGGCAACGGCCGAGGCAGGTGACGCTGCCGATCTCCGACTCGTCCATGTGCTTCCCGAGCTCATCGACGACCTTGCCCTGGGTGCCGGCACAGAGACAGGCGCTGCCGTTGCAGACCAGGGCCTTTTTCGACGCAGCCTCTTCTCCGGCCAGGTCGTAAAAGGATGCAGCACCGAAGGTGGTTGCCTCGCCGACGAGGTATTCCTTCGCCAGCAGCTCGTGATCGGGTGCCGAGGTGGCACCGACCTTGACGATGCGGTCGAAGAGATTGTCGTCGAGGCCTTTGCGGCCGGACAAGGCGCTGATATTCCTGGACATGGGTGATCCCGCGGTAAGCCCGGCACCAGGGCATAACAGACCGTAACCGCCTCACGGCAACTGGCGACAATCGTCCTGACCTGTGGTTGTTACAGGTTGATTACTAATAGGATAGCAATATCTACACCCGATTACAAGGAGAACCCGGCGAGGCGCAAAACCCCGGTTCTCGTGCAAGCGTCGCGACATGCGCCGGGCCGATTCCGGAAAAAAACGGGATTGCTCAATGCCTTGCGTTGGGGCCACAAAAGCGCCCCAAATTCCCACCGGTACTGAAACGTCGACAGCCGGGGGCAGGAAGGCGTCGTGCCAGGGAAAAGCCTTTACACACCGCGCACATTCTGCGGATTCGTGTAGACGGTCGCGCGCGTGCCGCGGCAGAAGGCGATCAGCGACATACCCCAATGCTCGCACATGTCGACCGCCAGGGCGGAGGGGGCGGAGACCGCAACCAGGTATGGAATACCCGCGTGCCAGGCCTTTGAGACGATCTCGAACGACACCCGGCCGCTGACGAAGAGGATGTCGGCACCGCCAATGTCATCGGTCTCGAGCAGGAAACCGGCAACCTTGTCGACCGCATTGTGACGGCCGATGTCCTCGAAAACACAGAGGCATTCGCCGTCGAGCCGGAACGCTGCTGCGGCATGGATGCCGCCGGTCTCGTCAAACACGCGCTGGCGCCGGCACATGGTTTCAGCCAGCCCGGGCAGGATGCCGACGTCGAGGACGCCTCGCGGCTCGAGCGGTTCGCCGGTCAGGGTCAGGTTCAGGTCCGCCAGCTCACGGGTGCCGCAAACGCCGCAGGCGGCGTTGATCAGCAGTGACCGTTTCGCCTGCAGGTTCTCGCACAGAAACAAGTCGAGGATCTGGAGATCGACAGTGACGGTGACGCCGCTGTCAGGGTCTTTCTTCTCACTGTAAGGGAATTGGTCTTTGCACTGCTTGACCACACCCTCGGTAAACAGCAGCCCGGTGACCAGGCGATAGTCGTCGCCGGGGGTGCGCATCGTGACGGTAAAGGGATTGCCGTTGATCGTCACCTGCAACGGCGCCTCGACCGTCAACAAGTCGGTCACTTCCGTGGCAACGCCGGTCTCGTACTTGATACCTTTTGCTGATCTGCTGGGCATGGAGGAATGTAGCGCGGTAACTCGTTATAGATAAACGACGCCGGCAAAGTGGGAGCGCGTGTTGCGCCCCCAGGAAAAGCCCGGGGCGGTGAAAGAGGCAGTTGCGCAGCAACTGTTACCTGCCGAGCTGCCAGATGTCGATTCGGCTGATGCTGACATGGCCGCCGAAATACGCCACGGCAGCATCGGCTGCCGGGTCTTGATCGGAGTCGACCGACTGCAGATCGTGCCGATAGCCCCCGGTCGCCTCGTCGCGAACGAAACAGGAGCCGTACGACGTGTGGCCGACATTGGTGTGGACAACGTCCCAGTTGGCATCCGGTGTGTGCGGCATATTCACGTTCCAGGTGATCGGCTTCGAAAAGGCATCGTCGCGGGCCCGCAGATCGGCGAGGGCAGCATCGAGGAATTGCTGCTGGGAACGACAAAGATCATCGACGACGGCAGCCGGCAGATGCTGCTCGTCCGCCCACTCTCTGTACGTCTCCGGCCGCAGGCACTGCGACAGGGCGAGGCCGGGAAGGCCCGCGATATTCGCTTCCAGGCAAGCACCGACAGTGCCGGATGACACGATAAAGGAGACCCCGAGGTTGGAACCCATGTTGATTCCCGAGACAACCAGGTCCGGCAGCTTCGGGCAGAGATGGTGCAGGGCCAGGTTCACGCAGTCCGCCGGGCGGCCGCTGATGCTGTAGCCGGTCATCCCGCACAGCTGCCGCTCTTCCACCTGCAACCTGCCGAACCGGGTCATCGCTTTGCCGGTCCAGCTTTGCTCCTCCTGCGGCAGCGCAATCGTGAGGTCGCCCACCTGCCGCAGGTAATCGACCGTGAACGGCATCAGCGGCGACTCCCAGCCGTCGTCATTGGTAAGAAGAATGTTCAAGGGATAAGGCGCTCCAAGGCCATGCCGCGCGAGCCCTTGACGGCGATCAGATCGCCGGCGGCAACGTGCGTGGTGAGGTGTTGGCGTAAATCCTCGATGTCCTCGAACGCATCGAGGTCGAACGACCGCACGGCCTGCGCCATTAACGGCCCGAACGGCAGAATCCTGGCGCCCGGCAGACGCTCACAGGCATACGCCAGGGCCGTCGCATGATATTGAGCCGTGTCCGGCCCGAGCTCGAGCATGTCGCCCAGGACGATGTGCAGGTGTCCGCCGCCATGCGGCGCCGATGCCAGCAAGTCGAGCAGTGCCTTGACGCTGTCCGGGTTGGCGTTGTAGGCATCGTTGATCCAGGTAACGCCGTCGTGCTCGACGGTGCGCAGGCGCATCCCCGGCAGCTGACAAGACGCCAGCCCCTCGACGACACAGTCGTCCTCGATGCCCAGCACCTGGGCCACCGCAAAAGCAACCCCGGCATTCATCGCCTGATGGGCGCCCGGCAGCGCCCACGAAAATTCGACGTTACGACCACCCCGGCAGACGATCACCCTCGCCGAGGTGAGGTCGCCGCCGCAATATGTCACTTCCACGTCGGCGCCGGACCCGGCGTTGCCGACGGTCAGCACACGGTCCACCGGCAGGGACGGGGCGATCTGCGGGTGGTGCCGCAGGTCCACCGGCAGAATCGCTGATCCATGGTCGCCAAGCTTCGAGAACACACCGGCTTTCTCCCGCGCCACGCCGTCGACGCTCCCGAGTCCCTCGAGATGCACCGGCCCGACATTGGTGAGAATAGCGATGTCCGGCTCGACCAATGCGGTCAGCGGACGAATCTCACCGTGGCCGCTTGTACCGAGCTCGAGCACGGCACCGCGATGTTCCGGCGTCAGGCGCAGCAGATTCTGCGGCACGCCGACATGATTGTTTGTGTTGGCCGTCGTCGTGAGCACGGCACCATCGAAATGCCGCGACAGCACGGCGCCGACGATTGTTCTTGTGCTGGTCTTGCCGCTGCTGCCGGTGATGGCGACCATCGTCAAATCCGCAAAGCCACGACGGTGCAGCCGGGCAATGGCCTGATAGGCGGCAAGGGTGTCGCCGACGCACAGGCACGGGGTCGTTCCGCCGGTTGCGGTCACGATCGCGTCGATCATCTGCTCGTCGACGCACAGCGCGGCGGCCCCCTGGTCCACGGCGGCAGCGGCAAAGTCATGGCCGTCGAAGCGCTCACCGCGTAAGGCCAGGAACATGTCACCGTGCCCGACCGTGCGCGTGTCTGTGCCGATCACCGACACCGCAGGCAACGGGATATCGGCGGGGACGACACGGGCAGCGGCAGCTTCAACAAGTTCTTGCCAGTCGAACATGAACAATTTTTCCGGGGAATCGGGTTACATGCCGTCGTCTACGCTCAAAGAATTAGCGCAAATCCCCGAGATTGAAAGACGGAACGGAAGAAAGCGGCACGGCAACGGGCAATTCGTCCGGCCGCGTCGGGCATCTGAGCCGGCCGCCGGTCTTGTCGGTCCGGCAACACCGGGGGATGTCGCGGATGCCGAAGCGCCTTGACCTGCAGGTGGAACGAAATCTGCTTCATTTGAAGACAGGCCGCACCGGACACACTCGATGAATCATTAACAACTGCTCACCCGCTGCCGGCGGGAAGGCATCCCCGGCACCATGCGGCGGAACGAAACCAAACCCGGCAGGAATCTGCAAAGACACCCCCAACATACACCATACCTCGGGGACCGTCACCGAACGGATCGACGCACTTCGAGACAAAGGATTGAAATTATGACTTACGTACTCGCCGGCATCCGCAAACAGATTGACCGCGGCCAGGAATTGCTCGCCATGTTCGAGGACGAAAACCGGCACTGCACCAGCGCCAACATGATCGAACCCGAGGACGTCGTCGAGATCATGCGCAAAAGGAGCGCGCGCGTCATCAGCTTCGACAATGACCGTAAGCAGGACGCCGACGCCGTGCTCGACGCGCTGTTGACCGCCGAACAACTGGAGCGCCCCCAGCTGCTGGCCTACCTCAGGTCGATGATCGAGAACATGCTGACGTCCGATCGCAAGAATGAAATGCTGATCACACGACTGCTGCTCACCAAGCCGCCGAAGCACAACTGAGCTGCTCGCCGCCGATCCTCATCGGCAACGGCCCGATGGCGTTTCCTCACTGCCGGGCGTTTCCTGTGCCCGCACGTCGTCAAGGTTGCAACGGCAAGGCGCACTGCTACCTTGTGCCGTCGAACCAAGCACACACCAGACTGCCCATGCCGGCGTATAAATCATTGAGACACCACCGCCTCCTGGCCGCCGCCGCGGCCTTCGTACTATTGGTGCAACTCCCCGGCACCGCCGCCCTGGCCGACGATGAGGCCGCCATTCGCAAAACCTATATCTACTGCCTCGCCGCGGTGCGGCAGAAGAACGTCAAGGCATTTCTGAACCGAATCGACACCGAATCTGCCGCCGGCACTTCACTGGCCGCGTTGAGCCATGCCGAGCTCAAGAAAATGTTGTCGGAAGAGGCTGCACAAATTCCGCAAACAGTTGTCGTCACCCGTATCCTCATCGAGGATGACATGGCCCACGTGGATGCCACCGGCGAGCTCGACGGGGCGTCCTTCGTGGGCGAAGGCGGGCTGCGCAACGATGGCAAAAGCTGGAAAGTTTTCGGCTTCTCGTGGCGCCCGGCAGACGAATGATGCGGCACGGCGTGACGCCCGGCGAGCGCCCGGCCGCATGAAGCAATGAGCGCAGGACAACCCTGAAAAAGGCCGGAAGCGCCGATTGCACCGTGTCCTGTTGCCATTGTGCGGCAACGTCTGGCAGTCAAGGATGACCGCGCCTCCCGAAGAGATCAATACAAGCGGGTTAAGTACGGCGCTACGGGGTGCCGAGGGCGGTCTTGATCGTCATCATGGCGTAGGCGGTCACCAGCTCCGGGATCGACTCCATATACTTGCCATGCTCGTTGTGCCAGCCGCCGTCCTCGCCCTGCAACCCGACAAGCACGCCGGTGATGTCGTCGCGCCACTTGACCGAACGCCCGTCCGAAAGTTTCAGACCGTCCAGATCAGCCGCGTCCAGCGCTTTCGCCATGGCGTGCAAATAGTAATAATAACCGGCCTTCCCCCTGCCGGGATCCTCGGACAAGTCGTAGTTGGCGGCGACGTATTTCCGCACTGCCCGGACGCGAGCGTCGTCGGGCGACAGCTTGGCGTACAACATGGTCTTGTACCCGG
>PVBE012234772.1_pt1 | contig 15206 bp, 15 predicted proteins | sample 1631181 | NCBI WGS metagenome assembly PVBE01 (sample SAMN08397723, study PRJNA350692) | Marine metagenome, whole genome shotgun sequencing project. | isolation source: water | place: Pacific Ocean | collected 2012-04 | reverse complement strand
AGTGAACCGGATGTTGCTTCTTTACGAAGTTCAAGGAGTGCATTAACTGCAATTTGCAATCTAATTTTGTCTTTAATATGTTCTGGTGTCATCGTTGTCTCCTGTGTTATTCATCATACCACTATTATACTACCTTTAGTCAAAGAGTCAACATTTTCCTTCATTTTTTGGCGTGTCGTATATGGAATCGTCTTCTAAATCGATATCACAAATCTCTTTAATCAACTCTGCTTCTACCCTTTTATACTCCTCTGTACCTGGTTTAAGGTGAAGCAGGGGCGATAAAGTTTCAGTTGGATTGTTTTTTCGTTTTTTCATGGCAACCTATATTCAAAGTTAAATGTAAATTCGTTTTCTTTTAATAAAGTTGCTCCGTTACGTAAATGGAATTTCCTTGCCATTTCAGTTTTAGGACTTAAAGTTACATAACGTGTTGCAGGCATTTTAAAAGGTCCCATGTCCATTTTGCTTATTGCTTCTAACGCCTGATTTAATACGTCTCTACCTTTACCTCTTTTTTTACCAGTAAAATGTTCCCTATTAGATTCTTTAACCCAAACTGTATAAAAAATAGCATTTTCGCCTTCTTTACCGTTCATCAATTCCATTTCAGTTATTGGAATTTTGTCTTGTAATGCTATACAACATACTGCATCAACTTCAGTTCTAAGTTTGGCAGTAAAGTCTTTTTTGTTTCTTTCCGATATAGGAACGGAAGATATATGTCGTGAAGTTAAGTAATATGTAAAATTTGGTGGTGTTGCTCTCCAAATATATGGTATATCCGGTCTTACGGGGTCATCTGAGCATATTGACTCAATATTCTCACTTGTCGCTAAATTTAGCATTCATTATTTCCTTGTTTAAGTCGACAACATTTCCTTTGTCTAATTTTTTGTCAATTTGTTTCCATTTTTGTAAAAACCCAAGTAGTATTGCTCGCTCTTTTCCGTGAGCTTCAACTTCATATGGTAACCAATAATAGTCAACAAGATTTTTTGGTTGGTACCATTGTTTAAGCCAAAACAATTTATTTGTCTTAGGACTTTTACGTAATTCTCCAAACATGTACTGTTTAATGTGTACACATTCATGACCAACAGTTTCTAATATTTTGTGAGCCCACTCTGTATCAGATCGTCTTCTACCATATTCATCGATATTAAATTGCTTAGTATCGATTATGATTTCAAACTTTGTTGGCTTTCTTTTATGCACATCAACGACAAACGCTTCGCCTCCATCTTTGTGCTTCTTAAGTCTAATATTTAATTGGATTTTCTTTAGGTAAGAATTATCATACCCGCACAATTCCAATAAGGCATGATGTGCCATAGCATAGATACCGATTCTAAGTTTGGTATCTATGTTTCTGGCATATACTTTAATATCCATTACCAGTTTATTAGTGAAATGTGATAAACAACATTGGTCATACAAAGAAAAACTACCCACATCATAATGTCTCCTTTAAGAATGTTATTACCATTACATATATTATACTAATAATGAACAAAAGAGTCAAGTTATTAAGGTATTAATGATACTGCTGTCAGTTTTCCACGAGCACCAATAACTTCACCTTTCCATACTGCTGACGTTTTGGAAAGTGAGTATGCTGGTGTTCCACATTCAGTATCAAGTCCGTCATCTTCAATTTCTTTAGATACTCTGATACCTACTGAATACTTTAAAGCGGCCCAGGTAATAAGACTGCAAACTAGGACAAAACCTCCAATGCTCGCAACACCTATTAATTGTGACATAAATGCAACATCTGGTTTAAAGATGCCTACTGCTAAAGTGCCCCAAATACCTGCTACTAAGTGAACTGATAATGCACCTACAGGATCATCTATTTTTAACTTATCCCATAATGGTACTGCATATACACAAAAGGCACCGCCTATCATTCCAATAATACATGCAAGCCACATAGTTGGATAATCTGGTCCTGCTGTAATACTAACTAAACCTGCTAATGCACCATTAAGTACCATTGTCAAATCTATACGTTTATAAAAAGTATACGTCATTATCATTGCCATTAATGCACCAGCACATGCCGCAATATTTGTGTTTGCTATTACGGTTGCTATTGCATCAACGTCGGCTTTTGTACTCATTGCTAATTGGCTTCCGCCATTAAAACCAAACCAACCGAACCATAATATAAATGTACCTAAAGTTGCTAAAGGTAAGTTTGCTGGAGCCATCATATTTGGCTTTCCGTTTTTATTATAACGCCCTGCTCTAGGACCTAATAGCATTGCACCTGCTAATGCACACCAGCCACCTACTGAGTGTACAATAGTTGAGCCAGCAAAGTCACTAAAACCGATATCGGATAGCCATCCGCCACCCCATGTCCAAGCACCTTGTGCTGGATATATAATAGCAGTTAGTACAAGCACTACTCCCATGAAAGGCCAAAACTTGGCTCTTTCTGCAATAGTTCCTGATACAATACTTGCCGCGGTTGCTACAAATACAACCTGAAAAAAGAAATCAGCCATGCCTGAATGATTCTCGCCTGTAAAGTCACCATACATTAATTGGTAACCTACCATATAAAACCCTATACATGCTAATGCATATAGTCCTATGTTTTTTGTTAAAATTGCCGTAGTATTTTTCGACCTAACTAATCCGGATTCTAGCATTGCAAAGCCTGCCGCCATGAGCATTACTAAACATCCACTAAAGAGGAGTAAAAAAGTGTTTAAAATATAGGCAATGTCATTGTAATTTTCCATAAATTATCCTTCCGATTTGCTTAATTTATTGACATTTTAGCCATTTTGTATTTAAGTGAATTGTTTATAAATGTATGTAGAATTGGAATTTTTAGAAAAGAGTGCCTTATAAGACGACAAGTGCGTCAAAATCTGCACAAAAAATAAATACTTTACCTAAACTGGCTCTGGGGGTTGGATTCGAACCAACACACCCCTCTGCAAAGGGATAATACGCAAACAACGTACCACGTCTACCTGTTTCGTCACCCCAGAGTCCGTTCTTTTACAAGGTGTTCCATTTGATGTTCTGCAAGTACATCAAGGTCTTCAAATGTTTCGTCGCATTCAAAGCAACTAGCAAATCCATGTTCCTTATAAAAGTGTTCTTCATCGATCATTTCTCGTGCCTGCTTTCGTAGCTCATTAATTACGTCATGTATTCCATGTCCACCTGAGTAGATAGGAAATACTTTATTGCTACTTTTTGGCATTACATAAGTCCTGCTCGTTTCATTCCGGCTATCAGCCTTGTTATTCCTATTCCGCCACCAAAACGTGGTCGGAACTCGTGATTTAAGAATTCATTAAGTTCATTCTCTACTCTATCATGCCCAAACAAATCATAAAGTAAATTAGCATATTCACCATCCGAAATAGTATGAAATTGTTCTTTCATTTCGTCTGTGTCGGTAGCTCGCTCAGCACTACCTATTGTTTCCATTCCACCAATAATTACATCGCATTTATTAGCAAGTGAGCCAACTTTTTTTACATCCTTTTGACCAAGTTTCATGTTCCAGAAAGGACTTGTAGACTCAGGAAAATGTGTTAAAAAGAATACGTCTCCATATTCTTTATACATTTCTTCTTCATGGTGGGCATCTAATTCATCACCAGTATATTTTGCTAATACACTTTGATACATGCCACCAGGAAAATCTAAGTCATTATATGGTGCTCTACCATGATCACATTTAAAACCTAAATGTACTAATAGATCATTTTCTAGTTTTAATAAATCGTCGAAGTCACCAGGTGCTTCGAATTCGAACATTGGAAAAATAAGTTCGTGTCTACCTGGTGTTGGGTCTTGCTCTTGCCTATAACTTGTGCTTACACAATAGCATCCTGGCAAGTCAGGTTTTGTTAGTAACTCATACTCTAACCACATTTGGCCCGTTTGGGGTAACGGCCATGTTTCACCATTATATTGATATGTTGCAACTGTGGTAGGATCTTCGCATGCCGCTAAGATACTGAGTCTGTTTTGTGTGTGAACTTCTTGGAAACTTAAACCATCAAAAAAGGAACGACAAGCCTTGACCACCGTGGTGTATTCCACCGGGTCAATTAATATCATTAGTTTGTATCCTTATTCATGATTCTCCACCTAAACCTCAGTATTTATGAACTCAGCAATATTTCCTGGGTTTATAGTACTTCATCATTTCAGCATAAGGGGAATCACAATCGGGGGAGTAATTGTAAACGAAGTTTGCTTGGGGAGGCATGGAACATAATATAGATTCTGCTCTAGCATTTGACTTTAGACCAAAAAGTGTGCCACGGTCATACACAAGATTAAATTCTATATATCGTCCACGACGTATTAATTGAAAGTCTTTATCGAAATTGTTATACTCTTCTCGTATTCTGCGTTTAAGTATTGGTATGTATGCTTTAAGGAATGCTCGGCCAACTGATCGTGTTAGTTTGTTATGTCGGTCATCTTTACCATCTAAGTAATCAAAAAACACTCCACCAACGCCACGCATTTCATTCCTGTGTTGTATAGTAAAATAGTCATCACACCAATCTTTATATACATTGTAGCAATATGGTATTTGTGAGTCACATGCTTTTTTTAATACTTTATGGAAATGGGTAAAGTCTTCTGTATGCGGATAATATGGTGTTAAGTCTACACCACCACCATACCAACATTCGCCATTATCAAGTTCAAAGTATCTTACGTTGGCGTGGGATGTAGGTGCTTTGGGATTTTCAGGATGGATAATGAGTGAGACACCACAGGCGGCAAATTCGTTGCCGTTCATTTTAACTGCTTTTTTCATGCCCTCTGTTACTGGGCCGGTGACATTTGAAAAATTTACTGCACCTTTTTCGATATACTTGCCTGCTATTGTGCGAGTTCGTCCGCCTCCGCCTTCTAGTCTAAGCCAGTTATCTTCTTGAAATCTAGGAATCTTAGAATTAGGATTACCGCGACCTGGATCTGCTTCTAAATATTCAAGTTGCTCGCATATCTTGTCCTGTAAATTTTTTGCAAATGTTTCAAATGACTTAAATCGTTTGCTTAGTTTCATAAAAATAATGTTGCTAAGGCAATTCCATTCATTATTGTAAACCAACTTGTTAGTATGGTAGCGAATGCCGCCTTGCGTATAGTGGTACTTATTACGCCCAATGTACTACCCACAAAATACATTGGAATAAAGACTTTAGTTGCTGGGTCTAAAATTGTAAAAGTTAATGTAGCACTGGCGCCACCAACTAAAATTAATTCGAAAAACTCACAATAAAATGCGAGTTTGCTTTGCCGATAACTTTCTTTAAAGTGGTCGGATACTGTATTGACTATTTTCATTTTGGAAAAGGTTTGGCTTTAAAAGGAAAGCCTTCCTTTAATGCTGTTACAAGTTCTTTTTTACATTCTTTGGAACATACATGAACAAGATCCTCAGAACAATTAAACATTTTACTTACATCTATAGCAACTGAATCGGCTACACGATGTTTACAATATGTACAAATCATAATTTTTAGTTGTTGCGGCCACCTAATTTGACCATTTTTTGTATATTTCCAGCAATAACTTCTGGTTCAACCATCCAATTACAAAAATCGTGTACTATAAACGGCCATGGGCCATCTCTTCCTTGCAATTTAAAATTCCTAAAACCCAAATCATAAATTTGTTTCATTTCGGTTTTAGAAAGAGTACATAATCTTAACTCTCGTTTAGCCCATCTTTCACAAATACTATTAGGATGACTTGGATGATGTATAGGATTTACGTTTGTAAAGTTAAACATTCCATGCCAACCATCGATTACTGCTCTTGAAATTTCATCATAATGATTGTCTCTTATACTACAATTTCTTACACACATTTCGTTTATAAGGGATGTGTATCTAGTAGCCTTTCCTGAATCGGCTATTTCTTTTAATAATTTATGACTAAGGTTATCATCAGGATGCAAATATACTTGATCGAATCTTTCAGTTAAATTATCATAATATTCAAAGGTTCGTTTTTTTGGCATTTCCATTGTTGATTTAACAATAGATGCTTTTTGTTTTAAATCTGGATATCTCTTTCTTATATAATCTGATAATATATCTGAAGTAACAGTAACGTAATTACCTTCGTAATGTTGCTCTCCCAACATATCTAACAAATAATTTGAACTTGGATCTGAAAGATGTTTTTCTTCTATTAAGGTATTTGAAAAAGTAAGTGTAACGCCTATGCCTTTACTATTATAATCTTGGAAAAGATTTCTTGGTGTCCAACCTTGATGATGGGCCTTGGGGGCATCACAGACCTCAATTCCTCTTCCACCACTCCACATTACACTATAACAACCGAATACAGATGTAAGAGGCAATCTATAACCAAACTCAGACTCGACATCATCTAAGAGTTCAAAAATTTTAGAATCATGGATAAACAATCCTCCAAGATCCCATATTGCATCTGGCCAATCGGGATGTAATATACTTTTACCATGTGGTAATTTATTTGAAGTTACATAATCAGAAGTCATATATATATTTACAAGTCTTGGGTGTGTTTACATTCAGGAAATTTTGAACAACCCATGAAGTCTTTCTTCGTTCGCTTGGCTGTTCGTTTAACTAACAAACTCTTACATTCTGGACATGTATTACTTTTATTAGCAACATAAGTCCACATTTCACGAGCTCGCTTACGCATTGTAGTTAAAGCATTTTTAGTGCGATGCACTCGCTTTTCAACTCTTACTGGCCGTTGCTTCTCTGTATCAAAAAGTGTAACACGAATTGCATCCTGACCGGAGTCTCTAGTTATATTTGTGCGTTTGTCTATTGATGAAAAAATACGAATTGAATAACGAAATTTGTCACCACGTAATGCTGACATAAAATCTTCTTCATTCCTATGTTGAACTATACGTTCATAAATGTACTCTTTTGCACGGCCGCCATCTTCACCACCGTTAATACATTTAAAACCCATTTCAGTTTCAACCATATCACGGAACTCTTCGATGCCAATTTCAACGTATCCAGCCATGTTAATCTCAACGATTTGTGTTCATCATATAACTATTATACTATATTGAGTTCAAATGTCAAGTGTTATCTGCAAGAATTTTCTCTCGCATTTCTGGAGTTATACCTGGAAGGTCCATTTCTGGATTTTGTTTTTGCAAATCTCTTGCTATTAAAAATTGTTCGCTGGATCTATCAGCCCAGTGACCATATCCCATAAAGTAAGTAGGATCGTCAACTTTGTCTTGACCCATTGTATAGGTTCTTAATTCGTCTACGTGGTCAATGCTTCCAACAGGAATTCTGCTTTTAAAACTTTTTCCACTAGATCCAAATACCCATTTCCAAGGCTTACCCTGATATAATTTTGGAAGGTATTCTTCTTTATATTTTTTTGTTATTAACTTTAGTATATCTTCTGATGACATAAGGTTTGCATTTGATCCTGGTTCTGGACCTTCGTGTTTTGTACCACCTATACCCATGTGCCATGCTTTCATTGCTTTATTATATCGTTCTGCTTCGTCTTGACCAACTGGGCCGTATGGATCGCCCATTGCATGTTCTCTTGCCATTTCTAACCAAGGCAATACTTGGTTAGGTTTTAGTAAACTGTTTTCAAGTTTTGGACCATAACTTTCTGACGGCTCAATTCCAAAGTCTTTTTCTACTTTATGATTCATAACACCTAAATCAGGACTAATTAATCCAGCAACACCACCCAACACTTGTTTATCGTCTAACTTTTTCATAAACGGTAGATACCACGTATCTTTCCACTTTTTAATTTCTGGTGCAAATATTGTTGCAAAGTCCTGTCCAAAAGTAATATTAAAAGTTGGAAATGATGCTAATTCATCCTGTACTCGTTTCCACAAATTATCTAATTGTGGCTTCATCATGTTATATACTTCTTTTTTCTGATCATAAATTTTTGCATAAACATGCCAATCGTTAACTATATCCGGCCTTGATGCACCTATCCATTTCATTCCAATATCAAGAGATGGTGCTTGGTTTTCTGGATTCATCTCATTTATATTTGACAAGAACATTGTTTCTTTAGCATTAATGTCTGCATAAGATGAACCATATTTAATTGCACGATATCTACTTCTTGCACTGATGTCATATGTTGGATGCAAAAGTTGCATTGCGGTCATATACCCGTCAATTACTTTCTTTTGTGTTGCGGGTTTAAGAGTCAACAATGCTCTGTTACTATTAATTGCATTAAGACCTAAATGAGTTTTATCTTTGGTGTGCCTTCCTTCTCTCCATCCTTTTTTCAAATCCGCATCAATAGTGTCTTCTATATTATCGCCCCAACCTATCATGTAAGCAAGTTTTCTAAATGAGTCGCCTAAATGTTCTATTTTTCCAGTTAATGGAAGAAGATCCTGGAACCCTTGTTGCATGTGTTCTATTTCACTTGATTTTCTAACATATTTCCATATAATTCCACGCTCTGGATCCGGATCAACAATTAGTTCACTTTCATGATCACCGGCAGTAGCTCGTATTTTTGGTTTAACTGCTACAAGAACTGATGCTAATATATTTTTTATTGGCTGTTTTGGTGGACTAGTCACTCTCCAGGAGTACCGATCATTGTCTACTTTTTGATCGCCAACACCCAATGCCGCCATTGGTCTACCAGATGAGTCACCAATATAGTAAAAACGCATCTTAATGATACCATTGTCACCATGACGTCGTCTCCATTCGTCTGCCACCTCTTTAAATGAATCACCTTTTGTATATCGGTCACCTTTTTTGTCATTAACATCCCAATATTGATCTATCTTTGATGGAGATCCAGTATGCTTCCATAATGTATAGTTTCCTGCCTCTGCTATCTTCTTAGGAGAGTACTTTTCCATATATGGATGGTATGCACCTTTTTTACCTTTTACTACGCCATGTTGATCAAGCCATCTTCGTTCAATATCTTTATCAACACTTTCTATTAATCCAGCATCGTGTAAGTGCTTTACATGACTTAAAAATGGTGCTCGTGAATCAATTAATATGTTCCACTTATCTAGAACTTTGTTGTCAGTATGAAATTCAATTAATGCTCTGTCTTTGCTGTCTATAATTGTGTAATAATCTTGCATGACGTTAACTATTTTTGCTTCTAACTCTGCTTCCATGTTAGAGTTTTTAAGATTATTCTCGTCTATTTCTGTGTTAGCCCAACGATCAACTATACTGCGAACAGTCCATCTATCTATTTGTTTGCTAACAAATTCAATGTATGTTACAAACTGATCTTCTAAGCCATCTATTTTTTCCTGCCACTGGGGAGTTTCTTCTTTGTTTACTGTACGATATTTTATCTTAGCCTCACCTAGTTGTAAGCCTATATCTATTATTTTTGCAATTAATGCTTCACTTGGTAATGCAACTGTATATGTGTCATCAAGTTTGTATGATACTTTTGTTCTATTAAGTGGAAATTCTTTGCGTATATTTTTAAAGCCACTCTGTGGTTCAAATACTAAACCCATACTACCATTATCACGTTGCCCTGCACCCATAACACCTTTAACACCAATTTTACGAAAAAAGTTTATTACTTCATCAGTGTATATTGCTGGTGTGGGTCTATTATTATATCCCTTATTCTCTCTTACTGCTGGAACTTCGCCACCACGTACACCACCCCAGTATCCGCTTTGTGCTTCTGGATTTGTTTGTATACAAATTGCGGCCTGTTCAGTACCTTTATCACGTACTACATACATATCATATTCATCTGGTTTATAATGATACATGCTACCTATACAGTTTTTAAGAGCTGACCCTGTTGCTTTAAAAGCGTTTTCACTTTCCAATTTCCAAAACGAAACATTACCTTCTTCATGTACTTTTGTTTGATCTTCTATTTGTTCTGCTTTAACTGTTGGTCGTTTTTGATTATACTTTGCCCATTGTTGCAATAATTGATCCATTGGACTACGTGCAATATTTTTTAATAATTTCTCAGCATTTGTCTTTTGTTGCTTATGCACTTGCATTAATCGTTTTGTAGTCGCTTCATCAGAGTTGCCAGGGATATGTGGCTGAGCATGAATGTCATACATTAAACTTGTAAAAAAATGTTCTGCTTCTTCTAATTGATTTCGTAAATCCTGATTGATTTTTCCATCATCTGCAGGGAAGTATTTGATTTGGTTTAACTCACCATTTTCAATGGCCCAATTTAAACCTTTAATTTCATCTTTATGTGGTATTTTATCAAAACCAAGATGCGGTGGTGCTATTGGTAAAAACTTATTCTCTTTATCTTTAAGAATGTATTTTACTAGTACTCCAGTATACCAAGACTTTACTGATTCAGATCCAATAAAGTTTGCAAAATTTTGGTTTGCTTCTTTAACCTGTATGACCCATTTTGAATAACGATTAAAAGCCCAATCTTCAAGACTATTCGTTAGACCAAGCATCTCAACTGCTTGGGCTTGTTCGCCTTGTACCAGTACTGGCTTTGTCGCATTTAGTACGACATTTTCTAACAATATACTTTTAAATCGCATGTACTATACTTTCTTATTCACACCCGCAAGGTTCATTTTCTGTACATTCACACGGATCACAAGTGCAATTTTCACATTTACAATGTTCGTTTTCACACATTATTTTTTCCTTATAAATTTGGGTGGTATCCACCCTTTGTAGGCAAGTTCGCCTATTTCTTTAATACTGTCTTTAATTCTATCCATTTTGTTGCCCACAATATCTTGACCCATGCGAGCAAATCTATCGTCTGCCATTAGTCTAATTGGATCTGGGACTTCTACTTGTAATACTATACTTTTCGAATCATCTTTTTTTGCTTGTCGTTTAGCATAAAACTGAGCCGCCTTTGGTGTAGTTGCAAGATAAACATTAAACTCTGAATATCCTGGAATTAAATCATTATAAACTTCACCAGTTTGGCCTGGCTGAAGCCCTTTATTTTGTATTATTTCCCAACGGGCTTCGCTTGTACCGTGGTACATTATTAAATCTTCTTTTCGTTGGATTATATCTTGAACATAACTACTCATACCTGTTAAAACCGATCCTACTGTTGGATATTTGCTACCTTTATTTTTTACCAGATTTGGCGGTGCGCCTTTAATTATATAATCATTAGTAACACCAAGATCGCCAAACCCTTCTCTGGTATCTTTTAAACTACGTAATGCGGATTTGAATTCATCAATATCAGATATTACTCGCTGGCGCATTGTGTTTCCAGCAGACTCTTTTGCTATTGTAATTTCTTGTAAAGAATAATCAACTTTTCCACCTAATTGATTCCATATACTTGAAACCTCTTCATGTGCATCTTTAATACGTGGTATTTTATGAAATGCTCGTATGTCTCGTTTTGCTAATATTTGTTCATCAGGACTTGCTGTTTCATAATGATGTGCTATAAAACTATAATATTCATTCTCAGTTGAAAAAACTACTATTTTTCCATCTGCATAAATGAAATAAAACCCTGCCGATTTCGGCATGTAAGTACCTTTGGCGGTTTGTGGCCAGATTGGTAGATCTGTAACATCTCCGTGTCTAAGATCTACAATTTCTTTTGCTTCTAACAGTACTTCTTTTGCTCTCATAATGTAAATATTGCCTCAAACCCAAATATTGTTATTAATACACCAGCACCTATTGCAAAAATCACAAATAATTGATCACCATCGCCGTTAGCCATAGTATTTAAACCTTTTTAAAAATCAAACATTACTCGCCGATTGTACTTTAGCATTTTTTAATCGTCTAATGCGACCTTCGCATAACGCAATGTTCTTGGTTAAAGCATGATCTAATGGTTGTACAAAATCTCTCCAAAACCGTTCTGGTTTGCCCGCATGTTTTGCAAATACTTTTATTTCATACGTAACATTATTATGCCCATACGGGTCCTCATCGTCTATTTGTTTAAAATACGGCATTTTAAAATTGTCCGTATTTCTAACAAACTCTAAATGTTTTGGATTGGATTGTACTTCCATTTTTGCATTTAATTCTAGACCGTCTTTAGCCTCTTTTTCTATTTGGCTTTTTTGATCGAAATCATCTTGATAATTATAATAATACATCATTGGCTCTGTACCAATGCTTATTATACTTTTCTCAAAATCTATATTACTAATATATTTTTTTTCATTGTCAGGCCTGCCGCCCCACGCTTTTTTCTCTTCATCGTTTATATACTTGTCAACTGTTATCATGGCGTGTTCTTGAAGTTTTTCTTCATACCATTCTTTATCCCAATTTGGTAAAGTAAATGTAGTTGGTGTTAACCATTTTGTCTTTACATCTATTTCTATTGTTTTATCTTCTGCCGGCATTCCGGGTGCTAATTGTGTTAATAACTTTTGGATACCGCCTACTGGAAAAGCATCTTTTCTGCGACTCATATAAGGTATAATTGTTTTGAGTGCTTTACCTGTACCATAACCTACTTGCGATTCAATTTTTAAAACTTTTTCATGGATACTTCCATAATAATTGTTTAATTGGCTATATAGTTTACTAACTATGTCTACTGTACTTTGGTCGCCCTGGCTAATAATACGCAATACATCGTCAATATCACCTTCATCGTCATTAATTTCAAATGATGCATATCTTTTGTCTGTAAGTAACTTTTTGTTTATGCTTATTAACTGTTTGGCAAGTTGTTTTCCAAGTGCCGTACCAAATGCTTTTAATGGTGTTTTATGAAAAGTTTCAAGTGTATCTTTGTTGTGTGGAAAACGTATGCCATTTCTTATTATAATCCAACCTTCACCTGTGTGTGTTTTTGGTGGATCACCCTTACCATCTCTGTCAGCAAATTCTGAACTAATTTGATAGTCAGATGTTGTAAACATTTTAAGAAGTCTATCTTGCATTGATTTAGAAATTTGATCCCATCGTTGTAAAACAATATTAAGTGGTTGACCTAATATACGATTCATTTTTAAGTTAGTCATTTTAGGACCTAAACTAACTAATCCACTTACTACTTCTTGAATATCTTTTCCATAATGATCCCAATATTCCTCAGTATCAATTAAATCAGGGTCTTGTGGAAAGTCAGTATGTGCTACACTACCATAATGATCTTTACTAAGCCATGCAATGGCATGTGTAACTTCTTTTCGTATTTTTGGATTGATTATTACGCCTGTTTCCAATGGTAAACCACTATCAGTATCTGAGCCTTGAGTAGTTATAGTTGGAACAACTGTTGTCTCTCGTTTATCGTAATTAACACCATATAAAATTTTGCCGTCTTTAGCAAGTAAAAAATATGTTTTATTATTAGCCTCTGCCGGGGTATCTTCCCCCTTGTCACCTTGATACATTTCGTGATATCTATGATCGTAATACAATTTATTTGTTGGTGCAGTAACTTTAAATATTTTGATACCTTCTACTTCTTTTATTAAGTCATGCGGCCATTTTTGTTCTATTGGAATAATTGCTTTATCATCAACAATATGACCATACGCCGCCAACATTTGTTCTTCTATTTCATTATTAACATCTAAACAAATCTTTTTCTCAACAAGTATTGGCCAAAATATTTTAATTTGGTCTGTATGACTTCTAACGTCTTCCGTAGACAAGTGTCTAAAACCGCTATTGCCCATACCAGGTTTACAAAATTGTTCTAACACTTTATTTGAAACACTAAAAACCCACTTAACTGCGCCTTTAGGATCTCTAATTTGATATAATTTTTCGTATGTACTAAAGTCTTTTGCATTAGTATCTTGTGTTGTTGTACCATTTGCAAACATTCTACGAGAAATATTACGATCAAACTCATGTATATTTGTTATTGTTGTTAACATATCGCCATTAGTTAAACTAGCGATCTCTTTAAATTTTGCTTTATCTAAAAAAGTGCCCCAAGTACCATCGTTTAATTTTATAATGCCCCCACCAACAAGGTCACCTTTTGCACTATCATCTACTTCTATTTCTTCTTTTGAATTTAACCAATTCATAATAGTTTTACCATGAAATGGATCTGGTGGATTATTGTTGTAACCTTTAATTTCAAATAGTATTGGATAGTCTGAATGTGATGCCATACGGAATGCAGTTGTTGATTTACCACGTTGATCTTTTAATACATATATGTCATACGTATTATGATAATCATCAGGATCAACATTGCTACCACCTGTTGTAAATGCACCAGCCTTTTCATTAAACTCATAATATGAACCAATACAGTTTCGTAACGCTTGGCCTTCTTTTACGGCGGCAAACTTATTTGTTATTTTCCAAATTACTTCACCATTTAAACTTGCAAATACTTTTTCTAAACCCTCGCCCTTTAATGATGGTAAAACTTCTTTGAACATTTCTTCATGTTCATCTTTAAGTTCACCAATCATCCAAGATGCTCGGCCTCTCATTTCATAATGTGGCTTAACTTGTATTAAGGCACCAAGCAAATTTTTAGCGGCTTGTTGTACACGTTTTGTATATCTTTGGCTTGATGTTTTTAGTTCTGTGAATGCATTTTTTTGTTTGTCTTGGTCTTCTAACTCTTTAATTTTTGTAACATAATCAGCAGTTATTTCCTTTGTTGGAGTAGTTGCATACTTATAAATGCCAAGTAAATCATGTACAAAATCTATAACAAATGCCTTATTTAAATTGTAAATATTAACCCAAAATAGATATCCTTTATCAAGTGCGGATTTCCACTTTGGGTTACTATCTACAACATCAACATCTATACCAAGTTCACGTTTCATTATATCAGCATCAGTAACACCAATATATTGATACTTTCCGTCTTTTGGTGCTGGGTCAAGTTTATAAACAAGATCAGTATTGCCATCCGTTGACAGTAATCGCATAGCCTCAGCCGGATCATTAAGGATATCCTGTAACATCATTTTTTTATATTTGTTAAGGATGCCACCAAGTGTGTTCATTACTTGTGAAGTTTGTTGAGCATCATAACCAATAAGAGCGGTTTTAACATGTTCATCAAACCAAGCCGAAAAACTGACAGGAGTTCCTATTGCTGGTTCAGCATTTATTGCCGTATTTTCTAATAGTATTTGATAGAACTTCATTACTTTGGTACGCCATGTTTGTTATGCTGAGCCCATGCTATCTTAAATGGTACATCACTATCAGCACCATACTTTAGTTTTAATTTTTCTACTTGTT
>PVBE010634600.1_pt1 | contig 15207 bp, 13 predicted proteins | sample 1631181 | NCBI WGS metagenome assembly PVBE01 (sample SAMN08397723, study PRJNA350692) | Marine metagenome, whole genome shotgun sequencing project. | isolation source: water | place: Pacific Ocean | collected 2012-04 | reverse complement strand
GTCATGGCCGGGTCGATGACCACCAGGAGCTCGAGCGCTTCGAAGGCCTCGAGCCACTTGCCGGTGTCCACCCGTGCATCGATGTCCAGGTGGAACCCATCGCCCTTGGGCTCGTGCCCGGTGATCCAGACGGCGCCACCCGCGGACTGGAGCACGAAGTCCCATTCGCTCAGGCTAGGGGCTTCGGGCAGATCGCCGTAGAGGTTGCGACCGCGAAAGCGGCCGACGACGGTCACGGCCTGGTTCACGTAGCGGCCGGGCTCGAGCGCCAGCGCGCGGATGCTGGGCGCCGGGAAACGCCGCGTGGGCTCGACGGCGTCGACGGTGACGCCGAGCAGCTCGCCAACCGCCGGCCAGTCCTTGCCGAGCGTCGCCATCGCCACGGTCTGGACGTCGTACTCCGCCAGCCGGGGGTCGTCTGATTCGATGCGGCCCACGTCCCAGAACGTGCCGCGCAGCTCGACCTCGGTGCCGGACGCGTTGGCCTCCGAGGTTTGCCCGCTCCTGAGAATCTGGATCGACTCGCTGCCGACCACGAGCGTACTGAAGTCCTCGGTCGAGGCGATCTCGCCGCGCACGACGACGCGCCGGGCGTGGAAGAAGGTCGAGTGCGTCAGGAGGGCGGAAACGGTCGTCAGCGTGGGCGAGGCCGACTGCGCCGTGACGCGGTCAGAGCCGATGGGGTCTGCCGCGAACGCGAGAACAGCGAGAATCAGCAGGGGGGGCGTCGCCGAACACCGTTGAGGCGGCACAATTTCGATCTTAGCATGCGTCGGGAGGCGTCCTACGCTTGACCCTTCCATTTTCAGAGCCGTACAATGCCGTCGCTACCTCGTGACACGTACGAACCGACCGCGCCAGCCCGCCGATCAGGTTTCCGAGCTCACCACCAATCGCGTCTCGCTCTACCTGCGATGCTTGGACACGCTCGATGCGGCCGGAATGCAGACTGTGTCGTCACAGGTGCTAGCGGATCAGTTTCGGTTGAACGCCGCCCAGATTCGCAAGGATCTCGCGCAGTTCGGCGAGTTCGGGGTGCGAGGCGTCGGTTACCACGTCAAGGACCTCAAGCGGCAGCTGCGGAAGATCCTCGGGCTCGATAGGAAGGTGCGGGTTGGCATCGTCGGCGCGGGCAACCTCGGCTTGGCGCTGGCGGATTACCCGGGCTTCGGGAAGGAGGGGTTCGAGATTGCAGCGCTCTTCGACAGCAGTCCCGAGAAGCTGGGGCAGCGGTCGCGCGCCGGCGTCGTCACCTACGACGTGAAGGAGCTCAAGGGAGTGGCCGCGCGCGAGCGCATCGGCATCGCGGTTATCGCCGTCCCGGCTTCGGCAGCGCAGCAGGTCGTCAACCAAGTCGTCGCCGCTGGGATCAAGGCCGTCTTGAATTTCAGCCCGGGGAGCCTGCGGGTTCCCGAGAGCGTCAAGCTGAAGAGCGTGGACCTCACGGTGTCCCTCGAGAGCCTGTCGTTCTACCTGGCGCACGGCGATGCTGGGGAGGGGGTGGGGTGATGGGTAAGACGCGTAGCCGTGTGGTGTCAAGCCGGACATCGGATCCACGGAATAGCGGTCGCCAGCGCGCGGTGACCCCCCGGAAGGTCTACTCGTCCGACGTGCGCTCGCTGTCCCACGTCGATGCGGACGGGCGGGTCCGCATGGTCGACGTCGGCACCAAGCGGGTTACGGCACGAGAGGCCGTCGCCCGCGGCCGGGTCACGATCGCCCCTGCGGCGCTCAAGTTGATCCGGGAGGGGCGGGTCGCGAAGGGAGACCCGTTGCAGGCCGCCAGATTGGCCGGGATCATGGCCGCCAAGCGGACCGCTGAGCTGATTCCACTCTGCCACCCGCTGGCGCTCACGCACGTCGACCTGCAGATTCGACCGGCCCGCCTTGGCGTCGAGATCGAGGCTCGTGTGCGGACCGAGGCGCGAACGGGCGTCGAGATGGAGGCGCTCACCGCGGTGGCGGTCGCCGGGCTCACGATCTACGACATGGTCAAGTCGGCAGACCGCGCGATGGAGCTTGGAAGCATCCGCCTGGTCGAGAAGCGGGGTGGACGTTCCGGCCACTACGTGAGCTCGGACGCCTGATGCCGCCATCTGCCCCCAGCGTGCCGTCGAGGGACCATCCAGGCGCCTCGATCGCGGGCACGCGCGTGCTCGTCACGGGCGCTGGCGGGGTCATCGGCTCGCACCTCGTCGAGCGATTGGTCACCCGGGGAGCGCGGGTCAGGGCGTTCGTCAAGTACAACGGTCGGGGCGATCCAGGAGCGCTAGCCGACCTGCCGTCCACCGTGCGCGACAGCGTCGAGGTCGTGATGGGTGACATCGGGGATCCGATCAGCGTGGATCGAGCGGTCCATGGTTGTGATTGCGTCTTTCACCTAGCGGCGCTAATCGGTATCCCCTACAGCTACCTTGCGCCCTACGACTACGTTCGCGTGAACGTCGAGGGCACGCTGAACGGGTTGCGGGCCTGCCTAGCGGCGTCGACGCCGCGGGTCGTGCATACGTCGACGAGCGAGGTGTACGGGACCGCACGCTACGTCCCGATCGACGAGACGCACCCTCTGCAGGGCCAGTCGCCCTACTCGGCCAGCAAGATCGCCGCGGACAAGATGGCGGAGGCCTACCATCTGAGCTTCGGTCTGCCGGTCACCACGGTCCGACCATTCAACACCTTTGGTCCCCGGCAGTCCGCGCGTGCGTTCGTGCCGAGCGTGATCAGCCAGGCGCTCAGTCGCGACCGGGTCACCATGGGAGCGCTCGAACCCGTGCGTGACCTCACGTTCGTGGAAGACACCGTCGAGGGCTTCATCGCCGCGGCGACTCATGACGCGGCGGTCGGCCTGGTCCTGAACCTGGGTTCGGGGGAGGGCCACCGCGTCGGTGTGATCGCCGAGACCATCCTTCGGCTCGCGGGTAAGGCGAACCTGTCGATCGAGCAGGACGCCGCGAGGGTCCGTCCAGCCGGTAGCGAGGTCATGCGGTTGATCAGCGATAATCGGCTGGCGCGCGATGTGTGCGGCTGGCGGCCTGGGATTTCGCTGGAGGACGGGCTGACCCGAACGATCGATTGGGTCACGCGACACCTCGAGCGGTACCATCCCAACACGTACATGGTCTGATCTGTGACGATGATTCCGAAGGGGCCACGTCGATGCGGATGCGCGACGTCCGCGTAGTTATTCTCGCCGGTGGGCGTGGCACACGGCTGCAGCCCTACACCACGATCTTGCCGAAGCCGCTCATGCCCATCGGGGACATGCCGATCCTCGAGGTCGTTCTGCGCCAGCTCGCGACCTTCGGCTTCGAGCACGTCACGATCGCGGTGAATCATCTGGCCGAGCTGATTCGAACCTTCTTCGGCGACGGCCGCCAACTCGGCCTGACGATCAGCTACTGCATGGAGGACGAGCCGCTCGGCACCGCCGGGGTGATCCAGTTGGTCGACGATCTTACGGACACGTTCATGGTCATGAACGGCGATCTGCTGACGACGCTCGACTACCGGAGCCTGATCGATGCCCACGTCGAGGCGGCCGCTGATGCCACCATCGGTGTCTTCCCGCGCGACGTGCACGTCGACTTCGGGGTGCTCGAAGTCGGGCCGATCGGCGAGCTGGAGCACTACCGGGAGAAGCCGACCTTGAGCTACCTGGTCAGCATGGGGGTGAACGCGTTCGATCGGTCGGTTCTCGAGTACGTGCCACGGGGCCGCTACCTGGATATCCCGGTGCTGATGACGACGTTGAAGGCCGCGGGGCGGCGGGTGCTGACCCATCGCAGCGAGTGCGAGTGGCTAGACATCGGACGGCCCGACGACTATCGGCAGGCCGTGACCGACTTCGAACGGGCGCGCGGGAGGTACCTGCGGGAGGAAGGCTGATCTAGAAGATGCGGGCAGTCGGGATCGGCCACCACCGAAGCTGCACCTTCCCGATGATGTACTTCTTGGGCACCATCCCCCAGTGGCGGCTGTCTGAGCTGTTGTTGCGGTGGTCTCCCATGACGAAGTAATAGCCCTCCGGAATCACCTCCGACCCCCAGTTGTCGTGGCTCCGGAATTCCGCTGGCACGTAGTCGTCGGGGAGCGGCACGTCGTTGACGAAGACCTGGCCGTCGAGGATCTGTACGCGGTCGCCTTCCTCGCCGATGACCCGCTTGACGAACGACTTGTCAGGGTTGACTGGATAGTACAGCATCACGATGTCACCCCGGCGCGGCTCCCCGAGGCGGTAGGTGAGCTTGTTGACGATGAGTCGGTCCTGGTCTTCCAGGGTCGGCGCCATGCTCAGGCCCTCGACGCGGGCCACCTGGAAACCGAAGGTCACGATTAGCGTCGCGTAGACGGCCGCCGACGCGAGCGTCTTGAACCAGGCCAACAGCTCCTCGCCCACACGGGCGAGGCGTGCGCGGGCGATCTCCCCGGACGAGCGCAGGTCTGTCTCGGAAGGCGTAGCCGCGATGGACTCCACCGGAGAGACCCCGGCGTCGCCGAGAGGGCCCGAGGTCCCCTCCACGGCCTCGGTCGACCCGGGAACGGGTCCCACCGGCGTGAGCGGATCCACGGCCTCAGGCTCGGGCACGCCCCCTGGCGGATCGGCGACCGCGACGGCCTCGCCTACAGCTTCAGGTAATCCCGCAGGCGCTTGGTCTGGACGCGGCTCACGGGAATCTCCGTGCTCTTCCCGTCCTTCATCCTGAGGATGTAATTCCTGCTGAACCAGGGCACTATCTCCTTGATCTTGTTGATGTTGACCAGGTGTGATCGATGCACTCGCCAGAAAACCTCCGGATCCAGACGAGCGTGCAGCTCGTCGAGCGTGCGATAGTTGGACGTCCCAACCAGGCTCCCCGTGACAACGGTGATGACCTCGTCCGCCAAGGAAGCGTAGATGATGTCCTCCGCCTGGACCAGGAGAAACCGCTCACCGACCGTGATCGCCAGACGTTCTCGTCGACTCTGACGCTTGGCGATCAGTTCGACGATCTGCTCCAACTCCTGGTTAGCCAGGCCGGTCTGCGAGCGGCCGGCCGCCAGTCGTTGCCTGGCGCGCTCGACGGCGCGCTCGAGCCGCGAGGGCTCCACCGGCTTGAGGAGGTAGTCGACCGCGTTTACCTCGAACGCCTCGACCGCGTACTGATCGTAGGCCGTGACGAAGATGAGCGACGACTCTACCGCATCGGCCAGCAGACGCCGGGCCACTTCGAAGCCGTCCAACCCGGGCATCTGTACGTCGAGAAACGCGATGTCTGGCTGCAGCTCCTCGACGAGTCGGACCGCCTCTTGCCCGTTGGCGGCCTGCCCGACGACCTCGACCCCCCCGACTTGACCGAGCAGGAATCCGAGCTCTTCGCGTGCGTGCACCTCGTCGTCGGCGATGACCGCCCGAAGCTCCATTTTACGCCGTAACCTGCTCCGGCACCAACAGCTCGGGTATTTCGATCCGAGCGCACGTCCCCTTGCCGGGAACGCTGTCGAGCTTCAGCCGGTAGTTCGCGCCGTAGATGACCTGGAGGCGCTCGTTGACGTTCGCTAGCCCGATGCCGCCAGCGCCGGACGTGGGTCGGCTGGTGCGGGGCAGCCCCTGACCGTTATCGATCACCTCGATGATGGCATGCCGGTCCTCCAGCGTGCTGCGGATCGTGATCCGCCCACCATTGAGCTTGTTCGCGAGGCCGTGCTTGATCGAGTTCTCGACCAGGGGCTGGAGGATCATGCTCGGAACGACGACGTCGAGGCTCTCCACCGCCACCTGCTTGTCGATGGTGAGGTTCGGGCCGAACCGGACGCACTCGATGTCGAGGTATTCATCGATCGACTCGAGCTCCTCCCTCAGCGTCACGAAGTGCTCGTGGCTGCGGAGCAGACGCCTCAGCAGGGCGGAGAGCTTGGTGATCAGGGTGCGCGCGGTCTCGGGCTGGGACCGGATGAGCGAGCTGATGGAGGTCAGGGTGTTGAACAGGAAATGGGGGTTGATCTGGCTCGCCAGCGCTTGCACCTTGGCCGCCATGAGCAGCTTCTCCTGCTCCTCGAGGCGATGCTCGATCCGCGCGCTGTTCCAGATCTTGATGGGGATCGCCACGGACAGGACGGTGGCTAGCACGACGAGAACGCCAAGCCAAGGCGACGTCATGGGCAGGAAGTACAGGCGCTCGACACCGTATCGATGGCCGAGAGCCTGCCTGATGATCTCGAGGCCGATGGGCGCACTGAGCAGGACGATCTGCCAATCCCCGCGCAGGCTGCGGACGTAGTCCCAAGCCTGGCGCGGCAGTCCGATCACGAAGAGGGGCGAGAAGCGCCAGATGGCTTCCTTGGGGCACATCTCGCGCAGCCCACCGCCACCGAAGCCGCATCCCATGGCGAACGGGAGGGCGATCACCTCTCCGGCCACGAGGGCGGGCAGCCCGACCGTCGCGCCGACGATGGCCCCCGCGTACGGTCCGGCGATGAGGCCAGCGAGGAAAGCACCCGCCAGGGTGAGGTCGGCCGCCTCGTAGTTGAGCAGCAGACGCGAGGTCACACCGATGCTGAGCGGGATCCCCAGGCCGGCGGCGAATACCAGGCGTTCGGGCCAGTCGCGGCGCTCGGTCAGCAGGATTCGGCGGAACCAGGGGAAGCGCACCAGCATCGTGGCGAGGGTGGCCACGACGGCGAGCTTGACCACGAGGGTGGTCAGCAGCAGTTGCTCCGCGGAAAGGAACTTAGGCTCTTGAACCACGGATCGAGTCTCGACTATACGACCGGCATTGGCCGGTGTCAAACTCGTGCCACGCGGCGTCGCGGAGCGAACGTGTTAGGATCCAACGGGTTAGGCGCCCCACGCGGGTGACCCGAGTTCGTGAAGGCGCGCATCGCTGGCGCGGGGAGACGCACGCATGATTCGGCCGCTCATCGTCGGCTTTGCCACGACGCTCAAGCACGTCTTCAAGAAAGCCGGTCACGGTCAACTACCCGGAGCAGAAGGTCCCGGTCTTCCCGAAGTATCGCGGGAAGCAGGTCCTCATGCGGGATGAGAACGGTCTGGAGAAATGCGTGGCTTGTGGTCTGTGCGCGGTGGCCTGCCCCGCGGATGCCATCTATCTCGAGGCGGCGGAGAACGACGGGAGCGTCATGGCCGGCCCCCGCTATGCGTCCACCTACCAGATCCACAAGACGCGGTGCATCTTCTGTGGCTACTGCGAGGAAGCGTGCCCGGTCTCCGCGGTCTTCATGGGAAAGGACTACGAGCTTGCCGTATACAGCAAGCAGGACTTCGTCTGGGACAAGGCAGATCTGCTGGTGCCCGCCGCGACCTCGGGCGAGGCAGGTGGCTAGCAGCCCGTGGCAAGAGTCCTGCTGCAGTCGACCGGCGCCGCATCCCGGCTCCTGCCGCGCTGGGCGTTGCTCACCACGGGTCAAATACTCCCGGTATTTTCGCTCGTTGCGCCTCGCCAGCCGGGCGCTGCGCCGGTCTTGGTGCGACGCAGGACTTTTGCCACGGGCTGCTAGTACGATCGTCTTGGCGGCGCGCCTCCCGTCGCGCGCGGCTTGCCCCCGTCGGTTCGACGAGATATAGTCCGGGCCCGGGCCGCTGGTGGCGCTCCGCACGGCTCGCGGCGTGGACCATGGTGACGGGTGCCTCCGGGAGTGCAGATGTTGTTCGATAGGAACGAAGTCCGTCAGGACCACGAGCTCCTCGGGTCCGGGGACGCCGCTACCCGCGCGCTCTCGGTCGCCGCCGTCGAGAACGATTTCGTCGAACGCGTCTACGAGAAGATCGCGTACATCTACGACCTCACCTACGGGCCGACACTGCATCCGGGCCGTCTCCAGGCGATCCAGCGCATGGGCATCCAGTCCGGGGATCGGGTGCTGGAGGTCGGCGTTGGCACCGGCATCAACGCCACGCTCTACCCGCGTGACTGCCACGTCACCGGGATCGATCTGTCGGCCCCCATGCTGGAGAAGGCCCGCGGGCGTGTGCAGCGCAAGGGCCGGACGAACGTCAGCTTGTTCGAGATGGATGCGGCGGATCTGCGGTTCGCCGACGATTCGTTCGACATCGTCTACGCCCCCTACCTGCTCAGCGTCGTGCCGGACCCGATCGGCGTCGAACGCGAGATGCGCCGGGTCTGCCGCGTGGGCGGACGCATCATCTTCCTCAACCATTTTCTCAGCAACAACCTCGTGCTGTCGAAAGTGGAGCGTTTGATCTCCCCCCTGACTGTGCACATTGGGTTCAAGGCCGACCTCGACCTCGATGCCTTCCTCGCTCAGGCCAACCTGCAGCCGATCTCGATCGAGAAGGTGAACATTCCGCGGATCTGGTCCCTCGTCACCTGCGTGAAGTAGTCGGATCGCTTCTACCTGGCCGTCACCTCGACCGGCCGCCGCGCGTACCGCTGTCCAGCCGGGCGATGATGGCGTGCGCGACGGTCTGTGCGCCGTCCAGGCGGGGACGGGTCGCCGGCTTGGGGAGCTTCACGAGGCGGTCGAGCGGGGCCCGCCAACGCCCCGCGAGCAGCGTCTCTCGATCCACGTGGGCGCATCGCACGTAGCGGGGCAGCTCGGCCACCAAGACGTCGTACTCCGCGAAGTGGCCCCGGGTCGTGTAGAGCATGGCGGTGTCGTTCGCGATGCACTCCGCGATGATGCCGAAGCCCGGCTTGGTCACGACGACGTCGGCCGCCGCCACCAGATCTTCGTAGCGCAGGTCCGACGCGGTGAGCGCGCGTTCGTCGAGGGTGATCAGTCCCGTCGGGCTGCGTTGGGCAAGCGATGCCGTCGAGCCTCCGGTCCCCGGCTGGCCGCCCCGTGCGCTCTGCCCGCCGGTGCAGACGACGCAGTAGGCACGGAGGCAATCGAGCGCCTCCAGATCCAGGCCGTGCACGCCGTGGCCCCCGAACGACACCAGCACGATCGGCCCGTCTAGCGGCAGCCGTAGCGCCCGGCGGGTGTGTCGCGGGTCGCGCGCGGAGTGCCGCGCGATGAATGGGATGTCCGTGATGGGTGAGCAGTGCTCGAAGCCGCCCCACAGGGGCAGGCGCAGGACCTCGGTCGCGGCGGCGTAGGCGGCACGAATGGCCGGTTGCGGGTCCGGCGTGGTCCGGTGTTCCACGACGTAGTCGGCATAGATCCAGTCCCAGGTGAAGTTGCCGACCACGATCGCAGGGATGCCGGCGCGGGCCGCCGCGGCGAAGGCCAGCGGCGGCACGTCGCCCACGACCAGTTGCGCCCCCGCTGCTTCGAGTATCCGTGCTTCCGCGCTGGTGCGTCGATCGAGCGTCGCGTAGAAGTCGGCCGCCCGCGTCATGGTCCGGTGGACGTCGAGATCCAGGCTGTCGGACTGGACGACGCCGGGATCGCAGTCGGCGCGCGCGTAGTGGAACGGAGCCCGCAGGTTGACGTCGAACACCCAGCGTGACATCGGGGTCCGTACCCGCAGGTGGGTGTCGGGTCGTCGCGCGGCGAGCGCGTGCATCACCTCGATCTGGCGCGAAGCATGACCCAGGCCATGACCGGAGACGTAGAACACGACGTCGGACGTGCTCATGAGCTCGGGTGGTGCGCGTTGCGACGGGCGCGCGAGGTCCGGTGAGCGCTCAATCGGTGGCCTGGACGGGTTCGGGCAGGGCCACGGCGAGCACGTCTTCGAGGGTGCTCACCGGGACGAACCGCATGGCGTCCCGGAGGTCTGCGGGCAGCTCCTCGACGTCGGGCAGGTTGCGCTCGGGCAAGACGAAGGTGTCGATACCCTGCCGCCGAGCGGCCAACGCCTTCTCGCGGATCCCGCCCACCGGCAGGACCAGTCCCGACAGGGTGATCTCTCCGGTCATAGCCACGTTGGCGCGGACCGGCTCCTTCTTGAGCGCCGACACGATAGCGGTCGCCATGGTGACGCCGGCGGACGGTCCGTCCTTGGGGATGGCGCCGGCCGGCACGTGGACGTGGAGATCGTGGTCCCGCAGGAAATCTGGCGGTAGGTGTAACGCCATCGCCTCGGCGCGAATGTGCGCCACGGCGGCGCGGGCCGATTCCTGCATGACGGCGCCAAGCTGGCCGGTCAGGCTGATGTCGCCGTTGCCACCGGGAAGGAGGCCGGCTTCAACGAAGAGCACGTCGCCGCCTGCTTCGGTCCACGCGACCCCGGTGGCCACGCCGGGCCGAGACGTGCGAAAAGCGACGTCGGAGTGAAACCGAGGCGGGCCGAGCAGGTTGGCCAGCCGAGACTCGTCGACGACGCAGCGCGCCATCGGTGGCGGAGCCTCGCCCTCCGATGGTCGACTGGCGACCTCTGCGGCGATCTTGCGGGCGATCGTCCCCATCTGGCGTTCCAGGTTGCGGACCCCGGCCTCTCGGGTGTACCCGGCAATCGTCCGTCTGAGTGCCTCAGGCGTTATCTCTACCGCGTCGTCGTCGAGCCCGTGTTCGTCGAGCTGGCGGGGGAGCAGGTGCCGGCGCGCGATGTGTACCTTGTCGTCCTCGGTGTAGCCCGAGAGCTGGATCATCTCCATGCGATCGAGCAGGGCCGGATGGACGGTGCCGAGCTGGTTCGCGGTGACGATGAACAAGATGCGCGAGAGATCGAAAGGCACTTCGAGATAGTGGTCACGAAACGCGTGATTCTGGGCCGGGTCGAGCACCTCGAGCAGCGCGGCAGCCGGGTCACCCTGGAAGCCCACCGCCAGCTTGTCGATCTCGTCCAACATGAACACGGGGTTGGCCGTGTGGACCTGCTTGAGGGCCTGCACGATCCGGCCGGGCATGGAAGCGATGTAGGTCCGCCGATGGCCGCGGATCTCGGCCTCGTCGCGCACGCCGCCCAACGAGATCCTCAGAAACTTCCGGTTCATGGCGCGGGCGATCGATTGGCCGAGGGAGGTCTTGCCGACGCCAGGGGCTCCGACGAAGCACAGGATCGGCCCCTTCAGGTCCCCCTTGAGCTTGCGGACCGCAAGGTACTCCACGATACGGTCCTTGACCTTGTCGAGATCGTAGTGGTCCTCATCGAGGACCCGACGGGCCTCCGCCGGGTCGATTCGATCCTCTGTCGTGACGCTCCACGGGACCTCGGTGAGCCAGTCGAGGTAGGTACGGATCATCTGGTACTCGGGCGAGGCGGGCGTCATGCGCCCCAGGCGGTCGACCTCTCGCATCGCCACCTTGTCGACTTCCTCGGGGAGCTGGGATTCCGAGAGTCGCGTCCGGAGCTCGGTGAGCTCGGATGCTTCGCCTTCGCCGAGCTCCTGCTGAATCGCCTTCAGCTGCTGCCGGAGGTAGTACTGACGCTGAGCATCCGTCATCTCCTGCTGGGCCTGGGACTCGATCTTCCCTTTGAGCTCCAGCAGCTCGATCTCCCTGTCCAGCGCCGAGGCGACGGTGCCCAGCTTCGCCAGGAGCCCATCCCCCTCGAGCAGGAGCTGCTTGTCGACGGCTTTCATGTCGAGCAAGCTGCCCAGCACGTAGGCGAGTCGAAGCGGTTCCTGGATGCTGGTCACCAGCCCCCGCAGCTCGGGTGACAAGCCCGCCGAGAGCGCCAAGGCGCGGTCCACGAGTTCCTGGAGCCGGCGCACGTGAGCGTCCACCTCGATCGAGCGTTCCGTTGTTTCCGGGAGCGGCCGGATCAGCGCGCGGAGGGATCCTTCCGCCACGTTGACGAACTCGGCGCGCGCCCGCGCCACGCCCTCCACCAGGATCCGCAGACCCGCAGAGCCCTTGGACATCTGCCGGATGATCGCTACCGTGCCGACGCGATACAGGTCGGAGGGGCCAGGATCCTCCTCGTCTCCCCGCTGGAGCAGGACGAGGATCATGCGATCGCCGGCCAGAGCACGGTCGACCGCTTCGACCGAGCCGGCACGACTCACCGCCAGAGGCGCCGCCGTCATCGGGAAGACCAACGACCGCCGCAGCGGAAGGACGGGAAGCTCGGTGGGCAGGGTGGTGGGTGCGTCGGCCTGCGGGTTGGTGTCTGCCATAGCGACGGGGGGGCCACGGACGACCGCTCCCGCCAGTCTAGCGCATGTCCGAGGGCCCCGCCGCTCCTGGCTTCTTGGCGTTTGGCACTCCACGCTGCGCGTCGTAGGCTACTGACTGACCGGCGACGGATCTTCGAGGGAGCGGGAGGGCGTACCAGGATGCGCGGGGGCTTGGGGCAGCGTGTCGCGATCACGGGCATCGGGGTGGTCTCACCGTTCGGGATCGGTCGGGAGTGCTATTGGGACGCCATCGTGAGCGGGCGTAGCGGTGTGCGCGCGCTAGCCGAGCTCGACGTGCCCCGCGCGGGGTGCCGCGTGGCGGCACCCGTGCCCGCGGTCAAGGCGACGGATACGGCCGCGCTCGAGGCGTGCACCTGGGGTCTGGGTGAGGCCTCCAAGGGATCTCGGGCCGACCCGCGTCGTTACTCTCGAACCTCGCTCATCGCTGTCATCGCCGCGGTGGAAGCGTGGCGTGACGCGGGGCTGGAGCCTGGCCTGGCCCACGCCGGGGTCGTGGTGGGAAGCGGGGGAGGCGGGATCGACGTCGGGGAGCAACAGTATCGCGAGTTCTTCACCGGCGGCGAGCGTCGGGTCACGCCGTACGCCATCGTGGTGTCGATCGTGGGGATGGTATCGAGCGAGATCTCGATCGCCCTCCGTCTGCACGGTGTGAGCCACGTGCTGTCGACCGGCTGTACGAGCTCGACGGATGCCATCGGCTACGCCGCGGCGCTCATCCGGGCCGGTGAAGCCGAGGTCATCCTCTCGGGTGGAGCGGATGCCTGCGTCACGCCGGGGATGCTCTTCGGCTTCTCGAGGATGCGGGCGATGTCGACCCGCTACAACGACAGGCCCAGCGAGGCCTCCAGGCCGTTCGATGCCGGCCGTGACGGGTTCGTCCTCGGGGAAGGGGCGTGGATGGTCGTGCTCGAGCGAGAGGATCGGGCGCGTGCCCGCGGAGCATGCGTCTATGCGACCGTCGACGGCTACGGTTCCACGTGTGATGCCTACCATCGCGTCCAAATGGACCCCGGCGGCGAGCAGATCGTGCGAGCCATGCAGACGGCGATCGACCGTTCGGGCCGGGCCGTGGACGAGATCGACTACGTGAGCTATCACGGAACCTCGACGGTGTTGAACGACGCGGTGGAGGCGAGGTGCGTACGCCGGCTCCTGGGTGGTCGCGCCGACCGCGTGCCGGGGTCGTCGGTCAAGTCGATGGTCGGTCACCCCCAGGGGGCCAGCGGCGCGGCGGGCGTCGTCGCGTCGGCGCTGGCCCTGGCGCGGGGGGTGCTGCCCCCGACGATCAACCAGGTCGACCCGGACCCGGCGTGCGATCTCGACTTCGTGCCCAACGTCAGTCGACGGACACCGGTCGAAACCGCGCTGTGCAACTGCCTCGGGTTCGGGTCGAAAAACAGCGCCTTGGTCCTGGGCCACGCGAGGGATGACCCAGCGTGACCCCGTTGATCCATCTTGCTCGATGTCCTTCCAACCGGTTCATGCTGGTTTCTGCAACGCGCTGGGTTCCGTGATCGCACAGCCGGTGATCGTGATCGGCGTTGTGATGGCCACGATGCTCATCGAGACCTGGGTGTCTCGGCGACACGAGCGGCGCCTGCGAGCACGGGGTGCGGTCGAACCACCGGGTGACGTCTACGCTGTCATGGCGGTCGTCTATCCGGGATGCTTCCTCGTGATGGCGGCCGAGGGTGCCCTGACGGGGCCGCCGTCGGCTCTGGCGCACCTCGCAGGCGGTGTGGTGTTCGTCGGCGCCAAGGCGCTCAAGTGGTGGGCCATGGCGAGCCTCGGGGTGCGCTGGAGCTTCCGGGTGCTGGTGCTACCGAGCCTGCCGCTGCTTCGACGGGGCCCCTACGCGTTCCTTCGGCACCCCAACTACCTGGCCGTCGTCGGTGAGTTGATCGGGGTGGCCCTACTGCTGTGTGCCCCGGTCAGCGGCCCCCTGGCCGTCCTCGCGTTTGCTGCCCTGCTGTGGCGGCGCATCCGTGTCGAGGAGCGTACGCTGTCGATAGGCCGCGGGTGAACGCTCACGTGCGTCGTCAGGCGGGGGGTGGGGTCAGGCGGGGTAGCGCGTGCGTGCTATACTCCGCCCGGGATGGGGCTGTGTCGCCCCGAGCGCTCTGGGGTTGCCGCCACAGGGCCACAGGAGGAGCCATGTCTTTTTCTCGCCGTCGCTTCATGCAGACGCTCGGTGTCGGGAGCGCTGGGGTGTTGTCCGGCGCGTGGATCGGAGGGCGCGGCCACGAGGCGCTGGTCGGCCTCGGCGAAGCATTCGAGACACCTCTTCAGGCGGCGGCCAGCGCGTTGGTTCGACTGAGCAGCAACGAGAACCCGCGGGGGCCGGCGGCCGCCGCGCTCGAGGCCGTGCGGGCGGCCTTCGGCAATTCCAATCGGTACCCGGGCGGCTTCGGGAGTCAGGCGCTCACCGAGCGTCTGGCGAGGCGCTACGACGTCGCCACCGAGAACGTGATCCTGGGCGCGGGGTCGGGCGAGGTGCTCCGCATGTCGGTGGCGACCTTCACGTCGCCGACCCGCCCCCTGGTCGTCGGGTCTCCGACCTTCGAGCAGCCGGGCCGCTATGCCAAAGTGATCGGCACGCCGGTCCGCAGCGTGCCGGTCGACGACCGGCTCCGCCTGGATCTCGAGGGGATGGCCGAGCAGGCTGTCGGAGCCGGGCTGGTGTTCTTGTGCAATCCCAACAACCCGACACCGACCATCAACTCTGCGGACGCGGTGAAGAACTTCATCGCGCGGGTCAACCGCACGTCCCCGGAGACCTACGTCCTGGTCGATGAGGCCTACCACGAGTTCGTCGACGATCCGGGCTACGCGACGGCCGTGCCCCTGGCGATGGAGAATCCTCGGGTCATCGTCAGCCGCACGTTTTCCAAGATCTACGGGATGGCGGGTCTTCGGGTCGGTTACGGTCTGGGCGTATCGCAGACGATCGACGCGATGCGACCGCACAAGGTTGACAGCGGCCTCAACGTGCTCGGGTCGGCGGCGGCGATTGCGTCGCTGGACCTCGACGATCACGTCGCGCGAGAGATCGCGCTCAACCGAGAGGCGCGCGACTATACGCGGCGCGTCTTCATGGATGCTGGCTATTCCGTGGAGCCGTCACAGACGAACTTCGTCCTCGTGCACATCAAACGCCCGGTGGAGGAGTTCCAGCGCGCGTGCCAGGAGCAGGGCCTGCTGGTCGGGCGGCCCTTCCCGCCGC
>PVBE011868852.1_pt1 | contig 15208 bp, 16 predicted proteins | sample 1631181 | NCBI WGS metagenome assembly PVBE01 (sample SAMN08397723, study PRJNA350692) | Marine metagenome, whole genome shotgun sequencing project. | isolation source: water | place: Pacific Ocean | collected 2012-04 | reverse complement strand
TGATCGAGTAGGTTTGAGAACAGCTTATGGAGGCGAACCATATTGCCACCGATCGCGGCCTGGTCGCGGCTCCAGGTGCCATTGGGGCCGAGAATGCATGCCGCAATCACGATGTAACTACCGGCCTCAATCGTGAGAAACGGCTAAGCCCATGAAGTCCGCTTCCGACTCAAGCGCCATTAGGCTTTCCTCGGTCACGGCAGTTCTCTCGATGTTAGGGAAGGGGTCGGTCTTCCCAGGCTCGGTGTTGTCGGTCATGCTCATTGAGTAAATCCAGTAGTTCTTGCACGTTATCGACGCTGTCGATTCCGGGGCCAGAACAGCGACGGAGGGCTTCCCATTTTCATACGATGCTATGGAGTGATTGAATCATTCCACCTCCTCTTGGGAGAGTGTAGCCTATCTCCCGCCCGCGGTTGATTTAGCAACGCCGGCTTCTAGCTATTTGCGTCGATTTGGCCGGTAGGGAGTTAGGTCGGCATTATCCAGATGCCGACGTCGTGTATTTGGGTACTCTCGATAATCGTTGCACGTTGAGATAGGTGATCAAAAACGGTGGTAATGGACGAGGCCTACAGCGGCCTAGTTTCTGTCCAGAATACGTTTGATGGTCATGTGGCTGACGCTTGCGAGGTTGTGATCTTCTAAGAACTTCGCAATTGTCCGAAGTCCCACCTTTTCGCCTGAAGCCGCCAATACCTTGATCTTTGCGATCACATATTGGTCATCTTCATCCGGTTTCAGGATGCCATTCTCGATGTCATAACCGAATGGCTTCCGCCCCCCAAGGTATCGGCTTTCCGCTTTCGCACGGGCCTTTGCATTCCGAATCGCTTGCTTTCTTTTCTCCAGCATTTCAGCCATTTAAGCGCTGTTACAGTCCATTTGTATAAATACTATTACCCATCCCTACAATCAAGTAAGGGGAAGCAAAAGGAGAACGCAAAAAATGGTAAAGACATTACTACGAATGTTGTGGTGGCTGTGGTTATGGCTGCAAGATTAGGTTGATACAACAAAAAGTGTGCGTTGTTGGCATTAGCCGCAACGCGGGCTTTTCTATCCACTACATCATTGCACGCCGAGATATGTGATCAATAGTGGTGGTTATTCGTCACCCTTCCCCGCGCTACTGGTTTCCGCAGGAATCAAAGTGTCAAAAACCGCCTCATGAATCAAAGCCCGAAAAAGAAGGTGGAGGCCCGGAGCGGATTCGAACCGCTGTAAACGGATTTGCAGTCCGCTGGATAGCCACTCTCCCACCGGGCCGTGGGTTCCGCCTTTCGCGACGCGACGGCAATGCCGGTCGTACAACAAAATGGGCCGCGACGAAACGGCTTTTGCCATGTCGGGCGACCGGAGGCGAAAATTCCCCTTCGACCGTTGTATTCCGCCTCCCTAAACATTATTAAACATGGGCTTGGACGGCCCGATGTCCATGATTTGGCGGGCGGGCCATGATCGCGGGAGGCATAGAGCTGCAATGGCTGATTTCGCAGCGGCGCGGCAGCACATGGTCGATTCCCAGATACGTACCAACAAGGTGACGGATCCCGGGCTGTTGAGCGCCTTGGCCGACGTGCCACGCGAACGCTTTCTCGATCGTCAGCTTCAGGATATCGCCTATATCGACGAGGATTTGGCGATCGGCGGCGGGCGCTACCTGATGGAGCCGATGGTGTTGGCGCGGATGATCCAGTCGCTCGACCTGAACTCGGGCGACGTGGTGCTCGACGTCGGGTGCGCGACGGGCTATGCGGCGGCGGTGATGGCCCGTTTGGCAACGGCCGTCGTCGGGCTCGAGTGCGACGATGTTCTGGCCCGCCAGGCGGTGGCGAACTGCGCCGAGGCCAGGGTCGACAACGTCGTCGTCGTCGAGGGCGAGCTGAGCCACGGCCATGCCGGACAGGCGCCCTATCAGGCGATCCTGGTCAATGGCTCGGTGCCCGAGATCCCCGAGAAGCTGATCGCGCAGCTCGCCGAGGGCGGACGCCTGTGCGCGGTCATCGATAGCGCCACGGGCCCCGGACAGGCCGTCAGAGTGGTCCGCCACGGCGCGACCATGGCCCGACGCGTCCTGTTCGACGCCAATGTGGCGCCGTTGCCCGGTTTCGAGCGCGAGACCGGGTTCGTATTTTGAGCCGGCCTTTGGGCGATTTGGCCATGGCGCAAGCGGCGTCAGTGTATTAAGATTGAGTTGGTGATGTTTAACTCGAACAAATGCGCCGCGGCATGCGCGGCCGGAGCTTTGGTCGCGGTGCTCTGGACGCAATCGCCGGCGCGTTCGGATACGCTGCGCGATGCGCTGGTTCAGGCCTATCAGAACAATCCCGCGTTGCTCGCCGAGCGCGCCCGGCTGAGGGCGACCGACGAGGGCGTCGCCCAGGCGCTGGCCAACTGGCGCCCCACGGTCTCGGTCAGCGGCGACGCGGGCTACCAGTTTCGCAATCGAACCCTGACCACCGCCGACAAGTCGGCCGAAACCACCGTGCCGCACGGCGCTACGCTGTCGGTCGACCAGAACCTCTATCGCGGCGGCCGAACGATCGCGGCGACGCGCCAGGCGGAAAACCTGGTGCGGTCCGATCGGGCGCGCCTGTTGCGGACCGAGCAGTCGGTCCTGCTGAACGCGGTGACCGCCTATGTCGACGCGATGCGCGATCAGGCCGTGGTCGAGCTCAACATCAACAACGAGCGCGTGCTCCGGCGCCAGCTCGAAGCGACCCAGGACCGCTTCAACGTCGGAGAGGTGACGCGGACCGACGTGGCCCAGGCCGAATCCCGGCTGTCGCGGGCGACCGCCGATCGGATTGGCTCCGAGGGCGACCTGGCCAACTCCCGTGCCGCCTACCAAAACGTCATCGGCGTCGCGCCGGGCAAGCTGGAGCCGACCAAATCGCCTGGGAATCTGCCGGCCAACGAGGCCGAATCCGTGGCTCAGGCGCGCGAGCGCAACTTCGCCGTCGTCGAGGCGGATTTCGTCGAGCGCGCCGCCCGCGACCGGGTCGACGAGGTGACCGGCGAATTGTTGCCGACGGTGACGCTGTCGGGCGACATGTCGCGCGATTACGAGAGCTCCAATCCGAACAGCGAGACCGATACGGTGGCGGTCACGGCGACGGTTAGCGTGCCGCTCTATCAGTCCGGATCGGTGTCGTCGCGGGTTCGCCAAGCCAAGCAGGTCGTCGCCCAGCGCCGCAACGAGCGCAATCGCTCGGTGCGCGACGCGATCGAGGAAGCGACCCGCGCGTGGGAATCGCTGCAGACCGCGCGGGCCCAGATCCGCTCGTTCACCGCCGAGGTGCGGGCGACGGAAATCGCTCTCGAAGGCGTCCAGCAGGAGGCGCTGGTCGGCTCGCGCACCGTGCTCGACGTGCTGGACGCCGAACAGGAGCTGTTGGATGCGCGCGTCAGCCTGGTGCGGGCCGAGCGCGACGAAGTGGTGGCGGGCTATCAGCTGCGCAGCACCGTTGGCCAGCTGACGGCCGAAAGCCTGCGGTTGCCGGTCAAGAAGTACGATATCAACCGCAACTATCGTCGTGTTCGTGACAAGTGGTTCGGTCTCGGCGTCGTCAAGGAATGAACGGCGAAATCGGGCATTTATCTCTGATTCAGTATTTCCTGGCACTTAATGGGGGTGCCGGGCGGCAAATCCGGGTCCGAAAGCCATGAACGATCCAAAATCCCAGCAAGAACCGTCGATGGAGGAGATCCTGGCGTCGATCCGCCGGATCATCTCCGAAGACGATACCGAATCGGAAGACGGCCAGGATGCCGCCGCCGAGGACGTGACCGAAGAGGAAGCGGCCGAGCCCGAAGAGGAAGCGGCGGCCGCCGAGCCCGAAGCGCCCGAAGAGCCCGAAGCGGAAGCGCCGGCCGAAGAGCCCGAGGACGATGTTCTCGATCTGACCGAGGCGGTCGACGACGAGGGCGATGACTACGATATGGCCCTGACCGACGACGCCGACATCGTCGAGGTGATGGAAGAGGACGAGGAAGAGCCTGAGCCTGAACCGGAGCCCGAGTCCGAACCGGTGGCGGTCGCGCCGGCCCCGCCTCCTCCGGATCACGGCCTGATCTCGCCGCCGCCGGCCTCCGAGGCGACGTCGCAGTTCGCCGTCCTCGCCGCCGCCGTGGCAGGCGAGCGGATGGGCGATTCCATGGGGGTCGGCGCGCGCACCATCGAGGACCTCGTCAAGGAGGTCATGCGGCCGATCATCAAGGAATGGCTCGATGCCCATCTGCCGGCGCTGGTCGAGCGGCTGGTCGCGCGCGAGATCGACCGCATGTCGCGCCGTGCCGAGGACGGCATCGACGATTGAGCAGGCCGGTCGGCTTGAAGCCGGCCATTCCGCCGGTCGGCTTGAAGCCGGCCATTCCAATGTCCACCTTCCTTGGCGATCGCCAAAGTTGACGAATTCCAGCCCTTCCGACCGGTTGACGAACAATGGACAAGACGTACCGCCCCGCCGAGGTCGAGGCCCGGCATTACGCTGAATGGGAACGAACCGGCGCCTTCGGCTGCGGCGAGACGAAGGGCCGCGACCGCCAGGAATCGGGCGAGCCCTACACCATCGTCATTCCGCCGCCCAACGTCACCGGCAGCCTGCACATGGGCCACGCGCTCAACAACACCCTGCAGGACATCCTGATCCGCTTCGCCCGCATGCGGGGCCGCGACGCGCTGTGGCAGCCGGGTTGCGATCACGCCGGCATCGCCACCCAGATGGTGGTCGAGCGCCAGCTCGCCGAAGAGGGCAAGACGCGCCACGACCTCGGCCGCGAGGCATTCATCGAGCGCGTGTGGTCGTGGAAGGCGGAATCGGGCGGCACCATCACCGGCCAGCTGCGCCGGCTCGGCGCTTCATGCGACTGGGACCGCGAACGCTTCACCATGGATGACGGGCTGAGCCGCGCCGTCCGCGACGTCTTCGTCGCGCTGCACAAGCAGGGCCTGATCTATCGCGACAAGCGGCTGGTCAACTGGGACCCCAAGCTGCACACCGCGATCTCCGACCTCGAGGTCGAGCAGCGCGAGGTCAATGGCTTCCTATGGTACTTTAAGTATCCAATAGAAGATACTGAAAACACTTATATTACCGTTGCTACAACACGTCCCGAAACGATGCTGGGAGATACCGCCGTCGCGGTCAATCCTGACGACGACCGTTATCGCGAGCTGGTCGGCCGGTACGTGGTTTTGCCTATTTCCGGGCGCCGTATCCCGGTTGTCGCGGACCAGTATAGCGACCCGGAAAAGGGCTCGGGTGCGGTCAAAATCACGCCGGCGCACGACTTCAACGACTTCGAGGTCGGCCGCCGCCACGGCCTCGAGATGGTCACCATCTTCGACGAGAACGCGATCCTGAACGACCAGGTGCCGGCCCATCTCCAGGGCCTCGACCGCGAGACCGCGCGCAAGCGCGTGGTCGAGGAGATGGAATCGCTCGGCCTCCTCGACAAGATCGAGGACAACCCGATGACGGTGCCCTACGGCGACCGCTCGGGCGAGGTCATCGAGCCCAGGCTGACCGACCAGTGGTTCGTCGATGCCGCGACGCTCGCCAAGCCGGCGATCGAGGCGGTCGAGCAGGGCCGGATCAAGTTCGTTCCGGAGCATTGGTCGAACACCTATTTCGAGTGGATGCGCAACATCCAGCCGTGGTGCGTGTCGCGCCAGATCTGGTGGGGCCATCGAATCCCGGCGTGGTACGGCCCCGACGGCGAGATCTTCGTCGAGCTCGACGACGACGCGGCCCATGCGGCAGCCGAGGCGCATTACGGCCGCGCGGTCGAGCTGGTGCGCGACGAGGACGTGCTCGATACCTGGTTCTCCTCGGCGCTGTGGCCGTTCTCGACCCTCGGCTGGCCCGACGAGACCGACGCGCTCGATCGCTACTACCCGACCGACGTGCTGGTGACCGGCTTCGACATCATCTTCTTCTGGGTCGCCCGGATGATCATGATGGGGCTGCACTTCCGCGAGGAAGTGCCGTTCCACACGGTCTACATTCACGCGCTGGTGCGCGACGAGGGCGGCCAGAAGATGTCCAAGAGCAAGGGCAACGTGCTGGATCCGCTGGAGCTGATCGACCAGTACGGCGCCGATGCGCTGCGTTTTACGCTCACCGCGCTCGCCGCCCAGGGCCGCGACATCAAGCTGTCGGCGGGCCGCATCGAGGGCTATCGCAATTTCGTAACCAAGATCTGGAACGCCTCGCGCTACGCCAACATGAACGGCTGCGTGGCGGTCGAGGGGTTCGATCCGGCGTCGTTGGAGCTCACCGTCAACCGTTGGATCGCCGGCGCCCTCGCCGACGCCGAGCGCCAGGTCGTCGACGCGTTGGAGGGCTACCGGTTCAATGATGCCGCGCAGGCGCTCTACCGCTTCACCTGGCATACCTTCTGCGATTGGTACCTCGAATTCACCAAGCCGATCCTCGCCGACGGCACCGCCGAGGCCCAGGCCGAGGTTCGCGCCACCACGGGCTGGGCGCTGGATGCGCTGGTGACCATGCTGCATCCGATCATGCCGTTCGTCACCGAGGAGCTTTGGCGCCAGCTCGCGGCGGACGGCGCGGCACGGCCGTACCTCCTGATCGACGCGCCGTGGCCGACATTTGCCGCCGAGGTCGCCGACGCCGATGCCCGTGCCGAGCTCGACTGGGTGGTGCGGCTGATCTCCGAGGTGCGCGCGGTGCGCTCGGAGATGAACGTGCCGCCGTCGGCCAAGCTGACCCTGCTGGTCAAGGATGCCGCGCCCGACTTCCTCGAACGCCTCGACACTCACGGCGAGCTGATCATGCGTCTCGGCCGGCTCGCCGCCGTCGAGCCCGCCGCAGGCGAGCTGCCCAAGGGCTCGGTCCAGGCCGTGGTCGACGGCACCACCGTGGCGCTGCCGCTCGGCGAGGTGATCGACATCGCCAAGGAGCGCGATCGCCTGGCCAAGGAGCTGGTCAAGCTCGACGGCGAGATCGGCAAGATCGAGAAGAAGCTCGGCAACGAGAACTTCGTCTCGCGCGCCCCGGCCGAGGTCGTCGAGGAACAGCGCGAGCGCCGCGCCGGCTTCGAGCAATCCCGCGTCAAGCTGACCGAAGCGATCGACCGCCTGGCCTCGGCCTAGTGGATTGATTCCAACACTTGGAACCCTCTCCCCTTCGAGGGAGAGGGTGGTGCGCGGAGCGCGCCGGGTGAGGGGGCAGCCGCCGTCGGGCGGCGATAAGAGTCTCTCGACGCGCTGACGCGCTTACCCCTCACCCCGGCCCTCTCCCTCAAGGGGAGAGGGGGACTCTTTTGTTTGGTTCGAACCACTAGATCTCGTTCTTATTTCGCTGAAAAGTGCCCGAATGCCGACGATTTTCGGGCCTGCCCCCTAGGCAGCGCGACCACGGCCGATTATTGTGCCGCCCCGAGGCAACCAAACCAGCCGCAAGGAGGCAAAGATGCCCGACGGGTCGCCCGCCGCCAAACGCCGACGTTCTCCCGCCCGGGGCAAGAAGCGTTGGGACAAATCGAAAATGCCGAGCCGGCACACCACCGTCGGCCCCGAGCGCGCCCCGCACCGCAGCTACCTCTACGCCATGGGGCTGAGCCAGGAAGAGATCGACCAGCCCCTGGTCGGCGTGGCGACGTGCTGGAACGAGGCCGCGCCGTGCAACATATCGCTGTCGCGTCAGGCCCAGGCCGCCAAGCGCGGCGTTGCCGAGGCCGGTGCGACACCGCGCGAGTTCACCACCATCACCGTGACAGACGGCATTGCCATGGGCCACGCCGGCATGAAGTCGTCGCTGGTCTCGCGCGAGGTGATCGCCGATTCGGTCGAGCTCACCATGCGCGGCCACTGCTACGACGCGCTGGTCGGCCTCGCCGGCTGTGACAAGTCGCTGCCCGGCATGATGATGGCCATGGTGCGGCTCAACGTTCCCTCGGTGTTCGTCTATGGCGGCACCATCCTGCCGGGCAAGTTCGAGGGCCGCGACGTGACGGTGGTCGACGTGTTCGAGGGCGTCGGAAAGTACGCCGCCGGCAACATGACCGCGCGTGCGCTGGCTGAGCTGGAAAGCGTCGCGTGCCCGTGCGCGGGATCGTGCGGCGGTCAGTACACGGCCAACACCATGGCCTGCGTCTCCGAGGCGATCGGGCTCGCGCTGCCGGGCTCGGCCGGGGCGCCGGCGAGCTTCGAATCGCGCGACGCCCAGGTCGAGGCCTCGGGCCGGGCGGTGGTCGAGCTGATCGAGATGGGCTTGCGCCCGCGCGACATCGTGACGCGGGAAGCGCTCGACAACGCCGCCACGGTGGTCGCCGCCACCGGCGGCTCGACCAATGCCGGGCTGCATCTGCCGGCGATCGCCCACGAGGCGGGGATTGTCTACACCCTCGACGACGTCGCCAAGATCTTCAAGCGCACGCCCTATATCGCCGATCTGGTGCCGGGCGGGCGCTACAACGCGACCGACATGTATCAGGCCGGCGGTATCGGCGTCGTCATCAAGGAGCTGCTGGACAATGGGCTGCTCAATGGCGATTGCGTGACCGTCACGGGCCGGACCATCGCCGAGAACCACAAGTCGATGCGGTTTCCGAAAAATCAGAAGGTATTCCACCGCGTTTCGGCGCCGCTGTCGCCGACCGGCGGCGTGGTCGGGCTCAAGGGCAACCTGGCGCGCGAGGGCGCGATCGTGAAGGTCGCCGGCATGGAGAGCCTGAGATTCAAGGGCCCGGCGCGGGTGTTCGACTGCGAGGAGGACGCCTTCGACGCGGTGGTGAACAAGAAGTTCAAGGAAGGCGACGTTCTCGTCATCCGCTACGAGGGTCCGCGCGGCGGCCCCGGCATGCCCGAGATGCTGTCGACCACGGCGGCGCTCTACGGGCTCGGCATGGGCGACAAGGTGGCGCTGATCACCGACGGACGGTTCTCGGGCGGTACGCGCGGTTTCTGCATCGGCCATGTCGGCCCCGAGGCGGCGGTCGGCGGGCCGATCGCGCTGCTGAAGAACGGCGACGTGATCACCATCGATGCCGACAAGGGCAAGCTCTCGGTTGACTTGAGCCGGAGCGAGCTGGCGGCGCGGCGCAAGAAATGGAAACCGCGCCCGACCGACTTCGCCTCGGGCGCGCTGTGGCGCTATGCCCAGACCGTGGGCCCGGCATGCGACGGCGCCGTCGTCCATCCCGGCGGCAAGGCCGAGACCCACGTCTACGCGGATATCTGACGCCGAGCCGGCTCGGAACAGGCGACGGTGAACGCGGCGTAAATTTCGCTCGCGAATTGCAGCGGTTGGGTTTGGTTCATGCCGCGCCGCCAAATTGCGGCTGAATACGTCCTTGTCTCATTCGATAAAGTCGGGACATCGAACGCCGGAGTCCACGGGCCGTGGGTTAACCATGCCGAATATCTTTCGCCGTCGGCGATATCCTAACGAAGAATTGATTGATAAAATTATTGTCCAATAAATATAGAATTGATGATACAATCTTGATATTGAAGAAGAAAAAAATTATGAAGTATATATCAGAATATATGTTTGCATGAAATTGATATTTGCTATTCGAATTCTATAAATAGCATTTTGGATCCGTATCCTGGAGCTTTCGGTAAACGTTAGAATTCACGTTAGCGAATCCGTCTAGCCGAAGACGGTCGTGTCGGTCCGGGCGTGGGGGAGGGGAATTCATCGGGGCGCCAGACGACCGGATTCGATTGATGGGGGGTCAAGGGGTCCGGTCGTCTGGCGCCCCGGCATCGCGTCGGGGCTCTTGGCGGGGTTAACCCGCCGGGACTTGTCGGGGTCGTCGTCTATTCTGCTTCTTGTCGGATGTGAGCGCCGATGTTCCGGCGCCGCCGATCCGACGGATCGATATCGACTGCTCGCGGGGCCGAGGGCTGAATATCAGGTCGCGTTTTCTTCAACCACGGCAAGCGCCATGTCGATCAGCTGGCTGGCCAACGCCAGGTGGCTGGGATCGGCGTCGTGGTCGTCGCCGAGCATCGCCGGTACGCGCCTGAGCAGCACCGCCGCGCCGGCCAGCGTCTTCGGCTTGCTGACGGCGATGGCGTCGTAAAGCTCGGAGATGCGTGCGAGACGGCACTGAACGTCGCGCTCGATATCCGACACCGCCGCCGCGCTGCGTCGCAGCTGCAGAAGCTCGAGCTCGAGGACGTTGCGGCTCAACTCGTTGTCGAGGGCGAGCAGGCCATCATCGGATTCGGCCGCGGGCCTGGCCGACGTGGGTCGCCTCGGCGCTTTGCTCGCCATGATTAGAGGCTCCGGTCCATGCGGGCCGCATCGCTGCGTCGGGCGCTGGCGTTGTCGTCCTCGGGCATGAAGAACTTGATCTTGCTGCGTTGCGCGCGGCGCACTTGCATCATTCCCAGCATCGGTATCAGCGCGAAGAACATCATCATGGCGAGCTGGATGTTCAGGGTCTGGGTCATTTCCATCGGTCTTCCTCCAACAAGTCCCCGTGAGCATCGTAGTTCTAGACCCCAATCTCGCCTGCTCGATGGCTTGATTTAGGCAATACTGTGACAAATGACCCAAACCATGGAAACCGACAGAGTAGTTGTACTGAAATATTCCTCATTCAACACGCAGTTGGTCATGTTGGTTAATGAATACTTAATTAACTTTGTTACCAGTTAGAAAACATTTGACATTACGTTCATAATTCGTATACTAAACAAACTGTAAATGGGTCTTTGACCCTGGGCTCGAGGTGGACTGGACGTGTTCTTCAGGTCGTTGCTGTTCGGATATCTGGGCGCGGTGCTGGCGGGTTTGATCGTCGGCGTCGTCGGCGTCGTCGGCGCCGTCATGGACGCCACGCCCGCCTCCGTCGCCGGTACCGCGACGCCGATCGGCATCGCGGCGGGGATCATGGCATTCAGCCTGACCTGGATCCGGCCATTGGCCGCCCGCATCGGGCGAGGCCGCACGCAACGTCGACAATAGGCGAAGCGGCGACGACACTTTATATATAGTGCGTCGATGCGCGTACTTGGTCTCGGCGTTGATTTTACGTCGATGTGAGGGCAAGGGGACTGCGCCGGGTGAAAAGGTTCTTGAAATACCCGATGATCGGTTGGGCCGTCGTCTCGATGGTTGCTTCGATCGGGTCCGCCGGGGCGGGTTTCGACCAGGGCTTGGCGGCCTATGCCCGTGGCGATGTGCCGACCGCGCTGCGTGAGCTCTTGCCGGCGGCCCGGGCCGATGACGCCAGGGCGCAATACCTATTGGCGCAGATTTACGAAAGCGCGCGCGAATTTCCCAAGGACCGCGCCAACGCGGTCATGTGGTACCGGCGCGCCGCAATCAACGGAATCGTTGCCGCTATGCGCCGACTGGGCTCCATCTACCGCAACGGCAAAGGCGCGGAGATCGATCCTGTTCAAGCCTACGCCTGGTACGACCTGGCATCGACGCGGCTCGGCCCGCATCGCGTATCGTTCGGCCTCATCCGCGACGACATCGCGGCCAAGCTTCCCCCGTTGGATCTCGCCCACGCGCGGCTTCTGGCACTTCACTGGCGCGGTGGCGCGGCCACCATCGGCGTGATGATCCCGCCGCCGCCGGTGCCCGTGCAAACGCCGCCGGAAGAAGTCTTCAAGGCAAAGAAATCGTTAACCGGCGAGGCCGGTTCTTCGCCCGAGACGCGGGCGCGGCTGCTGCGCGCGCAGACCGCCTTGGCGACGCGCGGCTACAACGTCGGGCCGGTCGACGGCATCATGGGGCCGCGGACCGGCGCGGCGATCAAGGCTTTTCAATCGGATCAGGGGCTCGCCCCGGACGGCCGGGTGACGAACGGGCTGATCGAACGGCTGGAAGGCGACGCGGAGGAGGGCTGATCCGCCGCCGTCGTGGGTGACGCGTTCACCCGGCGTTCTTTTCCACCACCACAAGCGCCGAATCGACCAGGCGGCTCGCGATCGACAGCGGTCCGTCGTCGTCGCCGTTTCGCTCGTCGAGCATCGCCGGAACCCGCCTGAGCAGAACCGCCGCACCGGCCATCGACATCGGCTCGGTGTGCGAGATCGTCGAATAAAGCTTGGCGATCTTCTTTTGCTGAGTCCGGATCTGTCGCGCGATCCGGTTTCGCTCGGCCGGCGTTTCAGCTCGCCGGCGGTGTGCCTCGAGCAGCTCGATCTGAAGTACCAACCGGTTGATCTCGCCGTCCAGCGCGATAAGCCGGGTATCCGGCTCGACCTCGGCCACCGGCCGAACGGAGCGGGTGCTTTTTCTCTTGGCCATGTCCGTGTTCCCGCTGCTAGTCGCGAAAGCGCGAGTGGGACGCGGTGCGTACGGTCGCGGAGACGCGCGCGCGCGATTGCGCCGTGCTCTGTCGCAGCACCATCATCGGGACGATCGAGACCGCCGCGAGAACGAAGATCTGTGCGCAGATTACGAAACCTAGCTCAATCGGATTGCCCTCCTCGTTTCGTCGAGGGTATGGAATACACAAAGACCCTGTTTTCGAGGTGGCGAGAATTGGGCAATTTTTTGATATCGATCGGGGAGACGCGCGATTCTTGATGTCGACGGCACTGTCTCCAAGTCGATGATCTGCCGAGACCACCATATTCCGGAATACCGCACACCGAGCTCCGGTATATGCCGCGGCGAGAAGACGCCGGGCAGCGCCGTCGACTCCAACCCAATCTACCGCACGCTGTTGTTCTCGCTGTTCGGCAAGGGCCTCGTCGCGCCGGCGATCGAAATTACACCTGGCGCCCTCGAGGCGACGATCGGGAACATCGGGGTGCGGCGCGAATAATTAGGCCTCAATGTCTCGAAGAAGTCGATCACACAATTTTTCCTCGGCGAGTCGGATTTCAAAACTTACGCGGCAAGAGGCGATCACGGCCGCAACCGTTCGAAAGTTCAAGATCGCGTCAATTCGATCGAAGTGCCAATCCTTGAAAAATGGTAGCGGCGGTGCCGCAACAAAGCTCTCGCCCGCAAAATGTGCGTCCGCGCGGTCGACCGGTTGATGGCGCTGAGGGGCGTCCATGGCAATTCAGCGAAAAGCCCCCTTGCAGCGCTTCCGGCGCGACATCCAGACGGTACCTTATATATAGCGCTCGCCTGCGACGCGGAGGGCACCAGTTACGACCGCGTGGCGCCCGGCTTTCCGTCAGGATCCCAAGATCTGACCGAAGGCTGACATGACACGACGTTTGATCAAGGGCGGCTCGCGGTTCGAGGCTATCGCGAGATTTTCGCGCTGTCGTCGACGGCGACATTATTTATCTGTTCGGCACTACCGAGCACTACCAGGCACTACCCTGACACCGGAGGCTTGCCGGGCGACGCGGTCGAACATACCGAGTTCGCCTTCGTTCATATCGAGACCGCTCCAGCGTGGCTTAATCGGTTGCGTATCGGCCGCCGAGCGATTATGTGATCGCCGGGCAATCGCATTGGAACGGTCATGACCGCCATCATCGATATCCACGCGCGCGAGATCCTGGATTCGCGCGGCAATCCCACCGTCGAGGTCGAGGTCGAGCTCGAAAGCGGCGCCGCCGGGCGCGCGGCGGTTCCCTCGGGCGCCTCGACTGGCAGCCACGAGGCGGTCGAGCTGCGTGACGGCGATCCCGAGCGTTACGGCGGCAAGGGCGTCAGGAAGGCCGTCGGCGCGGTCGAGGGCGAGATCTTCGATGCGCTTTCCGGCCTCGACGCCGACGACCAGGTCGCCATCGACGAGACCATGATCGCGCTCGACGGCACCGACAACAAGGCGCGGCTCGGCGCCAACGCGATTCTCGGCGTCAGCCTCGCGGTCGCCAAGGCGGCTGCCCAGGATTCGGGGCTGCCGCTCTACCGTTATGTCGGCGGTACCTCGGCCCGCATGCTGCCGACACCGATGATGAACATACTCAACGGCGGCCAGCACGCCGACAACGCCATCGACATACAAGAGTTCATGATCATGCCGGTCGGCGCCGGCTCGATCGCCGAGGCGGTGCGCTGCGGCGCCGAGATCTTCCAGGCGTTGCGCGGCCAGCTTCACGCCGCCGGGCTCAACACCAATGTCGGTGACGAGGGCGGCTTCGCGCCCGACCTCGGCAGCGCCACCGAGGCGCTCGACTTCATCGTCAACGCGATCACATCGGCCGGCTACAGCGCGGGCGAGGACGTCATGCTGGCGCTCGATGCCGCGTCGAGCGAGTTTTACGACAAAGGCAAGTACGTCTTGGCGGGCGAGGGACGGACGCTCGATTCCGACGGCATGACGGGTTACTACACCGAGCTGGTCGAGGGCTATCCGATCGTCTCGATCGAGGATGGCATGGCGGAGGACGATTGGGACGGCTGGGCGACGCTGACGCGCACCATCGGCGACCGGGTGCAGATCGTCGGCGACGATCTTTTCGTCACCAACCCGGAGCGCTTGTCGCGCGGCATCGGCGAGGGCATCGCCAACTCGATCCTGATCAAGGTCAACCAGATCGGCACCTTGACCGAGACCCTGGCCGCCGTCGAGATGGCGCACAAGGCGGGCTACACCGCGGTGATGTCGCATCGCTCGGGCGAGACCGAGGACGCCACCATCGCCGATCTCGCCGTCGCCACCAACTGCGGCCAGATCAAGACCGGCAGCCTCGCGCGCTCGGACCGCACCGCCAAGTACAACCAGCTCATCCGCATCGAGGAAGGCCTCGGCCGCGCCGCGCGCTACGCCGGGCGTGGCGCGCTGAACGTGTAGGATCAATCCGGCCGCATGGCCTTCGATCAGCGAACGTCGCGCTGGCCGAGCCGGGCCTCGTCGATCCACACCGTTCCGGTGCCGTTGACCACTAGGTTGAGAGTCACCGCGCTGGGCCGCCGGCCGGGCTCCAGGCGAAAGACGGTGCGCACCGGCGTCCAATCGACAGAGCCCGAGACGGTCGAATCGAGGCCACGTGAGAAGTAGCGCGAGCCGTCGGCGAACCGGCACCACATCTCGAGATAATACCAACCTGCAATGATATCGACCTATTTCACCGGAGAGAAATTCGCCACCGGGCAGGAGCGGTTCGCGCCGTGGTGCGTGCACCACAAGCGGGCCGCGACGCCCCCGGTGGCGCATTTATCCCGGCCGGAGGTGGCCGTGGGCGAACGACCCGCCGCGTCGCGCCGCTTGCCCGATGGCACCGCATCGCGCCGCGCGGCGCTCCTAACGGGTCGATCGCCCACGGCCATGAAATAGGTCGATATCATTGCAGGTT
>PVBE011556352.1_pt1 | contig 15209 bp, 19 predicted proteins | sample 1631181 | NCBI WGS metagenome assembly PVBE01 (sample SAMN08397723, study PRJNA350692) | Marine metagenome, whole genome shotgun sequencing project. | isolation source: water | place: Pacific Ocean | collected 2012-04 | reverse complement strand
TCTTTATGGACATGTCGAGCTATGAGGAAACCCGTCTCACCGCTCAGCAGATCGGTGACAGCCGCAAGTACCTCAAGGAAGGGATGGAAGTGAGTGTGGTCTCCTGGAACGAGAAGCCCCTCGAAGTTGAATTGCCCAACTCCGTTGTGCTGGAGATCGCCCAGACCGATCCTGGCGTGAAAGGTGATACTGCCACCGGTGGAACCAAGCCTGCGATCCTTGAAACCGGCGCTCAGGTGATGGTTCCTTTGTTCCTCTCGATCGGCGAGAAGATCAAGGTGGACACGCGCAACGATTCCTACCTGGGTCGGGAGAGCAGCTGAGTCATGCAACTCGATCACGATCAGCTGCACAAGCTCTTGGACGCCTTGGCTGAGAGCGACATTCAGGAGTTCCGCCTTGAAGGCGATGACTTCCGTCTGGAAGTTCGTCGCAACCTGCCGGTTACAGCCGTGGCTGCACCCCCGGTCACTGTCGCTCAGACTGTTTCACCTGCACCTGTTGTTGATGTCCCTGTCCAGGGGGACACAGCCCCAGCGGCTCCACCGCCCGCGGCGGGCTCCCGATCTGATCTGGTGGATGTCACGGCACCGATGGTCGGCACCTTCTACACGGCCCCTGCTCCAGGGGAAGCACCCTTCGTGGAGATCGGCAGTCGCATCAATGCCGGTCAGACGATCTGCATCCTTGAAGCGATGAAGCTCATGAACGAGCTGGAAGCCGAGGTTGCAGGCGAAGTGGTGGAAATCCTTGTCGACAACGGCACCCCTGTGGAATTCGGGCAGGTGCTGATGCGCGTCAAGCCTGGCTGAGTTCCCAGGCCGCCTGAATTGCCGCCAGCATGCTGGCTCCCCGTGCGACACCTTGTCCGGCAATGTCGAAGCCGGTGCCATGGTCGGGAGAGGTTCGCAGAAAAGACAGGCCCAGGGTTGTGTTGACCGCCTGATCGAAAGCCAGCAACTTCACCGGAATCAGGCCCTGATCGTGATACAGCGCCAGGATTCCGTCGGGTCCGATCCGACGGTCAATGTTTCGCCAGGCCTTGGCCGCACTCAGCCAGCAGGTGTCAGGGGGAATGGGGCCTTTCAGTTGCACGTCACGACGTTCTCTGGCCCAACGCTCCAGCAGAGGGTTCAGCCACTGCTGCTCTTCACCTCCCAGTTGTCCCTGCTCGCCGGAATGCGGATTGAGGCCGGCCACCAGCAATTGAGGCGTGGGATTGAAGCGCAGGCAGAATTCCGCCAGTTCATCGAGTTTTCGCCCAACCAGATCCGCGCTGAGAACCTCCGCGACCCGCCCTAGAGGAATGTGTGTGGTGGCAAGCAGAGTATTGAGTCTCCATCCGCTGAAAGGGGAGACAGCCGTGAACAGCATGGAAGCGGCTTTTTGCCCATCCAGTTCAGCCAGCCGTTCGGTCTGGCCTGGATAGCGATGTCCGGCGTCATGCCAGGCATGTTTAGCGATCGGTGCGGTCACCAGTGCCCGCCCTTGCTGTTGTTGCACCAACTCCACAGCCCGGGTCAGCCAGCGGAAACCGGCTTCTCCGCTTCTGGCTCCCGCCTCGCCGGGTTCAAGAGGACCTCCGGGCACCGGGAGATCCTCAATGTTCAGTGCATCAGGATCTGCGATGGGATCCTGTGAGTGCTGTCTGAGATTGGCGGCGGCTTTCTGCAGGCTCGCCCTGCAGCCGACCAGCAGAGGGGTCGGCATGTTCGCTGGTTGCCTGGGATCAGCGAGCGCTTTCAGCGTGACTTCCATGCCAATCCCGGCAGGATCTCCGAGTGCGATCACGAGGCGCTGATTAGCGTCATGGCATTCGATGGATGAGGTCATGCTGCGTTGGCTGGTGATCGGCCTTTTGCTCTATTGCCTGGGGACGGCGCTTCGGGAAGGCTGGCTTGAGGTTCAGTGGGGTCGCTTGCTGCATGATGCAGGTCTGACGTTCATCGATCCTGATCAGCCCTTGAAGCTGGATCAGATTCCTCAGCTCAGTCCGGAGCGCTCCGCGCCAGGCTCTCCATGAGTCTCTCCTCCTCCAGGCAGTGCTGGAGCCCGCTGCGGAAGTTCGGATGAATCATGGAGTATCCAAGTGTTTTGCAGAGAAGGTCGTTGCTGACCCGGCGGTTTTCGGCCCAGAAGCTGCGGGCCATCGCGCTCATGTCTGTCTCAGCGTCCGCGTAATCGCGAATTTCCGGAAGGTTGCAGTTCAAAAGGTCTGCGGCGTGACGCTGCATCACATGGCTTGGAGCCGGCTCATGGTCACAGATATTGACGATGGCAGGGTGTTGGCCAGCGGCGGAGCAGTGCATCAGGTGCAGACAGCCAGCGGCGATGTCATCGACGTGCACCCGGCAGAACACCTGGCCCGGCTTGTGTATGGGCTTCAGGGTGCCGGCCCGCACAGCAGCAAGAGGTGAACGACCCGGTCCATAGATACCGGGCAACCTGAGAATCTGCACCGGCAGACCGCTGTGCAGCCACTCTTGCTCGCAGATCAGGCGTCTGCGGCTGCGATCCTGGCCGGGCTTTGGTGTATCCGATTCACTCACCCAGGCTCCATCTGTGTCGCCGTAGACACCAGTGGTGGAGAGATACCCAACCCAACGCAGGGGCAGCTGACAGAGCTGAGCTCCCAGTGTCCGCAGCACAGGGTCGTTCTGATCACGCCCAGGGGGGATGGTGCTGAGCAAATGGGTCACGCCATGCAGTTCTGCCTCGGTCGGTATCACGTTCCTGGTCGTGTCAAAGCGCAGGGATCTGCTGTTGGACTCTGGGTTTCTGCGAGTGGTGAGAACACTGATGTTCAGGGCTTCAGCCAGGGCAGCGACCCGACGTCCACTGAAGCCGGCTCCAAGGATGCACAGCCTGGATTCAGCGGGCAGCGATCGGCAACGGTTGACAAGTGATTCCGGCATGAGTACAAACGTATCAGTGAATATGCGGCCGTGACCAGTTCCTGTCTTCCCCTGGTGTCTTCTCAGTCGTCCATGCTGCCTCGCAGGTCCTTCAATCGCGGCATTGCACTGTCCGCTGGTGAGAGCACCGCTCTGCGTCGCCTGGCGGCAACCCTGTTCGCTTCGGTGTTGGTGAGCGGGGCTTTTGTGCTTGCACCAGAGCAGCCTGAGCAACAGGCCTCAATCTGTCAGCAGCATCATTCCGCAGAGGCCTGCAGAGTCTGGTGATCACGGTTCCAGTGGAGTGGCTTCAGGCGGCCTCAAGCCCCCAGCTCTGATGATCCTGGTTGTCGAGTGAGGAATCCGGCGTGTGCGATGCGCTGGTGGTTTGATTCAGCTCAGGTTGTGCCCATTGAAGGAGTCTCAGGGCAAGGCGCAGATCACCATCCATCCATGCTCGGATCGCCATGGCTCGGCGGGGATCGTAAAAACGTTGGCGTCGATACCAATCAAAAACATCGGAATCAGATTTGTGCCCGTTGCATGAAAGACAAGCTGGAACGCAGTTTTCAGTGGTGCTTAAACCGCCTTTGGCTCTAGGGAGAATGTGGTCAATCGATTCTGATCTTTTTCCGCAGTAAATACAGCTTTTACCGGTGTAAGTATGTAGTGATTGACGCCATCTTCGAACACGCAGTTTAGGGCAAAGATCTTCAAGGAAAACCGCGTCCCTGTTATGCATCCGAATGGCTCGGTTGAAAGAATTCTGGCGCTTTCGCAGAGTTCGTCAATGTGTTCTTTGCTGCATTTTCGGTACTTTTTCAAGTGTGATATTTGAGCTTTAAGTCCCTTGTGGTGCCCTGGAGAACTAATACAATTGCTTTCATTGAATTGTCCTACCGGCATTGTCAACGTCCTGCTGCAGCCTTGGGCTGACCCCATCAGGACTTGTGAGGGTCACTTACCCCTTTGATGCGGTAACGCATGCGCAGATGGGCCGGATCCGGCCTCGTGGACTCTGGAAAGGCTCGCAGCATGGCTGGGAATTCCCACTTGCCGCAGCTGAGTGCCTGCTCGACCGTCTGGGCTCACGTTTTCGGGTTGAAGAAGAACTGGTGCGTTGGCTGGACTGGCACCGTCATCCACTGCCACCGCTTCCTCGTCACCGGGAGTTGATGGCGTGTACCGACCTGAATCAGCCCTTGGCTGATGGTCGAATACCGCTTCCTCATCAACGTTCCGGTGCTCGTTGGTTGTTGTCACGTCGCGGAGCGTTGCTTGCTGATGAGATGGGTCTGGGGAAGACGCTTACCTCTCTCCTTGCCGCTCGCGCTCTGATGCGTGCTGTACCTCTGCAGCTCATGGTGATCGCTCCTGTGGGACTTCACCCGCACTGGCAGCGCGAAGTGGAGTCATTGGATCTTCAGTGCACATTGCACAGCTGGGCTCGTTTGCCTGATGACCTTCCGGAAGCGGGAACTCTTCTGTTGGTGGATGAAGCGCATTTCGCCCAGTCGCTTCATGCTCAGCGAACCCAGGCTCTGTTGCGTCTGGCACGCCATCCCCGGTTGCGGGCGGTCTGGATGCTCACGGGTACACCCATCCGCAATGGTCGACCGATTCAGTTTTTTCCCTTGCTTGCAGCGATGGATCATCCGCTTGCACGCGATCAGCGTTCGTTTGAGGAGATCTTCTGCCAGGGACATTGGAGTGAGCAGGGTGGTCGGCGCCGTTGGCGTGCAGATGGTGCAAGTCGTCTTGAGGAGTTGCGGCGTCTCACCCGACCGCTGGTTTTGCATCGGCGTAAGCAGCAGGTGCTGGGTCTGCCCGCCAAGCAGCGTCGCTGCCACTCCGTTTCACTGGCTGAGGAGCAGGCGCTTGGATTCGATCATCGCCTCCGTCTCGTGGTGGAGGACTACCGCCGACGCGTGCAACTCGGTGAAGTGCGTTCCGATGCTGAATCTCTTGCCGTGCTGACGTCCCTGCGCATGATTGCGTCGGAATTCAAGCTTCCGTCTGTTCAGGCGCTGGTCGAGCAGTTGCGTGTTGATGGCGAGGCGATCGTGTTGTTCAGTTCCTTTGTGACGCCGTTACAGCTCCTGCAGCAGCAGCTGGGTGGTGAGCTGTTGACCGGTCGGCAAAAACCGGAACAGCGACAGACTGCTGTGGACCGCTTCCAATCTGGTGGAACCGATCTGCTTCTAGCCACCTATGGCTGTGGAGGGTTGGGATTCACGCTTCACAGAGCTCGTCATGTTGTGCTGCTTGAGAGGCCCTGGACCCCGGGAGATGTTGACCAGGCGGAGGACCGATGTCACCGAATCGGTATGGATGGCGGGCTCACCAGCCATTGGCTCCAGCTTGGTCTGGCCGATCAGCTCGTTGATGGCCTTGTGGCCAGCAAGGCGGAAAAAATCGAGTTGCTGTTGGGTCCACGTCGTATCAGCTTGGATCGTCAGCCGTTGCCTGCCATGGTCGCCCGTTGTTTGCAGGATTGCTGACGGACGGCCAGCTCATGCCTGAGCAGAGGATCTTTGGATGTCTTTTTGCCTGTGAGAAGGGAGGTGGCTTTGCTCAAATCAGCGCAAGCCTCGTCATCACTGCCCATCAAGGTGTGGATTAGTGAGCGGTCGGTGAGCGGAACAGGATTGTCAGGGTGACTCACCACAACCGCATTGCAATGTTTCAAAGCCTTGTCCAGTCGCTGCAGATCGAGATCTTCAAGGCAGCTGGATGGTTTTACCTTTGGATCAGGCGAAGCAGCTTGGGGACTTTCAGCATTTCCGCAGGCTTGGATCAGCAGCAGCAAGCAACCGATCAAAACCAGTTTTGGACCCCATCTGGAACAGCAACGGGCTTGCGCAGGCCTCAGCGATGACAAAAGTTTCAGTAGCTGTATCGATCATCAGCATCCCAGTCCGTTGAAGCCTCTGCGTTGGTGCTGCTGTCGGTGGTCACACTCGCTTTAGTGGCGCTTGACGATCTCTTGGAGGCTTTCCCGCCAAAAAGATCCCCCAGATAGCGACCGCAATCTGGGTAGGTCTCCGGTTCCGCCACCACCGTTTCAGTGATCATCACTGCTGCATGCTCAGGGGATGTTTTGAACACCCCACTGCTCTGACGCTTGATCAGGGCGTAGGAGGCTTTGAAGCTCACCTCGTGATCATTGCCATTGGTGCGCATGTAGCAATAGATCTGAGCACCCTTTTTGGTGTTGGCGCTGGCCGCCTCAACAGGTGCAGCTGCGAGCAGCATCCCCGCCAGAGGCAGCAGGACGGCGAGGCGGGTGCGGAGACTGGCCATTGATGGTCAGAAAGGGTTATCCAAATAAACTTATCGGCTTGTTTTTGGCTGTCCAGAGGGGAATCAGGTATTGCCTAGTCCCAGAGGGGTGAGCAGTTTCACCACCAACGGGAGGACCAGAAGCACAGTGATCAGTCGTACAGCGTGCAGTGCCGCAACAGCTGCGCCAACGCCGTAGTCCTCTCCCACCAGGCTCATACCGCTGATTCCACCGGGCGCTGCTCCCAGCAGGGTGATCAGTGGATCGACCCCCAGCAGACGACTGGCCCAGAGACCGACCACCAGACCTGTCATCACCAGCGTGAGAGTGATGAGTACAGCAGGCTTCCAGAGATGTTGCAGCTGTTCAAGAGATGTTCGCGTCAGACCGGTGCCGATCACAGTCCCGATTCCGATTTGAAGAGCGGTGCGTGTGCCGGGTGGCCATTCGGCAATCTCCAGGCGCCCGCTCATGCTCACAACAGCAGCACCGATCAGTGCGCCCGCAAGCGGTGCGGCTGGAATTCCGGTTTTCAGTGCGAGCAGTCCCATGCCTGTTCCGACCAGGGCATACACCAGCAGGTTCATCAGCGAAGACATGGCACCCGCAGGCAGCAGATCACTCAGTTTGAAGCCAGAGCGGGATGGCCTCGATATCAAGCCCTTGAGACTTGGTCACCCATGTGTTGTCATCAGGCCAGCTTCGCCAGTCTTCGGATGACTCAGTCCGTGTCCTTCCGCATCACTCGTACGGCGGAGGATGTCGCCCAGATGCTCAATGCCCTGTCGCAGCGTCTGGTCAAGCTTGAGCAACGCATGGAGAGCCTGGAGCTGCAGGTGCGTCAGCAGCGCAGTGAGGCTGAATCCATGCCAGCTGAAGAACGGCAGCGACTGGATGAGGTGGACCAGCTGCTGCTCGATTGCCAGGAGTTGCTTAACAGCAGCGAACTGGCTTCGGATGTGGTTTCCGAATCAGCAGCCGTGTTGTCTCACTCTTCGGCAAATGAGTCTGATCATGAGGCCGCGGCCGCATGAGGCTGGCCAGAGGTGGCAAAATGAAAAGAAAGCCGGCTATGGCATTCACCACCTGCACCACTTCTGGTCCTCGCAAATCCGCAAACAGCCGTTGTTCCATTGCTCCTGACTCATCTGAATCGTCAGATGCGAGCACCAGCGGTTTCTTTGAGGGTGGCCATCAGCTTGAAAAGCTTGAGTTTGCCTTGGCCGTGGCCATCACAAGAGGCGATCAATCGAAATCTGATCAGTTGCGTGCACAGATCGACGACCTGGGCGGCAACATTGAAGAGCCTGGTACCTGACTTTGTTAGTCAGCTGAATGGAATCCTCACCAGAGGCACGCCAGAGTTCGATTAATCAGTCCTGAGCCCTTCTATGGATTGATATTTTCCGTGATCGTTTGTTAATATCAATTCAATGCTTTATTAACCGCTTTGACGGCGTTGTTGAAATCTTCCGTACCACTGCAATCCGTGGAGCCTGATCGAGAGCAACTTCTCATTCGCGCCAGGCAATGGTTTGATCAAGCTCGTGTGCAGGCAGATGAAGGTAATACGACCGGTTCAGCCCAACTGATCCTGAAAGCTCTCAACCATGAACGCAGAGCTGGAAGCGTTGGCCCACAGGTTGTGCAATTGATCAAGCCCAGAGCATCGACATCCAGCTGGGGCAATCGCAGCTAAAAAATCATCGGAAAAAGTAATATTTAAGTCAAGCGGGTGACCGGATTTGAACCGGCGACGTTCAGCTTGGGAAGCTGACATTCTACCGCTGAATTACACCCGCGCCCTCAAATTCTATCTCATAGTAGAAATTACTCAACTGAGATTCTGGTTGCTCACCGGCCCAGGACTTCTGAAGCTGCGCTAAGTCCAGCACCCATTGATCCTTTGTGCAGACCGAGCGACTGCAGAACTGATTCGATCGCTGCAACCGCTGTCAGCACATCTCTGTCACAGACGAATCCCAGGTGGCCTATGCGGAAGACTTTGCCCTTGAGATGATCCTGGCCGCCGGCGAGCAGGATGTCGTAGCGCTCTTTCACTGTTTTGCGCAGCTGTTCAGCATCAATTTCATTCGGTGCCACAGCCGTGATGGCCGGACTGCCGAATCCTTCTGCGGCAAACAGTGGCAGACCGATTGCCTTCATGGCTGCGTGGGATGCTGCGCGATGCCTGGAATGACGCGCAAAAATTGCCTCCAAGCCTTCCGTCTGCATCATCTCCAGCGCTGCCTCTAGAGCGAAATAGAGATTCACTGCCGGAGTGAAGGGATTGCTGTTCTTGGCAGCCGTTTTCCGGTAAGGGCCCAGATCCAGATAAAACTTCGGCAGATCGGAACGTTCGTAGGCCTTCCAGGCTCTATCGCTCATGGCGACGAAGCTCAGGCCGGGGGGCATCATGTAGCCCTTCTGGGAGCCGGAGGCGACCACGTCCAGGTTCCAGTCATCCATCGGCACATTGGCGGCTCCAAGACTGGTGACGCAGTCAGCAATGGTGAGAGCCGTTCCGTGCGTTTTCACATGTCCACTGATGGTTTCAAGGTCATTGATCACTCCGGTGGAGGTTTCTGAGTGGGTGAGGATCACTGCCTTGATTGATTTGGCCGTATCGGCCTCCAGTGCGCTGCGAAATGCGTCCGGATTCAGCGGTTGCCCCCACTCGGCTTTGATGACCTCCACATCCAGCCCGTAGGCCCGCGCCACTTTCACCCAGCGTTCGCCGAACTTGCCGTTGTCACCACAGAGCACCTTGTCTCCGCGGCTGAGTGTGTTGATGATGCCCGCCTCCATGGCGGCGGTGCCGCTACCTGTGATGACGAGCACATCGCTGCTGGTTTGATGCAACCAGCGCAGCTGTGCATTGGTGCGTTCCACCACGGCCTGGAATTCGCCGCTGCGATGGCCAATCGGGTGGCGGCCCATGGCCTTGAGCACTGTTTCGGGCACCGGGGTGGGTCCCGGGATCATCAGGGTGAGCTTGTCCTGCACGGGCTCGATGGTGCCAATCGTTCATCCTAAAAAATGATCCGCTGGGTTTCCCATCTCCTCAACGTCTGCTGATTCAGGCCCCGGGTTGACCCTGCCTGTCTGGGTGGCTGCTGCGGCGCGCGCTGCGGCGCTTGTTCTTGGTGGTTCCTCAGCGCCCACCAGTGTCGATCTGAGAATTCCTGCTGAACAGGGGCTGCGTCGTGTGGAGCTGCATGCGGCGTCGCTGCTGGATGGCGGTCAGAAGGCACTGGCGATCAGCGTCTGCGATCCAGGTGATGGATTGGATCTCACCCGCGGCCTGGAGATCTGGGTGGTTGTGAGCCTTAGCTCCTCCAGGGAGGGATTGCACATCCACGCCGGTGAGGGCGTCGGTCGGCTGGAGCAGAACGGTGCACTGTGTATTTCTGGTTTCGCCCGAGAGTTGCTTGAGCTCAATCTCAGCGATCTGTTGCCGGTTGTGGGAGGCCTGGAGGTTGAGGTGGTGTTGCCCCGCGGACGGGAGTTGGCTTTGCGCACCAGCAATTCGGCGTTCGGAGTGGTTGAGGGTCTTGCGTTGATTGGCACGCAGGCGGAGGTGCAGACCAGTGCTTCCCCTGATCAGCTGCAGTTGGCTCGTCAGCGCTTGCGTGAGCTCACCGGTCAGAGCGGTTTCGCCGGTCGTTTGACGCTTGTGATTGGTGAAAATGGTTTGGATCTGGCGCAGCAGCTGGGACTGTCCGAGCAGCAGCCGCTAGTGAAGTCTGGAAACTGGATCGGGCCCTTGTTGGTGGCTGCTGCTCAATCCGGAGTGCGGCAGCTGCTGCTGCTCGGATATCACGGAAAACTGATCAAATTGGCGGGAGGGATCTTTCACACTCACCACCACCTCGCAGATGCACGCCTGGAGGTGTTGTCTGCTCTGGCCGTGCAGCAGGGTCTCAGTCTGGAATCCATTCGCGCCTTGCTTCAAACCGCCTCGATGGAACAGGCCTGGGGTTGGCTGCAAGCCCATGATCTGAAGCAGGCCATGGGGCTCTGGATGGCCATGGCTGAGGCGGTTGAAGGGCGGAGTGAGGCTTATCTGAAGCGCTATGGCTGCACTGGCATGCGTGTGGGGGCCGCTCTGTTCAATCGTGAGCGTCAGCTGCGTTGGGCGGGGCCTGAAGGTCTGTTGATGCTTCGGGATTGTGGCGTTCAACTCCATCCTGTGGCAGCTGATCCAGGTCAAGGCCCTTCTCTACGCTGATTGATTGGCGGCCGATTCCCGCGGCCTACCGTTCCACGGCTTTCGTGCGAGATGTCCCAGGTTCCGATTGAAGGTCAGCGTCTGCCGGCCATCGTCATTCTTGATTTCGGCTCCCAGTACTCCGAACTGATTGCTCGCCGGGTCCGAGAGACCGAGGTGTTTTCCGTGGTGCTGGGATACAGCACCTCTGTTGAGGAGCTGCGCAAACTGTCGCCTAAAGGGATCATTCTCAGCGGCGGCCCAAGTTCGGTGTACGCCGATGGCGCTCCTCTTTGCGATCCACAGATCTGGTCGATGGGGATTCCTGTCCTCGGTGTCTGTTATGGCATGCAGCTGATGGTTCAGCAGCTGGGCGGTCGTGTGGTGGCAGCAACCGGTAAAGCTGAGTACGGCAAAGCTCCGCTGGAGGTGGACGATCCCACGGACCTGCTCACCAATGTGGATAACGGCTCCACGATGTGGATGAGTCATGGGGATTCGGTGGAAGCTCTGCCGGAGGGCTTTGTGCGTCTTGCCCATACCGCCAACACCCCTGAGGCGGCCGTCGCTCACCATGAGCGCCAGTTGTATGGGGTGCAGTTCCATCCCGAGGTGGTGCATTCCACCTGCGGCATGGCGATGATCCGCAATTTCGTCTATCACATCTGCGGCTGTGAGCCTGACTGGACGACAGCGACGTTCATTGAGGAAGCTGTCACGCAGATTCGCGAGCAGGTGGGTGAGAAGAGGGTGTTGCTTGCTCTCTCAGGTGGCGTGGATTCCTCAACCCTGGCCTTTCTGCTCAAGAAGGCCATTGGTGATCAGCTCACCTGCATGTTCATTGATCAGGGCTTCATGCGCAAAGGCGAGCCTGAATTCCTGATGGACTTTTTTGACCGCAAGTTCAATATTCACGTTGAGTACATCAAGGCCCGGCAACGATTCCTGACCAAGCTCAAGGACGTCACGGATCCTGAGCAGAAGCGCAAGATCATCGGCACCGAATTCATCCGTGTGTTTGAAGAGGAGAGCCGTCGCCTCGGTCCTTTTGATTACCTGGCCCAGGGCACGCTTTATCCCGATGTGATCGAGAGTGCAGGAACCAACGTCGATCCCAAGACGGGTGAGCGGGTGGCTGTGAAGATCAAGAGCCACCACAACGTGGGTGGCTTGCCGAAAGATCTTCAGTTCAAGCTGGTGGAACCGCTGCGCAAGCTGTTCAAAGACGAAGTGCGCAAGGTCGGTCGCTCGCTCGGCCTTCCTGAGGAGATTGTGCGTCGTCACCCCTTCCCTGGTCCCGGTCTGGCCATTCGCATCCTTGGTGAAGTCACAGCGGAGAAGCTCGATTGCCTGCGTGATGCGGACCTGATTGTTCGTGAAGAGGTGAAGGAGGCTGGTCTTTATCACGACATCTGGCAGGCGTTCGCTGTTCTGTTGCCTGTGCGGTCGGTGGGGGTCATGGGTGACAAGCGCACCTATGCCTGGCCAATCGTTCTGCGCTGTGTCTCAAGTGAGGACGGCATGACCGCTGACTGGTCGCGTCTGCCCTATGACCTGATGGAGACGATTTCCAATCGGATTGTGAATGAAGTGAACGGTGTGAACCGTGTGGTTCTCGACATCACCAGTAAACCGCCTGGCACCATCGAGTGGGAATAGGGCAGCAGTTGTAGAGAACTGCTCTCTGATTGCATGAAACTTGCCAATCCCCAGCTCTGAACGATTGAATTACAGGGTTGCATTAGGATTGAAGACCTGAAGGATCAGCTTCGAATCATTTACTTTCGGATTCAACTGGTTTGATTTGATCTATGTGCTCATTTGTGGATCGAACGCCTCGTGAATGTATCAAATAGATATCGATTAATGGATTGTTGATACATGCTTGTCGAGCGGCAGTTATGCGTAACTTTTTTTACTTGCTGCGCAGGGGTCCTGTGGATACGTTCAAATTGAATTGCTTTTTGCAATGAATTATCTCAAAAACATTCGCCTGGTTTCGGCCTCTGCAGTCCTCGTCGCTGGGGGTCTTCTGGCAACAGCAATCTCCACAGATACACCTTCCGCAAAAGCAGCTGTTGAGGATTACGAAATTAATGCTTCAACGATCTCTGGAGATCAGCGAAACACCGATTTCATTAATCGCGTTGGTGCAAGCCAGTTGGCCAATGATCTTCGCAGGGGTGGATATGTGATCTACGTTCGTCACGCTCGTACCAACAAGGACTGGGGTGACCAGGTCAGTCCGAACCTGAATCTCGCTGATTGCAATACCCAGCGTCGCCTCAGCCCGGACGGTAAAAAAGAGGCTGTTGAGATTGGTCGAGGGATCAAGGCTGCGCGAATTCCCGTTGGCGATGTGATTTCAAGTGACTACTGCCGTGCTTACAACACCGCACAGCTTGCGTTCGGAATATACACCAAAAATTCAAACCTGAATTTCCTGCCCTGTGTTGACTGCACTCCTAAGGAGTACAAGGAATACGCAGAAAGAGTGTCTCCTCTCCTTTCCGCCAAGCCGGCATCCGGAACCAACACATTCCTGATTGGTCACGATGATCCTTTCCAGGGAGTGACGATGGGCGTGGTGCCTCCTGACGGGATTTATCCAGATCCGATGGGTGTCTCCTATGTGGTGAAGCCGATGGGAAATGGTCAATTTGAACTGGTGGCCAAACTTCTCCCCACTCAGTGGAGAGCGCTGTCCCAATTCTGATTCAGCTGCATCAATCGTGACCGGTTCAGCGTTGGTTCCTTTTTGTGAGCCAACGCTTTTTAGGCGGCTCAAAGTCGGGGTGATACTGAAGTGTCAATGGGTCCTTTCAGGGGGCTGGTGGGTCGTTGCCGGCACCGATAACCTTGGCCCCCGGCTTCAAGGATGTGACCGCTGCTCATCAGCAGGACCAACAACTGCAGCGACGTCTTCAGCAGGACAGCATCCAGCTTGCTGGCAAGACCATTTACATCAATCCTTTTCTTTACTGGCGCCGTTTCGACAGCAATACGGATCGCTGGCTGCGAGAGCCAGGACAGCTGAATGATGATCAGATCCAGCACAATCGTGGTCGTTTCTATCCAGAGCTGGAGTGGTCACTTCTTGATCCCGTTGAACAGGAGATCAAGGATGGTGCTGTGGAGATGTTCCTGAAAAGCCTGGAACTGATCGGGACCTTTCATCCTGAGCTCACGTCGGGGCAGCTGCTTGAGGTCGAGCGCAAGATGTCGATCACCAAGAAGCGTTCCTTCGAACGCTGGGTGGAGAAGTCTTACCGAAGAAGGGCTCGACTCCAAAGTAGGGAGAAGCGTCGGTTTGCTCGCGACCGCTTCTGGCGTGGCTGGTCTGAGTGGATTGCCCTGGACACCACCCACCATGCTTTGGCACCGATCGTGGCGCTTGTCGTGTTGTCGGGTGTGATCGGCTGGTCAATGGGGGCATCTCGTTCAGCTTGTCCGGCACTTGTTCTGCCTTCGGAGCAGACTGGGATTCGTTGAATCTTCCGTCCTGCCTCCATGGCCGACAGCCAACCATTCGACTCGTTGCGCCTGGCGCTGATGCAGGAGGTTCTGCCGATGGGATTGGCGTTCGTCGATCGCGTCCGCAACGACGGTCCTGCCAAGGCCGTGGAGTCTGTCGCCAGGGGTGATGATCCTCTGGCTGAGCTGAGACGCCAGGGTGAAGCAGCGGCACGGGAGGTGCGCGAGCGCCTGGATCAGATCAGCCCTGGACTTGGGAATCCCGTGGTGTCAGTGCAGGTGGAGGTTGATGAGCCTGCGGACCCCCAGGATGTTTTGGATTCAGATCAGGATGACTCGCAGCAGCTGCAGGAGGTCCTGGCAAGAATTGATGGACGTCTGCAGCGACTGGATGCGCTGATGAACAAGGTGAGTTGACTGGGATGGCGGGTTCGGGTTTCTCGCATAGGGACGGTCAGCGGCAGAGCGGTTTGCGTCAGCAGCCACTGGTGCTTCTCGCTCTTGTGCTGCTGGTGAGTGCGGCGATGGCTTCCCGCCTGGTCTGGCTTCAGGTGCTCGAAGGGGCCCGTTACCGCGAACTGGCCGATGAGAATCGGATTCGTCTTGTCCCTCGCTCACCGACCCGTGGAAGGCTGCTGGACCGGAAAGGTCGGGTGCTGGCCTCCAGCAAGTTGACCTATTCCCTCTACGTTGAGCCTCGATTGGTGGACGATGCCAGTTGGCCCGACCTGCGCGACCGTCTGGCCCGCTTGCTCAGCCTCGATGCAGCCGTGCTGGATCAGCGTCGTGGCAGTGGACAGGCGCGGGATGGTTATCGCATCAATCTGGCCACTGATCTCAAGCCTGAACAGGTTTTGCGTTTTCGGGAGCAGTCGCAGGGATTGAAAGGGGCCCAGGTGGATGTTGACATCCTGCGCTTCTACCCCCACGGAACCCTGGCAGCCCATGCCCTGGGCTACACCCAGCCCATCACTGAGGAGGAATACAAGACCCTCGCTGAAAAGGGGTACAAAATTCGAGACCGCATCGGACGCATCAGTGGAGGCTGCCTATGAAAACCACCTGCGCGGTGCCTGGGGTGGGCAGATGCTGGAGGTGAATGCCATGGGTGAGGTGCAGCGCCATCTTGGGGATCGTCCTTCTGTTGCCGGCAAGGATCTCAAGCTCACTCTGGATCTGGATCTTCAGCAGGCTGCGGAGCAGGCCTTGGCTGACAAGCCCGGTGGTGCGATCGTCGCCATGGATCCCAGTAACGGCGCCATTCTTGCACTGGCCAGCAAACCCACCTTTGATCCCAATTTCTTCTCCAAGCTGGTCACCACTCAGAAGGAATACGACGCGCTGTTTT
>PVBE010386448.1_pt1 | contig 15209 bp, 9 predicted proteins | sample 1631181 | NCBI WGS metagenome assembly PVBE01 (sample SAMN08397723, study PRJNA350692) | Marine metagenome, whole genome shotgun sequencing project. | isolation source: water | place: Pacific Ocean | collected 2012-04 | reverse complement strand
GCTCAAAGATGGCACAACGTGCCTCTAGTCCCATGTCAATCCAAGCATCCTGTGCATTGATTGCAGCCTGACAAGCTGCCGCAATTTCTGCCTTGCCTGCTTGATGTACATTGGCAATAATATGGCCATGTTTGTGGGGGATAACTTGGGTTGCAGTATTGCCGGTAAACACCTTCTCTCCATTGATGATACAAGGGATTTCGACGACTTCTGCCATCTGCCGATCTAACTCAGTTTGTAGTGCAACTCGTTCAGGACTTCCAGGGGCGTATCCAAGGATAGGTTCGTTGACAGGCTGGCTCGACATACATCCGACCCTTTCCATACAGTGTTTGATGGTTGCGAACCAGACCTGAGCCGATGGCCGTGCGATTCAAGGGCCGGCGTGGTGGCCATTGTCTCATGTCGGGAGGTGAACCGGTTCGCACAGCGTTGTATGATGCCCATGTCGAACGTGGAGGAAACCTCGTTGATTTCCATGGATTTGAACTACCTATATGGTATACTTCAATGATGGAAGAACACCTTATTACCCGTGAAAATGCCGGCTTGTTCGATGTTTCTCACATGGGTTTCTTCCGATTTTCAGGAGACAATGTTCGTGAGTGGTTAGATGGTGTGGGTACACAAAAAGCCAGCCTAATCAATCCTGGTCGGTGTGCCTACACACATTTTCTGGATGAAGATGGAATCATCATCGATGACATGATTTTCTGTGTTGTCAGTGAAACGGAAATCTTGGGTGTACCTAACGCGAGTATGATTGAACATATGTGGGATCATTTCCACACTCATATTGGTGAAGGAATCAACATTGAGAATTTGTCTGAACAAACCAGTATATTAGCCCTCCAAGGCCCAAAATCACCCATGGTTTTGGAATCGATTCTAGGTTCAGATAATGTCGTTCGTCATTTCCACGGTCAAGTGATTTCAACCAATTCATTGGGAATTACGGGATGGATTCAGGGGACCGGATATACGGGTGAACGTGGATTCGAGATTTTCATTCCAAATGAACAGGTTAAGACACTCTGGGATGCCCTACTCGATGAAGGTGGTCACGGCATTATCCCTGTTGGGCTTGGTGCCAGAGACACACTCAGAATGGAGAAAGGGTTCTTGCTATCTGGCCAGGATTTCTGTCACCCTGATTTGGGGGGTTCAGAAGGATTATCACGAGATACAGCCGAAACATTCGTTCCGTTTGGTTTGAACATGGATCACGACTTCATTGGCAAGTCTAGAGTAGAGGCGACAAAAACTCTCCATCTCGAAGGGGGTGGTACCAAGTGGCTTGGGCTCAAAGCGACTGGAAAGGGTCCATTCCCGAGAATGGGTCACTCGGTACTGAAAGATGGGGTTCAGATTGGTACGATTACATCAGGAGGTCCATCTCCAAGTTTAGGGAAAGTTGGCATCGGTTTGGCCTATCTAGAGGGCATCGAGGTCGGTGAGGAAGTCGAAATTGCAGTGAATCCCCGTCGAAACCTACCTGCTGTCGTCGTCCGTCCACCGTTCATCTAGACTGAACGTTGAAATGGGAACGCCCAAAGGGCGTTCGCATGCAAGCACGGGGCCGACTTGTCATTTCGATTCTTTTGATCATGATTCTCGCCCCTTGGATTGGGGCGATCGATGCTGTTGAGAGAACACCAGAATCCGAACTTTCACAGACCTTTCCCGAATTGAATGAGGCGCAAGTTGATGCCATTCTCAGCACTGGTGCAAGAGGGGTGACCACATGGGTCAAACAGGGCACAGCGGACCCTAGTGCTAGCAACGGGCCCGGTGATATCAACAGTGTTTGGATTAGTGATGTCATCAACACCTCAAACAGTGGTGTCATTATTGCTGGTTCATATCGTGGCGATGTGATATTTGATGGTGGGCCCACACCCACAGTTCGTGATGAACGAACTGCTTTTGTTGCTCAACTTGATCAATGGGGAGGTTGGTCGTGGTTCAAACATTCTGGACAGCCAAATGATTCAGTGGGTTCGGCTCACGTTGAAGAAGCAACCATCGGACCCGCCGGTGTTTGGATTTGTGGTTGGATTTCTGACACCATCACTTTCGGAGAGCATTCTGTAACCACTGGCGGCCTCTACACTGATGGTTTTGCAGCACTTTACAATATTACTGAATCAACATGGGATATTGTTTCATCTTGGGGTGGCCAATATGACGACCATGCAAACGGTTGTACTGCAACAGATGAGGGGGCAATCTTTGTCGTGGGCTCATTCCGAGATACAGCCTATTTCGGCGCAAATCAGTTCCAATCCGAAGGCAGTTCGGACATGTATGTTCTGAAGTTGGATGACATGGGTGAATTTTCTTGGGTACAAGCCTGGGGGGGGTCATACGCTGACAATGTCACAGCAATCACAATTGATGATTCAGAGAATGCCTACATCGTCGGTTATTACAGAGACAATGTACTTGATTGGCCTAGTGACCATATTCTTACTGCTGGCCGTCCTTACAATGGATTTGTGAGTAAGGTGAATCCCTTTGGGACATTCCAATGGTCTCGGGATTTGGCAGGTGGGGTGAATTATCAATCCGTATTTTCCACATCAGTTACATTTGGGAATGGTGATATTTACGTTGGAGGTTATTTCGATGGGAGTATTGATTTCCGTAATGGTAATTCTGTCAGTTTGAGCATTCTTGCCAATACCAGTGCCGAAAACGGTTATGTTGCCTCCATTGACCTTGCTGGAAATTGGATTTGGGCCACTCGCTCAAGTGGTGCTGCAGATTCAGGCCAGATTGTTCAAGATCTATCCGTAGGCCCTTTGGGGACTATTGCGGTGTCTGGGTACTTCTTTGATACAAATGAATTTTGGACCAATGCAACATTCGGTCCCTTCCTACTCACACAAGCAGCAGGAACAGGAGGTTTCGTTTCTGGTTTGGACCCATATGGAAATTGGATTTGGGCTGACAGTTTTGGTGGCGAGATGGATGATGTCGCCTACGCAGTTGCATGGCAGGGCCTTGGTCGAATATTAACCGCGGGTCGCCATTGTGTTGACCTTGATTTTGGATGTGGTTCTTCCTTTGGTGGAATCAACAAGAGTACCTATTCTTACATTGAGGGTGCGGGGTTCATCTGGGACTTCCAAGTTGACACAGATCTAGATGGAATTGCTGATGTTGATGACAACTGCCCTACTGTGAACAATACTGCACAGGCCGACATGGATAGCGACAACCTCGGTGATTTATGTGATGATGATGCAGATTCAGATACTCTCGATGATTACTGGGATGATTGTATCGGCCCCTCAATCAATTGGGATCAATCCATTTGGACTCTAGATCGTGATGGGGACGGTTGCAGAGATTCCGATGAGGATAATGACGATGATGGTGATGGAATTCCGGATGTTTCAGATTCCTGTGATGATTACACTACACGCCACAATTGGAGCAGTGGATTCGCCAACGATTACGATGGCGACGGCTGTCATGATTCAGATGAGGATTTAGACGATGACAGTGATTCTGTATTGGATACGGATGATCTTTGTCCTCGCCAACCCTACAATCGTACCTGGACATCAAGCAATTCAAATGATCACGATGGTGATGGTTGTGACAATATTGATGATGATGATGATGATGATAACGATGGTGTCAATGATTTCGATTCAAATGGTGGTATTCTTGACCAATGTTCGAGAGGTACCCTTGATTGGATTTCGGATTCAATGAATGACCAAGATGGTGATGGTTGCCTGGATTCTGGGGAAGACGAGGATGACGACGACGATGGCGTCTTAGATTTCGTTGACGATTGCCCATATGGTGCCCTAAATTGGAATTCTCAACCTGAGACCGATAAGGATGGCGACGGATGTCGAACTGATGAAGACCCTGACGATGACAACGATGGGCTACTCGACGGTGATGATTCATGCCCAAATGGTCATGTTGGATGGACCTCTACTTCAAGCACTGATATTGATGGAGATGGATGCCGAGATGCTTCAGACGAAGATATCGATGATGATGGTGACAAAGTCCCTGATGTTGGGGACAGTTGCCCCAATGGAAAAACCGGATGGGAATCTGATGCAACCAATGATGCTGATGGTGATGGTTGTCACGACGAAGAAGAGGACCCCGATGATGACAATGATGGCTTCAATGATGGTTCAGACGATTGTCCAGGAACTCCGTCCGGTGTGACTGTTTACGAGGGTGGATGTTCTGCTGAACAAGGTGATGATGACAGTGATGGTATTCAGAATTATTTGGATGATTGTCCTGATGTTGCAGCCGTCGAAGGGTTTGATCCCAATTATGATGGTTGTACAGACGACATAGATCAAGATGGGAAAACAGATGATGTCGACCAATGTGCCAGTACTCCATTAGGTGAAGAGATCGATGACTACGGTTGTGGCCTAGATACTCAACAGGATTTAGATGGCGACGGTGTTCTAGATATCAATGAACCCGAAATTTGCTTAGGGACTTCGAATCAAACCATTCGCGATGCGAATCTCGGTCCTGAATCTGAACCATTTACTTTCGACAGTCAATTCGGATGTTGGTCTGGCGATGAAGACGATGATGACGATGAAATTGTCAATTGGATTGACATTTGTCCTGATAGTATATTCGAAAATATAATTGAAATTGATGATTTTGGATGCGATTTAGATCAACAGGATGAGGATGGTGACGGTGTTCCCAATGCGGATGATGGATGCTTTGGCACTCGACCTGGAGCTGTGGTTGTTGAAGATGGATGTTCGCGTCAACAACTGTCGCCGAGTTCCGATGAAGATGGTTTGCCAGGATTTCTTCTGATTCTAATTGTTTCCGGATTTTTCTTGATTACAGGAGTAGCAATTGGGGGTGCAATCCTACTCAAACGGCGAAAAGCGATTACATCTCCTTCTTTGGACCATATCGATGAGATAGACGAAGAAATGGTTGAAAATACAGGTGAGAATTACGGAGATGATCCCAATTACAAAGTCGATGAGAACGGTTGTGAATGGTGGCTCGACGATGATCAGAAGTGGTGGTTCCGAACGCCCGAAATGGACGACTGGATGGAACATTCCGATTAACAGTGAACACACTTCGACTCGTGAGCATTAAGTATCACGCCCTATAGGGCGTGTCATGACTGAACAATCAAAGTTCACCGCAAACAGCCTGATTTTTGCTGTAATCATCGCACTATTATTGCAACCCTTGACTGGAATGGATATCTCTGATGGGACACCATTAGAACTTTCTGAAGAGACCGTAATTTCTCGTACTGTTCAAAATGAATGGACCCAAAGCGCTGGAATGGATTCAGGCGGATTGGCTGCCATCATCTGGCCGAGTACCATGGGAGTAGATTCTACAGGAGATGTATTGGTTGGAGGTATGCTGATTGGTGACGCATTGTTCGGTAATCATGCTTCGTCATCTGATGCATTTGGAACAGGTACTCCAGGTCAAGTGGCCTACATCGCCAAGGCAGATGGAGGCACGGGATCATGGCAATGGTTGACAGAAACAGGTGAATATGGTGGTGGTGGCTATGCCATGGTTAGCGGAATCACAACTCATGGGACTGACATTTACATCTGTGGATGGTTCAATGGAAATGTCACATTTGGTAACGATCAATATCGCTCAACTCAAGACACAATGGATGCATTTGTGAGCAAACTCAATGGAAACGGACAATTCCAGTGGACAGCTGTTGCCGGTGGAAATACTGATGACGATTCCTGTGAGGATATTACCGCCGATTCAAGTGGAAATGTGTTTGCAACTGGTTCGTTCAATGGCACGGCGAATTTCAATTCTAACGCTGTAAGTACAAGCGGAAAGATGGACATCTGGGTCGCCCAAATTGCGACAGGGCAAGTCACAACCGGAGGCAATAGATGGTCTTGGGTCTACACAGCAGGTGGACCAGAGGAGGATTACGGCTCGTGTATTGCTGTTGATGGAAACAATGTGTTTGGATGTGGTTGGTTCGCTGGAACGGCAACATTTGGAAACCAACAAACACAGGCAGCAGGCCAATTGGCATCCTATGTTGTGAAATTGACCAAAGGAGGTTCACATGTTGATGTCGCGTCAGTAGGTGCGACAGGAGGCATTGTGCAAATCATGGATATGGTTGCTGATTCAGGAACTGTATACATGACTGGACACACCATTGGGAATGCGCAGTTTGGCACCCAACAAGTGGGTGGAAGCGGAGCCAACGACCGAATCATTTTCGTCGCTGAATTGGGAAGCAATTACCAGTGGTCATGGGCCACTGGCTCAACCAGTGGAGCCTACCAAACTGCCAGGTCAATCGACATGACTGGCCAAGGTAGTCTTGCGATTGCAGGCACATTCGCATCGGTGACCAGTGACGGTTACGTAGCGCAATCAGGCAGCGCCTCATTTGGAAGTTCTACCGTATCAAGTACATACATGGGCATGGTCATCGCTGGAATTGATACTGCTGGAAATTGGCTTTGGGCAGAAGCAGCAGATGGTGCATACAACGATGAGGGCTACGGAATAGCAGTAATGCCATCAGGTTCCATCGTTAGCATGGGTGACCATTGTCGAGGTGGTGTGACCGCCAGCGGCCAAACTTGCTCAATCACGCTTGGTACAGGCAGTGAAAGTACGGAAGGGAACTATTTTTCCGATCCAAATACAAATGGGGGCAGTTATGCCTTCAATACTGGAATTCATCTGTGGACGATTCAGGCTGATAGTGACGGGGATGGTGTAGGCAATGTCGATGACAATTGCCCAAGTATCTCAAATACAGATCAGTCGAACATTGATAACGACAACTTTGGCGATGTTTGTGATGATGACATGGATGGAGACAATAAGAACAACGACATCGACAATTGCGATGGCCCAGAAACTCTCTGGGACAGTACTGACATCAGCATAGACATGGATCAAGATGGCTGTTTGGACGCCACAGAAGATACAGACGATGACGGTGACGGTATCGCCGATGTCGCAGATCCATGTACAGGTACAATGTTCAAGCAACAATGGTCCAGCAATTCTGCCAATGATTACGACAGTGATGGTTGTCATGATTCAGAAGAAGATCCTGATGATGACAATGATGCTGTGAATGATGTTGATGATGATTGTCTTCGCGGATGGCATAATTGGACTTCAGATTCTACTTCAGACCACGATGGGGACGGTTGCAAAGATGGTGGCGAAGATGACGATGATGACAACGATGGTGTCAATGATCGCGATTCAATGGGTTCAATTCTAGATTTCTGTCCCACAGGTGAACTTGGATGGACCTCTAATTCGACCAATGATCGCGATGGCGATGGTTGCCGTGATGATACAGAAGACAATGATGATGACGGTGACGGTGTTGCTGACAACATCGACAACTGTTCCCCCGGGCAACTCAATTGGCAAAGTGTCCCCTCAACTGACCTTGATGGTGATGGTTGCCTAGACCTTATTGAGGACGATGACGATGATGGTGACACCGTTCCAGATTCTAGTGATGCATGTCCACGTGGAAAGACTGGATGGATTTCGGACCCACTATCTGACATTGATGGGGACGGATGTAAAGATCTCGGTGCTGAAAATGTAGGGCTTGGAGAAGACACAGATGATGATGGTGATGGTTTTCAGGATGACGATGACAATTGTCAGAATGGTTCGCCTGTGACACTGGCAATGGGTTGGATTTCCACTCCCGAAACCGATTGGGACCGCGATGGTTGTCGAGACTCCGATGAAGATGATGACGATGATGATGACACCGTTCCTGACGGATTAGATCAGTGCGAAAACACACCACTGGGTGAAGATATTGATGTGACTGGATGTGGATGGTTCACACAACAGGATTCAGATCAAGACACTGTTTGGGACCATCTAGACAACTGCCAAAGCACTCCTAGCCCACTCATTCGTGAGACTTACAATGAGTCTCACGGATTTGAGGTTGATAATATTGGATGTTGGCCAGGTGAATCTGACTTCGATGAGGATGGAAAATTGTTGTACATTGATTCTTGTCCAAATACACCCACTCAATTCAAGACTCAAACCCAAGTGGATGGTTGCCATTTCTCAGAATATGATATTGACCTCGATGGCGTAACTGGAGATTTGGTTCATCCTGACGGAAATGATCAATGTCCCTCAACTTCTAACGGATCTACAGTCGGTAGCAATACTGGATTTGGCAATGTCGATTCATTCGGATGTTGGTATGGTGATGATGATTCTGATGGTGATGGGGTCCGCCTGTATCTCGATATTTGTCCAGATACCCCTGCGGATCAACCTGTCGTGGATGCAGTTGGTTGTTCAGCCAGTCAACGTGATGAGGATGCTGATGGTGTAATGTCAGACATTGATGCATGCCCGGAAACTCCACTCAATGAAGAGGTCCAAACAGAAGGGGATTACGTCGGCTGCTCGTTTGATGAACGCGTCAATCTTGGCGAAACAAGCGCAGTGTTGCAGAAAAACATGGTTTGGATAATCCTTGGTTCTGTTTTGTTAATTGGATGCATTGCGTTAATTGCAATTTCATTGCGTCGAAAAGACAGTGGGGACTCGTTTGAAGGTTCTTGGGATCAATCAATGACAACTCCTACTGATTTTGCTGCAAGCCCAGTAATTTCTGCTTCACCTCAGATGGTGTCTGATTACACTCAACTACCAGGGGGTGGAAGTTACTCCACTGGGGCGATGGGTGAAACTATCTACAACGCACCCGATGGTTCCAACTGGCAAATGCAGGCGAATTCTTCGTTCATCCGCATTAATTGATTAGACACCTGCGCTTTCTAGCGCCTCGTCAATCATTTCTGCGGGAGTCACCGAAGGGCGGAATCCGCATCGTTGTTCTATTTCCCATGCGTCAACAATACCCCACACTTCGTGTGATTCATCATTGCCAAACTGTGGGTCGCACCCCGTCCTCTCCTGATAGATTGTTGCAATATCAGTCATTGTAGCACCCTCGCCGGTTCCGATACACAGGGTTTCACGGGTGGGTGGTGGATTCTGTAAAACATGCATGACGATTTCAACAACGTCTGTAACATGGACGAAATCTTTCATTTGCGTACCATCACCTGGTACACTGAGCCAACCAAATATTGAGTCGCGAGCAAATTGGAAAAGGATTCCATTTCCTTCGTCGGAATCAAGTCGTGAACCCTGTACATTGGAACATCGAAGTACAGTCACAGGCGACTCTTCAGTCGCGTGTTCAATCGCTCTTTCTTCAACCCAAAGTTGACCTTCAGCAGCAATGTCTCTAGGGGCCAATGATGCTTGACTGGAGTAGAATGGCTCTTCTGGTGTTACTTGAGGATGGACGCGCAGAGTTCCGATGAGAATTATGTGTAGGCTACCATGTCGTTCAACCGCTTCTAGAATTGGCCTCGCCGCATCTCTCATTGCCAACAGTGCAGCTCGATCATCACGACCACCTCCCGATTGCGGTGGGTGGGCATTCATCAGAACGACCGCATCGCAGGAAGCAAGAAGGGCATCTACCTGCAAATTCTCATGTAATATTTCAGATGGAATTCGTACGAGGTCATCGCCTAGAGCGGCTTCTAGGTATGGTTGGACAAAATCATCGTCCCCACTGATGCCGACTCGCATATACTCGCCCGTCAATTGCTTCCCACTCATAGGGTATGATGTTGACGGCACATTTCATCTTGAAAATCCACTACTTCCTCCGCCAACCTTGAAGTGCCGATAGATGACAGGCGGGAGTGGAAATGCGCCCCTACGGGGCGCTCGGTGGTGAGAATTTGGTCGACCAACTCCCTAATCTTGGACGAGAAGATGAGATGCTTTCAGCCATGGGAATGTCTTCCATGGATGATTTATTTTCAGATATTCCTGAACATGTTCGAAGAGTGACTCCACTCGATTTACCTCCGCCTCAAACCGAGGAAGAGATTCTTCGAGAAGCCCGTATGTTGTTGGATATGAACATCTCGGTAGATAGTCGCCCATCTTTCCTTGGCGCTGGCCTCTACAGCAACTTTGTTCCAACCATGGTTCCAATGTTGGCCACACGGGGAGAATTTCTGACGGCCTATACCCCCTACCAACCCGAAGTCAGCCAAGGAATCCTACAGGCAATGTGGGAATTTCAAACATTGATTTCAGAGTTGGTTGCTCTTCCCGTGTCCAATGTTTCAATGTACGATGCGAGCACTTCAGCTGCAGAAGCATTGACTTGTGCAGTTCGGATTCATGATCGTAAAGCAACCCAAAAATCGACAATATATGTGTCTGAACTCCTCCCGCCCGATCGTATGTCTGTTATCCAAAATTACACACAAGGTGCAGAAATAGTCATCAAAACAATTCCTCATGATGATGATGGGATGCTAGATCTTACTGCAGCGGCTGAAGCCCAAGGTGCATCTGCTGTTTATGTAGAGCAACCCAATGCATTGGGTCTACTCGACACTGGCTTGTGTAAATTGAAGTCAATCATTGGAGATGAGACTGCTCTCATCGTGGGAGTTCAACCTGTATCCCTAGGATTGGTCACTCCTCCTGGTGAATACGGTGCTGACATTGTAGTGGGTGAAGGTCAACCCTTTGGAATTGGCCCCACGGGGGGCGGTCCAATTTACGGCATCTTTGCATGTACTCAGGCCTACATTCGTCAAATGCCAGGTCGAATTGTTGGCTTGTCCATGGATTCTGATGGCGAGCGTGCTTTCACGCTCACACTCAGTACTCGTGAACAGCACATTCGACGACATCGAGCAACTTCAAACATTTGCTCAAATGAAACCCTCATCGCTTTGATGGGTGCCATGCACATGTCATTGTTAGGCCCTGACGGATTGCAAACACTTGCAAAACGCAATGCTGGTGCTTGTGCAGCGACAAAGACGGCTCTTCTATCCATTAATGGCATTGAGGCAGTCCACCCAAATGGCTCCCATTTCAACGAATTCGCAATCCGCCTCCCAAAACCAACTGCAGATTTACTTTCGTTCCTTGATGAGGAATGTGATATTACCGGGGGCTTTGACCTCTCACGATGGTGGCCTGAACGGGAACAAGAACTACTTGTCTGTGCCACTGATCAAATTGATGCAGAAGACATTGATGAATTGGTTGAAGGAATCCAAGATTGGTTGGAGGGTTACCAATGAGTGATTTATTCGAATTCAATGGTTCTGAAGGGGCAGGTTATGCTCAACCCGCCCCTATCTCTGATGGATACTCAATTCCCCCTGAACTACAGCGAAGGGATTTACCTCGTTGGCCACGTGCATCTGAACCTGAACTGGTCCGTCACTTTACATGGCTTTCAACCAGAAGCCATGGAATTGATTCTGGATTTTATCCTCTAGGTTCCTGTACAATGAAACACAATCCACGTGTCAATGAGCGAATCGTTCAGATGCCTGGAATGAATGATATTCACGCTTTGGCCCCTGCATCACACTTGCAAGGTTTGATGGCAATCTTCCATGAGATGCAAGAGATGCTTGAACACTGTGCGGGAATGGATGCAGTCACTCTACAACCTGTGGCTGGTGCCCAAGGAGAGTTCACAGCAATGCGTTGTATCCAAGAATATCATCGAGATATTGGTCAATCACAGCGTGACAAGGTCATTGTTCCGGATAGTGCTCATGGTACAAATCCTGCAAGTGCTGCAATGTGTGGTTACGAAATTATCGAGATTCCCTCACTAGACAATGGTCGCCTAGACTTGGGTGCATTACGAGCAGTAGTTGGTGACGATACAGCCGCCATGATGGTGACCAATCCCAGTACATTGGGCATCTTTGAACCTGAGATTTCCGAAGCTGCTGAAATCGTTCATCAGGCTGGCGGTCAGATGTATTATGATGGTGCAAATTTCAATGCAATTCTCGGAAAAACCAACCCTGGTCTCATGGGCTTTGATGCGGTTCATTACAACCTTCACAAAACCTTCAGTCAGCCTCACGGCGGCGGTGGGCCTGGCGCAGGTCCAATCGGTGTGAAGGATCATCTATCCGACTATATTCCAGCACCACTTGTTGTTGCTGATGAAGATGAAGAAGGCGAAGTCTGGTTCGATTGGTACACTCCCCCCAAATCTATTGGAAAGGTTCAGCAATGGCATGGAAACGCCGGAGCAACAGTACGTGCTTGGGCCTTCTATCGACGCTATGGTCGAGAATTAGAGAAGATGAGTGAACATGCAGTATTGAATGCCAATTATCTCCGTCATCAAATCATGAACCCGTCCAAACAAGTCCTCGATGGTATTCATGCCATGCCAATTGATGGTGCACCTACAGACATTGTGAAACACGAATTCACACTCAATATGTCTCCCCTTAAGGATGCTACTGGAGTGACGGGCAAAGATGTTGCAAAGCGACTACTGGATTATGGGTACATGGCACCTACACTGTATTTCCCAATGATTGTACCCGAGTGTTTGATGCTTGAACCTACTGAAACTGAAAGTAAAGAAGCGATTGATCAATTTGCTTCTGACTTCCTTCGAATCCTGGCCGAAGACCCCGAACTCGTCAAAACAGCCCCTCACGACACTCCTGTGAAGCGGGTTGACGAAGTGTGGGCTGCACGAAATTTGATTCTCCGTCATCCTATCGATGACAAATGAAGTGTGGATTTAGATGTTAACAAGAAACGTTGGTTCTTCTGACCGTATAATTCGTGCTCTAAGTGGTGGCGTTCTCGCTGTTGTCGAATTAACAGGAAACTTGGGTAATGTTGAGCAGTATTTCCATTATTTCGCCATTGGAATGGCCATTTGGTTAATCGCTACAGCATCGTCGGGAAGTTGCCCAACTTATTCACTAATGGGTGTCTCAACCTGTTCTTCAGAGATTGGAGAAGAGGAATGAGAGGAATTGTCGTTTTCGTTTCGATGGCGAACAAGTACAGCCACAACTGAACATAGCATCAACGACTCGATGATTCCGACTGCAGGCATTCCGAGGAAAGTCCCCTCCTCTTCTATGGGTTCTGCTGTAGTATTTTCATAATCCTCTGGTAGGATCATAAACCAATCTAAATCTCTTGGAATATCCTCGGAAATGAACTCAGCCCCATCTCCATTGATGAGGAAATCATCCTCAATTCGAATTCCGAACCAACCGTCATGATAGATCCCAGGTTCGATTGTTATCGCGTCCCAAACCATCAGCGGTTGTTGGTTATACTTCAGTCCAAACAGTGGGTCATCTGACCCACTAGATAGCAACGGTGGTTCGTGGACGCAGACTCCAAATCCATGTCCAAGAGAATGAATAAACAAATCACCGTATCCTCGTTCAATGATATGGGTGCGAGCAATGTCGTCAGGTACCCATGCAGGTGTGCCTGATTCAAGCACAGGGAACGTCAGATTCTGTGCATCATATACGGCCATGTAAGAATCAATTATCGTAAAATTGTCAGTTTCTCCAACGACATAAGTTCGTGTAATGTCACTGACCCAATCATTCACGCGTGCTCCCAAATCGACAACGACAACATCACCAGGCATCACTTGCTTTGGACCAGCACCATTGTTGTCGGGGTCTCCATGAGGAATGGCCCCATTTGCACCACTTGCTACAATTGTATCAAAGGAGTTCCAATTTGGATTGGAACCAGCTTCAATCATTGCTTCATCGATTTTACCTGCGATATATTCCTCGGTGTAATTAGCACCCATCAATACCTCCCACAACATGAAGCGAGCCGTCTCTTGTCCGATTTTTGATATCCGAACGGTTTCACGAATTGAATCATCCTTGTTTGGAGATATTCCAGTTGGAGATTGTTCTCCTAGTCGCGCGACTTCAGTTTCACAAGCAATCGAACTAGGAACGTAACTTAGTAGCAATACTGCCAATACGAGTAGAGGAAGGCCTCGCTTTAGCATGGTCGCACCGACACTGCGTGGTCACCGCAGTGTTTTGACACTTCGGGCAGAGTGCAGCGGCGAATTGATGCGGTATGTGCGCCCCCGTGGTGTCATGGCGACACCTGAAAACCACTTTCTTCTTGGTGAAGCAAAGTGGTTCGGTTCAGGTGGAATCCCTGCTAGATTACCCCATGAAGTCAATGCTCCAGAGACATGGAACGGTTGGAGAAGACAGCGTTTGAAACCGGGACTTGTTCCTTTCCTATTTCCAGCAGCATGGTCGGTATTCTTACTCGCTGCAGGAATAATCCCGCTTTTTCTAGAAGCATTTGGACATGGAATCGGAATTCAGACCCGCATCTCAATCGGCCTTTTGGTTGGTTCCTTTGTGTTACTTTGGCTTGGGGCAACACTGATTTCTCTAAATCAAATTGAAGGTTCTCCAGCAAAGATGTTGATGTGGAATTTAGTCCGAATTGAATCAGTTCTTCTATGTGTATTAGTTTGGGTGATTGACAATGAACCAGTGGGCTATCTCTCAATCCTAGCCTTGGTCATTTCAGTTCCCCTTTGGTTTTCTCACCTTGTTCGAAACGCCACTTTATTGGCTTGGCCGATGGGGAGGTGGCTGCTACCGATTGCCCACGTTGACATTGGGCTTTCCACCATTGACTCTGCTTGGTCTTCAGAATCTAAACGATGGGCGCGCCGTCCACTTGCCAGACGAAAAATCAGTGCAGGAGAGATGGGGGAATCACACTTAGAATTGGTTTTATTTGGCATTCGAGAAGACAATCAAGATTTCATCGCGATTCATTTGGTACATCCAAGTGGCACTATCCTAGATCCTTTTGTGGGCCCTACGATTGGTCAAAGAACCACATTTTCTCGATTGGGCCCAATTTTCTCTGACGTACCCAATGTCGCCTCAATTCGAGATTTAATCGGGTCGCCTCCCGTGTCACCTGCCGTTGCCGAATGGCCGACAGAACTGATTCCCAGTTGGGACGCTGAGGAAGAGTAATTTGTAAAATAGAACTAATTACCCACAAATATTGCTTAATCTTATGAGACAAAGGATTCACTTTCTTTCAGTTCTGTTTGTCGCCACGATGCTTTGTGGTTGCACCTCAGTCGGACCAGTCGATGACGACCATCCGTTTTCAGGAGAATGGACTACACAACAGGGCTTGCTTATGGTATTCCTTGAAACCGATAATATCTGTAGTACCGAATGGAACGTATCCAATAATACAACTGAAAATATTGTAGATTGTATGGATGCCACTGGAATGAG
>PVBE010660889.1_pt1 | contig 15210 bp, 12 predicted proteins | sample 1631181 | NCBI WGS metagenome assembly PVBE01 (sample SAMN08397723, study PRJNA350692) | Marine metagenome, whole genome shotgun sequencing project. | isolation source: water | place: Pacific Ocean | collected 2012-04 | reverse complement strand
TGAATATTCTCGAGCCGATAGCAAAGGAGAACATTGAGGCGCGCAAGCTGACCGATATGGCTGGACTAAAAGGCATGGCGGCGATGGATCACCTGGGGGTGATTAAGCTCATCCTTGATAGCTACGGAGATGCCGCTACAGCGGATAAAATCCAGGAGGTGTTGGTGCCCGACGTGATTGAAGAGGATTACAAGAAATGGTGGGAAACAGCCCGGCGTGAGATGAAGAAGGATGGGCATTATCTTATCCCGACCAAGAAGGCTGAACCAATTGTCTATCAGGCAGAGGAGACGCCTTTTCAGGAGCGTATACTTGAATCATTTGTTGAGGCAAAGGGCTTGAAGGCACGCATCGGGGTAGCGGCGGAGGTAGCCAAGGGAGCAGCGGATTTGGATGACGCGACGGCAGTCGGCACAGAAACAATCCAGCTATTGAACAACGAAATTCAAAGCCATGCACGTTCAAAGCCAGGCCTGGCACTGGAAGCAGTGTTTGCGCGTGATGACATCCGGGCGGCAACCGGAGTGGAGGCAATCGAAGGCGAGCCAAAAGCGGTAACTGTATGGAACCAGAAACCACCTTTGGACGAAATGCTCAGCGGGATGCCGGTGGCCAAGCAACGGCGGACATTGCAGAGCTATCAGGAGTTTGCCGTCGACAACTGGCCGGCGGATTTGCTCGGTGCCCTCAACCGTGTTTCCTCGCGTTTATGTGGCGAAATCGTGCAAGTGTTGGCGGCAGCAGACAAGGTGGAGGAATTGAAAGGAACGCTGGCGCAGCACATCAATCAACACACCGCCAGCACCGAGCTATTTTTGTGGCTGGCCAAGGACAGATCAGACACTTTCGCCGACGTGCTTGGCCCGGAGGCTTTTCGCGCAATGATCACCGCCATCGAGCGCGAGTCAGAGAAGAAAGTAAATAAGCTGCGTGACTACATCATTGATGATCCCGAGCTTGTGGATCAACTGACGCAATCAGCGGATGTCGACGTGGTAAAGGATATCACACGCGCGCTTCAGTTGTCCCCCAGCTTTGAGGGCATGGATCGCCGCTCAGTATTGGGCAAACTGGTGAAAAGTCATCCAGCCATCCAGTCGTTTATCACCGGCGACCAGTCGGCACGGGAAAAAGACAGTTCGCTGGTGGTCTCGTGGCCGAGCCTTGAGCGGCGCAAGGAGGAATATGAAGAAATGGTGCAACGGAAAATCCCGGCCAACTCAAAGGAAATTGCCATTGCCCGCAGCTACGGTGACCTGCGCGAAAATCATGAATATAAAGCGGCCAAGGAAATGCAGAAAGTACTGATGACCCGTAAAGGCGAGTTGGAGATTGACCTTGAGCGTGCTCGTGGAACGGATTTCTCTGATGCGGACACCAGTCGGGCAAGCATTGGCACCCGCGTGGCAGTAACCAATCTGGAGAACAATGCACCGGAGGAATTTACCCTCCTTGGCGCGTGGGATGGCGATCCGGACAGCAATGTCCTGAGCTACCTCACGCCATTGGGACAGGCACTGTTGAACCGAAAATCAGGCGATGAAGTGGCTCTGGATTTTGAAGGTGACAACCGGCGCTTTCGAATTGAGTCCATCAAGATGTATAACACGGATGCTGCTCCGGAGCTAGAACCTGGGGCCCCGGCTGACCAGACGGAATCTATTCCGAATCCCTCAGAAGCCGGGCCGGAGCCTGCCACGGCGAGTGGAGACGAGTCGGCAGTTCCTACCGTTTAGGGCCTCGTGCGTACGGTCAAGGTATCGCTGGAAGAACGTAGCTATCCGATTCGCATCGGTGGCGGCCTGTTAACACAACTAGGCCCCCAGTGTGCTCAACTCAAGCTTGGCCAACGCTGTGCCGTTATCACCGATGAAACGGTAGCGAAAAAATATCAACAACCGGCGGTGGCTTCACTTCGCGCCGTCGGCTTTCAGCCGATGACGATCAAGCTGAAGGCGGGGGAAAAAACCAAGACGCTAAAAAATATCCACGCCTGCTATAATCGATTCGCCGACCACCGGTTGGAGCGTAATTCCTTTGTTGTCGCACTGGGGGGAGGGGTCGTGGGCGATCTCGCTGGATTTGCCGCGGCCACGTATCTGCGCGGGATACACTTTGTACAAGTGCCCACCACGTTGCTCGCCCAAGTGGACAGCTCTGTGGGCGGCAAGGTGGGCGTGAATCTGGCCGCCGGGAAAAATCTTGTTGGCGCATTTCATCAGCCGCGCCTTGTGCTTTGCGACCTCGACACCCTGCGCACGCTGCCTCAACGGGAATTCCGGGCAGGCCTTGCCGAAGTCATCAAGTATGGGATCATTTACGACGCCAAATTATTCAGCCGCTTCGAGCGCGACCTGCCTTTGCTATTGAAGCAGGATGCCAAGACACTTGCAGCCATCATTGCACGCTGCTGCCAAATCAAGGCCAAGGTCGTCGTCCAGGATGAAAGGGAGGGTGATCTGCGCGCCATTCTGAACTTTGGCCATACCATCGGCCATGCACTTGAAGCCATCTCCCGCTACGGCAAATACCTTCACGGCGAAGCCATCAGCATCGGTCAGATTGCTGCCGCGATGATTTCCGTTGAACTGACAGGCCTGCCAGCCAGGGATGCTAGCCGCATCGTCGCCATCTTTGAGCGGGCTGGCTTACCCATAAGTGTAAAGCTATCTGCAGTACAAACCCGAAGGCTTCTTGATGCCATGCGGCTTGACAAGAAGGTTAGCGGCGGCGAAACCAAGTTCGTCCTGGCACAGCGCATCGGCAAGGTCATCACAGGCCAAACCGTTTCCACTCAGGTTGTCCGTCAGGCTCTGAACCGAAAATAGCCAATGGCCGTAAGCGAAACCATCGTCCGCGAATACTTTGAGCTGCATGGCCTCTTCGTGCGTCAGCAACGCAAGCACATCGCGCCGAGGCGTGAGGATGATGAAATTGACTTTTATGTGCATAACCCCAATGGACCATCGGAAGGGGCGGCGCTGCCCTTTGTTCTGGAATCGAGTGACCTTGCCAACCTGACACGTGCGGTGGTGGTGGTAAAGGCGTGGCATACGGAGGTTTTCAGCCAGGCGGTGCTTGCCAATGCACCGGAGATTTTCCGCTTTGCCAGACCGGAGACCTTTAAGCGCGCCACCGATGCCTTTGGCGGACCAGGCCCACTTGCAAAACTGCTCGTCATCCCCGCTCTTCCCTCCGCAGGCGAAGCCCGCCAGCAGAGTATTGATTTGCTTCGAGCAAAGGGCATCGACGGCATCGTCGAGTTTCGCACCATGCTATCTGATCTCATCAACCATATTGAGACCAACCGCAACTACCAAAAGAGCGATCTCCTCCAGGTTATTCGCATCTTGAAAAACTACGATCTTTTCGCTACGCCTCAAATGGAGCTGTTTGAACTGCCCAAGTCGGGCAGGCGCACAAAAGCTTGAGCCATGCTGCTGGTCATCGACAACTACGACTCGTTTACCTTTAACCTTGTGCAATACTTGGGCGAGATGGATGTGCGGATGGAGGTGCATCGCAACGACGAGATAGCACTGGAGCGTATAGGCGAATTGAATCCAGAACGCATCCTTATCTCACCGGGACCATGTACGCCGCGAGAAGCAGGGTTGTCCAACGACATCATCCGCGAATTTGGGCCGCGGATGCCCTTGCTGGGTGTTTGTTTGGGCCATCAATGCATCGGGCATACTTTCGGTGCGGAAGTGGACGTGAATGACCGAATGATGCACGGCAAAACCTCGCCGATTATACACGATGGGAAATTCCTCTTTGAAGGCATGCCAAACCCCTTCACTGCCACGCGCTATCACTCACTGGTTGTTCAACGCGACACGCTGCCTGATTGCCTGGAAGTGACAGCCGAAACCGAAGCAGGTGAAGTCATGGGCCTACGCCACAAGGAACATCCCATCTGGGGGGTGCAGTTTCACCCCGAAAGCATCCTCACCGAGAACGGCCGGCAGATTCTCAAGAATTTCCTGAAACTAGGTTAGGGCTGGCCTACTGCTGTGCCTGCCTTATCATTTCACTGATCTTTACGGGCTTGCCTTCGCGGCGCTTACTTTCGTCGGCTGCCGCCATAAAGGCGAAGAGTTCGATGGTCTCCTGCGAGTCAACAGGCACCTTGCCGGTCTGGAACATTTTCACCGCTTCAACCACCAGCGGGGCGTAGCCATCATACTTACCAACCTCGCCCTCGCCTTTGGTTCCCTTGGCTTTGCCGCCGTAGCCTTTACCCTCACGGAAAATGCCCGTACGACCGCCTTTCCACGTGCCGACTACCTCGATCTTGCCGTCGGCCGTGGTTCGGCGCACAACGCTTTCGCAACCGGCACCCATCACCGTGAAGAGCGACTCGCATCCGTGCACGCCGTACCAGAACAAATCCGGATGATGCACCTCCAGTGAGCAAGGGCTGTGAACCTCGGCATGAGTAATTTCACCAAGAGCTCCATTGCGGGCGGCTTGGGACGTTTTACTGTAACGCAGTGAGGATGAGCTAAAGACCGGCACCCCCTTCTTTTTGGCGAGATCAAATATCAGGATGGCGTCGGCGAGTGAGCCGGCCATGGGCTTGTCGATGAAGAGCGGCTTGCCCGCCTCAATGACCGGGATGGCCTGGCGCAGGTGGGGTCGCCCGTCGACGCTTTCCAGCATCACCGCGTCCACGTTTTTGCACAGCTCAGCAATAGTGGGATAAAGCTGAACCCCATACTGCTTGGTCAGGGTTTCAGTAAACTTGTCCAGTCGGTCAGCGCTGGAAGGGATATCCAGGCTGCCGCCGCGGAAGGCTGCGGTAACCTTGGCGCTGGATAGCGGTCCGGTAGCCTTGGGATCGTTCAAAATCTTGGTGAAAGCGACCACGTGAGAAGTATCCAAGCCGATGATTCCAATACGGAGATCCTTGGCGGTGGCTAACGCGGCGAAAACGAACGACAGCAGAAGTATGATAATGCGTTTCATGGCAATTGGATTCGCCAGAGGCTGGCGCGGCGGAAGGCGTTTGGCAAGCCTATGCCTTGGTGGTGATTTCGCCCCAGTCAAGCCCGTGGCGCTTGGCATATTCGGAGAGCACCTTTTCGTTCTCAATTAGCACCGTGCGCACAACCGACGATTCATCCGCATAGCCGACTTCCGGCACATTGTCCGGGATAAGATGCAGCTGTTTGTGCGCATATGCCAGAGCGAAGCAAGCCTCGGCGAGGGTGAAATAAGGAATGTCACCATCTGCGTTTTCCGCATAATCCTCGACGACATCTGCCAAGAATTCGAGCTGGTCCACGAGATGCGGATACTTGGGCGCGTGAATCTCGGCAAATTCCAGCTTCAGTTGCGGCAACCTGGCATGGATACCCTGGAGAATCTTGGGCGACACACGCGCCGCGTTGTGATGAACAAATTCCACAATCTCAGACATGGGTGCAGTCTAGCCAACCCTCGCCAAGAGGCAAGCCTATGCCGCCTCGTGAATGCCATTCACGATGGCGTCCACGTCAAGCTGAGTGATGTCGCCTTTAATCACTTCAATGCTCATACGACCTCCATTTCCATTTCCGGTAACGCGTCGATGAACGACTGTCCATAGCGCTTGGCCAGCACACGATTGTCGAGCACGGCGATGATGCCGCTGTCGTTCGTGGTACGGATGAGGCGACCGACTCCCTGGCGAAATTTCAGGATCGCCTCCGGCAGGCTAAACTCCATGAATGCGTTGCCGCCACGCGCCTCGATGGCCTCAATGCGGGCCTCGATAAGCGGATGGTCCGGCACTGCGAACGGCAGCCGCGTAATGATGACATTGGAGAGCGCCTCGCCCGGCACATCCACGCCCTGCCAAAAGCTATCCAGCCCGAACAACACCGAGTCGGTGTCCTTCTTGAAATTTTCCAGCATAGTCGCGCGCGGGGTGCCGGTGCCCTGCACAAGGCATTCAATGCCCAGTTCATCAAATACCGACTCCATCTCCTGGGCCACCTCCTTCATCAGCTTGCTGTTGGTGAACAGCACAAACGCCTTCCCGCTCGTCATTTTCACGAAGTGACCAATCCATTTCACCAGTGCTGTTGCATACTCATCATCGCGCGGATCGGGCATCTTGCCAGCGACATACAGCTTCACCTGTTGTTTATAGATAAAAGGCGACCCCAGTTGGGCGCGCCGGGCATTCTCTGCTCCTACGCCGTTGATAAAAAAATCAAGGCCCGGGCATTGTCCCGACGCTGCCTTATCCCGCTCCGAATCCTTAACGGCCAGCGTGGCACTGGTACAGATGGCGGAGGTGCCGGCGTGAAATACCCGTCGACGCAGATACTCCGCAATGTCGATGGGCGCGGCATTCATGGAAATCCCGCGCTGCATCCGGCCGGTGCGCTCGACCCAGTAGACATGCTCCTGGGCGCATTGGCTCAGGAAAATGCTTACCGCATCACGCAATTCACCAAGGCGCCGATTGCACTCCATCAGCTCGGCGGAGGTTTCCTGGTCCTCAGCCAGCTCTATTAATTTACTCACGGCTTCACGCGCGTGTTGCAATGGCAGTGAGACGTTGTCTTCCACAAGATCAGCCTGCCGAATGCGCAGTTCGCGCCAGTCGCGCTGGCGGCGGGGCGCTTTTTCATGCAGCACATCACAGGCCGCCTCCACCGCACCAAAGAGCTTGTCCGTCTCCTCCAATGACTCGGCAACGTGCTTCACCACCGCGCCCTTCCGCAGCATTGAGAGTAGGCCCTTTTCTGTGCGCGGATTCCACAGGCGCTGCAGGTTGAACCGCATCTGCCCGCTCGAGACGCTTACCCCGATGTGCCGCGATGCTACGCGTTCAAGGTGCTGTGCCTCATCAAAAATCACGAAGTCATTCTTAAAGAGCAATCCTTCGCCCGAGCCATCCTCTTCCTCCTCAGCATTCTCCAGCACGCCGAGCGACGCAAAGAAGAGCGAGTGGTTCAGCACGAGGACATCCGCGCCCAAAAATCGTCTCCGGGCCCGCTGGAAAAAACATTCTCCGTGGGACTTTGACGTGTCCGACCCCGGCCCACAGAGTTTGGGCGAACATAGGCCGCGCTCCGAGCAAACCGCCTCCCACACCTTGGCGTCCGGCTCCACCTCAAAGTCTGAGAGGCTTCCGTCCTCCGTTGTCCGGCTCCATTCGTGCACTCGTTTCAGTTCCGCCGCTTCCGGTGAGGTAAAGAGACCATCGACGCGTGCCAGGGCCCTTTGGAGCCTGCGGGTGCAGAGATAATTCGTACGCCCCTTGAGCATCGTGAACGAGAAATCAATCGGCAATATTCGCTGAAGCATGGGGAGATCCTTTTCCGCCAGTTGCTCCTGCAGGTTAATGGTGTGCGTGGCGATGATTGCCTTCTTCGCGTGCGCCTGTCCGTAGAGGATTGCCGGGATCAAATAAGCCAGGCTCTTGCCCACGCCCGTGCCTGCCTCGACTACAAGGTTCTGCCCTGACTCCAGTGCGCGAACCACCGCCACCGCCATCTCCTGTTGAGGCAAGCGGTGTTCGAAATTCTTTGCGTGTGATAACAACCCGCCTGGCCCGAAGATGGCCTCCACCTGCCCGGCCAACTCCGGGTCGGATTCAGCAGGCTGGCTTTCGGCCTGAAAAATCATTTCGTCTTCTTGACGATTTCCAGCTCCGTCCGGCTCTTGGCGATGTGTCCTGCCGCCAGCACGCCGCGCCAGTTGGTATTTGGGTAAATGACACAGTCACGTCCAATCACACTGCCGGGATTGAGCACACTGTTGCAGCCGATCTCGCACGCATCTCCAATAAGGGCGCCAAATTTCTCGAGGTCCGTGTCGGCTGTCTCCACAAAAACATTTCCTGGCGTCACCTTTACGTTCGATAACACAACCCCTGCGCCCAGGTGCGCGCGGTGCCCTAAAATAGAATCGCCAACGTAGTTGAAATGCGGCACCTGGCAGCCATTGAAAAGCAGGCTGTTCTTCAGCTCGCACGCATTGCCCACCATGCTGTCATCGCCAACAATGACTTCCTGACGAATGTATGCGTTGTGGCGAATGATGCAGTTTGCGCCAATGATTGCCGGCCCGGTAATCATCGCACCGGCTTCCACTACCGTGCCTTCACCAATAAAAACCAGTTCACCAATTGTGGCATCAGGGGATACATCTCCGTGAATGGCTGGCTGCAGGGTGGAAGCAAGGTGCCCAGCAATCTTTGGCAGTGCCTCCCACGCTTCGCTGCAGTTATCAAACACCCCGGCATGAGCTGTTTGGCTTAGCTCGAATAATTCCGACGGGGCGAACATGGGTTCAAAATAGGGAAAAGCGTCCCCGGGCAAAACTCTTTTTTGTTCAGCTGATTATCCGCCTCCTGAGCGAATCCGGTTCTTGAACTCCTCAATACCCTCATCGAGAACCGCCATCATTTCCAGCATCTCCACGTCGGGGTGTTTCTTTTTGAATTTAGACAGGTTTTTGACCGCGACATCCTCGTCCATCTTGTTGGAAGCCACCAAGCGCGGTTTCTCAAGCATGGCTGGGTCGTATTGCTCTAGTTCGGACAGGATTTTCTCGTAATCATCCCATGGATCACGGCCATCAGTGCCGGCCATGTCCAAGAGAATGACCAGCATGGCACAACGCCGGATGTGACGCAGAAAAGCGTGCCCGAGACCAACATTGGCATGGGCTCCCTCAATGAGCCCGGGGATGTCGCACACGGTCAGGCGACCCCAATCGGGAAATTCCACAACGCCAATCTGCGGGTGCAATGTGGTAAAAGGGTACGCGGCAATCTTGGGACGCGCGGAGCTGATGGCGGTGAGCAATGTGCTCTTGCCGGCGTTGGGATAACCAACAAGGCCCACATCAGCCATGATTCGCAGTTCAAATAGAAAACGTCCTTCCTCGCCCTCCTCGCCCGGCTGGGCGATGCGCGGGGCCTGGCGAACGGAATTGGCGTAGCGCTTGTTGCCTTTGCCGCCTTTGCCGCCCTTGCAAAGAGTAAAACACTGCCCGTCCTCAGTGAGGTCGACAACTATTTCCCCGGGCTGACCAATGGCAACAGCGGCAGACTCCGGTTCACTTTCCGCTTCAAGATCAATCGCCAATGCCTGACCCGCCCCGGCAGCAGCTTCCCACTCGCCCTTTGGCTCAGCCTGGGCATTATCGATTTCCTCTGGCAACCGCCAGACAACAGTGCCACAGGGCACCTTCACAACCACATTCTTGCCCGCGCGACCATGGCAATCCTTGCCCTGGCCATGCTCCCCGTTCTTGGCAATCAGGCGCGGCTGATAAAATTGCGCAATGAGATTGTTTAGATCATGACTGGCCTCGAGGATCACATCGCCGCCACGCCCACCATCGCCGCCGCTTGGGCCACCCTTTGGCACAAAGGCCTCCCGGCGAAAAGCAATACAACCCCGGCCTCCGTGGCCGGCGCGCGAGTAGATTTTCACCTGGTCGACGAACATGGCGTGATTATTCCATGAAAAACAAAAAAGGCGAGGCGCGATGCCTCGCCGGAAATGGTTTAAGGCATCGCCTAGTTTTGCACCGTGTCCACCGGGGCGATGTTCACCCGGCTGCGGCCCTTGGTGCGGTCAAACTTTACGCGACCGTCCTTCAAGGCAAAGAGTGTCCAGTCACGGCCGATGCCCACGTGGCTGCCGGCCTTGAATTTGCTGCCGCGCTGGCGGATAAGGATGGTGCCCGCGAGCACAAGCTGACCGTCACCGCGCTTTACGCCCAAGCGCTTGCTGTTGCTGTCGCGACCGTTCTTGGATGAGCCCTGTCCCTTTTTATGCGCCATCGTTTACTCCTTGTTCTCGGGCTTTTTCTCAGCAGGCGCCTCAGCCTTCTCGGCCTTGGGCTCTTTTTTGGCTGTTTTCTTTGCCGCCTTGGGCTCCTCGACCTCGGTAGCCTTCTTGGCCTTGCCGCCGGTGGTGATGTCGGTGACTTTCACCACGGTCAAATCCTGCCGGTGCCCAATTTTGCACCGGTGGCCCTTGCGTCGCTTCATCTTGAAAGCGATCAGTTTTGGGCCGCGCTTATGTTCCACCACGTCGGCCACTACGTTGACCTGCTCGACCAACGGCGACCCGACCGTTATCTGGCCGTCATTGCTCACCAAGAGCACACGATCAAACGTCACGGGCTTGCCGGCTTCGGCATCCAGTTTTTCCACGGTTACCGTATCACCGGCGCCCGCGCGGTACTGTTTGCCACCTGTCTCAAATACTGCGTACATCGTACTCTCCCGAAAATTGGGGAAGGGAGAATAGACCAGATAGGCCTGTGGGTGTCAATCGGACTTTTTCGGAAATTTTGGTTGCCTAGGCCTGTTTTTCCGGCTCCGTCTCCTCATTTCCTTCTTGTTGTAGATATTCCCTCGGCTGATACCAGCGAGCCACGAAAATGAAACACACCGCGGTGCCCAGCATCAACCATGAGAAGAACCAGAAATAATCTGATCCCTCAAGGTTTGTCTGCCCCCCAATCATGGTGGAGGAATCGATCTCGATTGATGAGATGCCGCCTCGATCTTTTTCAACCTCCAGTTTTCCTTTTGCTCCCTTGAGTTCAATAATGCGATTCTCTCGCCAGCTATAAGGTTGGTTTTTTGCGTCCTCATCTGTGCTTGGGCGGCTGATGGTGCTGACAAGGACTATGTCGTTTTGCGTCATGTATTCCTTGTCTGGGCCCAGGCTCGTGATCCTGAAGCCGTTGCGGTTGACCAACCGATATTGAAGCGGAGACCCCCAACTGTCCTTTATTACTTTGACAAGTTCCGTTCCCTCCTCTGTTTTGGGAAGCGTGTTATTGTTATCTTCGAAGTGGGCTTTGATTTTAGTGTATGCTGAGGCGAGTGTATCGTCCACGGCTGTCTTTACAGATTTTTGGGCGCCCTCCGTGTCGTAGTTCAAGATGATGTCATCCATCGTGTCGAGCTTCTTGTCTTCCCCTGCCAGCGTAAGCGAGTAGGCGCCTTTCCCCCCCTTTTTATACTGGATATTTTTACCATTAAGGTCCTTGGACTTGGCGACAAGCTTGGCTCTGTCAGCCTCGGTGTCAAAAAGCTTCTTACCCTCTTCATCCTTGGCATGAAAAGATTTGCTGAGATCGGCTGCAGCTGAAAGTTGGTTTGGGACTTGAATGAACGAGTTGACCTGAGCAGTGAAGAAATTGCCCAAAGATACCGACATCAAGAAAAGAGCCATGATCACTGATTTCATTGTTATGGGGGCCTGTGTATAGGAAAACTCAAGGCAAGTAATCGAGACCATGACCTCAGAAGAGGTCAGGATGGCGTAGGCAATAATTTGCCACCCGATCGACGGCTGTTGCCCCTGGTCAATCCACTGCTGAACAACAGCCACTATAGAGAACCCAAGGAACATCACAAACAGGCCGATACTGACTTTACGCATTGGCGTCAGCTTGAAGACCTTGTCTATCAACGGATAGACGACAAAACCAAATACGGGGACCAGAACAACGATCATGATCGGATTGATCGCCTGAATTTGAGAGGGCAGCCAGTGGACGCCGAGCCAATGCCTGTCGAGATCCTCTGCCTGAAGAACCCAGGCCGAACCTGTCTGATCAAACAGAGCCCAGAAGATCGCCACAAATGCAAAGATGATGCCTAGTTTAAGCATCGCCGTGAGTCCCTCCCCACTTATGATTTCCTTGAGAAAGGCCGGCCCCTTGGGCTGAACGTGAATGAACACGTTACGCCCCATCCAGAAAGCCAATGTCGCAATGGCCATCAACACACCAGGCACTCCAAAAGCCCAGTGGGGGCCATACCACTCGAGGAGCCAGGGTGTCAGTAGCGTGGAGATGAAAGCGCCAACGTTAATCGACATGTAGAACCAGCCAAACACCTTTGTGAGCCACTTTTGGGCGTTGCTTTTCCCAAACTGATCACCGACATGGGCCGACACACAGGGCTTGATGCCCCCTGAACCCAGAGATATCAACAGGAGTCCCGTCATCATCCAGCTTTCGGGCGTCAACCCGCCTGTCCCCATGAACGCCAGCGCCAAGTGGCCCAAACAGTACACCAGCGACAGGCTCATGATGGTTCTATATTTACCCAGGAAAGTATCAGCCAATAACGCACCCAGAATTGGAGTCAGATACACCCACGTCGTGAAGTTATGATACTGCTCAATGGCGGCTGACTTGTTCATCGCACCGAGGTTGGGGTCATCGGTGAGGAGGTGGAGGTACTTGTGCATGAAGACTACCAAAATACCCTTCATCCCATAGAAGCTGAACCTTTCGGCGGCCTCGTTCCCAATGATATACGGGATGCCCTTGGGAATCTCCGTGCTCTTCACCGGCGCGGTCAGGTATTTCGGCTCCGCCATGCGTGAGGGATGTTGGCGAAGCAATTGTGGACTGGCGAGGCAAAAGAGGAAGTGGACGAATCCTCATTTTTTTGTTAAGCAGTGGATCGTCGATGCGCGTATTGAAGCGTTGCAAATAGAGGAGAAAGACCATGATCAGATCCGGAAATCCCGCCCTGAACGACAGGACCTTTGAGAGAGTCGTCGATTATTCCGAGGACCGCATGACGCTGATGGGCACGGTGCACAAGACCGGTGCCTTGCTGCTGCTGCTGGTGCTCTCCGCATCAGTCACGTGGGGCATGGTGAAGACCAACCCATCAGGCGCAATGGCTTGGGCCATTGGAGGCGCTGTTGGCGGTTTGATTTTCGCGCTCATCACCTTTTTTAAAATGAACTGGGCGCCCGTGACTGCTCCCATTTACGCAGCCCTTGAGGGCCTGTTTCTCGGCGCCATTTCGGCGATTTTTGAAAAACATTATCCCGGCATCGTTTTTCAAGCCGTGGGCCTGACTTTCGGGACACTTTTCGCCCTGCTCGGTGCGTACCGCAGCGGGCTCATTAAGGCTACGGAGAACTTCAAGCTTGGGGTTGTTGCAGCAACTGGCGGGATATTCCTCGTGTATGTGGTCACTTGGCTGCTTTCGATGTTCGGGGCTACCTCGGCGGCCCACTACATACACGGTTCCGGTACGTTTGGCATTTGTTTCAGCCTGTTCGTGGTGGTGATTGCAGCGCTGAATTTGGTGCTGGATTTTGATTTTATTGAAAATGGCGCCGAGGCCGGCGCGCCCAAGTACATGGAGTGGTTCGGAGCGTTCGGACTGATGGTGACGCTGATCTGGCTGTACATCGAGATCCTGCACCTGCTCGCCAAGCTCCGCAGCCGCTGATCCCCGGCCAATGGCATTGCATTGCGCGCGATTTTCGAGTATCACGCGCCGGTAACACAACCTAATCACTGCGCCATGACTGTCTTCCGTTATATTCTGCTCGCTCTACTCACGCTTTCGGTAAATGCGGCTCCGCGGGATCCGTTCAAGCAACTTGATGACGTCTGGCCGACCCCCGATGAGATGCGCCGGGCCTCAGGCGCGCCCGGGCCTGGATACTGGCAGCAGCGGGCGGATTATGTGATCGATGTGGAACTGGATGAAGCAAACCACCGTATTATTGGGAGCGAGAAGATCACATATCACAACAAGTCCAAGGACACGCTTGATTATTTGTGGATGCAACTGGATCAAAACCTGTTTAACCCTCAAATGATCGCTGCCCAGTCTCGGCCATCTTCTGGCATCAGCGGACTCTCCTTCAACAATTTCGAAGGTATGCTTCGGGCGCAGAAGTTTGATGGGGGTTACAAGATAACCGCAGTCAAGGATGCGTCAGGAAAGCCGCTCGAGCATGTGGTGGTGCAAACTATGATGAGAATAATCCCTCCAAAACCGTTGAAACCGGGGCAGCAGATCACGTTCTCGATCGATTGGAATTTTAACATTGTTGACGCCACCAAGATGCGCGCGCGGATGGGCTACGAGTATTTCAAGGAGGACAAGAATCATCTCTACGCTTTGGCTCAATGGTTTCCCCGCATGTGCGCTTACACCGATGTAAACGGTTGGCAGAACAAACAGTATTTGGGTACCGGCGAATTTGCGCTGGAGTTTGGTGATTATCTCGTGCGAATTACCGCACCGGCTGACCATATTGTTGCTTCTACCGGTGAACTGCAGAATCCAGAAAAAATTCTCACCAAGGAGCAACGAGACCGTTTGGCAAAGGCGCGAAATTCCAAGAAACCGATTTTCATTGTGAGCCTAGAGGAGGCAAAGGAGAACGAGAAAGAAAAAGCCAAAGGGAGGAAGACTTGGGTTTATAAGGCTGACAACGTGCGTGATTTTGCCTTTGCCAGTTCCCGTAAGTTCCTCTGGGATGCCATGGGCGTTGACCTGAATGGGCGCAACATTATGTGTATGAGCTATTGGCCCAAGGAAGGAGAGCCTCTCTGGAGTCGGTATAGCACTCATGCGGTGGCGCACTCGGTTGAGGTGTATTCCAAGTTTACCTTCGATTATCCTTACCCAGTGGCCATATCGGTTAACGCTCCGATTGGGGGCATGGAGTATCCAATGTTATGCTGGCAGCGTCCTCGTCCTGAAAAGGACGGCACCTACTCCAAGCGCACAAAATATGGTTTAATTTCAGTCATCATCCATGAAGTGGGCCATAACTGGTTTCCCATGATTGTGAATTCTGACGAACGTCAGTGGATGTGGATGGATGAAGGCTTGGATTCATTTTTGCAATTCTTGACCGAGCAGGAATGGGAAGAGGATTATCCTTCCCGCATAATGCCTGCAAGGGAAGGGGGCCTCTTTGGTTACTTGAAGCAGGAAAACAAGATGCCGATTATGTCAGGTGCTGATTCCTTGCGGAGTACCGGTTATAATGCCTATACCAAACCCACCCTCGCCCTGAATATCCTGCGCGAGAGCGTTCTGGGTCGCGAACAGTTTGACTATGCGTTTAAACAATATGCCCGGCGTTGGATGTTCAAGCGCCCAACCCCGGCGGACTTTTTCCGTACCATGGAGGATGCGAGTGGACAGGACCTGGACTGGTTCTGGCGCGGCTGGTTTTATGGCACGAATCATCCAGACATCTCAATCGAGGGCATCCGCCAATACATCGTCGATAATCGTGACCCATACACCAGCAAGGGTCGCAAAAAGGAAAAACGTGACAATGAACCCCAGAGGCTTTTCCAGAAGCGCAACAAGTCACTTCCCAAGCGCGTCGAAGCTTTTCCGGAGTTAAAGGATTTTTACAACGAGTACGACGAGCTGGAGGTTACCGAGAAAGATCG
>PVBE010991073.1_pt1 | contig 15213 bp, 17 predicted proteins | sample 1631181 | NCBI WGS metagenome assembly PVBE01 (sample SAMN08397723, study PRJNA350692) | Marine metagenome, whole genome shotgun sequencing project. | isolation source: water | place: Pacific Ocean | collected 2012-04 | reverse complement strand
TGTAATGCAGGATGAATTAAAAGGTGATAGGTTTGATATATTTAGCAACCATAAACTTGAACTTGAACCTATGCTCGAGGCTTTGGATATAGCTGACAGTAAAAAAGCTAAAGACAAGAGCGATGCTATCAAGAATACTCTTGGTCAAATTGCTGAACTAGAAAGGTTTATTGATACACATTCATCACCATCTTCTCAAGATTCTGGTACTGTTTCTGCACCAGACAGGTTTAATGCTCTGGCTGCTCTTTATGGAGCAAAAGTGAGTCATAATATAGGTGGGATTAAAGGGAATATGTTAAGAACTGGTGGTGATTTCTTTGTTTCTAAGACTGGGTTTACTAAGAATAGTGAGTATAATCAATTCTTTATAGACAATCCTGATGTTGCTCAGATAGAATTCACTTCTGGGAACAAACAAATTAATGGTAAATATTATGGCAAGACTGCGAATAGCATTAATCCAGCTGTCGAAGGATGGGAATCTTCTAAAGATTTAATAAAAATGCCAATAAGTATAGAGGATTATAACCTTACCTTTATAAAAGGGAACAAAACAAAGTCAATCATGTCTCCCAATGCTTTTATGGATTTAGGAAAAACAGCCGGTGAAGCAGCTTATGATTATTATCTGCATGATAATGTTACTAAGGGGATAGATGAGCTGACCTCTTTACATAAGATTAATAATTATCCAAAGGCTGTAGCATTAAATAAGTTTTGGAATAAGAATTCTAATGAATCATCATCTGTTGAATGGCAGATGGAGAGTCCATTGGCAGAACAAAGTATGTTAGCTAATGCTAATATCATTCCATATATAAATCCACACTCTAAATCGTGGGAGCAGAATATAAAGACTCAGATATTAGACCCCATATTAAGACCTAGAATAGATGGTTCTCAGTTTGTACATCAAGCACCTCATCCGAACGAAACTGTGCGAAATTCAATACATTATTGGGATGGAACAAGAAATAGAATACATAGATTTGGTGAAGGGGCTTTACCTTCAACCGTTAGGCACGTAGGATTTGATAAGAATAATATATTTTTTGTCAAAGTTAAAGATATTAATGACCCTGCTAGTGATACTTCTAATGATTTATTGACTTGGAAGGATGTAAAAGAATCTGGAGAAAAAACTAGAGATAGATATCAGATTGTTACTGACCGTGGAGTGTTTTTTGTAGAGAATCAAGCTCAAACTAAAAGAGGTACAGAAACTAAGCATGGGATAGTATTAAAATCTAAGATAATTGGCTCCGAAGCCGGAGAGTGGTGGCAGTCTACAAATATAGGTGAATTAAATGATAGATTGCCTGATGGTTACCAAATATTTTCTTACGGAAGAAGAGACCCTGTTATTGGTGGTGATTCTACCATACCTCTTCTCATTAGGAGAGAATTTAAGGATATGGCTGATGGTAATGTAGGTACTCTTAATGAGATGGATGGTCAGATGTCTGCTGAGTTAGATAATGACATTGATACAATTAATATGTGGTGGAATGGTCCAAGAGAATATGCTAACAAGATTATTGATAGAAAAGGAGAGGTTCTGTGGGCAACTCCTCCTACTAAAAACAGTAAGTCAAGTATGGATGGATTAAGACCTTTTGATTGGGAAAGTCATAAAAATTATAGAGGCAAGTTAAAGACAGCATCCATGATGAAAGGTAAGCTAATGAATTACCAAAGTATAATTGATTGGCTATGGAAACATAATACTGGTAGTATGCTCACAGCTGAGGGTTCTCAAGGTTTTCAAATTGGAAGAAATGTTTTCGCAGCTATTCGTGGAGATGATATTGCGAAGCAGAAGATAAAAGCAAAGCTACGAAGTGATATACAGGGTATAGTTGATGGTACAGGTGGTTATGATGAGAGTTATTATAGAAAATGGGAGACAGATTTCTTATTTACAGGACCAGCCCCATTGTTTCATGCATATAATAGCCTTGAGGGAAAAGGTATGGTTGATATAAGTAAACAGGTTCCAGTAAATGCAGCTGGTCAAAAAATGATTATAGATTTTCTTATTACACCATATAGAAGATTTAAGTCTCTTGTTAATGGTAAATGGGAAGGCTCTAAAAGAAAGAAAATTAAGTTTGACGAATTAATAGAGGGAGTAAGAAATTATGACAGTGAAATGAGGATGGCTAATTTTAGAGCAATGAAGCAGGCTAAAAACACTATTCTTTTTGGAGATGATGTTTCACCTAAAAGTATTTTTAATGGTTGGAATTATGGTGCTAGGCTATTTGGCAAGAGCAAAGGATGGAAAGATATGTTGCCAGCAGATAGGCTTCTTGCAAGTGTAGTCAGTATGGACTATAGAAATATGTTACACTCTCCTCCAAGTGGCACAAGAAACCCATATGAATATGCAGATATAGTTGAAACAATGATTCATGCTGAAAATCCATCAGATTTTGCGAGAATATGGGGAAAAGAGTTTAAGACATTCTCAGAGCAACAGTTTTTTATTAAGTCACTTCAGAATAAAAGAGATAGATTAATGAAAATAGCTGCTGAAGTTAGACCAACTAATCCAAAAATGTCTCGTGATTTGTATATTAAATCAAGAGAGATAAATAAAATTATTGATAGAAATTATAAGTCAGCAACATTTAAGTACAGAATTGATAAAAGTGGTAAACCTCGTGAACAGTATGGTAAATGGAATAAGAAGAAACAACAAATGGACTGGGTTGATAAGAAGAAGGGGAATCGAGAATTTGCTAAAATTTGGGAAAATGCTTCAGATAACTGGAGAGAACAACTAGTATATGAGGCTACAAAGAATTTAAAGGGCGAGAAAAAGAGTGAAGCTATTACAGCTTGGCATATACGGAATAATACATACGGTTACGATAAGAAAAGAACTAAAGATTCTTTAGTTAGGCAAAAGCTGTCTAAAAGAGGTCTTGTTGTTGAAGCTTATCCTGACCATGATATGATTTCTGCTTTAGCTGCTCAAGATGCATTTGGTCTTCTTGCTCATAATGAACCATACAAGTATTCAAGTAATCCATCACAAGTAAAATCTATTCATCAAGAGATGCTTAATGAAGCTAATAAGATTGGGGAAGATTATCCAAAAGAATACAGAGAATGGAATAGGGGTAATAGAGCATATAGTAATGAAGCTGAAATAGAACAATCATTCATGGATAGGTTAAATGAGGGGTATGATAAATATCATGACATAGGTGGCACTAATTTAGCAAATAATTTCTTATGGCAATTTATGACACCAAAATTTGATTTAAGTAAACTTGTTGTAAGTGGGAGTAGAACATATTTTGCTCCACAGCAAAGAGGATGGGGTACTAGAGTTTTATTGGGTTTAAGATTTATAGCAAGAACTGATAAGATGCTCCCTGAGGCTAAACAAACTATAGCGAATGAATATGCAGCTGGTGTAAGCCGAAGTTTCTTACGTTTTAATATGCATAAAGGTCAAACAGACATATTTATGAGCAATCAGGACGTTATGAAGAGAGACCCTATAACTGGTGCAATGACAAGAAGAAATGAAAATGGTTTATTAGATATAAGGAATTTGTTTAAGATAAATCCATTGGATTATTCAAAGAGTGGAGGAATGGCAGATGTATTATCTGAGGTTCATCCCGGTTTTCAAGGAATGTCGGTCTCTCTTTCATATAAAGAGATGTTAAATATGTTTGGTAGCGGAGGAATACCTCAGTTATTAGATTTACATAGAGCATTTTATTTACCAGATGCCGCTGTTACAGATGTAAGTAGATACGGTCCGCATATGGCTACTAGTGGTTATCCTGCGTTTTTAAGGGCAAAGAAAATGGGAGTTCGTGCTTATGTAGAGAATGAGCATAGTCGTACTACCTTAGACCCTGAGGGAACATTTAAGCACATAAAACCTTTGGGAGAGTATGGTAGGGAAAAAGATTTATTGGAGTCAATTAATGAAAGATATTCAGAAATTATATGTAATCAAGGTAATGGTTAATTATGGGATTTAAGCTAAATTATATATGTGTACCAACTATTCCATCTGATGCTGTAGGTAGAGTTAAGAATATGCAATCATTAGCGTCTAAGTTTAAAAGTCACGATGCTGTCAAGGGTAGACTTACGAATAGTCAAATAGCAATGAATTTTTCTAGATATTTTAAACAAGCTACTAAAAAGAGTTTACTTGGAGGTGATAAACATATTCCAACTGTTGAGGAATTGAAGCGTATGTATAGGTATGTCAATAAAGGCATAAGAGATTTAGAACAGGGAAAAATTGATTCTTTTCAAAAGAACCTGTGGCTAACAGAAGAAATTGTTAAAAGAAGCCCAGAGATGTCTACTTGGTATAAAAATGAGAATAGAATACAATCTAATTATCAAGGTCAAGAAACTAGAAATAATAACTCATTACACACTATGGCAGCAAAATTAAGACAGCAGTCAGGTGAAATTGGTCTTATAGCAGGTATGGGTAATATGACCAGAGGAAAAGCAGAAAAAGAGATTCAAAGGATTGAAAGAGAGATTACAGAAGCTCATAATAGAGAAGATTGGGGAGCAAGAGATTCTCTTATAGAAGAATTAGATACTTATTATAAAAAAGGAGAGGGTCAAGTTTTTAAACAATTTTATGAGCTAGTAACTAATGGGAAGGCTTATGCTAATTCACGCAATACTCATCCACCATTAATAGTAGCAGCGGCTAAAGTTTGGAGACAGGAAATTAAACCTGGTCTAGACAAAAATATAAATGAAGGTATTGATTCATTTTATTGGGGCTTAAAAAACTTAAGCGGTAAGCTATATAATAATAAGAATTTTAGGAATTCTTTAAGAAAAGTTGAGATTATAAAGAAACAAGTAGATAAATATATGAAAGACCCTAGTATGAAAAGTGATTTTCCTGTTAGGATGCTTGATATAGTTCCCACATTGGGAAAGGTTCATGAGCTTTATAATTCTAAAAATAATCCTGAAGCCTATGTAGAAGCTGATAATACACTATCAAATTTAGTAGAGAATGTAATCAATATGGATATATCTGTTGCTGGTACATTATTTAAGACTTCTGATGGTAAATCTAGAGAGTCTATGAATGTGTTACCTATGCTAGACCAGTATACTAGGACTGTTTCAAGGTTTAGTATGGTAGGTAAGTCTACTCAAAATATGCTTGAAAGTGTACACAGAATTATGGAGAAGAAAGGAAATGATGAAGCTCGTGCTGAGGAATTAGAGTCACATATAGATTTTATAAAAGATTCATATACTGATGCAACAGAGATTAAAGAGGCTACGTTCGGTGATGAACTTGTAAGAACTCTCACAAATTTACAGGCTACATTTAAATTAAGTTTGCCTAATCTTAAGTCTCCTGCGAAAAATGTTACTCAGGCATTTCAACATTTCACATGGTGGGGCTATAAAGGGATGAAGAGGACAAGAGAATTCAAAAATGATGAGAAAAATAACATAAGAATCAGTACACATTTAAAAGATAATGGTATATTATTTCAGAACTTAGGTGAAACATGGGGAGGTCCACAGGCAGAGAGAATATATGACCCTGTAAGTGGATTATGGACTGAGAAGATTGATGTTAGCATTAACGAACAAATGCAAAGAAACTTGGAAAAGGTGACTCAAAAGGGTTTATGGGCAATGACCAAAGTTGAGAATGCTTGGAACAGAAAAGGGGCTGCTGAACATGGTTATGCAGAAAAATGGAGAATAGATGAAGCAAACCCTTCGTTTAAGTGGCAATTTGAAAATAGTATATTAAGCAGAGCAAGAAGAAATGATATAAAAGAATTACAAGATGAAAATGGTAATTCATTACATAAATTTGATAAGAAAAAAATAGATTACAAAGATTGGGCAGTAGATATTATAACTACTTTAAGTAATCAAAAAACACATGAATTGTGGACAGGTGAAGGTAGAGTCAGTGATTATGACTATCATTTTGAAATGTTTAGCAGGAAGAGTGCTGGTGATTGGGCTGATGCTGCTATTAAAGACATCCATTTTGATTATTCTAGATTAGCAAAACCGGGTATTATGAAGAACACCAAAGGAGGTGTATTAGCAGGTCAATTTAGGACTTGGTGGATTAATAATATGAATTATCAACGAAAGATATTTTTAGAAGGTAAAGATGATATAATGTCTGGTTTATATAATGGTGACCATGCATGGAGATTATATAGAATGGGTCTTCAAGATATGTTATTGTTAGGGGTTTTATCTCCATTACTCAATATAAATATAGGCGCATTGGTTGACAATAGAACTTGGTGGGATTCTGCTACAATGGGTGTTAATGTAGCTCAGGCAACAACTCAACAATTAACTGATGGTGAGATTGACCCAGACACTAGAGATGCTATATTGGCAGGCACATATAATAATGGTATTATAGTTAATATGTTAGGTGTTCATGCAGATACCACTCTTAAGTTAGGTAGTTTAGCGGGTTTTGAAGGAATGAGTCAGGATGATACATTATCATATTTATTTGGTTATGATGCATGGGCAGATTTCACACAAGATGAGAAAGTAAAAGAATTTGCATCTACGTTACACACTGGTATAGGAAGAATGGTTACAGAACATATACCTAATTTCCTTGGTGGGGCTGGGATTGGATATGCAGCTGAAAAAGAGTTTGGTATAAAAGCAACACCAACTCAAAGAGGGATTAAACAAGCTGCGATGCAGTATATGGGTATAGAACCTGAAGAGATTAAAGAGACATTAACAAAACCAAGTAGAAAAATTAAGACAACAAGTCCTTATCCTTTGACTCAGAGTGAAATATTACAAAGAATGTTAGCTGATATATCTATGGGTGGTAAAAAAGGTCCAAGACCTAGCCCAGTAAGTATGGTTAAACAATTAGAGAGATTACAAACGTAGCAGGGGGCAATGTTGGTATTGGCACTACCCCCTAACAGATAAGGATGCTACGTTAATCTATTATATTCCATTCTTTTAGTTCTTGAAGAGTTGGGCATTTACCATTTTTCAATAATTCTTGATGTTCCATAATAAGTGCTAGACAGTCTGAATGATATTGTAATTCATTTTCTAAAAATCTCATATATTTTATATATTTTTCACTTTTTTTAGTAGAGAAACCTATGAATCGTTTTAGACTAGGTGACATATTAAGTTCAGTCATATTTACTCCTTATCGATATACCATTGACCAATGCATATAGCGTCTGCATTATAATTAGTTATTTTAACCTTTTCAAACCATTGAGCTTGTTTATTAATTTCGGGACTTACAGCAACATCTGCTATATCCATTGCTATCTGTTTGAAATAGTTCTTTCTGTCCTTTTTTACTTTAGGTACATTAGACCACCCCTTCTGCCATATCTGAGGCGATACTAAGATCGTCTCTTTACGTGCAGATGCAAGAAATCCTTGCCACATCCCATAATTATATCCAAATTTGAACGTGCTGACCACTCCTTGACCCGGGAAACTGTGTACCCATTCTATAACTGCTATGTTAGCTTCCAATAAATCATGTTGTATTAATTCATAAGTTTCTGTTGATGTTGGTTGACATCTATGTGTGGTTTTTAAAAGCCCATTCTCGAATACTGCCATAGCACCACTCCATCCCGGGTCTATTGATATTAATTTTGCTCTCATATAAACTCTCCATCGAATTTATCAATTAGATATGCGATAGTTTCATTCTCATAGATTTCTTTTATCTTAGGTTCTCTCAGTTTACATCCTTTCTTCATAACTTCTTGTGGTATAACCTTAGCAGGTTGAAACCAATAGCATTTACTCTCTCTGTATAACAAACACCCTGAGCAGCTTGTTGTTTTACTAACGCACCGCTTCAGGGTATTCATTCATTAAGATGTAGCAGCCTTTAGATGCTTTGCAGCTACCTTAACTGCCTCAGCTCTACTAAAGTACATACGACATTTATCTCCATTAAAACCCATTACATATGAGCCTAACTGTCCGTATCTAGATTTCTGACAGATAATCTCAGTTTCATATGGGTCTTCATCTTCATCATTTACCGCATAAGCGTAATAGACAAAGAAAGCAGATTCAGCCGTTTGTTCAATGACCCCGCTCTCGGCAAAGTCACTTAATTTAGGCTTTCCATCCAAGCGTCTTTCGATTTCACGATTCAGTTGGCTGACAAGAATAGCTGCGCAATTAAGCTTCTTACAAAGCCATTTGTAATCCAGCATTATCTCTTCCAATTCAAATCTTCTATCGGATTTCACTTCGTCTAAACGAATCAGTTGAATATAATCATCAATGACAACATCAGGTTTCTCCTTTCCCAGTTCCTTCATGGCTTCAGCAAGAGTACGAATATCATCATACATGATAAGATTCTTATACTTTTCCTTCATCTTGTCTAAACCTAATTCGATTGTAGCAAGCTCACCATTTAAGTCAGTGGACTTTCTAATTCTAGCATAAGAAAGTTCCTCATGTTCCATAACAATTATCTTTTTAAACATTTCAATATTGCTCATTTCTCTATTGAACATACACACCTTGTATCCCTGTTCAATTAATCTACGAGCTATGTTGAGAACTAAGGTAGTTTTACCGTGTCCCGGTCTACCGCCAACAACAGTTACTTCCTGTCGCGTCATACCTCCAGCTGATTCGTCTAATTGTTCTATTCCAAAGTTTATTATATTTGTTTCACTTTTCAATGCTGTTACAGTATGGTCTATTATATCAGATGTTTCAGTTTTCTGTGCTGGTGTTATAGCTTTCAGTTCTTCAATAGTTCTCTCATGTTCATGAAGTATTTCAGTAACATCCATTGAATCATCCAACGATGTATCATATAGTTTATGTGCAGATTTGACTGCTTCTCTTTGTAAATATCTCTGCCAAACTATCCTACACCAATGTTCTACTCCAGAAGGAGCAGCAACAAGGTCAGGTAATCCAGATAGATAATAAGCATTGAGTTGATTGTCAAAATCGTCTTTTAATTGAGCCGATAATAATATAATATCAATCGGTTCACTTTGCCTGTACAGTTTCTTCATACATTTCCATATCTTCTTATTAGCCGAAGAATAGAAAGCATCATCATGTCTAATCCACGCTTCTACTGTTGGAAGCAATGTATTGTTTAGTAATATAGAACCTAAAATAGCTTCTTCTGCGTCTACTGCACTAGGCTGAACTTTTAGTTTAACCATATCCTTCTCCTTGTTAAATTCAAAATAAGGATTCTTGTCCAGCTTGTTCATAGTTTGTAATTACTAATTCATTTTTGTAGTTTTTGTTATATAATTGCCCAGAATATCTGATGGGTATTTTCATTATATTGTAATTTTTATATGCATCCATAACTTCCTTCCTATCGTCATAGGACACCATAAATTTACCACCTAACTCGTTTATTTCATCACACATTTTAATAAAATCCTTGTGGTCTTCATCGCTAAATGAGAAGAAATAATAGTCTTTTCTTTCTCCTGCTATAACATAAGGAGGGTCCAGATACCAAAAGTCAGTTGGCTTTGGAGGATACCTAGTTGTAAGGTCTCTAAAGTCAAGATTTTCAATCATTACATTGTCTAATTTCTTTCTAGTATATTTCAAATCTTCTAACATTTTTCTATTCCAGTCAGCTTCTTTTGATATAGGATTATGACAGCTATTATTAAATGCACATTTTATAACATAATAATAACAGGCTGCTCTTTTAGGGTCAGGTATGTTTATTTTTTTACTGTTCATAATACTTTTTCTATACTTATCAAACAGTTCACGAGATTTTACTAACCATCTAGCGTAATTAACGAATTCATCATAGCGGTCTGCTACTGACATATATAAATTCACTATATCATTGTCCTTATCGTTCAATACAGAGAAATCTGTTTTAACCTTACGAAAGAACATAGAAGCTCCACCTGCGAAAACTTCTATGTATCTTTCATGATATGGAATCATAGGTACTAATTTCCTAGAAAGTTCGAATTTTCCACCCATGTATGGGATGATAACAGGACATTCTAACCATCTAAAATCCATTATGCTTTAGCTATTGACTTAACTCCAGCCCATTTGGTTATCTTTGGATAGATTTGTTGTTCGAGTTTATGAGTTGCTTCATTCCTTCTAGCCATACTATGTGTAGCAATCCAAGTAGCAGCATTTAATAATTCCCAATAGTTTGTTGGTTTATGTGCCATCAAATATTGCGTAAATGCTTCCATATGCGTAGACGGAATCATTTTAATAAGTTCAACGATATGTTCTTCTTTTACTTGAGTTTCTTTTAATATTGGTAACTCAGTGTTAAATATTCCTTGAGTAGCCAATACAGTATCATTAATACTTGGAGCAATATCATCAAGAGAAACATTGTAAATACTATGTTTATAATTCTTTCTTGATATTACTACTCCTATAATCATACCGTTTGAACAAACAAGTCTAAATGCACCAGCAAGGATATGTAATCCCCATTGTCCATTATAGCTGTTCTTTATGGTTATTTCAGGATTTAACATATCTCCATCTCCTAAATCAACTTTGACATCTTTTAATGTCCATCTCCATGATGTTTTTGCACCACCTGAAAATGTTTGAATTTCATTAAGGACAGCTCCAATATCTTTCATTATAGGTTTAGCTGTTTCATATATTGTAGTATTATCTACGAGCCTGTATTCATCTGTCATGCAACTCAAAATAGCCCCAGTATCATCTCTAACAATGAATTTGTATCCTGTATTACCTGTACCTAATTGGACTTCATCTCCAGTTGCTTTCTGTAATCCTACTGCTGGAACTTCAGAAACTGAGAACAATGAATCTTGTAGTGTAACTTCAGCCATCTTTATACTCCTTTTTAATTACCTCCTTAATTGAAGGTGTTTTACCATATTTCTTTATTTCATTTTCTAACTGTTTAACAGCGTTTGTATCCATTCGCCTTATAATACCACCCAGATAAGCAAAGCCGTACATATTATCAAACCTTTTATGAAATATGTAATCTTCTATACCCTTTCTTACAAGTTTATCTTCTATGTGTGAAATACCCTGTAAAAACTTAAAATAGGTTAGAATATTATTATCACTTGGTACATTATGTTTTATTAGTTTTCCTGCTTTTCTAATTAATTTTCTTGTTGCTTTAGTTCTTTCATTGAGCAATTTCTGTATATTCTTAGAAGGATTATATTCTAGTTTCTGATTATATCCACAACAAGGACATTTCATGATTTATCTTTTTTACCGACTTTTACTATCCTGTCCTGTATTTCATTTAACTTTTTATATGCTGGATTATCTTTATTATCTCTCATTTGTTCCACAGCATCTATGAATCCTTTAGCTACTTCATAACTTCCAACTTCTTCAGTAAGTTCTTTTAAGTCACCTTTTTCTGCTAAATATGCTATGTACGGCATCCTACTCATAATATCTCCTTTACTTCTGTTTGTAACGCCCACTGTTTTTTACCTGTATGAGAAGCAGCATCTTTTGGATGTCCACACCACTCAGTTACAATTACAGTACAACTGCCAGTGCCAATATTTATAAGTATTGCTTCAGATGTACTTGTTGTAATTTGAGTACCAGGTTTACAATCTTCAAGGTACTTATATCCTTTTGCGGCTTTCCACTCTGGTTTATCTTTAAGTGCTTTAGTCGCAAGGTCCTGGTTTTGTTTTAGTCTTCTTTTCAGCTTGGTAGCTTCTTTCATTATCTTTTCCTTCCTCTTTAAGTGTTAAGGCTTTATCCTTAATTTTCTTCAAATCTTTAAGTAATTGTTCATAAGGTCTTTTCCATTCACCATTATCTTCTGTAGGTATTTGTGTTGTACAGGTCATTATTAAACTGTTGATTAATAAATTAACTTCAGAATCTGTATATTTTATTTTGATGGTTACTATGCTATCATTAGTTATATTTTCCATTATATCTCTCCCAGATTATAAGTATTGTCAATATTCCAAAGAATATAACTACTGACCAAATTAATGTAGCAATTCCCAGTATTAGAAAATTATGCAATATTTCTGATATTGTTTGTATCATTTTATGCTCCTTGTTAAAAATGGGGAGAAACCAACGCTGGATACGTTTGGATGTGGAAGGACGCATAAAGAAAGGGTGCAGTTCCTCCCCATGTCTAGAATTTAAAACTAGAGAAGAGAACAGGAAAGTAATATTTATAATTCCTGTTCCCCCTCTGTTTATTCATTTAGAATGGCACATCACTTGATAATTCATCAGCTGAAAGTTTCTTTCCATCTACCCACGGGAAAACGGATGATACTTTCATAGCTGTGCGTTCTTCACCTTCTTTGTTCTTGAATGTCTGTTGCTTAATATTCACCAAACATGGTAAACCAAGAACATCATGTTCTTCCACTTCAGCTAGGCTTACTTGCCCACCTTCAGATGGAAAATCAACTCCAAGAGCCTCAAAGAACTCCTTATAGCGACGATTCTTCCAACTTTCACCTTTAGCTGGTTTTGGAGTTAACCAAACACCATTATTCTTGAACTTTTTACCTACCATATAAAGGGCAGATACAGTTACAGGAATTCCATCTCCATCTACTTCTTGTACAAATTCTCCATTGCTAGAGCTTCTTAGCTTGGATACGGTTAAGCTTTGAGCCTCATCAGCGATGGTAAATTCAAGGTTGAATATTTTACTATCCTTCCAATCATTAACACCAAAGCTACTGCAATGTGCAGGATATGTACCTTCAGCAATCGGTTGAAAACCATCTCTTGCTTCGTCAAATGTTGCTTCTATATTTTTCATTATTGTTCACTCCTTATTTACTTTGTTGTTTAACTACAGTATGTTTCTTGATTACATCATTAACTGCGTTCCTGAGCGTCTTCATTTCTTCACTCTCAGTCTTATTATTTAGACCTTGAAAGTAAAACTGAGGTGACACCCAAGTATTCTCAGCTGTCTTGATATAACGCTTTTCACCACGTTTACGAGTGCCTACTAAACCATCTTTTTGCATTTTACCAAATGCTGTTTTAGATAGAACACCTTTCTTTACAAGACTTTCAGCTTCAGTCAGTGTTATTTTTCCCATTTTCATTTTCCTCATGAGTTTTGTCATCATTCATTGGAAATAACAATGTTTCAGGACTTTCCAATGTAAAACTATGATAACTAGGGTTGATTGTTAATTGCTGTCCTTTATTAGTTTGAAACACCATGATAGCTTTACCTTCATAATATTTAGTTCCTAAGAACGAAACATCCTTAAATAGTCTAGCATCATTTGTTCCAACAATATATTCTTGTCCTTCGACAAAAATACTTTCATCAAAACTGTCATTATTTGGTAGAGGTTTCAATTATCTTCTCCTTTTCAGATTGTAATCTTTTCAGTTTAGCAAGAGAAGCAGCATAATTTGTTCTATTAATACTACCATCATCTAGCATTGTTTGTATTCCATTTGCTTCATATTTGTCAATAGTTTTAGCTATTTCAGTTATTTTATTGATTTCTTCTGTTGTCAATGGGTCATCTACTGGTAAATCCTCACCTGCATAGATATATAAACCTAATCCGTGTAAGGCAATAGCTTTTGCAAGACATCTTTGAATTGATGTATTAATTTGAAAAGCATTTGGTTCATCTATAGTTTGATTACGATTATCTAAAACAGGATGTACTTGAGTTCTATCAACCATATTAATTGTAACGGTTACTTGAACAAAATATCCAGTATCTGTTTTCATGTAAGGTTGTTTTGAGCTACCATGTTCATGCCATTCTTCAAATTCATGTATTACCCACGTTGCATTAGGCGCAACTTTAAGTAACTCACGAACAGCCCAAGCCCAACTAAGATAAGTAAAATTACCTTTCTTAGCTGTGTATTCATTAACATTTAGTTCATTCAGATTTTGAAATACCTCTGCATTGTCCATTTGTTTCCTCCTTTATAAATACCATCTTAACAGTATTTTCATTGTTAGCGATTGCTTGAATGAATATCTTAGTATGTGTATTTAGTTTATTAGCTTTCATAAATGATGAAGGCAGAGTTATTCTACCTCTAGTGTCTATAGGACATTCAGCTATCCACATTATTTCTGCTCCTTTTTCATTTCTTTTGTTTTTCTATATTCTTCTTTCATTTCTTTTGCTATTTCTTTATTTATATCTCTGATACTAACTGTTGATTTTTCAGCAAGTTCACTGTTGACAGTTTTAAGTTTCATCTTATATTTAGCATCTACATTCACGATTCTTTGTTCAAGTCCATCTACTACAGTTATTAATTTAAGTAGGTCTGCTTTGATATTTTCAACATCACCTATTAAATCATGTACTGGGACAGGTATTTCTTTATGTTCATCTTCAAATACTAACTTTTCATCTTCTTGCATAGTGTTTTCTTCTTTTAACATATTTCAAATCCTCCTGATTGTTCGCAAAAGTCTGCAAATTGCATGATTACATCTTTACTAGTTGGGTAACTAGAACTCCAACTCTTTTCATCATAGATGGCATTCCATTGAGTTTTATAAGGTTCAGGATAATCAGATGGAACTATACTATCACCAAATTTATCCTTTACTTCATCTTGAAGTTTATCAAGCCGTTTTTGTACAGTTTTATTATATTTCTCAGCTTTCTCATATTTCTTCATATATTCATCAACCCAAGCATCTATAACACCTGTTTTGTCTAATTTGCGTAGCCTAGAAGCAATTCTTAATGATTTAGTCTTACTTATAGTCTCTCCACCATTATGTCCACCTTTATCGCAATCTTTAGCACTTAAGAAATCACAAGAATAACAAACAAATATCCATATAGGTCTCCACCACCATACATTGGCTCTGAAATATATTCCAGGATTTTCTTCTTGGTGAGCTGTGTCAGCTTTGCAATATGCATCTTTATCTTCTTCTGTCATCTTTTTCCAATTATTCCATCCATCATTGTCTTTAAATTTAGATAATATTGGTGGTCCTTCTGTATTTTCTGTAGGATTTAGTCCATATAAATCGAATCCCATTAGATTTCTCCTTATCTTTTATTAGCAGTTAATCCGGGACAATAAACACCTTGATAGGCACAATATCTACATTCCCAGTTTTCAAATGGTACACCAACATCACCTACTTGCATTTCTTCAGGCTCGTTAATGTCTTCAGTTATTTCATTTAATTCA
>PVBE010625180.1_pt1 | contig 15213 bp, 8 predicted proteins | sample 1631181 | NCBI WGS metagenome assembly PVBE01 (sample SAMN08397723, study PRJNA350692) | Marine metagenome, whole genome shotgun sequencing project. | isolation source: water | place: Pacific Ocean | collected 2012-04 | reverse complement strand
CTCGCAATTGGGCGATGTTCGTGCCGCAACCGGCAACGATCAGGATGAACCATCCCATGGGTTGTTCAAGTGCCATCGCGACAAGTGCGCACTGCATAAAGGCAAGAAACATGGCCATCCGCTGCCCATACGCAAGGCAGGCAACCGTGACCACCAGCAGCGTGGGAGCAATCGCCGCCGCAAACAGAAATCCTGGAGCCTCGATGGTGATGAGGACGCTGACGGCCAGCATGCCCGCCATGAGGGCGCACAGAGCCACAAGCCGCAGCCAATTTCGGGCTATGCGCGGAGTTGAGACGGTGGTGTAGGCGCCGATGAATACGGCGAGCATCGCCAGCAATCCGATACCGCCGAGGCGGGGAAGCCATCGTGTGAGAATGGGGGCCGCGGCCGCGAACTGCGACGTTTCAAGCATGGCGTTCTGATATTGCTTTGCCGTGAGTACATCGCCTCGCCTCCAGATCACATCGCCGCGGCGATGTGTCCCAATGATGGGTTCAACTTTTTCGGCAGCGGCGGCCCGTTGTTGCTCGGTCAGATCGGTGTCGAGCAGCACCGTGGGCTGCCCGGCGGCAATGAGCCGTGCTTCGACGGTAGGTACGATATTCTCCGGAAATCCGGAACGGCTGACGGTCTCGGCGAGTCGCGGATCGACCGCTTGGCCGGGCTCGGCGGGGAGAGGAATTGCGGCGGCTTGATATGGTTGAAGAAGGCGATCCCCTGCATCGAGAATCGCTCGATTGGCCGGCGGTGTGGTTGTGAAGACCTGAAATTCCTGACTGGACATCAGGGGAGTGCGGCGAAGGAGATCGTGGGTCAGTCGCAGTACTTCGCCTTTCCACGCGGTCGTAGGTTCACCGTCGACGGACATGCTTTGCAAGGCTGCGATGGCCTCTGGTGTCAAGGCAAAGTGTTCGACGAGTTCCGGCGTGACTTCATCGACCGTTGTCATGCCGGCAACCGCGGCGGGGAGACCGAGGAGCGACGCCTCCAGGCGTTCGAGGTACGCGTTGTTCGTGCGGTAGATGCGAGGCGAGGCGTTCATAGCCTCTTCGCGGCGAGCTTCGGTGGCGGCGACATCCTCGACCTCGAAGTCGAGGCGATTGACGCGGGTTGTGCTCATGACCTGGCCATCGCGAACCTTGATCTGTTCTCGTGACCATGTGACCAGAAGCGAGACGGCAATCAGGAACAGAAACACGATGACGCTGGTGTGGATGAACTCTGGCCGCACCACCAGTTCCCGCATGGCCACAGCCTGCCGCGGAAGATTCTGCAGCACCTGTGCCCGCCGACTTCGCGGGCCTCCGCCCGACCGTGATCCACTGTTCCTGACCATCGCGCTGTCACAGTATCGTGGCCGAATTCCGGATTACTGCTCTTTTTCGCCAAGAATTGTGACTGTCACTTTTTTTGCCAAGAGGCAGCACCCCCTGAAGCGTGGGAACGCCCTTGCCAATCCGCAACCCCCTCTGACGGCCTCCTGGCCGGGAAGAGAAGGGGCCAGAAAAGTGACAGTCACAATGTGAGGGGGGCGGCGAGGTCGGCGGCGCCGAGGATGCCGGCGTTGGGGCCGAGTTCGGTGAGGGCAAATTGACATCGGCGGGAATCGGGGGGAAAGACATCCTGGTCGAATTGATCCCGGATGGCCTTGAGCAGTGGCTCGCCTGTTGCCTCTACGATCCCACCACCAAGGACAATCAAGTCGACTGCCAGCAGCGACACGACATTGGCCAGGGCAGTGCCCAACCGCCGCATCCCCCGCATGACCTCCTCATCGCCACGCTGGAACGCCGCAGTGATTTCTTCAGTTCCACAGGGCTCCCCAAGCACCCTGCGAAGTCCACACCGGCCGGCGAAATCCTCGACCACCCGTCGGCCTTCCACTCCCTCTGGTTCGCTGACCGACATTCCGATCTCGCCAGCAGTCCCGAGCGGACCTCGCCATGGTTGCCCGTTGAGTACCAGGCCGCCGCCGATGCCTGTGCCAACCCACGCAGCAAAGAGGCTCGGGTGGTCCCGCCCAGCGCCTACCCGGTGCTCGCCCCAAGCCGCCGCCGTCACATCATTTTCGATGATGACCGGTTTGCCGAGCCGGTCCCACATGGCGCAGGCAAGCGGAGCGTTTGTCCAGTCCAGATTCTCGCCGCGAAGCACTACGCCACTTTCCACATCGACGCTTCCGGCGACAGCAATGCCGACGGCTCCGGCATCCGGCGCAACCTCCGACACCATTGCGCAGGTTGCCTCGACGACACCCTCGAACCCCAGGTGCGAGGGCGTTGCCCGGTGATGTCGCTCCGTAACCGATTCACCCTCGACGACACCGACCAGTGTGTTCGTTGCGCCAAGATCGATGCCCACCAGTTGGTTCGTAGTCATGACATCAAGGCGGCAAGGTCCGGACGCCGCTGCTCCCCGATTGACTGTTCAAACATGCGAGCGATGCGCAAGAGTCGCGCATCATCAAACGCGGGTCCCTGCAACTGCACGCCGATAGGAAGCGGCGAACCGTGCTCTTCGCTAAAGCCACCGGGAAGTGAGACACCGCAGATACCCGCGATGTTGGCATTGGCCGTATAGATATCGCAGAGATACATGGAGACAGGATCGGCCTTGGCTCCAAGTTCAAACGCAACTGTCGGGCTCGTCGGGCCGAGGATCGCATCGCACTTCGAGAACGCGGTTGTGTATTCGTCGCGGATCAATCGCCTGACCTTCAACGCGGTGTTGTAGTAGGCATCGTAATACCCGGCGCTGAGGACATAGGTGCCGAGCATGATCCGCCGTTTCACCTCGTCACCGAATCCTTCCGCGCGGCTGCGGGCGTAGAGATCAAAGAGGTCACCGTCCCCCTCTCGCGTCCTGTGCCCGTAGCGAATACCGTCGTATCTGGCGAGATTGCTGCATGCTTCGGCTGGCGCGATTACGTAGTAGGTCGACACGCCGACATCGGTGAGGGGAAGATCAATATCCACAATTGTCGCGCCGAGATCTCGGAAAGTGTCAATCGCATTGGAAACCGCCTGCATTACCGCCGGTTCGTTCCGTTCATCCAGAAACTGTGGGGGTACGCCGATTCGCAGGTTGGCAATGGGCTGGTCGAGTTCAGCAATGAAGTTCGGCGTCTCGCAATCCGATGATGTGGAGTCCTTCTCGTCAAACCCCGCCATCGCCTGCATTATCATCGCTGCGCCGTCGACGCTTGATGCGAACGGACCGACCTGATCGAGGCTCGACGCAAATGCGACAAGTCCGAATCGGCTGACCATGCCGTACGAAGGTTTGAATCCGACAATGCCACACAGCGCTGCCGGTTGCCGGATCGATCCACCAGTGTCGGAGCCGAGCGCGCCACAGCACAGATTTGCCGAAACTGCCGCCGCGCTCCCTCCCGATGATCCGCCGGGTACCCGGTTCGGATCCCATGGATTCCGCGTCGCTCCCCACGCACAGTGTTCGGTCGATGAACCCATCGCGAACTCGTCGCAGTTCGTCTTGCCGATGAGAATTGCCCCGGCTGCTTCCAATCGCTCTACGACGGTCGCGTCAAATGGACTCTTGTAGTGTTCGAGCATCCGCGAACCGCAGGTTGTCGTTCCATGACTGGTGGCGATGTTGTCCTTGATGGCGATCGGCACACCAGCAAGCAGCCCCGGATCATCGCCCGCCGCCACCGTATGATCGATTCCCTCTGCTCGTGTCATGGCATGATCCTGCCATGTCTCATGAAACGCATTGATCGCGGGGTCTACATCGCTGATCCGCTGGAGACACTGATCGATTATGTCTACCGCGGATACTTCGCCGCCTCTGACGGCCGCGGCGGTGCCGCGCAGCCCAGTGCCTTCCACGCTCATGATCCTTCGCCCAGTACTTTCGGTACGGCGAAGAACGGGCCCTCCGTCGCCGGGGCATTCGACAGCACTTCTTCTTGCGAAAGCACCGGCCCGGCGGTGTCCTCCCGGGTGCGGTCGACCAGTTCGCCCGGATGGTCAAGCGGCTCCACGCCTTCGGTGTCTACCGACTGCATGCGATCCACATGCCTGAGAATGGCGATCAACTCCACCCTCTGGATCTCGATTTGATCGTCATCAAGAGCCAGCCGGGCAAGTTTTGCCACATGCCGGACCTGCTGCGCATCAAGTTGAGGGGGACTTCCTTCAGGCATGAGCGGAAGCGTAGCACAATCGCTTCCGCTACCCTTGCCCCTTCCATGGCACGACATCGCCTCGTATCCGCGGCAACCCGAGCAGTTGTTGCCCTGCTCATCGTCGGCATCTCGCTCATGATTGTCGGCGGGTTGATGAAGACAGCGCCGGGTCTGGAGGTTGCCCCGACAAGTCGCCTCCTGCCCGCTGTTTTGGTCATGGAAGCGAGACCCATTTCGGTCGAGCGGCGGACAGTGGGCTACGGCGTTGCCGACGCGCTGGATCATGCGGATGTGTCAGCCGAGGTTTCTGGTCAGGTCGTGGAATTGCCAGCCACCTCGCGGGCAGGGCAGCGTGTTCGAGAGGGCGAACTGCTCGTTGTGCTTGACGAAATCAACTATGAACAGCAAGTGCAGCGAGCTGAGCAGGTCGTCGCACAACTCGTTGCGGATCAGTCATTGATGCAGGTGGAGAGAACGGCTGCCGAGCAGCGGGTTGAACTTGCCGCCCGCGACCGCGCCTTGGCGAAGGCGGAACTCGATCGCGTGCAACAGGCCTTTGACAAGGGTGCAGCCCGCCAGCGGGAGGTCGATCAATCGACGCAACAACTCATCTCTCGGACATCGGCGGAGGTCAATGCACGCGAATCGGCAGATCAGTTTCCCCCGCGGGAAGAGGGTCTCGCCGCCCAACTGCTTACAAGAGAAGTCGACTTGGCCACCGCGCAGACAAACTTGGCACGGTGCCGCATTACTAGCCCCATCGACGGCGTGCTGCAGAATGTGGATGTTCGCGTCGGCGAGAATGTTTCGCCGGGCCAGCGCGTAGGTCGCGTCGTCGATTCAGCGAGGATCGAGATCCCGCTGCGACTCCCTTCGCACGCGCGTCCCCATGTCGGCATCGGTGACATCGTCGAACTTCGTTCGGCAGGATTCGGTCGCCGCCGATGGCAGGGGCGAGTGACACGGCTCGCGCCGGAAGACGACACTCGAACACGGACGCTGATTGCCTACATCGACATCGAACAGCTCGATGACACCGCCGACCGCATACCACCCGGGATTTTTCTCCGCGGAGATGTGATCAGTTCTGGCCCTAGCCAACTTCGGTGGACAGTTCCTCGCCGCGCAGTACGTGAGGATCGAATCATGGTTGTGCGAGCTGGAATCATTCACAGCATTCCCGTTGCAATCGACTTTTCCGTGGCAGGGGAGTTCCCAGAGTTCGGGCTGCCGGATCGCGCATGGGCTGTTCTCGCCACCCCGCTCGCCGAGAGTGACATGGTGATTGTGGATCCGTCCGGCTCGCTGCGTGACGGTATGGAAGTCAGACCACTTCTCGCGGCGGATACCTTCGCGCCGGGGGCGACGGACAAGTGAATCTCCCGGCCTTCGGAGTTCGCCAGCCTGTCCCCATCAACCTGCTGATGGTCGGCATCATTATTGCCGGCTCGCTTGCTGCCGTTGGTCTTCGCCGCGAATTCTTTCCGGAGATGGACAGCGACTCTCTGGTTGTCGTGGTCGCCTATCCGGGGGCATCGCCTGATGAAGTCGAAACCGCCGTTGCAACGCGAATTGAGAATGCGGTTGCCGAAGTAGACGAGGTTGGAGAGATTCGCACGAGGGTGAGTGAGGGCACCGCAAAGATCATTGTCAAGTTCCGCGAGGGCACGCAGGACATGGATGAGGCTACTGACGAGGTCAGACGGTCCATCGACGCCATCAAGGACCTTCCTGCCGATATCGAGCGGCCGCGCGTCACCCGCATTGAACCGTCGATGCCGGTGATCATGGCGGAACTCTGGGGAGACGCCGAGCCGCAAGGCATGAAGCAGGCGATTCAAGATATCCGTGACGATCTGCGATCGTTGCCGGGAATGGGCACGGTCGAACTCAGCGGAACTCGCGACGACGAATTGTCAGTTGAGGTGGATCGCGATGTCCTCGTCGAATACGGGTTGAGCATCACGGATGTCGCTGATCGTGTAACGGCTTGGATGCAGGAAGTCCCCGGTGGGACAATGCGAAGCAGCAGCGGCGATGTTGCGGTGCGGACGCAGGGACCGGACGAATCGTCCTTCGACATGGCGGAGATCATTCTGGCGGCTAATGGAGATGGCAGTGTTCTGCGGCTCGGTGATCTGGCCAGTATTCGAACGACCCTCGTCGACCGGCCTCTCAAAATGCGATTCAACGGCAAACCAGCCGTAGGCGTCGTTGTGAACAAGTCGGGCAAGCAGGACATCGTCAAGATAGCGAAGATGACGCGGGCGTATGTGGATGGCCGCATGCGACGCGAGTTCGAACAGTCTCTGGGTGAGAGGTTTTCAGGAAGATCGTCTGCCCGTCAACTCGCGTGGGAACTCGGCAATTCGCGTCCGACACTGCCCGGTGGGACCACCCTGACAACCTTCACCGATCTGGCACGCTTTGTCGAGGGTCGCCTTGCGCTGCTGACGCAGAATGCGATCTACGGAGCGGCGCTGGTCTTCTGCGTTCTTCTTCTGGTCCTCAACTGGCGTGTCGCATTCTGGGTGGGCGTGGGCCTTGTTACAGCCCTCTCAGGCACCCTTGCGATCATGGCCGGATTCGGCATCACGCTCAACCTCCTGACGATGTTCGGGCTGATCGTAGTGCTCGGTCTGCTCGTCGATGATGCGATTGTCGTCGCCGAGAACATCAAGGCCAGGCACGATCGGGGTGAGCCGGCGATGGAGTCCGCGGTCAAGGGGGCCAACGAGGTTCTGTGGCCCGTCGTGGCAACAGTCTTGACATCCATCGTTGCGTTCCTTCCGCTGACATTTATAAAGGGCAACATCGGCGATCTTCTCGGTGCGCTACCGATCGTCGTTGCCTGCGCGCTGGCCATGAGCCTTTTTGAGGCGTCGATCATCCTTCCAGGACATCTTGGGCACAGCCTAGAGAAAGGAGGCCGGAGGGCAACATCCCGGCCCGCGAGATTCGTCCGTGCGTATGAGGCGGCGCGCGATCGGGTTATCTTTGAACGACTTGTTCCCGCCTACCTGTCAATTCTGCGGCTGGTGATTCGGTATCGCTATGTGTCATTGGCAATCGCAATTGCTTCGCTGGTCGTTTCTATGGGCATGGTTGCGGGCGGTCGGGTCGGCTATCAGTTCATGGAGATTCCGGATGCTGAGACGATTGCCATCAATGTTCGGATGCCCGTTGGAACACCGATTGCCGGGACGGATTCCATGGTTCGTGTCATTGAGGATGCAGCTGCTTCGCATGAGCAGGTCAAGACGGTCAATTCTCTCATAGGTGTGCAGATCCAAATCGATTCGAATGTGTCGTCCATTTCTGCCAATGTGGGGCAGTTGTTCATCGAACTCACGCCGGCGGAAGATCGAGAACTGGACGCCAAAGGCGTGATTGACCTGATCCGCAATTCCATCGGTGACTCTGCTGCACTCGCGGATCGAATTACGTATGAAATGATGGCGGGTGGGCCTAGTGGCCCGGACATCACCATTCAACTGCGAGGTGATGACGAGAGCCGCATGGCCGAGGCATCAAAGCAAATCCAACAGGACCTGCTTGCGTACTCCAATGTTCACGATGTCGGAGATGACGCCGCTCGTGGCCAGCGGGAACTCAAGATCGAACTGCGGCCCGGGGCGGCAACCAGTGGCTTGACCGTCGCCAATCTCGCCCGTCAGGTGAGAGGTGCCGTGTATGGGATCGACAGCCATGTCTTTGCCAGGGACGGCGAAGAGGTTGATGTACGGGTGAAGATGGATGAGGACATGCGGCAGGATCTGGGTGAGTTGGAGCAGTTGTGGATTACCGCGCCGGACGGCCGCGCCATGCCGCTGGTTGAGGTCGCGTCGATTACGGAGAGCGACGGCTACAGCACGATCAACCGAGTTGATAGGCGCAGGGCTGTTACGGTCACGGCAGAAGCCGCAGTGGGAACGAGTCCGGAGTCGGTGATCCGCAGTCTGCCGATCGCCCAGTGGCGGCATGACTATCCCGACATTGGGATTCGATTCGGCGGCCGTCAGCAGCAGGAGTCCGATGCCTTCAGCACGCTTCCGATTGGATTCGCCGCTGCCTGCTTGATGATCTATGTCATTCTCGCTTGGTTGTTCGGGAGTTACTTCCAGCCGTTGATGGTCATGCTTGGTATTCCCTTTGCGATGATCGGCGTCATCTGGGGACATTACTTCACGGGGTACAGCCTGTCGTTCCTCAGCATGATCGGTTTTGTTGCGCTCAGCGGCGTGGTCGTGAACGACTCGCTCATCTTCGTCGAGTTCTACAACACGCGGCGAAAGATCGGTGACTGTTTGAGCGACGCCATTGTCGCGGCAGGATCAGCAAGGCTGCGTCCAATCTTTCTGACGACCATTACGACTGTTCTTGGCTTGACTCCGTTGATGCTTGAGCAATCGATGCAGGCGCGATTCCTGATTCCAATGGCAGTTGCGATTTCCTTCGGTTTGATGGGGGCGACCGTGCTCATTCTGCTTCTTCTACCGGCGCTGATAGTGATTGGCGCGGATCTGCGGTCACTCACCCGTTTTCTCTGGTTCGGATCTGCGGAAGAGCCCCGGCAGCAGCCGCCTGTACCCGATCACCTATAATGCGACCCGCGAACCGGCGAGGGCTCCTCCTCACCTCCCGCGTCAGCCATGAAACTCCTCCAAGGCATCCCAGTCAGCCCTGGCGTCGTCATCGCCAAGGCAATGGTGCTCGAGCGATCGCTCCACCGAGTCCCATTTCTGATTCTCTCGAAAGATGAGATTCCTGTTGAGTTGGAGAAATTCGACTTGGCGGTCAATTCGGCGAGACGGCAGGTGGAAGCGGACCGTGACCGCGTTGCGGGAACGCTTGGCTCCGAACCGGCGAAGATCTTCGAATTCCACCTCGCCCTACTTTCGGACGAGGCGCTCATTCAGCCCATTCGGGAGCGAATCGAGGACGAAGGTGTCAATGCAGCATTCGCGGTCGTGGAGGCATTCGGCGAACTGGCCGATCGATTTCGCGCCATGGACGCGAGGGTCTTCAGGGAAAAATCGAACGACGTGCTCGACCTTGAGCGGCGGCTGCTCGATCAGTTGACGGGAACCGCGCACGATCGGCTTGCCACCGCGGCAGAACCAGTGATCGTGATTTGCCACGGAGTTACGCCGGCCGAAGTCGCTTCATTCCGCCAGGACAAGGTGCTCGGGCTCGCCACTGATCTCGGCGGTCGTACTGACCACAGTTCCATTGTGGCTGCAGCGCTCGGCATTCCGGTCATCGTCGGATGCAAGTCCGTTGCGGAAATCGTCAACGATGGCGACCTGCTGATACTGGATGGCAAAACCGGCACAGTCATGGTCGATCCTGACGAGGAAACCGTCGCCCAGATGCGCAAAAACATCGAGCAGTTGGAGTCCTTCCGACACTCGGTACGGGAAATGGTTTCGGAGGAGTCGGTTACGGTCGATGGCGTACATGTGCATCTCGAGGGAAACATCGAGTTCTCCCACGAGATCACTCAGGTGATCGACCTCGGCGGGGAGGGAATCGGGCTCTTCCGAACCGAGTTCCAGTACCTCACGAGCGACACCGTCCCGACTGAAGAGGAGTTGTATCAGGAGTACGCAAAGGCCCTTGAGATGCTCGGGGGTCGCAGGCTTACTCTTCGAACTCTGGACCTGGGTGCCGACAAGTACACCCAGGAGCAAGAGGCCGAGCCGGAACGGAATCCGTTTCTGGGTCTTCGGTCGATCCGTTATTGCCTGCAGAATCAGGAACTGTTTCGAACTCAACTCAGGGCCATCGTGCGGGCGTCGGTACACGGGTCGCTCCGCATCATGTTCCCATTGATCACATCGATGAACGAATTGCGGCAGGCGAAGTTGATCCTGAATGATGTCTATGAGGAATGCGACGAGGAAGGCATCGAGTTTGACCGATCCATGCCCGTGGGCATGATGGTCGAGGTGCCGAGTGCCGCGCCCATGGCGGCCACCTTTACCCGCGAAGTGGACTTCTTCTCCATCGGCACGAATGACCTCATCCAGTACACGGTGGCCGTTGACCGCGGCAATGAGCGAGTGGCCAGCCTCTATACAGCCGCCAACCCGGCCGTCATCAAGCTGATGAAGGCTGTTATCAGGGCTGCAAGGCGTGGAAAGGTCGAAACCAGCCTTTGTGGTGAAATCGGCGGCGATCCGACATACACTATGCTTCTGATCGGACTCGGCCTTCGGCACCTCTCGCTGGTGCCCACCCAGATACCTGTTGTCAAGCAGGTGATCCGAAAGGTCGATATTCCGACATGCGAGCGGCTCGCCCGAAAGGTCGGCTCGCTCGATTCCGACCGGAGGATCCTGGCGACTCTCCGGGATGAACTGCAGAAAACCGTGCCGGAAGCGGTTGGTGGATGGTCCACCGAACAAGGGACTCCGGCATGAGAGACGAACATCGGTTGTCGGGCATCGCACGCCAGAATGCGGTGCGGCCCGGCAACAACCAAGCCTTGCCCGTCCTCGCGATCGCGATGGCGCGGTGATCCACCCTCCGATTCCGCCGCGGCATCCCTTCGCTGGCAGAGGTAGGAGACGCGAGTATGGCCGCTGGCCGAACTCGGCGTACATGGGTGGAGCGTTCGGCGGCTTGGCGGCATAGAACGTGGAGACAGAACACTGTGAGTACAGGCAAGAGCAAGGACTCGCCGACGCCACGCCATTTGATGATTGTGAATGACGACCCCGGAGTGGAGTGTCGCATCGCCATCATTGAAGATGGGCGGCTCGAAGAGCTCTATACGGAGCGAACGAGTCAGGCTACGGGCGTAGGAAACATCTACAAAGGGAAGGTGGTCAATGTCGAGTCGGCTATTCAGGCCGCCTTCGTCGAGTATGGAGGCCCCCAACGCGGGTTCCTTCATGTGACCGACCTCCATCCTCGGTATTTCCCGGGCAAGGACAAGACCGAACAAGTTGGCAAGAAGGTTGCGCGAAAGGCTCGGCCTCCGATTCAGGACTGCCTCAAGAAGGGCGACGAGATTCTCGTGCAGGTCTTGAAGGAAGGTCTTGGAACGAAGGGGCCGACGCTGACAAGTTACCTGTCGGTTCCGGGGCGGTTGGCGGTGATGATGCCCTACATGGACAAGGTAGGTGTGTCTCGGAAGATCGAGGACGAAGATCTTCGCCGCAAGATCCGCGAGAAGTTGGATGCGCTGAATCTTCCCGAAGGCTTTGGCTTCATTCTGCGAACTGCGGGGATGGACAGGACTCAGACCGAGATCAAACGGGATATCGCGTATCTGCTGCGACTCTGGAAGGTCATGGAGAAGCGGATAGAACAGGTGGGGGCGCCATGCCTTCTCTACAACGAGTCAGACCTTCTTGTGCGGACGATTCGCGATGTGCTACGGCCGTCGATTGACGCCGTCGTCGTCGATTCAGCATCCGGGCATGAACGCATCAGTGCGTTCTTGAAGGTCGCCGCCCCTCGCTCGGCACCCAACATTATTCGATACGGCGACCCGCTGCCGCTCTTCCACGCATTCGACATCGAAAAACAGATAGAGCAGATTCACGGCCGGGATGTGGATCTGCCCAGCGGCGGGCGACTGGTCATCGACCAGACAGAGGCCCTGGTCTCGATTGATGTGAACTCGGGACGAAGCCGGCGTGCAAGGGACAGTGAAACAAACGCATACCGGACCAATATGGAGGCCTGCGACGAGATCTGCCGTCAATTGCGACTGCGGGATTTGGGCGGCCTCATCGTCAACGACTTGATCGACATGTCGCTGGCTTCTCATCGAAAGACTGTCGAGAACAAGTTCCTGGACAACCTTGAGCGCGACCGCGCTCGTACATCGATTTTGCCGATCAGTCGCTTTGGTCTGCTGCAAATGACTCGCCAGCGGATGCGGCCGAGTGTGCTGGACAGCCACTATGTCGGCTGCAGCCACTGCGCTGCTCGCGGGCAAGTCAAATCGCCCGAACAGGTCGCTGCCGATGCCTCGCGGCACGCGGGGTGGTTGCTGCGAAGCGATCGCATCCGCCGCATCGAGATCGCCTGCTCGCCTGCCGTGGCGAGTGTGCTGATGTCGCACAGGCGCCGAGAACTGGATGGATATGAGGACGCCACCGGGAAGCGAATCGTGGTTCGCGTCAGCGTCTCCATCGCCACGGATCATGTTGCGTATTTCGCGTACGACGAACGCGGAGCCGATGTGGATGCCAGCACGATTCCGCTGCCAAAGCCACCGACCCTTGACGCACTGATCGAGGCAGAGAAACACATTGACGATGTCGAAGGGGAGGACACTGGTGACAAAGGGCGACGCCGGCGTCGCGGTCGCCGGACTCCACCGGCGGCAGATGCGACATCCATCGCACTCGGCGGGGACTTCGATGCCGAACTGGCATCACTTGACAAGAAGGAAGAGAAGCCCAAGCGGCAACGGCGTGGCGGTTCCTCCAGGGAGAAGACCGAGGAAGTGACGGTTCGTGTCTACGAACTGGCCAAGAAGTTGGGAGTCAAGAGTAAGGAGATCATCGATAAGTGCGGAGAGGCGGACATCGAGATCCGCAATCACATGTCCTCACTTTCAGCCGAGATCGTCAAGAAGATCGAATCGTTGTTTTCCGTCCCTGTTGCCGCAGATGCAACAGATGCCGATGAGGGCGATGGCGAATCCACAGAGCCTCGAAAGCGACGCCGCAGACGGCGAGGAGGCCGCCGGCACAGGAAATCAAAGGCGTCCAAGGATGCCGAGGCCGGCGAGAGCGAGAAGGAAACCGGTGAAGCGGCTGCTCAAGAGACAGCCCCTGATGCGGAGAAGAAAGAGGAACCTGCGAAGAAGCCTCGAAGGAGGAGGTCTTCGGGCAGAAAGAAGGCAGCGGGTAACAAGGAGTCTGGAAAGAAGAAGTCGACAAGGAAGAAGACTGCCCAGAAGGCAGCGACGAAGGATCTCGCTACCAAGGTGGAAGTGAAGGCGCCGCCTTCAACCGGTCGCCGAACTCTGTACGGCGCAGGGCGACGCTCGATTACATCTTCCGAAGCGAAGTCATCCAGGCGAGAGGGCGAGTGAGCCGTCGTCTCTTCATCTTGGGATCCACAGGATCAATTGGCCGCAGTGCGGTGGATGTTGTGGAGCACCTTGCTTCTACTGAGCCTGAACGATCGTTTCGCGTAGTAGGGCTTGCTGCCGGCAAAGACTACAGGGCGCTTGCTGAGCAGGCTGCCAGGCTGGGCGTAGAGGTTGCGGCCATTGCAGAGACCTCCGATGACGGGAACTGCGATCCTGCGTGGTATTCGGGTCCCCGATCGGCGGAGCGAATGATCCGCGAGCATGCGAAGAAGGGCGACCTTGTGCTTTGCGCCATCGTGGGCATCGCCGGTGTCGAATCAGTATTGGCTGCGATCGACTGTGGTTGCGATGTGGCACTTGCGAACAAGGAGTCATTGGTTGCCGCGGGCGAGATCGTCATGGGTGCTGCGTATCGGCAGGGGGTGAACATCATCCCGGTGGACAGTGAGCACTCTGCGATTCTCCAGTGTCTTCCCGCGGGGTGTACCGATCAGGTGCGACGAATCACATTGACGGCCAGTGGTGGACCGTTGCGCAACGCGCCGCGGGAGGAAATCACCAACGCTACGGTCGATCAGGTTCTTGATCATCCAACTTGGAACATGGGGCCGAAGGTCACTGTGGACTCTGCCTCCATGATGAACAAGGCGTTGGAAGTCATTGAGGCGCATTGGCTGTTCTCGCTGTCGCCGGAGCGGATTGGCGTTGTGGTACACCCGCAGTCCGTCGTTCACGGAATGGTGGAGTTCGAAGATGGATCAACGATTGCACAGTTGGCCCCGCCGGATATGCGATTGCCGATTCAAGTGGCGCTCTTGTGGCCGCATCGTCTGCCAAGCCGGTGGCCCACGGTCGACTGGACCAATGCGCAGCGGCTGGACTTCCTGCCTGTGGACGATGCTCGATTCCCTGCGGTCTCGATGGGTAGAGAGGTTATCGCTACCGGTGGTACGGCTGGCGCGGCCTTGAACGGGGCAAATGAGGTTGCTGTTTCGGCTTTCCTGAAAGGACGCATTCCTTTTGGGGCGATCGTGGATACTGTGAAGGAAGCGGCGTCTGAGGTGCCGCTTGGGGATGGATCCAGTCTCGAGGAAGTGTTGGCTACTGATGCGGAGGCCAGAAGGATGGCTTCCGCCGCAATCGAAACGAGGGCCCATCTCGCCTGACAAATCATCATGACGCTTGTATCTCTCTTCAACTTTGCCCTGATCGTGCTGGGTTTCGGGCTCCTGATCTTTGTCCATGAACTCGGCCACTTCCTGGCTGCGAAGTGGGCCGGAATTCGCGCGGAGTCGTTTGCTGTCGGCATGGGCCCGGTGCTTCTGTCGTGGCGTAAGGGTGTGGGGTTGGCCATGGGGTCGACTGCGAAGCAAGTGGTGGCGAAGTACGGTGAGGAGCCGGCGGAGATGTCCGACTCACTTCTCCGCGAGAGGGGAATCGGTGAGACCGAGTATTCGCTGCGGATTCTGCCGATCGGCGGATTCGTAAAGATGGTCGGGCAAGACGATTCAGATCCGTCGGCCGTGTCCGAGGATCCACGAAGTTACAACCATTGTCCGATCGGCAAACGGATGATCGTCGTGTCTGCAGGCGTCGTCATGAATGTCCTCATGGCGGGCCTTCTGTTCGTCGTGTGTTTTCAGGTGGGCGTTCGGTTTGAGGCGCCCGTAATTGGAGGAATCATTCCCGATTCGCCGGCCTCACAGGCGAAGGCGACAAACGCGAAGGATCAACACCTTCAACCCGGCGACATGGTTCTCTCAGTGGACGGGGACGAGACGCGCACCTTCACCGATCTTCAGATTGCCGCATCAATGGCGGTTCCGGGAAGGTCATTGGAACTGGTAGTAAAGCGACCGGGTCGCGATGAGGAACTCATGTTCTCGATTATTCCCGCGACTGTTCGCGAGGAAGGTCTGATGGAACTCGGACTACTGCCAGCATCATCGCGGCAATTGCCCGAGGGCGGCCAGACCGGCGAGGAGATTTTAAATAACCT
>PVBE011073225.1_pt1 | contig 15215 bp, 10 predicted proteins | sample 1631181 | NCBI WGS metagenome assembly PVBE01 (sample SAMN08397723, study PRJNA350692) | Marine metagenome, whole genome shotgun sequencing project. | isolation source: water | place: Pacific Ocean | collected 2012-04 | reverse complement strand
GTGTGCCGATCCACGCCGAGCGCGTAGCGCTCAGCGATGATCCGGCCCTTGTAGACCACGAGGAACGCCGCGGTCAGGCCATCGGCGTCGGCGAACGCGACATCGACGGCGGCCTCGAGCCTACGCCGATCCACCTCGGGTGGGAGCGGGTCCTCCGACAGCACGTCGCCCATGGGCCAGGGTTGGGTCATCGGGTCGGGGAGGCCCGTCTGCACCTCGACCGGTTCGAAGAAGACCCCGTCCTCGCCCGACGGGTGGATCACACAGCCCTGGTCGCCGTAGAACCGAGCGGTCCGGGTCGGTCCGTCGCCCAGGGTCATGTGCACCGCCTTGCTGTCCCGGTCGATGCGCCACGTGACGCGCGGGCGGTCGGCCTCCGGGACCATGAAGAACCCGCTGTTGTGGGCGGCTTCGTCGGCGTCCCGGCCCGAGACGAAGACCGCCGAGCAGAGCACCTTGGCGAACCCCGCCAGGCCGAGCTCGGTGGGAGTTGCCGGGGGCGTGTAGATGGTCTCCTGGGGGTGAGGCGAAGGCATAGACCCCGCCGACGCCCCAGTGAGCCCCAGAACGGGCACGAGGGTGACTGCCAGGAGACACGCGCGTTGCCAACCGAGACTCTCGAGCGGCGTCACGAGTTCGGCATCCGGTCGCATGTGGGTTCCCTCCCCAGGGCTCGTCTGAGACGAGAAGCGCGAGCTTGTCTGGCCGCACCAAGGATGATGGTCGGCTTCAAGAAAGAAATATTACGCCCGTCCCGACGTTGCGGCCAACTACGACGACCAGCTTCGGAGAGACCAGCGTGTCAGCATGGTGGCGTCAGGGCGTGGCGGGGGCCCAGTGGAGGACGACGCGGAGATGGTCTGGCGGGTCGGCCGGCTGCACCATGAGGAACCGCTCGCCATCGGGAGACACATCGTAGTTCGCCGTGTGGCCGCCCGGGTCAGGCTCGTACTGGCCGTCGAAGAGCGGTCGGACCGCGCCGACCGATAGGTGGTCGTCGAGCGTCACGGAGGCGGCCATCATCCGGCTGCCGTGCCGAAAGAAGAGCTCCTGTCCGTTGGGCCCCCAGGTGGGCTCCCGCCCTTCACCGATCGGAACGGTGGGCTCGCCGTCCGGGTACCGGGACACGTAGACCGTGTCCCGCCCGGCCTCGCCCGTCACGTAGGCCAGCCAACCGCCGTCGGGCGAGAGCATCGGCGCTCGCTCGTTGAGCGGCGTCACCTTGAAGGGCGAGGGCGCCTCCCCTACGTGCAGCGTCCAGACGTCGCGATCAGCCTCGGGCGTCACGATGTAGAAGGTCAACACCCGCCCGTCCGCGGACCACGAGGTTGGGTTCTGGGCGTCGCCCGTCGACGATACGGGCTCGGCCTGTCCGCCCGGCGCCAGCGGCTGCGTGTAGATGCTCTGCGCCCCAGACCGGTTGGACGCGAACGTGACGCGCTGGCCGTCGGGCCTCCAGACCGGCGATCGATTGTCGCTGCCCTCGGTGGTCAGTCGGGTGCGCGAGCCCTGGTCGAGATCGTGGATCCAGATGTCTCGGCCCATCATCCCGGAGCGAACCACGACCGCGACCCGCCGCCCGTCGGGTGAGAGACGCGGCGTGTGGTGCCTCGTCCGGACGTCGGCCGCCGGGGTCGCCCGTCCCGCCCGGTCGACCCACACCAGGACGTTCTCGACCGTGGCGGGAGCCGGCACGTAGACGAGCGTGCCGCTCCTGGAGATCGCCATCGGGGTTCGGCCGAGCCCGCCGAGCGCCATGGGCGCATCCGCGACGCGGGCCCCGGCCGAGACCGGTGGTCCGGTCAGCGCCTGGCGCGCGATGTCGAACGGCGCGGCCAGCAGCTCACCCGAGTTCGCGTAGACCAGGTGTCCGGACGGGGCGTAGCGTGCCTGTCCGGCGCCGGGGAGCAGGGGACGCCACGTGCCGGTCGTCAGCGACAGGACGGCCAACCGACCGCCGCGATCCTCGTTCGAGGTCGTGAAGACGACGGCCTCGTTGCCTGGCAAGACCTCGGGCCACCCGTGCGCCATCTCGCCGCCGTCGCGGTCGGGCGTCGTCAGCTCCGCGACGGGGCCACCGTCCGCGGGAACCCGGGCGAGGCCGGACGCGGGACCGGCAGCGAAGACGATGAGGCCATCGTCCCCCCAGCTGGCCCCAGCGCCCTCGCCGGCCACGTCGCAAATCGTCACGGGCGTGCCGCCGTCGGTCGGGACCTTGCGCAGGCGACCGTCGGCGAAGAAGCCCAGCCAGAGACCGTCGGGAGAGAAGAACGGGTCGGTTGCGCCATCGGTGCCGGGAACCGACACGGCCTCGAAGCGATCCAGCGATCGGAGGTAGATCTCACGGCCTCCCTCCCCCTGCGCAACGTAGGCGATCCGATCTCCGCCAGGCGCCACCGCCACGTCGATCACCCGAAGGTCGCCGGGGAGGGCGACGACGAGGCGTACGGGCGGGTCGGGCAGTGGCTCGCCTCGAGACGTCCACGTCCAGACGGCCAGGGCGCCGGCAGCCAGGCCGATCCCGATGAACGCCCCCGCGACAAGCCGGGTCACCGGACGGCCCATCAGCGTAAGTCGAACGATGTGCCCCGCGCGGGGACCGTGACCTTGGCCCGGAACCGCTCGCGCAGCGTCCCGGCGAAGCTCTCCGCCGCGGCTTCCTCACCGTGGACGACGAACGTGCGGCGGGGCGATCCTGCCAGGGCCTCGAACCAGCCGATGAGCTCATCCAGGTCGGCGTGAGCCGAGAAGCCGTCGATGCGCTCGACGTCCGCCTTCACCGGGTACCAGCTGCCGAAGATCCGGACGGGTGAGGTTCCCGACTGGATGACTCGTCCCAGGCTGCCGTTCGCCTGGTAGCCCACGAACAGGATGGTGCTCCGCGGATCGGAGATGTTGTGCTTCAGGTGATGCTTGACCCGGCCGGCCGTGCACATGCCCGAGGCCGAGATGATCACGCTGGGTTCGGTCGATGCGTTCAGGGCGATCGATTCCTCGACGTGCGTGATGAGCCGCAGCCCGGGAAAGTCGAGGGGAGGGTCCCCCGCCTGGAGCCGCTGACGCGCGTCCGCGGCGTACGCCTCGGGGTGCTGCTCGAAGACCTCGGTGGCGGCGACCGCCATCGGGCTGTCGACGTACACCGGCACCCCCGCCAGCTCGCCGGCTTCGACCAGGTCGTTCAGCCGGGCGAGGACCTCCTGGGTCCGGCCGACCGCGAACGACGGGATGATCACCTTGCCCCCACGGTCGACCGTGCGGCGAACGATCCGACGCAGCAGTTCGGTGCGGTCACCGGCCTCGTCGCGACGGCGGTCGCCGTAGGTCGATTCGATCACGAGGTGGTCGGGACACGTGACCGGCTGGGGTGCGCCGAGCAGGCGCGCCCCCTCGACGCCGAGGTCCCCCGAGAAGACCAGTCGGCGGGAAAGCTCGTCCTCCTTGAGCGCCAGCTCGACGATGGCCGCTCCGAGGATGTGGCCGGCCTTGACGAAACGGAGGGTGGCCGTGGAGCCGATGTCGTGCGGCGTGTCGAAGGGCAGCGCCACGAACTGGTCCAGGACCTCGAGGCCCTCCTCCTCGGTGAAGAGCGGCGTGACCCAGCCGGCATCCTCGCCCTTCTTCTCGAGCCGCTTGATCTTCCACCGGGCGTCTTCCTCCTGGATCCGGCCGGAGTCGGCGAGCAGGATCCGGCACAGGCGCGCGGTGGGCTCGGTCGTCAGGATCGGGCCCGTGAAGCCGGCCTTGCGCAGGAGCGGCAGCCGGCCCGAATGGTCGATGTGCGCATGGCTCAGGACGACGCAGTCGAGCGCTTCTGGAGCGAACGGAAACGGCTCCCGGTTACGGGCGTGGCGCTCCGATCCGCCCTGGACCATGCCGCAGTCCAGCAGGATGCGCGTGCCGTGCACCTCGAGCAGGTGGCACGACCCCGTCACCTCGCGCGCAGCGCCGTGGAAGGCGATCCTCATCGTGAGGATGTCGTCGGGTGCGGCGTGGGACGCTCGTCCTTGTAGACGATGCCGTCCTTCATGACGAACGCCACGCGCTTGAGCACGGTGATGTCGTCGAGGGGGTTGCCCGGGGTGGCGACGAGGTCGGCGGCGAGCCCGGCGCGGATCGCGCCACGTTCGTCCTCGACGCCCAGAAGCGCCGCCGCGTTGGTCGTCATGGCTCTCAGGATGTCGCCGGCCGGGATGCCCGCGTCGACCCATGTGTCGACCGGCGACAAGGCCAGGCTGCCTCGCGTGTAGCCGGGTATCGTCCTCAGGACGTCAGAGCCGAACGCCATCGTGACCCCGATGCGGTGGGCGCGTTTCAGGCGATCGAGGATCGGCGGGTATCGGGAGGCTCGACCGTAGAGCACCTGCAAGTGCTCCGGTGTCTCGGTGCCGACCAGGACGACGCCCCGCTGGCGCGCCAGCTCCAGGGTGGCGTCGCTCATCTCGTAGCCGTGCTCGATCGACGCCACGCCCGCCTCGATCGCGTGGCGGGCTCCCTCGTCGGTCACGCAGTGCGCGGCCACCGGGACCCCGGCGCGCGCGGATTCCTCGACGATGAACCGCAGGTCGTCCGCCGAGTAGCTGTAACGGAAGTCGTCGACGACGATCTTGATCCACGTCGCACCGTAGTGCAGGTTCTCGCGGATGGCCTTGCGGATCTCGTCGTGGGTGTCGGCGTAGAAGTAGTCGTGCCGGCCGATGTCGGGATGCTCAGGGATGACGCGGAACTGGCCGCCGAACGGCGAGATGATCTTGCCCGAGATGTAGGTCGTCGGCCCCGGAATCTGCGCGTCGGTCGACTCGAGCGACTTGGCGAAGAAGCCGGGCTCCCCGGCCTGTGCCGGACGCGTGCGCACCCCCAGGAACCGAACCAGGGCCGCGTCGGCGAAGTTGCCGGCGTTGCCGAGGTCGCGGATCGTCGTGAAGCCGGCGTCGAGGAACGCCCGGGCGTTGACCACGCCCTGGAGGGCGCGCTCGGCGGTCGAGACGTTCAGGTTGAACTCCTTGAGGTTGGTGACCTCTGAGTCGTAGGACGTTGCGAGGTGCGTGTGGGTGTCGAAGAGGCCCGGGAGCACCGTCATCGCCGAGAGGTCGATCTCCACGGCGCCGTCGGGAATCGCCACGTCGCCCCCGACGTCGAGGATCGTATCGTCCTCGACGAGGACGATCTGGTTCGCCTGGGCCGTGCCCGAGGCGGGGTCCACGAGGGTGCCCGCCTTGATCGCCGTGACCTGCGCGTGCGCCGGGTCGGCGAGCACCGTGGTCACGGCCAGGCTGGCCAGCAGCGTGAGGTTTCTCGTCATGGGGTTCCCTCCCTCACCGGCGTGCGCGCGGCGGCGCACGGGTGATGTCCCGTTCGACCCAAGACCGACGCGATGGTTTCCGAGCACCAGAAGGATAGCATCTTCGCCAAGATGGTTGATCATGCCACGGGCTGCTAGAGTAGTGGTCTGTCCGTTATGGTGAACAGCAAGGACGCGAGCCGTGAATCCCGGCCGGCCGACGGCGCGCCGACGGGTGAGTCGGGCGAGGCGGCGGGCGCGCTCGATTTCATTCGGTCGATCGTCGCCGCGGACGTGGCGGCGGACAAGCACGGGGGACGCGTCGCCACGCGCTTTCCACCGGAACCCAACGGCTACCTCCACATCGGACACGCGAAATCGATCTGCCTGAACTTCGGGGTCGCGGCCGAGCACCCCGGCGGCACGTGCAACGTGCGGTTCGACGACACCAATCCCACCAAGGAGGACGTGGAGTACGTCGATGCCATCCAGGCCGACGTCCGCTGGCTCGGCTTCGACTGGGAGGGTCGTCTCTACTATGCATCGGACTACTTCGAGCGCCTGCACGCGCACGCCGTGCAGCTCGTGCGGGACGGGAAGGCCTACGTCGACAGCCTGACCGCGGACGAGATCCGAGCCTACCGCGGCACCCTGACCGAGCCCGGCCGCGACAGCCCGTACCGCGAGCGCTCGGTCGCCGAGAACCTCGATCTGTTCGAGCGCATGCGGGCGGGCGAGTTCCAGGACGGGACCCACGTGCTGCGTGCGAAGATCGATATGGCGTCGTCGAACCTGAATCTCAGGGATCCGACCCTGTATCGCATCCGGCGCGTGGTGCACCATCGGACGGGGACCCGCTGGTGCATCTATCCGATGTATGACTACGCCCACGCGCTGTCCGACGCCTACGAGGGCATCACGCATTCGCTCTGTACGCTGGAGTTCGAGGACCACCGTCCTCTCTATGACTGGGTGGTGGAGGCGACCGGTGTGGCGTGCCACCCGCAGCAGATCGAGTTTGCCCGTCTCAACCTGACCTACACGGTCCTGAGCAAGCGCAAGCTCCTGGAGCTGGTGCAGGGAGGTCACGTGAGCGGCTGGGATGACCCGCGGATGCCGACGATCGCTGGGCTGCGCCGCCGCGGTTTCACGCCGGCCTCGATCCGGGACTTCTGCGGTCGGATCGGCATCGCCAAGCGTCAGAACGTCGTCGACGTGGCGCTCCTCGAGCACAGCGTCCGTGAGGATCTGAATCGCCGGGCTCCGCGGGTCCTGGCCGTCCTGCGACCGCTCCGCGTGGTCATCGAGAACTATCCCGAGAACCAGGTCGAGGAGGTCGACGTCGTGAACAACCCGGAGGATCCGGGAGCGGGTACCCGCAAGGTGCCGTTCGCGCGGCAGCTCTACATCGAGCGCGACGACTTCCGCGAGGATCCGCCGAAGAAGTTCTTTCGATTGGCGCCGGGTCGCGAGGTCCGGCTCCGGTGCGCGTACTTCGTCACCTGCGTGGGGGTCGTGAAGGACGAGGACGGGGAGGTCGTCGAGTTGCGATGTACCTATGACCCGGCCACCCGTGGCGGGGCGGCGCCCGATGGGCGCAAGGTGAAGTCCACGTTGCACTGGGTGTCGGCCGCGCACGCGCTGGACGCGGAGGTTCGTCTCTACGACCGACTCTTCATCGACGAACATCCGGGCGAGGGGTTAGACGGGGAGGACTTCAAGGCATCGCTGAATCCCAACTCGTTCGAGGTGCTAGAGGGCTGTCGCGTCGAGCCCAGCCTGGGCGACGTCAAGCCGGATCAGCGGTATCAGTTCGAGCGCCTCGGCTACTTCTGCGTCGATCTCGACTCGACACCCGGTCGGCCGGTGTTCAACCGCACCGTGACCCTCAGGGACGCGTGGGCCAAGATCCAGCAGGCGGGGGCGCGGGCGCGTCCAGCGCCGTCGACCAAGCCCGGGGGATGACGCGCCCGTCGATGGAGGACGCTGTGCCACCGGCGAACCCTCCCTTCGCCGTCTCTGTGACCGGCGTGGCAACGTAACCGCGCCGGGCGCGGACCCGAAGATCCTCTCCGTCGACCTCGACCTTGATCCGCCGGTAGCTGCCGTCGAGCGGCAGGGCTGCGTCGTAGCCGAGCGTGTACTGCTGGTTCAGCTCCTCGGCGATGCGTGACGTCGCCGGACCGAGGTCGGCGCTGTCGAGGACGATCTCGGTGTAGCCCCCGCTCTCGTCAGTCATCGTCTGAAGGGCGTAGGGATTCACGGGATCGTTGATCGGCCTGGGGTGGGAGGCGTCGATGGCGATGGCGTACACCATGCCATCCGTCTGGCGGAGGAGCGTGCTGACCGAGCGGACGCTCTTGTCGCTGGCCGTGTCGGCCCCATCCGAGATCAGCACCAAGGCGGCACGCTGATACGTCCTGGACTGCAGCATGGGAATGGCCTCCACCATGGCGTCGTAGATCGCCGTGCCCCCGAAAGGCTTCACCGCGCCGAGGCGGTTCCCAAGGGTCTCGGGCGGCATCGTCCAGCTGGCCACGAGCCGTGGGCGATGGTTGAAGACCAACAGGAAGGCCTCGTCGCCCGACTCGAGCAGCTCGCCGAGGAATCGCTTCAGGGCCAGCTTGGCGTCCGTTATCCGCTGGCCGAACATGCTGTCGCTGATGTCGAGGACGATGCCAAGGCTGACGGGCACGCGTCCCTGGCTGAAGTAGGTGATCGATCGTTCGCGGCCGTTCTCGAGGACACGAAAGGCCTCGCGCGGGAGCCCGGGAACGAGTCGGCCGTCCGCGCTGGTGACCGTGACGGTGACGTGGACCAGATCAACCCGGGACTGGAAGGTCTGCGTCCCGCGAGCGCCCTCCCCGGAGCGGCCCTCAGCCAGCAGGATCGCGCCCGCCAAGATCACCGCGGTGAGGCCGACCACGATGGACAGGCGGCCGGGGCATCCTGCTGGTGTGGGGTGGTCCACGGCTCAGGCTCCATTGTCATAGTATCTTTGATCCCGGCCTAGCAGCCCGTGGTGAAAGTCCTGCGTCGCACGAAGGGCGGCGCTGCGCCCGGCTGGCCAGGCGCGAGGAGCGAGAATACCGGGAGTATTTGACCGACGAGCAACGCAGTCAGGCGGGATGTAGCGCCGGCCGACTGCAGCAGGACTTTTGCCACGGGCTGCTAGTTTCCAGGAGGTTGCCGGCGGCCAGACACCCATGCGAGCCTCCGACACGCCGACCATCAAGGATCTCGTGCTCGTCGGCGGCGGCCACAGCCACGTGGCCGTCTTGAAGGGCTTCGGCATGCGCCCGCTGCCCGGGGTTCAGCTGACGCTGATCGCGCGCGACGTGCACACACCCTACTCTGGCATGCTCCCGGGGCTCATCGCCGGACACTACGGCTTCGACGACGTGCATCTCGACCTCCGGCGGCTGGCGCGCTTCGCTGGCGCTCGGCTCGTCCACGCGCCCGCGGTGGGCCTCGACGTCGAGGGCCGTCACGTCCGGCTCGCCGGATGCCCCCCGGTGCCCTACGACGTGCTCTCGATCAACATCGGCTCCACACCGCAGATGCGGGTGCCGGGAGCCCGCGACACGGCGACACCGGTGAAGCCGATCAATACCTTCATCGAGCGCTGGGAGGCTCTGCGCAGCCGTGTGCTGGCGCACGTTGGACGCCTGCGGATCGGCTGTGTCGGCGCCGGGGCGGGCGGCGTCGAGGTTCTGCTGGCCATTGCGGGTCGGCTCCGGCGGGACCTTGCCGGAGTCGGCCGCGACGCGGCGCGGCTCGAGTTTCATCTCTTCACCGATAGCGACGAGATCCTGCCCAGTCACAATCGCTCGACGCGACGACGGTTCGAGCGCATCCTCCGGGACCGCGACATCGACGTTCACCCGCGCCATCGGGTGGTCGCGGTCGAGCCGGGCAGGCTGAAGTTCGAGGAGGCCCCGGATGCCGCGGTGGACGAGATTCTGTGGGTCACGCCCGCAGGCGCGGCGCCGTGGTTGCGCGACACCGGGCTGGCGCTCGATGCGGAAGGCTTCATCGCCGTCGATGACACCCTCCGGTCGACTTCTCACCCAGATGTCTTCGCCGTCGGTGACATCGCCCACATGGTGAACTACCCGCGACCGAAGGCGGGCGTGTTCGCGGTGCGGCAGGGCCCGCCCCTGGCCGAGAACCTGCGTCGCGCGCTTGTGGTGGGCCGTGCGCTCAGGAGGTTCGTGCCGCAGCGAGCCTACCTGTCGATCATCACGACCGGGGACAAGCATGCGGTGGCCTCCCGTGGTGCATGGGCGGCGGAGGGTGACCTGATCTGGCGGCTGAAGCATTGGATCGACGCGCGATGGATGCGGCAGTACGTCGAGCTGCCCGAGATGACGACGCCGGCCAGCGAGGCGCTGCCGGCCGGCCTGGCCGACGAGGACGCGCTGCAAGCGGTCTCGGCGCTGGCGATGCGGTGCGGGGGTTGCGGCGCCAAGGTCGGGAGCACCGTGCTCGGTCGGGTGCTGGGCCAGCTGCAGACGGTATCTGCGAACCACGTGCTGGTCGGCCTGCACGAGTCCGACGACGCCGCGGTCGTCGATCTTCCCGCCGACGAGGTGGTGGTCCAGACGGTCGACTTCTTCCGAGCCTTCGTCGACGACCCTTATGTCTTCGGTCAGATCGCCGCGAACCACGCGCTGGGTGACATCTTCGCCATGGGTGCCCGGCCCCGAACGGCACTGGCGATCGCGACGGTCCCCTACGGCCTCGAGGCGAAGGTCGAGGAGCAGCTGTATCAGATGATGTCGGGTGCCGTGCGGGTACTCGACGCGGCGGGCACGACGCTCGTCGGGGGACACACGAGCGAGGGCGCCGAGCTGGCGCTGGGGTTCTCGGTGACCGGCACCGCGGCCCGCGAGGCCGTCCTAACCAAGGGTGGCATGCGCCCGGGGGAACAGCTCGTGCTGACCAAGCCGCTCGGGACCGGCACCCTCTTCGCCGCCGAGATGCGGGGCAAGGCGAGAGGGCGGTGGATCGAAGGCGCCATCGCCGTCATGCTGCAGTCCAATCGCGAGGCGGCAGAGTGTCTCGGTGCGTACGGGGCGTCCGCCTGCACCGACGTCACGGGTTTCGGGCTGTTGGGACACCTGCTCGAGATGGTGCGCCCGTCGGGGGTGGACGTCGAGCTCGAGCTCGAGGCGTTGCCCCTGCTCGAGGGCGCCCTGGAGACGACCCAGGACAGGATCTTCAACTCGCTGCAGCCCGCCAACGTGCGGCTGCACCGAGCGATCCGGCAGGTGGAGCTGTGCGCCGCGGACCCACGGTATCCGTTCCTCTTCGACCCACAGACCGCCGGGGGCCTCCTCACCAGCCTCCCGGCCGATCGGGCGCGGGACTGTCTCGTGGAGCTCCACCGACTCGGCTACGCGCGGGCAGCCATCATCGGCGGCGTCCGCTCGGCGACCGATACCTTGGAACCGATCTCCGTCCGCGCGGGTGGCTAGCCCTACTCCTCGATCTCGATCAGCTCCACGTCGAAGACCAGCATGCCTCGTGGCTTGCCCGCCTGGCCCTTGTAGGCGAGGTCCTCGGGAATCCAGAAACGACGCTGCTCACCGACGACCATCAGCTGCAGGCCCTCCGTCCACCCCTTGATCACCCGATCGAGCGGGAAGGTCGACGGCTTGCCTCGCGCGACCGAGCTATCGAAGCGATCGCCGTCGGTCGTCCAGCCCGTGTAGTGGACCGTGACCGTGCTGTTCTTCTCGGGATGCTCGGCTCCCGTTCCAGCCTGGAGCAGCTTCCAGGCGAGCCCAGACTTCGTCTTCTCCGCGTCGGCCGGCGCGGCCGCGACGTCCGTCGGTGCCTCGGGTGGAGACACGAACGAGATGAGCTCGACGTCGAACACGAGCATGCCTTGGGGACGCCCCTCCCGCCCGGCGTAGGCGAGCTCTTCGGGGATCCAGAAGCGGCGTTTCTCCCCCTGGACCATCAGCTGTACGCCTTCCCTCCAGCCGGCGATGATGTTGGGGAGAGGAAAGGTGCTCTGGCGGCGCCGAAGCGTCGAGCTGTCGAACACCTTGCCGTCGGTGGTCCAGCCCGAGTAGTGCACGGTCACGAGGTCCTCCGGGCCCGGATGGGTCGACCCGGTACCGGCCTCCAGGAGCTTCGAGGCGAGACCCGACGCGGTTGTCTCCGCGTCGGCCGACGGGGCCGCCACGTCGTCGGGTGCCGGGACCGTGGCCGGTCCCTGGACGGCATCCGCGCCCGGAGGCAACCAGAGCGTCAAAGTGAGGATCGGGACGATGAGGGGGAGTCTGAGTCGATGAGTGGCGCTTATCATGACGCTATCCTGATGGTTCGGTCAGCGTAGCGCAAGTCCTTCCGCGCGGTCGTTCCGTCGTGGGGGAGGAACGATGCGGTCTACAGGTCCCCGGTTCGACCGACGCCTCCCTCGAGATCGCGCAGGTGGTCCACCTCGTTGAGGGTGATCAGCTTGATGTGGGAGGACCATTCGAGGCGGCTGATCGCGCCGTTGTAGAATCGGAAGGGATGGCGTTCGGCCGGGATGCCCAGCAGCGCCTTGAACGCCGCGGCGATGAGCCCCCCGTGCGCGATGACCAGGACGTGGTGCTGATCCCCGGCGCGGATCGCCTCGAAGGCCGCGTGGCCGCGGGTCATGAGCGAGCGACGGGATTCGCCCTCGGGCACGACGAAGTCGGGGTCGCCGGCCTTCCACCGCGCCGCGGCCTCCGGGTAGCGTTCGGTGATCTCGGGCCAGCGCAACCCCTGGAACACGCCGGCGTGGATCTCGACGAGCCGCGGATCGGCCTGCACCGGCAGTCCCAGCTTCGCGCCGACCATCTCGGCCGTTTCTCGGGCCCGGCGCAGGGGGCTGGTGTAGACGGCGTCCACCGGCTCGACCGCGAGGGCGCGCGCGACAGCCTCGCTCTGCCGTCGCCCGTGCTCGGACAGCGGAACGTCCAGCTGCCCTTGGACCCGTCCTTCCGCGTTGAAGGAACTCTCGCCGTGCCGGACACAGTAGAGGATCATCGACTTGCTTCCAGTCTAGCAGCCCATCTCGACGCGCCTCGCGCGCGAAATTTAGATGCGCCGCGTGACTCGGGGCGTGTACACTGGCACGAGGACGCGGATTCCGCAGAGAGCCACCATGGACATCAAGATTCTCCCGCTGGAAGAGGCCCGCCTGAAGTCGGTGCCGACCGACCTGGGCTTCGGCAACAAGTTCTCCAACCGGATGTTCACGCAGCGCTACACGCCGGAGCGGGGGTGGCACGACGCCACCATCGGTCCCTACCAGCCCTTCTCGTTCGACCCCGCGACCGTGGTGTTCCACTACGCGCAGGAGATCTTCGAGGGCACCAAGGCCTACCGCCGTCCGGACGGCAACGTGAACCTGTTCCGGCCGCTAGAGAACATGCGGCGCTTCAACGCCTCCGCCGCCCGGATGGCGATGCCGACCGTTGACGAGCGCGATCACCTGGAAGCGCTGGCCAAGCTGGTCGAGCTCGAGCAGGAGTGGGTCCCGAGCCAGCCGGGCTCGGCGATGTACATCCGCCCGGTGATGATCGCCACCGACGCGGCGCTGGGGGTACACGCCAGCAAGAGCTATCTCCACTACATCATCGTAGGGCCGGCCGGCCCGTACTTCCCGGGTGGCTTCGCACCGGTCCCGGTGTTCATCTCCGATGCCTACCGACGCGCGGTGCGCGGAGGCGTGGGTGCCGCGAAGACGGGCGGCAACTACGCGGCGAGCTTGCTCTGCGGCGCCGAGGCCAAGGCAAAGGGGTACTCGCAGGTGCTCTGGCTCGATGCGCTCGAGGGACGATTCATCGAGGAGGTCGGGGCGATGAACATCTGCTTCGTCTACGACGGTCGGCGGATCGTCACGCCGTCGTTGACCGGTAGCATCTTGCCGGGGGTCACACGCTCGTCCGTGCTGGAGCTCGGGCGTGACCTCGGCTACGAGGTGGCCGAGACGGCGATCGACGTCCACGAGATGCTCGCCGGCATCGAGTCTGGTACGGTGACCGAGGTCTTCGGCTGTGGCACCGCGGCGGTCATCGCGCCCGTCGGCCGCTTCGGCTTCGAGCAGCGCGACTACGTGATTGGCGGCGGCGAGCCAGGCCCGGTTTCGCGGCGCCTGTTACAGGAGCTGACCGACGTCCAGTACGGTCGGGTTCCGGATCGATTCGGCTGGACCCGCACCATCGAGGTGCTGCAGCGACAGTCCGCCTAGCGCTAGATCAGCCGCGCCGCCCACATCGCGCAGACGGTCAGGAACGACGTGACCCCTCCCACCAGCGTTGCCCCGCCGTAGCTCAGAATGGCGTCGCTCACCGTGAGGTGGCTCAGGGACGTGCACACCCAGAAGTAGCTGCTGTTCACGTACTTGATGATCACCGACCCCGAGGCACCCGCCAGCATGGCGGCCTCCGGGGATAGCTGCAGCGTTCCAAGCATGGGGGCGACGAGCGAGGCGGACGTGATGACCCCGACGGTCGTGGAGCCCGTGATCATGTTGCCGACGATCCCGATGACGAACGGCAGCAGGATCGACGGCAGGCCGTAGGTCGCGAAGAAGTCGGCGATCGCCGTGACGGCCGGCGTGCCGCGCAGGATCGCGCTCAACGATCCCCCGAGCCCCGTCACCACGAGAATCATCGCCGACGTCCGTAGCCCGTCTTCGACCCATCGGTTGCGAGACTGGACGCGATCCTCGGCGTTGGCGATGTTGCGGTAGGCCAGCCAGACCCCGATCGTCAGCGCCACCACCGGCCACCCGACGTATCCCAGCGCGCGCCGAACCAGATGGTCCTCCGCGAGCGCGAGGCCCGCGACGCTCTGTGCCGAGATCAAGAGGATCGGGATGGCGATCGGCGCGTAGGAGCTCAGCGTACCGGGTAGCGTCAGGCTTGCATCCCCGACGCCTTCGTCTAGGAAGGTTCGGCCGGTGAACTCGTCCGAGGGCAGCGTTGCGACTCTCGGGCCGACGATGAACTGTCCCCACACCCACCCGGCCAACGAGCCCGTCAGACAGGCGATGCCTCCGAAGATGATCGTCTTGCCGATGTCCGCGCCCACGATCGCGGCCGCTGCCAGCGGTCCAGGAGTCGGGGGCACGATGGCGTGGGTGAGCTGCAGTGCGCCCACCAGCCCGGTCGACATCACGCTGATCCCCACGCCCATCGCGCGAGCGGCCGAGTGGACGAGCGGATTCAGAATCACGTAGGCCACGTCGGAGAAGATGGCGATGCCCAACACGAACCCCGCGAGCGTCAGGGCCAGGGGCATCCTGGAGGGACCCACCAGCCGCACCATCGATCGCGTGATGACCTGGACGGCCCCGGTGTGTTTCAGGGCTTCGGCGACGATCGACCCGAGCACGATCACGACGCCGATCTGCCCGAGGGTGTTACCGAACCCGCGCTGGAACGCGTCGATGAAGTTGTTCTGCTGCACGCCGGGCACCACGCCGAAGAGGACGATCGGTAGCAGCAGGGCGAAGAAGACGTGCCACCGCAGCTTCGCGATCAGGAAGAGCAGCAGGGCGATGACGCCCGTGAAGGCCACCAGGGCGAGGATGGGGTTAGTGATGACGGCGGTGGAGGGATCCATGGGTGTTCCGCTCTCGAGTCAAGGGCTCGTGTGAGGCCTGTGCCACACGCGGGTATGATACTCGCGGGAGGACCGGATGCCGAAGGCGACGCAGTTCAACCTCACTCTCGAGACCCACGTCGGTAGCCTGGCGCGGTTGTGCCGGGATTTGGCCAGCGGGGGTGTGAATCTCCTGGCGCTGTCGGCCCCTGAGACGACGGCCAAGCGCGGCGTCGTGCGGCTTCTCGTGGCCAACCCCCAGCAGGCCGAGCGCGCGCTGACGAAGGCGGGCTATCGCTTCGTCGTCGAGGAGGTGCTGTTCGAGGAGCTCAAGAACCGACCC
>PVBE010490385.1_pt1 | contig 15219 bp, 10 predicted proteins | sample 1631181 | NCBI WGS metagenome assembly PVBE01 (sample SAMN08397723, study PRJNA350692) | Marine metagenome, whole genome shotgun sequencing project. | isolation source: water | place: Pacific Ocean | collected 2012-04 | reverse complement strand
GTCACTAATAAGCTGAGCCAGCAGCGGTGCCCAGCAGCGATCGGGGGTGGAGCTCCACCCGCCGGCCGTTGTGCTTTCACCTAGTGTCACAAGGACCCGGAACGGGTCGGGGTGCCAGTCTCTTGGTTCCATGCCTATGCTGCCTTAGCCCGGTGGGTCCATGGTTGGCGGACTGGCATGATGATCGGTTCGTGGCAGGAATTCCCTGGCGGCGAACTCCTCCGCAAACTCGATGAGATTCTTGACGGTTTCCTCGAAGAGAGCCTGGCCTTTGTCGGCTGTAGCCATGTTCGGGTTCCCCATGGTGCCGTCCGGGGTATAGGTGCTTGTCCAGCCATCTATTTTCATGGGTCCCGATGCAAAGGCATCGACCCAGTGATACTTCGATTCCTGCTTGTTGTGGTCGATCATTTGATCGACGGCAAGATCCATTTTCACGGCGTCAGGATCCAGATGCAGCGCCAGGGCTGTTTCCATCTCACCGGCATGGGCGGCGCCACCCGGGAAGGGAGAGTCACGCCACGTGTCCTGAAAGCCCGAGTTGGCATCACTTAGGTTCCACCAACTGGCCATGGCGACCCACGCATCGGATTCAAGCATGGCGCGACGGCCGGCTAGCTCCAGGGGATTGTGGTTTGATCCATGGCCGTTGATCATGATGATTTTCTTAAAGCCGTGGTAGGCCAGGCTCTTCAGTACGTCGACGACGTAGCGGATGAAAGTTTCGTGGTGGATGGTGATCGTGCCCGGGAAATCCATAACGTGGGAGGTGTAGCCGTACGCAATGGGCGGGAGCACGGTCAGTCGGTTCGGAGCGCGCTTGGCTGCCTCGTCGCAGATGGAGGTTGATGTCCACCGGTCGATCTTAAGCGGCAGGTGGGGTCCATGTTGCTCGGTAGTTCCGATGGGAATCACCGGGATCTTTCCGGCCTCGACCGCGGCGTTAACCTCCGGCCATGTCATGTCTTCGAAGCGATAATTCGTCAGCACGCGCTAAACCTTGTCGTTGTAACCGTCGACGAGACCAATCTTATATGTCTAGCCGCGAACCAATCAGGCATGCTGCGCCTAGGCGATGGCTTGATCCGCGATATCCAGTGCGGCGTCGAGCACCTTAAGACCTGAACGCAATTCGTCTTCCGATATTGTGAGAGGTGGATTGACGAAGATCCAATTCCACCGAATCAACGTGCTGACACCCTGATCCAACATGAAGTTTCCGAGGTCGCGCATGACGCCCGAGTTTTCAAACGTCGGATCAATCTGTGGAACCATCGGCTCCCTCGTTTCTCGATTTTGGACAAGCTCGAGTGCCGAAAACAGTCCGAGGCTTCGGGTTTCACCGATGCTCGGGTGGCGCTCGGCCATAGCCGCATACTCGGTGGCGAGCACGTGTCCAAGGTCGACGACTCGTTCGGGAATACCTTCCTCGCGATAGGCTTGAATCGTAGCTAGGGCTGCGGCACAGGCAAGGGTGTGGGCGCCGTAGGTGAGGCCTGCCCACAGTCGATGTTTGTCGAAATGGTGTGCGACTTCGTCGGATACCACCACCGCGCCAAGCGGCACGGAGCCAGAGGTTAGCCCCTTTGATATGGTCATAATGTCGGGTTCGACGCCCCAGTGTTCGACGGCAAACCAACGTCCTGTTCGTCCGAACCCGCTCATGACTTCATCGGCGATCATGAGGACGTTGTGTTCGGTACAGATCTCTCGTACCCGTTGTAGATAACCGTCGGGTGGAACAACGACTCCGTTCGCGCCCGCAATAGGTTCGACGATAACCGCTGCAACATGGTCAGGTCCTTCGACACGGATGACTTCGTCAATGTCATCCGCACACCGTTGATCGCACTGCTCTTGGCCCGAGCAAAATCGGCATCGATACTGGTAAGGGTCCGCGGCTCGCACAACGCCGGGCACGCCAGGCTCGGTCGCCCATCGCCTTGCTTCACCGGTGAGTGTGATCGCTCCGTAGGTCGCTCCATGGTAGGACCGACGTCTCGCTACGATCTTGTGCTTGCCGGTTGCAAGCCTGGCGATTTTTATTGCGTGATCTGTTGCTTCGGAGCCACCGAGCGTAAAGAACGATTTACTCAATGTTCCGGGCGTAATTTGGGCGAGCTCCCGCCCCAACTCGCCTCTTGGTTGGGAGGCAAATCTTGGGTTGACATAACAAAGCTTGTCGGCCTGGGCCTTAATTGCCGCGACGACCGTGGGGTGCTGGTGACCGAGATTTACATTCATGAGCTGGGCGTTGAGATCCAAGATTCGGCGTCCATCGTGGTCAATGAGATATGACCCTTCGGCGGATTCCACGGCTACGGCCTTTACCGTGTCCTGGGCTGACCAGTCGTAAAACGTGTATTCACGGTTCAGTTCGGCGACTTCAGCGGCGGTTAGATGGGCGGACCCACTCATGGCAGTAATTCTCGTTAGCGCTCAGACGGTGCTGTGAATTCGGGGATAGCGTACTTAACGATGGGCCCTTTCGTCTTGATCACGAGTGGTTCCTGGCTATTTTCTTCTGGATAAATGTATCGAATTCTTGGCTGATTAGGGTCATGCTTGTGGTGGTTCAGGGTAGTAGTGCGAGGGAAAGGCCTTCCGATGAATCATCTCCGTGCTGATTGGAATCCAGGGGACGAACGGATCTGGGATCCTGAGGTCGCAAGCGTCGTGGTGAGTGATGATATCGATCGCCTAGTGGTAGTTAGCGATTTGCATGGCTATCGAGAACCTCTAGAGGTTCTCGATCAACACTTTCAGGCGCAGCCGGTCGCGAGCCAGGTCTTGGTGAACGGTGACATTTTGGAAGGTGGACTGGATGCGATCGAGACGGTGGCATGGGTGCGAAAGCACGCTGCGGGCTATACGACGCGTGGTAACCACGATTCAGGAATCTTTCGGTATCTCCGTGATGGGCCCTCTGGGGCGACATCGCTCGGCGCGGACACCGAAATGGCCGCGTATAGGGTGCTTGACGAGGGAGCCATGGAGTTCCTTGAAGGTTTGCCTGATGTGCTCGATGTTCGATGGAAAGGTTTCCAGCTGCGCCTTATGCATGGACATTTTTCGCTCCGAACTCGGGCCTATACCGACTGGAAGCTGGGGCGTGATGCGATTGTCGAACTATTTGCCGATGCGACTGTGGATCTTATGGTTGTTGGGCATACCCATTACCCGTTTGTGGATAACGAATCATCGGGGCCCGTTGCAAATCCCGGATCGCTTGTAGCGCCGATTTATTGTTTCACTCAGTCAGATGGACAGCAGGTTGATCGGCGCAGGGAGGATCCCGATAGGCCCGATGGAGTGGTTCGCTCGAGCTATCTGGTCGTCGATGTGGTTGATGGCGTACTGCATCCAAGCCTTGTGATGTTTCAATTCGATCAGGAAGGGCTGTTGCGGCGCTACGATGCCCGAGATGATTTACGTATGGCCCCGCTGTTTAGGCGTCGATGGATTACGCAAGGTCATAATGATCCATCGTTAGCCTCTAAGTGAAGGTCAAGCTTTGCGCCAGCTACGAAACGCTGGTCGATCGGCTTGTCCGCGTCGCAAGTACCCCCAGCGTTGGAGCTTGTCCCAGCTGTGTCTTGGCGTTTTCTTTGTGTATTCCGTGATCATCCAATCACCGTAATCATTGACCGGAATGCGAGTGAGAACGCCGTCAAGTTGGTCGTAGAGCTCACGGGCTTTTTCGCGATGATCGCTAATGAGATCTGTCTGCTCGGTCGGGTCATCAACCAAGTTAAACAGGCTATCTCGACCATCACTGGCCCAAATGTATTTCCAGTCGTCTCGCCGGTATGACCGAAGGGCCCGAAAATATGGCCGCAGGTCGAACTCGTTGCCGTGACGGACTGCCCGCTCCAGCATATTGAGGGGGAACGCAAACTCGCACATCACATGCTCGCGGCCATCGTTCTCGATGGTTCTGAGCAAGCTATGGCTACTTTCCTCAACGGCCGTTAGTTGGGATGTAGCTCCGAGCAGGTCGTAGATGGTGGCCACGACATCATGCGTTTGAGTCAGGTCTGAGATCCGAGAGCTTGGATCGAAGACGGACGGATACCGAATAATCAACGGTACATGCGTCACGGCTTCAAACACTGTCAGTTGGTGATTCCAGTACGGAGGATGTTCTTCGATGACGTCACCGTGGTCCGACGTCACGACGATCATCGTATTGTCCAATTCGCCAGAGTCCCTGAGATACGACACGATTTTCCCGATCAGGTGGTCCACGTAGGCGGTCTCACCGTCATACAACGCGTAGAGGTCGCGTTGGAGTTCCTCGGGCATTTCGTCCGGGCGGCTGGGATCGACAAAAAACCCCTGTCGATTGATCTCTTGGGCCCTGTCGTCACTGACGCGTGGTGCCCATTGGGAGCGGAAGGGTTCTGGAGCCATGTAGGACGTGTGCGTGTCGTTGATATTCGCGAACATAAAGAACGGGCGGGCATCTGCTCGGTGTGCTTGAAGCCACCCCAACATCTGGCGGGTGACCTGGGCTCCACCCTTGTCGTGGTCATCGGCACCTAGCGATGGCAGTACGTAATTCCAATCCATAAATCCTCGGTGAAGCGCCGAAGCCTGGCCCATATAGGCGTTGTTCGAGATTCCCACCGTGGCATAACCCAACTCGGTCAGCTCTTCACCGATTGTTGGATACTCCTCGCTCAATCTTTCGTAGCGCCCGTCAGCGCCATGGGTGCTGGCGTAGAGGCCCGTCATCATCGACGCATGGGATGGCAGGCACCAGGGTGACGCAGACGTATTTCTTTCGAAGACCACGCCTTCATCGGCCAGTCGATCAAGCGTGGGGGTCACGCCGCGCTGATCGCCATAGGCACCGATGTTATGGGGACGCTGGGAGTCCATCACGATCCACAGCACATTCGGTGTCTGGGCCATGGTGTTACTCCGACCGATACCTGTCCCCGAGTGTAGCTCTTGATCTGGGTGTCAGATGTGGACCGGGGAATAGCGAGCATGTGTGGGGACCGACGGTATCGGCTCCGTGCATGAATAGCGCTGACGTGTGAAGATTTCGGGTATGCGCATATGTGGCACGGATGTCTAGACGGATGGCTGATACACCCCAGTTGAACGTGGTTGGTACGTCGCCGGTGAGGCATGACGGTGTCGATAAGGTGACAGGACGGGCGATCTTCGGCGTCGATGTGGCTCTTCCCGGGATGCTGCATGCTCGAGTGCTTCGAAGCCCGCATGCCCACGCCCGCATTACTCATATCGATACTTCGGCGGCTGACCGATTGCCGGGTGTGGCAGCTACTGTCGTGGGGACGGATGTGCCGATCGAACCGCTAGACGGCCCTGCGGCGTTTGCCAACCCGATCCGATTAAAGGCCCTGAATGCGATGGCGCAGGGGACGGTGATGTATCACGGTCATGCCGTTGCTGCGGTCGCGGCGGTTTCCCCGCATGTAGCGGATGAAGCGTTGCGTCATATTCGTGTTGAATACGAGGTGTTGACGCCGGTTGTGGATATTTCAGCGGCTCTTGCCCCTGATGCGCCGATTCTTCATCCCGATCTTCGGATGGAGACCGCCGGGTCGTTTGCGGATGCTCCAAGTAACGTGGCCAAGCATTTGGTTCTTGAAGAAGGCGATATTACTTCTGGGTTTGAAATGGCCGATGTCGTGGTCGAGCGTACGTTTTCCACGTCGACGGTGCACCAAGGCTACATCGAACCACATAATGCCTGCGCTTTCTGGCGTAGCGATGGAACGCTTGAACTGCACTGCAGTTCACAGGGGCATTTTGGTATCCGGAATGAGGTCAGCCAGATCCTTGGCATCCCGATCTCGACCATCCGGGTCGTTCCTGCGGAGATCGGTGGGGGCTTTGGCGGCAAGCTTACGAACTACGTCGCGATTCCGGCGGTCCTGCTTGCCCAAAAGTCTGGCCGCCCTGTCAAGATGTCGATGGATCGGACGGAGACACTGTTGGCGACTGGTCCAGCTCCGGCGGCTCGTATCCACGCTCGGCTTGGGGCGACGAAAGACGGCCGACTTACTGCCGCTCATCTGGAAATGCATTATGAAGCCGGTGCGTTTCCCGGTTCCTCAGTTGGAGGCGGAGCCAACTGTGGCCTTGCTCCATACCGCCTTGAGAATTTCAGAGTGGATGGGTATGACGTGGTGGTCAACAAGCCGAAGTCACAGGCGTACCGAGCCCCGGGAGCCCCACAGGCTGCGTTTGCTGTTGAAAGCGTGATGGACGAGTTGAGCGACGATCTGGGGCTTGATCCGGTTGAGTTCCGATTACGTAACGCCTCGGCGGAAGGTGATATTCGGCCTAACGGAACCAGGTTTAATCATGTGGGGAACATAGACCAAATGCGTGCGGCCCAGTCGAGCCAGCATTGGCAGGCCCCGTTAGCAAGGTCGGCTGGTCGGCTGGTTGGTCGAGGGGTGGCGTGTGGATATTGGGGTAACGGTGGTGGCACGTCATCTGCCGTGGCCAGACTCAATCGGGACGGATCGGTCACCTTGCTCGAGTCTTCTCCTGATATCGGTGGGACGCGAACGTCGATTGCCATGCAGCTTGCGGAAACGCTGGGTATTGATGTGAGCCAGGTGCATCCGCGGGTTCCGGACACCGACTCCATAGCTGAAGGTGGAAATACGGCGGGGAGTCGTACAACCTTTGCTACTGGATGGGCGGCGATTGATGCGGGACGAAACCTGCAACAGCACATGTGTCGGGCTCTTGATGATGTTTGGGAGCTTGAGCCCGAGACAGTGCAGGTGACGGATGCTGGTTTTGCCGCGAATGGGCATGTGGCTGATTTTGCGAAGGCGGCGCAGTTGATCATCGGTGAAGGTGAAGCGCCGGTTGGGTCTTCGGTGAGCAGTCCAAGCCTTCCGGGAAATGCGTTTGCCACCCATGTCGTGGACGTGGAAGTTGATCCTGAAACCGGAAAGGTTGATGTGCTCCGGTATACAGCGGTTCACGATGTTGGTCGGGCTGTCTATCCGCCATACGCCGAGGGACAGATTGAAGGCGGTGTGGCACAGGGAATCGGTTGGGCGTTAACCGAAGCCTATGCCTATGACTCTGAAGGACATTTGGTCAACGCCTCGCTCTTGGACTATCGAATGCCGACCACCTTGGATGTGCCTGCGCTTGAAACCATCATGGTGGAGGTTCCGAATCCTGGACATCCGTATGGGGTTCGTGGGGTGGGGGAACTTCCCGTAGTTCCTCCCTTGGCTGCGTTGGCCAATGCGATTCATGATGCGACTGGTGTGCGGGTTACTGAACTCCCCGCGTCACCAGCCCGGGTGCTCGCTGCGCTAAACGCTGCAGGAGCCTCACATTCCTTGAGCCAGAAGGGGACCTGAGCTGAAATCGTGAGCCGAGAAGTGAGCTACTGTTGGTGGTGTGGTGATGGATTGTCGTGAGGAGGTTTTGATGGTGACCGAAACTCATGAAAAGCGTGATCAACTGGTTGCTGATGGCTACACCGTAATTCCTGGGGTGTTTGGTGAGGCACTACTGCAGGAGTTCCGGGACTGGTCGGAAGAGTATTTTGGTCAGCATGAAGTTGATCACCGTTATCGATACCAGGGAAGCAATGTCTATGTGATTTCACCTGCGCGCTGGGCGCGTGGAGACATTCCCGCCCCACGATCGGGAGACAAGTCGGAGCGGATTTTGTCGGATCCAATTGTGGATCAATTTCTTGATGATCCCGGGTTGCAAATGGCGTGCAAAAGCTTGCAACTCGAAGGTCTCAAGTCCTCTGAGGATTTGCTCATTCTTGCTAAGCCAGCACATGGGCCGCCGTTGTACTGGCATCAAGATTTCATGAACTGGAACAGTCCTATCGCCGCGACCCCGTGGCCCACCAAGGTGTTCCTTTCTACGTATCTCACCGATACCTCTGTCGCGAACGGATGTCTACGTGTGATCCCTGGGACACATCTTCGTCGTATTGATCTCCACGACATGATTCCGGACGCGCACGGTGAGGATGCGCAAGCCCTCGAGAGTCTTGATGGTCCGGCATTTATGGAGCATCCCGATGCAGTGGATTTACCGATGCGGGCTGGGGACATGGTGGTGGCCGATGCTCGGCTGTTGCATGCGGCGCATCCAAATACGATCGATGCTCGCCGGACGTTGATGCTCGCGTGGCACGACGTGTTTCCGTTTCCGGAACCTCCGAGCTGGTGGACTGATCCAATCCCGACCGTGGTTCGAGAGGCTGACCCAACCGTTGAATATGAACCCCGTAGATCTCCCAGCAACTACCTTCGCTAGATAGCGATCTGGCCGAATGGCCGTGGCTCGGGTTTTAGGACGTTGGGCCGACTCGAATCGTCTTGATCTCATCGGCGTCAAGGAATGGCGGGTTACCAGCGGGTGCGTTGGCCGTGATGTCCCTGTCGTTGGCCAGGCCGACGATGCAGGTGGACACGGCGTCATGCCCGAGAACAAACCCGATCCCGGTCGTGTGACGTGGCTCGTCACGTTGATCCGCAAGGTCCTGGATTCGTTCACGAGGTTCCGCCGCAGCCTTCATTCGGGCTCGAAAAACGTCAGATCGTCGCCAGTCGGTATCCGGGAGTGCATCGATTTCTTCGTCGTTCAACATCAGGAGGCCGTTCGCAAACGGTGATCGAGCGAACACCCCGGTCCCACGTTCGGCGGCTAGCGGTAGGACAACATCTGCAGCACTATCGTCGATGGCGCTGAAGGGTGTTTCGACAACTGGTGCGTCCCATCGTCGGATTGCCTCAGCAGCGACTTCTGTTTGTCCCGTGGTCGCTGAGACCCCCCACCAACGGATTTTTCCGGCGTCCTGCAACTGCTTTAAGGTCTCAAAGGGAGCCTCGTGCTCGACGACGTGCATCGGGGGATCGTGCAAGAGATATGCGTCGATATAGGTGGTTTGCAGTCGACGCAGGGCAAGGTCACAGGCATCCCGGATGCGTTTTGGCGAATAGTCTTGGGGTTGCGGGAAGCCAAGGACCACTTGTGCGCCATCGATCCCGGGAAGATAGCCGACCTTGCTAATGATGAATGCGTTCTCACGTCGTCCACGAAGTGCCTCGCCGATGAGAACTTCGCTTCGTCCATTCCCATAGCATTCAGCGGTATCGAAGGTGGTGATGCCGGCGTCAAAGGCACGTTGGACGAGGTCGACGGCTATAGGGGCGGCCATGGCTCCCCAGGCGAGCCCGCCAATTTCCCAACAACCCATACAGAGGGCGCTGACATTATCTCCTGTCCGCCCGAGCGATCGTTGTTCCACGTCTACTCCCCTTGTTCTCGTGTCACATCCTGCACGCGCACACCATAAGGCTCATGCACTTTAGGTCGAATCGCTGACGACGGCGAGTTCGTCGGTGAGACCGAGGCGCTCGAATTGTTCAGTGGGTGCATCGTTCGCCACCATCAAGTGAGCGATATGCATGCGCATCGATTGTTCAATGGCCTCGTCGGTAAGAGGGTGCTCCTGCAGCGGATCATCGTGAAGATCAAACAGCAGCTTCGGCATTGGACGTTCAGGTCGGAGACGCACCGATTCAGCGGGCACAGGGATTTTTAGCGTGCGTACCCCCTTGGTGAACGAGAAGGGATCGGACAATTCCATGTCCTGTAGTTCATTTACCGGCATTCGTTCGGCCATGTGGGTTGGCATGAGGGTGTATTGATTGAGCGGTTGATTGCTGTCTGTTGGTGGATGCATGTATACGTGATGTCCGTCAGTACAGTTGACATGACCGCCCATGACGCCGAACAGAATGGCCTCGCGGGTTGGGGCATCGGTCGCGACGGTGTCACGGAGCGGAATCCCCTGCATGTCCGGCGGAAGGGGGGCGCCAAAGTAATCCAACAGTGTGGCGGGTACGTCGATGTTCTGGACGAGTTTGTCGTTTCGAACGCCCCGACGACCACAGCGTGGATCCCATAGAAAGAAGGGGATACGGGCGACCTCGTTGTAGAACGGTTGAATCACCTTGGCCCACCAGTTGTGTTCGCCGAGCAAGAAGCCGTGATCGGTGGTGACGATCAACATGGTGTCGTCCCACAAATCATGTTGGTCCATTGCATCGAGGATCTTTCCGAGGTGGGCGTCGCACATACTGACGAGTGCGGCGTATTCGTACCGCATGTGGTCCACCTGGTTTCTTGGGTGATCGACTCGAGCATAGGGGGGCCAGTCAAAATGCGGACCGTCGTATTCGTGGGGATAAAGGTCCTTATACGCTTGTTGCGTAAAAAATGGCTCGTGCGGATCGAACGTCTCGATTTGTAAGAACCAATGGTCTTCGGACGCATTCGTCCGAATAAATTCGAGGCCTGCATCGAAGGTCTGGGCCTGTGGTTGTGCGGATTCCGATCGCATATAGCCTCGATTGACCCAATCCTGCCGTGCCTTGGGTGATTGTTGGTTGATGTTCCCAGCAGGGACGGTTGGGTTCTCGACCTGACCTTTCCATGGATCGCCCTCCTGACCTCGGGCGAATTCCCATGAGGAATAGCGTTCGTGGTAGGTGGCTCCTCCATCTTCAAAGTAGTGCTGATGATCGGTTACGTGGTGGCTGTAGATCCCATGATTCTTGAGGAGGTCCGGGGCAGAGTCATCAAATGGTTCGAGCGGGCCCCAACTGCGGTGCAAAAAGTTGTAACGACCAGTGTGGAGTTCTCGACGGGCTGGCATGCACGGCATACTTCCAATCCAGGCTTGGTCAAACGTGACTGTGTGATCGGCCAGTCGCCTGAAGTTCGGGGCCTTGACCCAGTGGTTGCCGTAGTTTGGCAAGAAGTGTCGATTCAACGAATCGAACATCACCATGATTGCTTTCATTCGGAGACACTCCTTGTGGGTGGTTCCCAGGCCGGTGGGATGACCCGCTACGTCTTAGCGTACCGGTGGCGGCTTAATATCGTCGAAATACCATGGCCCCTGTGGTCACGAGCCGCCGTTACCATCAATCAGTGAGGGCAGTGTCGACGCGCTACCTCGCGTAAGCTGAGGGTCCCCGGCTGAATGTCTTTGGATGCTCCGGGCTTAGTCGGGAGTGACCGTGTCAGCAAAATCAGCGGTAATGCCTCCGCTGGCTGCGGTGACGTCTCGCCGTGCGCTCCAGCGTCGTCTGTATGCGTTGGCCTGGCCAGCGGTCCTCGAGAATTTGCTCCACAGCCTGGTGTTCATGATCAATACCGCGTTGGTTGGACGTCTTGGGGCAGAGGCCCTCAGTGCGGCAGGTATTGCGAACCACATCATGTTTTTTGTTATCACGCCGGTGTATGGGTTTGCCGCCGGTCTCCTGGCGATCGTGGCGCGCGCGAGTGGTCGTAACGATCTTGCTGATGCGCAGCGTGCAAGTCGGCATGCCTTCATGATCGGGATGGGATTTACGATCGTTGTGTCGGTGCTTCTCGTGACGCTGGCGGCGCCCATTATGCGCGCGGCGGGAGCTGATGCTGAGGTCGTGGATTTAGCCAGTCCATTCCTGCAGGTTGCGTCGATATTTACGGTCTTCCAGACAGGCATCATGCTTTTGGGGGCTGTGCTTCGTGGTGCCGGTGATACCCGGACACCTATGGTCGCCACCATGGTTATGACGATCATCGATGGGGTCGGCGGATATCTCTTGGTGTTTGATGTGATTGGGCCCGGTGGCCTTGGTTTGATGGGAGTTGCAGTCGCGTTTAGCGTGGCTAGAGTCGTGGGGTTCGGGTACATCTTTGTCGCGTTCGGACGGCGACCCATCGGATGGAGGTGGTGGAGAGGGTCGTGGATGGAACTCTCGGTGTTCCGTCGGTTGATCCGGGTCGGTGGGCCCGCAGCCGCGGAGCAGACCATGACGTTTGGCGGGATTTTTGTGACGCAGTTGATGGCGTTACGTCTTGGAACCATCCAATTTGCTGCACATTCCGTGATTGGTCCGATCACCTCGCTGCCGTTTACAGCAGCTGTGGGCATGAGCTTTGCCGCGGCGACAGCGGTCGGCCAGTGTCTCGGGGCTCGACGTCCTGATTTGGCCCGACGGTACGGCGTGGAAGCTAATGCGGCGAGCATCGTCATGGCTGGTGGTTTTGGGGCCGTGATGGTGGCGTTTCCGGAATGGTTAATGAGCCTGTATACAACCGATCCATCTGTGGTCTCGCTGGGTATTGTTCCGCTTCGTGTTGTCGGTTTGTTTATTTTTCTTTATGGGCCGGCAAATGTGTTGCCAGGTGTATTGCGTGGAGCAGGTGACACTAAATCGGCCTTGTGGATTGCGATTGTAGCGCTGTGGTTTGTCAGGGTTCCGGTGGCGTTCGTCCTCACGTTTGGGCTCGGTATGGGATTGCTTGGGCTCTGGCTGGCTCTTGGCGCTGGATATGTGACACGCGTGTTGATCGCTACCTGGCTGTTTGTTCGTGGACGATGGCAAACAGTTGAGGTGTAACGAGGACGAACTAACCAAGGTGTTCCCCTAGTTTGCTGTGGTTGTCTTCGGATCGATCCCGCGGAGCCAGGCCAGCGCTGACACAAGTCCGATGATGGGGAATAGGCTGATCACGAAGAAAAGCCCTGTCAACCCGATGGCGTCTGCGATAAGGCCAGCGGTCGCCGGTCCCGCGAACATTCCCAGGGCATAGATGGACTGGAAGATGCCCATCGCAGAGGCTCGTTCGTGTTCTGAAACATTCTGGATCGAAATGCCCATGAGGAGCGGGAATACGGTCCCGCGGGCAACGCCGTTCACGGCCTGCAGTGCAATGAGCGCGGGGACGGTGGCGACGCTCGGCAGAATCACGATGGTGATTGCGGTAAACAGCGATCCAGCGACGATGGTATTGAGAGTGCCGAAACGGTTGCTCAATCTCGGAGCAATCAGGGAGGAGATCCCGTAAGACAGAAAGGTAATGGTTGTTAAGGTGCCGAGATCGGCTTTGCTGGCGCCGAGGGTGTGGGCAAAGATCGGGACAAATCCTATGTTGAGGCTCCACATTACGAACTGGGCGAGAGCTGCGATTCCGGAGGCTACAAGCAATGTCCGGATTGACAGGACGTGCGTAAAGCGGCGAATTGACATGCGCTGGCGTGTTCCAATGGGTCGTTCGCCAGCTAGCAAGATCGCGGCGGTTCCTACCAGGGCGATTACGGCCGAGGCCCAGAAGGTAAACGGCACCCCCAGGTTTTCGGCAAGAACCCCGCCGACCATGCTGGCGATCACGATGAAGACTGCGTTCATAAACAGTAGTTGCCCCGTGGCATTGGCGGCCTGGTCGGGACGGAAGAATCCGGCGAAGTACACGGCCGAAATAACGAAGGAGGTTGCTCCGACTCCGTGAAAGCCTCGCCAGAGGATTAGTAGCATCGGGTCGGGAAACAAGGCCATGCCTATGGCGCCGATGGCGATGGCGACAAGCCCCAGGGTCATGAAGGGTAGTCGAATCCCGTAGCGGTCGGAGAGATACCCGATCGGAATACGGAGGACGAACTGAACTAGGCCATAGGCGGCGATGATAAGCCCAACAACAGTCAGCGATGCCCCGAGGGATTCGGCATAAACCGGAAAGGCCGGCATATAGATATAAAGGGATGTCCAGAAACAGAAAAAGGCGAGGCCGAAGCCCACCCATTGACGGCGTCCTGCCAACGGGGATGATCGGGATTCTGCGGGGGCGTTGTTCACGTGCTTACTTGGGATGAGGGGATTTTATTTCATCCGTGAAGAACACAGATGCTGGGCAAGGCAGCAACAAACTTTCTTATTGTGACGGCCGGAATTCTTCCTGCGTGGTCATTGAGTGATTTGTAATCGACAGTGACTCACTACGGTTTGTCCGTGGCTGGGGTTTTCATCCGAAGTTCTCAATGAGAATCTTCTCTGAATTCGAGTCTCGTATTTCTTTACCCTTGTCGATCCATCCGGCGAGCAGGTATCCGCCCGGAGCTGTATTTCCAGCCCTCGCTTGTGAGTTGAAGTCCCGAAAGGCTGCTATTGAGACTGCGACGTAGATTTCTTGCATTAGTTTCATTCGCTCGTCTTCTTCTTCGTCAATGACATAGCTCGGATCGTATTCCGGCATCTCCGGGTTGGTGACTTCCGCGATAAAGCTGTACGGGAGATACGCATTCACGTACCAGGGGATTCCTCCACTTTGCCTTGCCGCCTCAGCCGCTGCCTGGTAGTTCGCCTGAACGCGGGCGCTGAATTTCTCTTCGGATAGATGCGCATGGTCGAGCGTGAACATAAGTCCATCGTAGCCCGGGGTCACAGCTGCCGGATGAATGGTCCCGTAACCTGGTAGGAGATGGCCGCCAAACACTGCGCGGAGATCCGGGAGGACGTCGAGGTGCCACCCACTCGAGACGGCGACACGCGCGGTGAGGCCTGGCTCCCCTTGAGGATCGAGCGTCTGTTCGCCGGGTTCACGGCCCGATTCCTGCGAGAATCCAGGGGCTAGACAGGGACCTTGAAACCCCCCCTCATGTTCGTTGCCTGGGCTTAGATATTCAACGTTTAAGGCGTCAGCAAACTTGGCAAACGCAAGAGCTGCTTGGGTTTGAACCCTGATATATGAAGCCAGGTTTTCCTCGTGAGATCCGCCGCATGGAACGTCGTATGTGAACGTGTCGAGGCTTAGGTGTACGGCTAATCCCCGAATGCGGGCTCGAATGACGAGGTTGGCAGCTTCCTTGGCGCGCTGGATAAACGCATTGCCGTTGGTATCGACGCCATACAAGATCACCGAGTGAAACGCATTAGTTCCGGTAGCCTGTAGGCGCTCAAATTCGACGTTGTCGGCCATCACATCCATGAATTCAAACCATGCGTGAGCGCTAGTTCCAACCATGGTTTTTGGGTAAATGCGGGGGAACAGTTCCGGTTTAAAGACTTGAGCGAGATCAAAAACCGGCATGTCGCTTCCAGGGCCGCCTAGGCTACGACATGTCGCCATTGTCTCTGACTCTGCAGATGTGGATTCTCGTTTGGAATCGAGGACGACGTCATTGAAGACTTGGGTCCCAAGACCTGCTCGATAACATAGGTGTGTCTCGCGTGTTCCCCATGACGATTGTGCTGGCTGCTGCCCGCCAGATCCCTGTGCGGATGCCTGGCCTGCGGGCGGTATGCCCTGCTGCCCGCCAGATCCCTGTGCGGATGCCTGGCCTGCGGGCGGTATGCCCTGCTGCCCGCCAGATCCACCAGACCCCTGCGACTCAAAGCATTGACC
>PVBE012200987.1_pt1 | contig 15221 bp, 12 predicted proteins | sample 1631181 | NCBI WGS metagenome assembly PVBE01 (sample SAMN08397723, study PRJNA350692) | Marine metagenome, whole genome shotgun sequencing project. | isolation source: water | place: Pacific Ocean | collected 2012-04 | reverse complement strand
GGGCGAGTGCCAGACCCATTTTACCGAGACCGATCATGCCCAATTTTTCGCCCATTGTTTTTCTCCCCACTTCCTGATCCAAAGTCTCTCGATAGAAATATTCCTCGCAGGATGGCGATGACTTGCTGCTTTTAAAACCGCCCGTATGGTGCGGCAAGTGTGTTAAGGCCGTTTAAACACTCTCTTAGCGCCTAAATACCCGTATTACCCGTCGTACATATTCACGATCGATATGCGTGAAGTTAATGACAGCCATTGGTTATTAGCGGACTTTTCAAATAGGCCAGAGATGTCTATCGGAGCGATTTGTCTGATTGCTTCTTTAAACTGGGGGAATAATCGGCAGGAGAACATAGGCCGGGCTGTTCGGATCGCTGTGGAGCGTCGTCGTGCCGCCGAATAGATCCTGAGGTCGGTCGCGAGGATCATCATGCAGAAACGGGCCGCACCCCCTAAGTTCATTCTTAAAATTTGATAATCGACCGCCACTCTCACCGGCATATTCGTAGTCCTTGCCGCGAATGGTGACGGCAAGGTGATACCCTTGTGGTACGACGATCGAAGTCGGCCAAATCTCGATATCGAGATCGATTTTTTCACCGGCAGTCAGTGGCTGGATTTCATCGTGTGTATGATAAGGGCGATAAGGCAGCGATAGTTTTTCATCCAATTTGCGGTGCGATGCCCGAAGCCATCCTTGGCCGATAGGCGTATGCGGATCGATCGCGCCCTGAAACACTACTTCCTCTCTATTGGGGGCAAATACTTGCAGGATCACAAAAACATCGGCGTCGATGGTCGTCGAAGAAAGAGCGATCTTGAGGGCGGATGGCCCAGTTATTTCTGTTTCCTGATCTAGCGGTGCCGAGCGGAATGTTAAGCCGTCCCCCATTGCTTCGAAGCTTATTTCTTGCTCAGCTGCCGGCGCTGCTTCAGACAAACTGCCAGCCTCAAGATCAAGAAAATATATGGTCCATTGCGTGCGTGGAATCGGCCAGTCGTCTTCCATCCGTAGTTCAAATTTGTCGGGATGGCGGACCTGGAGTTGAACTTTGGCCTGGCTCTCCCAACCCTGCCGTTCGTCTTTAAGGAAATAGTCGAAAAAGCGCTTTTGGAGTTGCACACCGTAATCGGTGTAGAACTCGGTCCAATGTTCAAGCCCGTGAACTTCCAGCCACTTTTCTTTTGCGGCCGCCCTGAAATAGCCTTCAAAATTTCCCCGCGGATGCAGGCCCTGACCGCCCCAATTGCCTGAGGATAGGAGCGGTGTGATGACTTTCTCCCAAATGGGCGAGCGTTCCTTATGGTAGTCATCATCAAAGGGGTGAGCCAGGATTTCATCGCCGAAGGCGCTGCGCTGCGCTGCCAATTCTTCCTCGGTCATCGTCACGTCGCCGCAGGCGTTCCTGCCCGTCACAACACTTTTGGGACCATTGTCACCCAACCCATACTGGACGGTTTTAACTTGCATGTCGTACCAGTTGTCCCAGAACGTCGAAAGGATACCCCCATGATACGTCATGTCGCGATACCAGTCGGCCGCTCCTTCCCAAATACACATGGCAGCCAGGTGCGGCGGCTGCAGGCTCGCCACATGCCATTGATTGATGGCGTAGTAAGAAATACCGTTTAGCCCAACCTTGCCATTCGACCATGGCTGTGTGCCTGCCCATTCAATACAATTGTAGAGGTCTTTGGTTTCGCGGGCGGAAAACGGATCGACAAAACCCGGAGAGGAGCCGCAGCCCCTGGAATCAATCCGCAGACAAATATATCCGTCCGGTACCCATTTCTCGGGATCAGCCAGTTCCCAGGCCTGATATTTGTTGGTCGATCCCGCCATGACATCCGGGTGCTGCTCAGCCATGCGTCCCCAGGCCGACGGATAGCCTTCCTGGAAAGACAAGCCCTTAGCATAAGGTCCATAGGTGAGAATGACGGGATATTGACCGTCAGTCTCGGGGCGGAAAATATCCGCTCGTAATATCAGACCATCGTCCATTTCGATCGGATATTCCCAATCGATTTTCATACCGTCGCGAAGCTCGGATGCCATTGAAGTTTCTCCCCGTCTGTATTGACGGGATGAAAGCCAGTTAAGTGTTGGCTGTCAATGGGTCCTAGCGGAAAAAATATCGTCCCTTTTTGCTCGACTTGGATGCCGAGCAGTTCCGTACCGGTCCAGAAAACCAAATCTCAACGATCTGGGCCGGCTTGGCCAGCCCCCATTAAGTGGTCTAACGCTTAGGTTAGAGTTTGGCGCGGTTTACGTTGATGGTCCGGCCGAAGCCATTGGCTTTAGGGGGTCAAAATTTTCAGGTCAACGAAATAGATCGGAAGTTCGTCATAATCCATCTCGTTGATCGGATATAAGCGCGCCGTCTGAAAACTGCACTGGCTATTATGGGGCGTCCTAATCTCCGGAGCGGCCTGGAAAGGCATTCGGCCAATTCTTCGGCTGGGCACGACTATACTGCGGCGGATAGGGCGCTTCCGCTCCCAGTTCCTCCGCTGCCCGCCAGGCCCAGCGCGGTTCGTACAACATGCCCCGCGCCAGGGCCACGAAATCGGCCTTGCCCGAAGCGATGACGTCTTCGGCGTACTGGGGATCGCGGATCATGCCGACGGCGATGGTCGGGATCCCGGCTTCGGCTTTGATCTGTTCCGATAGGGGCACATGAAACCCCTGCTTGCTATTGAAGGCCGGCGCCCGTTTGGCGGTGTTTCCTCCACTGGAAACGTCGATGAAATCACAGCCGAGCGCCTTCAACGCGCCCGCCAAAACCACCGACTCCTTGATCGTCCATCCCGGCTCCTGCCAGTCGGTCGCCGAGATGCGGACGCCCATGGGCTTGTCCTCGGGCCAAACGGCGCGCACGGCGGAAATGACTTCGAGCGGAAAACGCATGCGGTTTTCGAGGGTGCCGCCGTAATCGTCGTCGCGGTGGTTAGCGATCGGGGAAAGGAACTGGCTCAGCAGATAGCCGTGCGCCGCGTGCAGTTCGAGGACATCGACATCGAGACGCGCCGCGCGTTCGGCGCCTTGAACGAAGGCGCCAAGGACACGATCCATGTCGGCCCGGTTCATCGGGCTCGGCGCCGGCCAGCCGTCGGCAAAGGGCAAGCCCGAGGAGGATGCCGTCAGCCATCCGCCGGACGACGGGTCAATGGCCGCGCCGCCGTTCCATGGCAGGGCGGCCGAAGCCTTGCGTCCGGCGTGGGCGAGTTGCAAGCCGATCTTGGCTTCCCCGTACCGGCGGCAAAACCGAATGACGCGATCGAAGGCCTGTTCCTGTTCGTCGTCGTACAGCCCCAGACATCCCGGCGTGATTCGGCCCTCGGCCTCAACGCCGGTCGCCTCCATGAACATCAGTCCGACACCCGAAAGCGCAAAGCCGCCCAAATGCATGAGATGCCAGTCGTTGGCGACCCCGTTCTCGGCCGAATATTGGCACATGGGAGAGACGACGATGCGGTTGGGGATTTCCAATTCGCGCAAGGCGATGGACGAGAATAAAGCGCTTGTCATGGCACAACTCCTTAAACAAAAAATTTAAACATCGCAGGGATCCGGTCATGACCCCTTCTGTTTACCAGATTCGCCAAGATCGTCCATGAGCGCCGCTAGCCGATAAGGCCCCTGGGGCAGGTCCAGCCCCTCCCAAAAATGGGAGAACGGGGCGGGAAACAGGTCGGCGGGAAAGGCACCGGTTTTATCTTCCAGGCCGGCAACGGGAACGCGGACGATGGTGGCGAAGGGATGCCTTTCTTCCAGATATTGCAGCCGTTGGTGCTGGGATTTGGTTTTCGTGTTGATCCCTTCGATCATCACCCCCAACAAACGGCCGCCGAGCAGGAAAGCAACATCGAGTTCGGCGAACCGTGGCTCATCCGACCCGTCCGCGTCCGGCAACAAAACATGGGCGTGGGGCAAGGGAAGCCAAGCCGAAAAGACCCAATCGGCGTGATTGAACACATCGCTTTCCGCGTCGGCGGGCTCAAGTTGAGTTCGATGGTTTTCCGTTTGCGCCGTCACGAACTTGAAATAGGCCTCCAGAAAGGCTCGCAAGGACCGGGAAAAAGGCGATGCATTACCCATCACCCGGTCACAGCAAAGGTCGAAGATATCCGCCGTGGAGGCGATTTCCATCATCTGGATCGGGGAAAGATCGATCCATCCCGGACTGTTGAGGCGCAGGGCCGGCGAAGACGGGGAAACGACCGCGAAACGGTTGGACAGCAAGAACGGCGTGTCTGGTGGCATCGGGCTCAAGGACCGGGTCACCGCCGCCGGGTCCGTCACCATGCCGTAGACCAGCAGGGTTTGCGGATCGTTTCCAGAAGTGAAGTCGTAGTTCACAAGCATGGTGTACTGAGGCTGCTAAATTTCCATTTCCATGATGTAGAGTCCGCCGGCCCAACGGTCGCCGGCGTAGACGATGGCGTTTTCGTCGACATAGACCTCGTTGATCTGAATGGTGGGAACGCGGGAATTTTCCGGCCCCGGCGGCACGTAGTTGGCGATTAATTCGGGCTGGTACGGATTTTTGATGCTGTAGACCCGGACGCCGGCGTTGAAAAACGCGCCGACGATAATTTCCTCGCTGCGGAACGAGGGGCCGGGGCGGTTTTCATGCAGGTTGTGGGAACCGAAACGGCCGCCTTTGTGGCCGTATTCCTCGACTGGCGGCATCGGCAGGGTGCTGATGGGAACGAGGTTTTTCTCGTTGCGGGCGTCGATGATCCAGGTCAGCTTGGGCCAGTCCACACCGTCATCCTTGATGCACTCGTCGGTGACCACCAACAGGCCGCGATCAAACAGTGGCATCACGGTATGGGTAAAGCCGGGGTACGGCGGATGCGGGCACCACTCGGAAACGACGGTGGGATTGCTCTTGTCGGAAATATCGAGAATAAAGCAGCCGCCGTCGATATAGCCCAGGTAGGCCCGGTCCGGGTGTTCCGGATAGACGTTGGCATTGTGGAGGCGAAAGGCGTCACCGCCGCGCAGCTCTTCCATCGGTTCGGGATTAACCCGTTCCGGCGGCGGTGCGTCATCGCCTTCGCGCGTACCGGGCATCCACCACCGCCCGACCTCTTCCATCTTGGACGGATTGCGGACGTCGATGATCTGATAGAACTGATCGTCGCGGGGATGGCGCGGCTCGAAATCCGACGACCCGCTGGCGCAATGGATGTACTCGCCATCGACGAACCACAAGCAGTGAACGCCACGGGAATGGGGGCCGGAGGTGTCGTGAAATCCAATCGACTTGGGGTTCTCGGGATCGCTGACGTCGAACAATTCGATGCCCGCCGGCTGCACCCCGAGTTGATAAACCTGGTAGGCGACGGCCAGGATATCCCCCGTCACCTCCAGTGAATTGGACCGCATGTTCTCGTGTTTCAGTTCGGTCTGGCATACGACCTTGGGGTTTTTAGGGTCGGTCACGTCAACGCCGGTAAAATTCTTCGGCGGGCCTTCGTGGGCGATCCACAGGATCCGCCGGCCCTTGTTAGTGAGCTGCAGGGCCATCCCCTCACCGACACCGCCGAAGCCATCGAGGGTGTTGTGCGCAAGTAGTTTCATGTTGTTCGATTGTGCCTCGGTCATATCCTGTGTTCCCCGTCTGCCCATTGATCGAAAGGTTTGATTTTCGATAATCATCAAAAAACCTATATAAGAAAAGGAGGTTTTTCTGGGATGGGAAAATAAATGATGGCAAAACCCGGCGTTGACTCGCCACAGCCAAACCGCATCCCGATTTCCGTGGTTACCGGCTATCTCGGCAGCGGCAAAACGACGCTGATCAATCATCTGGTCCGGCAACCGGGAATGCAGGCGACGGCGTTGATTATCAACGAATTCGGTGAAATCGGCCTCGATCACGTGTTGGTGGAATCGTCATTCGAAAACACCCTGCTGCTGGAAAACGGATGCATCTGTTGTTCGATCCGGGGCGACCTGATCGATACCATCTCAGACCTGTTCGCCAAGGTCGGCAACGGACAATTGCCGCCGTTCACCCGCATTGTCATCGAAACCACCGGCTTAGCGAACCCGGCGCCGATCGTCCACGCGATCCTGACCAATGACGCCGTGATCAACCGCTGTGCCCTGGAAACCGTGGTCACGCTGGTCGATGGCGTCCAGGGGCGCGTCCACATTGAGCGTCATGAGGAAGCGGTGACGCAGATTTCCCAGGCCGACCTGGCCCTAGTATCGAAGGTCGACCTCTGTTCCGAAGACGACATCGCGGGGATCACCAACGCTGTCCTGAATATCAATCCGTCGCTCGATATTGCCGCCATCGAACACGGCCGGATAGACCCGGACGCCCTGTTTCTCAAGTCGGGCCGCCATGGCAGGGACCATACCCACCATGTCCATCACGATGAAGATCATGACGGGCATGACCATTTCCAGGATCACCGCCATGGCGATATCTCAACCTGGTCCCTAGTCCACGGCGCGCCCCTTGACGAAGCGCGCCTTCGTGCCTGGCTCAGCATGATCTATTCGCTGCGGCCCTATGCGATGCTGCGGCTGAAGGGATATCTGCGGTTGGCGGGATACGAACGGCCTTTGTTGGTGCAGGCCGTCGGAAGCATCATCAGTTCTCCTGAATGGCTCGACGCCTGGCCCGAAGGCAAGGAAGAAACACGGCTGGTTTTGATCTTCAAGGGGATGACGGCGGCGGCGGTGCAAACGAGTTTCCGCGCCCATGTCCTTAACGCCAGCGCCAATTGACCGTGTACTACGTTTTTACCCGCCAATTCCAATAATGCAGGACCAAAAAATAGTGCGGCACCTTGTTCCTAAAAACAAGGTGCCGCTTTTTATTGTGGTGCATTCCGGAAAGCTTACTTCGGCAAATCCCAGAATTTAACCTTTTTGACCGAACCGGCCAGGCCTTCGAGGAAGCCGTCAAGCTTGGCGCCGTTCAATTTCCAAAGCGTGTTGTGATTCTTGAGTTCACGCATTGCATATTCCGGTGTATCGATGGCTTTGTGAATGGCCGCGGTTAGAATTTTTTGCTTTTCCGGGTCCAAACCGGGGGCGGCGACCAAAACACGCGAAGCAAAGTTGAAATTTCCAACCCCGGAGGCTTCTGCGAACGTTGGTGTATTCGGCAGATAGTCCGAGCGCTCTTTTCCCAGCACGGCAAGGGTGCGGAGTTTGCCTTCAAGCATGTGAGGCACGAAATAGCTGACATTGCCGCCAACGGCGTCGGCTGTTTCACCGTACAGTTCCTGGAGTTTTTTGGCATCGTTGTTGCCAAAAATCTTTTTGACCTTGAAGCCCGGGATGAATTTTTCGGCAAAGGCCACGGCTTGGTGGTCATCGCTGCCAAACCCGCCAACACTGATTTTGATCTCGTTGGGATGATCGACGACATATTTGATGAATTCAGGAAGCGTTTGAAAGCGCTTATCGCCTTCCCGCACAGCCCAAATACAGGGGTCGATGCTGTGACCGGTAAGAAAGTTGAAGGATTTCAGATTATTTTTATTTTTCATTTTGGGGTTGAGGTACGAAAGCATGTGCGGGAAATTGATGAACCCGATGGTATGGTCTTCTTTTTTCGGGTCCCAATTGGCCATTTGAGCCCACGCAACCCAGCCGCCCCCGCCGCTGATATTGATGATGTTAACGGGAACCCCAAGGGCTTTGGAAAGGAAGGGCGCGAAAATTCTGGCGCTTCGGTCGGTGCCGCCCCCAACCTTCCAGGGCACCACGAGTTTAATCGGTTTGCTCGGATAGTTTGCTGCCGACGAGATTGTCGGGGTCAGCGAAACAAGTGCCCCAAAGGCAATCGCAAAAGCAATTGTCACGGTGCGAAAACTAAAACATTTCATGCCTTTCCTCCCTTTGGTCGATTGATTAATGAAATTTGAAATTAGTTTTTTATTATTCAACCCAATGCAGTTTGGTTGTGCGTGGTCCTTCCAGTCAATTGAATTCACATTTTTTTGTGGGGTTATCATAAACCTGATGGTGCCATTCGGCCAAGCCATGCCCTTTCATTTATGCACCTTGCTTGCCTTTTTTAGAGAATGAAAAAGAAATAATGACGACGATACAAAAGATAATGACCAAGGATACGGGCCGGCCCATGATGAAACCAACCGGCGCGTCATCGGAAATAATCAAAAGGTTCCGCATCCCGTCTTCGGCGATGGGGCCGAGCACCAGCCCAAGCAGCACGCCCGCCGTCGAAAAGTCATATTTTTCCATGAAATAGCCAAGAACACCAAAGCCCATCATCAGCCAGATTTCATGGTAGCTATTGGTGCCGGTATAAACACCGATAACACTGAATAGGATGATCATCGGGCCTAAGATGCCGCGCGGCACCAAGGTCAGGTACGCAAAAGTCCGGGCCATAAAAATGGCGACGAAGGCCATGATAAAATTGGCCCCGATAAATCCCCACATAATGGTGTAAATGACTTCCGGATTATTCTTGAAAAGCCGCAAGCCAGGCTGCAAACCGTGGATGGTCAAGGCACCAAGGATAACGGCCGCTGAAATGCCCCCCGGAATGCCGAGCACGAACATCGGGATCAAAGAGGTTCCGGTGACGCCGTTGTTGGACCCCTCGGTCGCCGCAAGGCCCTTGATTTCACCCTTGCCGAATTGATCGCCGGGTTTTGCGCGGCGGATTTCCCAGGCATAGGCGATCCATTGGGCGATGGAAGCCCCGGCGGCCGGAATGATGCCGACCACCAGACCGCAAACCCAGCCACGAATGAGCGACCATTTTATTTTGTACATTTCCGAAAATCGGGGCCATATCCGCCAGGATAGAGTCTTCAGCCCGGAAATGTTTCCATGCGCCGCGCCGGCGCAAAGATCGAGTCCCTGGGCAAACGCAAACAGGCCGATGATGCACGGCAAAATACCGATGCCGCCCATGAGCCCGATCATGTCGAAGGTAAACCGAGGGTAACTTGAAAAATGATCGACGCCAATGGTGCTCAGGCATAATCCGAACAATCCAGAGATCAATCCCTTCGACAACGAACCGAAGGAAACCGACGCAATCGCCGTCAGCCCAAGCATGGCGATCAGGAAGTATTCAGCCGGACCAAACCACAACGCCACCTTCGCCAATGGCGGGGACAAAAAAAGTAAAACGAAGCCGCTGATGATACCGCCGATCACCGAGGCGAAGGTCGAAACCCTGATCGCCTCAATCGCTTTCCCCTTTTTGGTTAATTCATACCCCTCGATCGCCGACGCCGCGGACGCCGATGTCCCGGGCGTGCGCAACAAGATGGCCGAGAACGAGCCGCCATAAATTCCGGCGGCAAAGCACGAAACCATCAATATCAATGCCGTCGCCGGCTCGAACTCAAATGAAACCGGTATCAGCAACGCAATCGCCATCGGCGGGCTGAGGCCGGGAATGGCACCGATAACCAGTCCGACACAAACCCCGAGCAACATTGCCGTTAAATTCCCAAAGGAAACAAGGTTGCCCAGATAGCTAAAGGATTCTTCAAAAAACATATTTCATACTTTTTTAGAAAAACCAGCCCTGCGGAAGCTGCGCATGCAAAAAGTTCACAAAGAAGGCGTACATAATGGGGAGCGACACGACGACGGTAATGGCGACGGTCCTGAAATTACGGACCCCGGCAATGAGGAAGCTCAATAACAGAAAACAAAATGAAGTGACAAAATAACCAACAACAAACATGATCGGTATATAAATAATAGTTAGTAATAAAATCAGATATTGCTTCTTGGTTGCATAAGTAAATTCTATATTTATTTTATTCGCACTATCTTTGTTTCTGAATGCGTCGCCCAAAAGAAATAGCGATAAAACCATCGCAATGCCGGAAGTGAATTGTGGAAGTTGATGCCCATTGGCCGGGAATTCTTCCGACGCAAACCAGATGTACGCGGAAATAGCGAGGATGGATAATGCTGAAATGGCTCTACCAATGTAGACGGGCATTATTTTTTCACTCCTCCTTCGGCGCCGTCACGGAGAGCGACACCTCGGAGCCCTCCAGCCACAATCGCACCACATCGATCTGATCGCGTTCCGCGCCGAACTTCTCTGCGGCCTCGGTCCATAACACACTGCACTGTTCGGCGATGGGGGCATAGGCGCCGATAGCGTCCGCCATGTCGGCGGTAATGCGCACATCCTTGGCCAGCAGCGCCAAGGCCATGCCGGTCACGTGGTCCGGGTTGTTGACGTAAGGTTTGACCTTTTTTTCGATCGGCGTATTGCGCCCCGTCGCCGCTGCCGTCATGGACTCCAACATGATCCGGGGATCGAGCCCGAACCGCTTGCCGATGCTCAGCGCCTCGAAGGCGGTGATCAGGCCGCTGGCGTTGACGAAGTTGTTGAGTGCCTTCATGGCGTGCCCCGTGCCTTGGCCGCCGCAGTGGAAAATACTGCCGCTGACGGTGTCCAGCAAAGGCCGGCAGCGCTCGATATCGGCGTCCTCGCCGCCCGCGGTGACGGCCAGGGTGCCGTCCTTGGCGAAAACCACGCCGCCGGCCACCGGGGCGTCGATCATGTCGATCCCGCGCTCGGTTAAATGCGCGGCGAGATTGCGGGTATCGACAGGGTCAGACGTGCTCATATCGATGACGATGGAGCCCGGACGAAGGCCATCGGCAACACCGGGGCCATGGTCATCGCCCAGGATCACGTCACGGACGATGGTGCTGGTCGGCAGCATGGTAATCACCGCGTCGACGGATTGACCCAGTTGGGAAAGGTCCGGCGCCACGCGTCCGCCGTGCGCCGTGGTGAAGCTATCAGCGACGCCCGGCGCGTTGTCGGCGACGACCAGGTCGAACCCCGCCTTGGCCAAATGGCCCGCCATCGGCCAGCCCATTTTTCCAAGACCGACGAAGCCGACTTGTTGAATTGCTTCCATGGCCTTTTCCCCCTCCCCTCCGGCCGAAGACGTTATGCCGCATTCAGGTCCGTCGAATGCTCGCCGGGCGGCGGCGGCGCAGCGGTTTCGCGATCCGGGACCGGACGCAATTCAATGGCCGTATTATCCCCATCCCGCCACATCACGAGATTTCCAAGGAAATTTTCGTCGTCCGTTTCCGGATAGTCGATGCGGAAATGCCCACCCCGGCTTTCCTGTCTTTCCAGTGCCGCAGTCCCCAGCATGCGGGCGACCTGGATCAGGTTGCGGGTCTCATACGTACGGCGCATGCATTCGAATCGCGCCCGGTCCGTGTCACCGCTGACGGCAACAGTATCGAATTCCCGCTCGAAACGGTCAAGTTCAGCCATCCCTTCCAGCAACCGGTCTTCGCGCCGGACCTGACCGACGGAGGTAACAATCAATTCCTGCACCTGGGCGCGCCATTCCTCCGGCGATTGGCCGTCACCGCCGCTGGCGACCCTATCGGCCAGGGACTCGATGGATTCTTTCCAGTTGCCGCTTTCCGGGTCGGGGGCGTCGCGGGTCTTGGCCTCCAGCGCGGCGGACATGCCGGAGCGAAATCCGAACACGTAACTGTCGATCAGCGCCAGCCCGCCGAGCCGGTTGGCGCCGTGAATGCCGCCCGCCGCCTCGCCGCCTGTATAGAGGCCCTTGAGCGAGGTGCGGCCCCATTCGTCGATGTGCACGCCGCCCAGATAAGTGTGCGGTCCGCTGGCGACTTCCATAAGATCCTTGCTGAGATCAATGCCGTTCTTGGCGAAGGTCTTGATGACTTCGCCGGCAGTCTCTTTGTTGACCTGATCAAAGACATGGCGAATGTCGATGAAAAGGTGGCCGTCGTCCGAAGCGCGGCCTTCGAAAATCTCGATGGCCATGGCCTTATTGATCAGGGCCCGGGGGCCACGTTCCATTTCCTTCGGCGCATGCTTTTCCATAAAGCGTTCGCCGTCGCGGTTGAGAAGATACCCGCCGCCGCCGAGCATGCCCGTTGAATACGGCGGATAGCCTGCCATCTTCGGCGGCCCCGCGGTGATGATCTGATAGTCGATGAATTCCATATCGATCATTTCCGCTCCGGCCCTAAAAGCCATGGCATAACCGTCGCCGGTGATGGTCGGCGGTGAATCGTTAAGGGTATGGATCTGCGGCGCCCCGCCGGTGGCGATGATCGTCGACCGGGCGTGGACAACCACCGGCGTTCCCTCCCGGTAAAGAAATCCCCAGGCCCCGACGACCCGGTCGCCGTCTTTGAGAAGGTCCACGAACATGACATGCGCCATGGGATCGATTCCCCAGCCCTTTGTCTTGTTCGACAGCGCCGCCATCAGGGGCTTGCCCATCAACCGCCCGCAGTGGACGAGGCGATTATAGCGGTGCGGATGGCCGCCGAACTTCTGGTCCAACCGGCCGTCTTCCAGCTTGATCAGGCCCAGTCCCCATTCGTCGAGCTCCGCCGAGCGCGCGATCGATTCGATGCTGACCAAATCGATCAGGCGGGGATTGCCGACGCCATAACTGCCGGTAAAGATGTCTTCGAAGAAGATTTCCGGATTGTCGGCGGGATCGGAGTCTCCCGTCGCCACCGAATGACCGCCCCTGGCCATGGAGGAACTGCCGGATGCGTAGGTGCCCTTGGTGGCGATGATCGGGGTGATGCCGGACCGCTTGGCGCCGACAACGGCCATCATGCCGGCAACGCCGGCGCCGATAATTAGAACGTCTGTTTCTATCCGATGAATTTCTAAAGAAGCGGTCATAATAAATTACCTTAATTAAAAATTCCGTTTGAATGCGCTTTCTAGCCAGCCTTCCGATGGGTCCGGTCGATAGCGTCTTCCAGGGAGGGCATGGCGCGCACGGAAACGAAGCGGACCGCGGCGCCGTCGGTGACACTGAATTCCATTTCAGCGCCCCGCGGCACCTCGATGACACTTCCGGGCACGGTTTCCTGGGTATCATTGTCGATGCGCATATTAAGCCCGCCCTGCATGACGTACATGAACTGCTCGTGCTCGCTGGCGTCGGCATGATGCATGTACCCGGCAGGATATTCGAAGAAGCCAAAGGCCAGCCGCTGCCCTTCGATCCAGGTGACCCGATTGGCGGAACTGGCCGGTGCATCCAGCCCGTCGATGATCGGGTAAAAACACTCTCCCAGCCCGTCGAGGATCGCCTGGGATTGTTCCGGGCTTTTCTCCTGACCCGCCCATTCGCCGCTGTCGTGGATTCTGTTGACCTCGTCGACCGTCATCGGCTTGTCGGGCGGCGCTTCGTCTTCCGCGATTCCCACCACCGACCATGTCTGGTCCTTGATATAGAGGTACCGTAGAGGTCCATCCTCGGTCGCCTTCATGGAGTGGCGGGCGTTGGCCGGAACGTGGATGAAGGTGCCGGGCTCAACGATCCGGCGGTCGCGCCCGACCACGGCGTTAATCTTGCCCTCAATGGGAAAAATCAACAGTTCATTGGGATGATAATGGAGTTCCGAACCGGTGCCCGCCTCTTTCTGCAGGAGGCAGAAATACATGTACCGGCCTTCGAGAATCGGCGCCTTTCCCGTCGAAAGATGCGGGGTGAGGTAGTGGGCCTCGTGATCCTCAAACCGATGAAACGGCATATAGTAATTCTTTCTGTAAACGGGTTCGGGGTGGCAATATCGTCACCATTGTGGGATACGCCGCATGGAGATAGGCTAACATCTAAATCAGACAAAACAATAAGGCGCGGGTCGAAAAGCCAGGATGGGTACGCAGATAGCCGCCGACCCGGAAAACGTCTCGGGTAACGGAAATGATCAATTTAGCAGTGGTTGGATTAGGATACTGGGGACGCCGTCACGTGACATCGGCCCTGGCCAGTGGCCGCTTCAATATTGTCCGGGCGGTTGACGTCGACCCGGACCCGTCGGTGCAGGATTTTGCCGATTCCCACGGCATCCGGCTGTCGACGGCATTAGACGACGTGTTGGAGGCACCCGATGTTGAGGCATTGACGCTGGCCACGCCCCATTCTCTGCACACAGAACAGATTATCCAGGCCAGCGCGGCCGGGAAGCATATTTATACGGAAAAGCCTTTCGCCCTTTCCAGGGCCGATGCGGAACGTTCGGTCGCGGCATGCGAAAAGGCGGGGGTCGTATTGGCCCTGGGGTATGATCAGCGCTTCTATCCATCGGTTATGGAAATGAAGGGTCTGATCGAGGCCGGTGAACTGGGAACGCTTCTTCATGTGGAGGCAAACCTGAGCCATGACGCGCATCAGAAAGCCCATTATGCCCGCATTGCCGCGGAGCAGCAGAAGCCGGACGAAAATCAGGCCGCCAACGGTTACGCGGCGACCCGCAAGCCCAGAGCATGGCGCCGCGACCCAAAAGAAGCGCCCACGGGGCCGTTTGTACATTTCGGCATCCATCGCATCGATTCATTCATTCACCTTCTCGGCGAAATCGACTGGGTATTCGCCGCCTGCGCCGATCGGACCCTGGACCCGGGAGTGACCGACACCATTTCCGTCACCATGAAGTTCAAATGCGGCGCCACGGGTTTTCTCGGCTGTTCCCTGTCGACGCCGCTCAATTCGCGTCTTCAGGTATTCGGTTCCGCCGGCTGGGCCGAAGCACGGGGTCCTCGGGATTCCAAGGAATACGCCCAATGCAGCCTCAAAACCCTGACCGTGGTTTCCGGCGACGAACATCGCACACGGGACTTCGAGCCGGTGGATTCGGTACAGAAAAATTTCGAAGGCTTCGCCGACGCCATTGAGGGAACGGCGCCGTTCATCATCCCGACCGATCAAATGATCCACAATGCGGCGGTTATGGAGGCGGTGGAACGGTCCGTCGAAACCGGCGGCAGGGTAGCCGTAGGCTAGATTGGGCATACACAACAAAACCGAAAGGAAAATAAAATGGGAACAGGTGATACGAAGACCGAAGGCGCTATCAAGGGCGGCAACGGCCAACACATCTTCAACATGGCCGAACTCGAGAAGGTTCCCGCCGGGACCGGTTATTCGACCTCTCACGGCGGCATCGTCGAGGGCGAGCGCATGCTCGTCGGCTATATTCACAAGCCCAAGGGCACAGGATCCCAGGTCCACACGCACCCCAACGAACAGTTCAATTTCGTCGTCAAGGGGACGCTCAAGGGCAACATCGACGGCCATGATTTCGTAGCGCCCGAGGGGACCCTTATCTACATTCCGGCGGAAGCGCCCCATAATATTTCCGCCACCCAGGACGAGGATGTGATCTTCCTGGCCCTCAAGGACCTGTCCCATGGCATCAT
>PVBE010953002.1_pt1 | contig 15221 bp, 11 predicted proteins | sample 1631181 | NCBI WGS metagenome assembly PVBE01 (sample SAMN08397723, study PRJNA350692) | Marine metagenome, whole genome shotgun sequencing project. | isolation source: water | place: Pacific Ocean | collected 2012-04 | reverse complement strand
TTGGTTTCGATGTCGTTGATTCCATGACGGTGCGCCAGAATATCGAGACCGGAGGGTTTGACCCGACCTGGTCTTGGCTCATGGGTAACGCGAGTTTTAACGGAATCGTTATAGTGAACAAACAGGCCTATGATGACTTGGGAGAGTCAGATTATGCAGCGACGCCAATAGGAACAGGCCGATACAAGGCTACAACGTGGACCGCAGATGACGAGGTGCAACTTGAAGCCGTCAAAGATCATTGGACGGGCTCGGATGCCAACGTCAGTTCTATAACCGTCGTACATATGCCAGAAGCAGCGACTCGAGAGGCAGCGCTTCGTACAGGTGAAGTTGATATCGCCAATTTACCAGCCCAGACTATCAATGGTGCTGTTGAGGCAATCAAAGGGCGCGTGCAGGAGATTGGTATAGCCCGGCCTCAGGGCTTCCAGATGGCTGGAAATTACTGGAACCAAAAATGTCCAGGATGTGAAACTGGTGAAATGCCACGTCCAGGTTTTGATGATGCTGTAGCAAGTGGTGATTACCCGTGGATCGGAAATCCTGCGGATGCAGCTAACATGGAAAGCGCGCGCAAGGTTCGATGGGCGTTAGCCATGACTGTTGATCAGCAGTCGATCATTGAAAACATTCTCGAGGGAAGAGGTCGGCCGATATACGCATGGCAGAATATTTTGCCTAACGATCCCTCTCACAAGGATGCCTGGCTAATCCCATACGACACAGATAAGGCTCGGAAATATCTGGCAGATGCTGGATACCCAGACGGTTTCGATATGGAGCTTTGGATTCCCAGTACTTTCCCGCCTGGCACAAAATCTGCAGCTGAGGCAGTTGCTGCGGCTTGGCGTCAGGAATTAGGAATTGAGGTTACGATTGACAAGACCGAATACGCAGCTCGACGACCACAAACGGTAGATAAAACCATCAACGTTCCGTTTACCCACGGGATTAACTGGATTCCTGGGTCTACCTCGGCGAGGTACATTTGCCCGAATGCGGGACACATCGTTGGCTTCACAATGGAAGAGGCAATGTGTGACTTGGGGTTGGAAAATGCTACGGAACAGGATCTTAACGTTAGGATCAGTAATAACATCACGATTCAGGACTACCTGACAGAACAGATGTTGTTTGTTCCAATGTTCCAGGCCCCTGCGGTGCTGTTTGCTGTTGGTCCTAAAATTGACGCATGGGATCCATACAATGCTCAGGACGTGTTACCGAACAGGCCAGAGTCGATAACACTGAAATAAGGTACGTGATTTGGAAGATCAATTCTGGCTGCCCCCTGTTGTAATTCAGGGGGCAGCCAGAACTTTCAACTTTCGCCTACTGGTGATTTGACATACGGGAGGGCTGCAGGCAGTCCTCCCGTATATTTCACATGAGATATTGATTGCTGATCCAATAATTCGGAAACGTATTGCATGGCACGCTTCTTGGCGCTTAGATTTGGGTACATAGTGCTCGTTATGATCGGGGTATCAGTCCTGGTATTCTCGCTGTCGCGTCTTTCAGGCGATCCCAGATACCTGTATATGACACCTGGCAGTAGGTGGTCTCAAGAGGTTTGGGACGCAAGAGGCAGAGAGCTTGGACTGGATAAGCCACCTGTCGTCCAATACTTGGTCTGGGCAGGGCGAGCCGTGAGAGGTGACTTTGGAGATTCTGTTTGGCATAAGCGAAACTCGCTTGACGTCATTATTGACAGAGCTCCTGCGACTATCCAACTTTCCGGAATAGCTTATGTTCTCGCCATATTTATGGGTATCGGCCTTGGCATCGCATCAGCGGTGCGACGAGGCACCCTTATCGATTTGGTAATTCGTGGATTTGCTTTGATTGGTCAGGCGGCTCCGCCATTTTTGATAGCGATTGTGTTGATATTTATATTCGCTGTTAATCTTGATTGGCTTCCTACTTCGAGGCGCGGAGATTGGACTAATTTTGTTCTGCCGGTCGTTACATTAGCTTGGCTTGCCTCGGCCAGCATAACCCGTATAACACGATCTGCTTTGCTCGAAGTGCTTGATAGCGAGTACATAAAATTGGCACGTGCGAAGGGTGTGGGACGAACTAAAATAATATTTAAACACGCGTTGAAAAACGCATTAATTGCACCTCTTACAGTAGCGGCAATTCTGTTTGCAAGTTTCATCACTGGGACGGTCGTTGTTGAGACAGTTTTTGCATGGCCGGGCCTAGGACGCTTGGCCGTGGACGCTACTTTGAACAACGACTTCCCTCTCGTTACCGGCCTTACGGTGATCTGTGCTGCTGTATACCTCCTCAGCAGCTTGATAGCAGATTTACTTTACGCCTACACAGATCCCCGAATAAGGATTTATTGATCTTGGGTATTTTCTTGTGAAGACAAAGCTCCTTCGTGCTTATCGCCTTCTGCGACGCTATCCCCTGTTGCCTATTTTTATAATTATTGCATTGGTGATAATGGCGATATTCGCTCCTGTTTTAGCGCCTAGCGATCCCTTGCATTCCTCTCTTGAAAAGGTAAAAACACCACCCGTTTGGCTGGCTGGGGGGACTTCTGAATACCTCCTAGGAGCCGATAATATTGGTCGAGATTTACTTAGCCGCATAATTCACGGTTCCAGGATTTCACTTATGGTGGCCGGCATTGTCCTGATTACAGGTGGTGGGGTCGGAACTGTTCTAGGGCTTGTGGCTGGTTATACCGGTGGAGCGCGTGACGAATTCATCATGCGCATGGTTGATGTGTTTTATGCCGTACCCTTTATTCTTGTAGCCCTAGTAGCCGCCGTGGTCTTTGGCGCAAGTCTTGGATTAGTTTTAATCTTGCTCACTATTTTTAGTTGGCCACCGTTTGCTCGCCAGACACGCGGACTCACTTTGCAATTGAAAGATATGGATTACGTAGCGGCGTCGAGGATCGCAGGTGCGTCTCCAACCAGAATTGCAATTCGGCATATTACGCCTGGCCTGATAAATATCGTTATTGTGCTTGCTACGTTGCAGGTCGGTAGTCTGATCCTTACCGAATCAGTTTTAAGCTATCTGGGAATAGGTATACCGGCCCCACAACCCGCGTGGGGTAGCATGGTTGCAGAAGGACGAGAGTTTATATCGATTGCATGGTGGATTTCGGTGATGCCTGGGGCTGCGATTTTTATGACCGTATTTGCTTTCAATTTCCTTGGTGATTGGCTGCGCGACTATTACGATCCAAAGCTGAGGCAGCTATAGCTTCACTCACTTAATCTTAACTATTGCCAAAGATCACATGAAAAAGTTAAACGTTAACTGATGGAGGTAATCCGTAATGACTTTAGGTAGAGGATGGACAGGTGGACAAAATTTTCGTCCAGCAAGAGAAGTGGATGTTATATACGGTCATGGGTTGGTAAAAAGTGAAAGCGCAGACTGGCCAAGATATGTCGCTGTGACCACACCTACGGCATGGAAAACTGCACAGCCGTACATAGCACAGAAGCCCGCTGGTGTAAGTGCCGTCAGTATGCTCGATTGGGATCACCTTGAGGACGCATCTAATGCACTTCCTGATGATGCGGAAATGGTTGTTGGAATTGGAGGTGGGACTGCACTTGACGCATCGAAATATGTCGCTCTAAAGAAAGACCTGCCATTGCGGCTTGTTCCGACTGCGGTTTCAACAGGGGCGATAATTCACGGCGTTTTCGCCAACTGGAAAGGGCACAGTACCGTTGGTGATTCAGAGTTTTGGCCATACTGTGATTTTGAGCATGTTCTTGTGGACTACGAACTGATTTTAGAGGCGCCGTGGTATTTGAATACTGCTGGAATTGGTGATGTGCTTTGTATGTATTCAGGGATTTCAGAATGGCGAAATCAAGCAGGTGTCGGAGATACCCCACCCGTAGATCAAGAATTGATCAGACCGACTTTAGAATACTATCGAGATTTGTCTGCGCAGTTCCCAAAAACTTTGGATTCACAGGGTAATTTAACTGCTGACAGTGTCGGATTTATTATGAAGTCCATTCATGAACGAGATGATCGTCAGTTGACCTCCCCTTTTGCTTCGGGTGCTGGTCATTCGTTGACACAGGTGTTAGAGGAAGTTCTTCAGACAGGCCTTATACACGGTGAGGTTGCGGCTTTGGGTGGCGTAGCAGTGTGTTGGGCTGCAGATGATTACGAGGAATTGGTGGGGTTTCTCGATAAATGTAAGGTGCGGTATCGCCCTTCAGACATGGGCCTTGAAAAGGATCAGGCAAGGGCCGTGTTTGATTATGCAAAGGACTTCTATCCCCAAAGGGGTATGGACACCATCCTTGCAAGAGAACCCTTGACGGGTAGCAGGTTTGAGGATTTTTGGAAGTTTATTCAAAACATTTAAATATTAGAATGAGATTGTTACATCATGGAGGCATAAAAAGATGGAGAGTAGCGACGGGGAACAAACGGCTGGAGCTGATTTTGGATCGTTGGAGCTTGTTTCACCTGAAGAAATTGAAGCCGGTGAACTTGCCTGTATAACCCTCCGATACATCGCTGGAAGTGTTGGTTTGGGACGGGGAGGTACCCTGACCATATGGACTGATTCAGACTCCGACTGGGCTAAGCCACAGGTAGAAGATCCTACCGCAGATGGTTATCTGAACCTTGTGCCGCCGATCGGGTGTGCTGCCTCAATTCATACACCTGATCATAAATCGTTCGTCATAACACTCATGTCAGGCAAATTATCCGAGGGGGATTCGATCGATATCATACTCGGAGATAGGAGTGGTGGTGGCGGTGGTTTACGCGCCCAGACGTTCTATGAACGTCGTCGTAATTTTCTTTGCCAAGTCAACCCTTCAGGATCCGGCCCTGACACTTGGACTCCTATGGGTGCTGAAACAAGGTCAGATAGCTTCAAAGCAGAGCAAGTTGGACAGCAAGATACCAGCTTTCTAACACAGGAGTCTGCAACAGGTAGTGCAATACCAGCAGTACTTCGAATTAGTGGTGGTGATGCTTCTGATCTGTCAGCTCTTGCACCTTCAGATATAGAACTTGGATCTGGTTTTGCTCTACAACTTAAGGCCTCGGACATCTGGGGTAACCCTGCTGAAAAATATCGAGGAACGGTTGAAATAAAGGCTCCCGGGTTAGTTGTTCCAGGTGGAAATAGTCTCGAGTTTTCGGAAGAAGATGGAGGCGTACGTAGAATCGAAGGGGCGGTCTTTACAGAAGAGGGTGCTACTCGAATAGATATAGAAGATGTACAAAACGGTCTTGTTGCCAGTAGCAATCAAATACGCATAAGTCAGGAACTCCCAGCCCTCAAGCTTTTTTGGGGAGACCCTCATTCAGGTCAAATTGGAGATGCCTCGAAGATCGGAGACTACTTCGCTTATGCAAGAGATGTGTCTGCATTAGATTTTGCCGGTTACCAGCGTAATGACTCTGCTCATTCCACTGATGAATATGAAGTTCAACAAGTAGAAGAAAAGGCGTATCACGAGCCAGGAAGATTTGTACCGTTACCTGGTTACGAATGGTCTGGGGCTGTGGAGATAGGAGGGCACCATAACGTTTATTTCGGTCGATTCGACCGACCAATGAAACGCTGGAGAGGTGCGGATAAATTAGGTAGACCAGATGAGTCGGACCTTCCTCACGTTAAAGACCTACATAACTACTATCGTGGGACTGATACTGTGATAACCCCACACGTTGGAGGCACTCATGCCAATTTGGAATGGCATGATCCGACTCTCGAACCCGCAATCGAAGTGACTTCTACGCACGGCTCATTCGAGTGGATCCTTAGGGAATCTATTGGAAAAGGTTACGAGATGGGGTTTGTTGGCGGAAATGACTGCCATACGGGGCGCGCGGGTGACGATAGACCGGGTTTTCAGGAACGTCGTTATTCGAAAGGCGGGTTGACGGGGATTTATGCTGAACAACTTACATTGAAGAGCATTTTAGAAGCTATGAAGGCGAAAAGGTTATATGCAACAACCGGCGCCCGTATAAGAGCTGCAGTAACGGTGGACGGTCATTTTATAGGTGAGAAATATTCCTGCGGTAATCAGTGTGAAATTAAGGTAAATGTCGAGGGTACAGCGCCGCTCGAGCGGATCGAGGTTTACCGGGGTCTGAATCTGATCCACACGGAAGTGATTTCAGGACCTCCGACTGGAAACAAAATTCGCGTTCTTTGGGATGGAGCAAGTCGCTGGTCAAGTTACTCAGGAATTCGTTGGGACGGTAGTGTGGATGTTGCAGACGGAGAAATCGGTGACGTAAGCCCAATTAGGTTTGATAGCCCTCGTTCGAATTATCAGCGGGTTAGTTCCTCTAAACTTGCTTTGAATGGATGGGCCTGTGGTTATCCTAGCGGTTTGGTTTTTGATCTCTCAAAATCTACGGACTCAGAAATCTCGTTTGCGATGAATTCATCCCTTATCGTAGGGCCAACATTCGCAGCTCACGGCGAAAAGCAGGCACTTAGGCGTATGGCACATGCCACTGGAGACTCGGTTAGGGTCAATGGCACTTTAGCGCAGCTTCAAAATGGTCCAATGCGAGTGAATCTCGGCCACTCGAATAGAAATGTGACTCTAGAACTGGCACCTGAAGCAGTTTCAGACAGATCTGAATTCACGGTAATTGATGAAAATGTGCAGCCCGGCGTTAACCCTTATTGGGTCAAGGTCGTGCAACAAGATATGGAGATGGCATGGATCAGCCCCGTATTTGCTGATTTCTTGGGTTGACTAAAGCGATAGTCATTTATTGAGGGAAGATTTAACCGGTATTCCCGGTTGAAGATGCCCCCTTAGGGGAGACGTGGAACAGGGCGCTAACCTGTTTAGCGTCACCCTTGAATGTCAAAAACCTGTAGGCGGTGTCGATTGCTATCGATCACGAACAAGTGATTGTCCTTGTCCATCGCCATTGAAGTAGGACCCCAAAAATACTTTTCTATATGGGCTGATTCCTCGTGCAGGTCATCAGTGTTGAATTCAATATCGGGTTCCAAGTTTGCGTTAGCTCGTACTTGGCTTTCCTCGACATTTGCATCCAAAAAATCTTGAGCCCACTTAGAAATTGTTCCTTGTCCTCGGTTTGACTGCACGAAATTGCCGTTTGAATCGAAAATCTGGATTCTCTGGTTACCCCAGTCAGCGATGTAGATGTAGCCATCTGAGTCCACACAAACGCTGGACGGAGCGTTTAGCTCTCCGTTACCACGACCTGAGGAACCGAAGTTTGCCTTGAAATGTCCATCCGAAGAAAATTTCACGATGCGGTCGTTACCCCAGTCAGCGACGTAAATGTTGTCTTCGAGATCGGTACAAACTTCCCATGGCAAGTTCAACTGCCCATCACCTGATCCAGGCTCTCCGAAGGTCACCAGATGCTCACCGTCAGCGGTAAATTTCTGGATTCGACCATTCAGGTGATCACTAACGATAAGTTCATCTTCTGAATTAAAAGTGATTCCATTCGGACCGTTTAACTGTCCTTCTTCAGTGCCAGATTCACCCCACGTGTTCAGCAGTTCACCATCCTGCGTGCGGACCAATATCCTGTTCAGATAATCGTCACTGGTGAAGACACGCTGTTTGCTATCGATCGCAATCGATGCGTTCCAGATCGCCTGTCCTTCTCCTTTCCCGAAGGAACCAAAAGTACCGAAGTATTCTTCCTCCAGGTTCATTACTGTGACTCGCACACCTCGAGGGTCGCTGTCTGAACCTCGACCAAGCACGAAAATCTTGCCGTTCTCTGCGACGGCCCCCGACCAGGGATAATAGAAGCCGCGGCCTTGCATTGCAGCAACGCCAATTGTGCGGTTGTATTTCAATCGTGTTTTTGAGGGTGTGATTACAGTGGTCATCGATTTTATATACCTGTCTAGGCCCTTTGGAATTCAGGAGTCGCGCCTATCACTTTTAAGACGCTTGCAACTTTTTCACGTTCTGAGTCGCCATTTGATGATGAACTGCCGTCCTGATCCAGTTGTGTTTTTGTGAATGCGATCAACGCTGACCGTGTTCTCTCTGAAACCTGGTCAATACATAGTTCGCTTAGTGCATCTTCGACTACGTCTTCCGCGACTAAACCACTGTCACCGTTATTAGAAAGAATGTGGTCAATTATGGTCTGAACACCGGGGCTACTGAGGTTTCCAAGTCGCTCCGATGCGAAATTCACCCTTTCTACCAGTGCCCCTGAATCGATCCATTCTGTACCCCAGTGCCAGCCTTCAACTGAAGGTGGGTTCAAAAGCCATTGGCCCATATACGTAGCCTGAAGATGTGTGGGATTCATTTCGTTTTTGGGCCGTTCAAATTCTTCGGTGAGTTTTAAGACCCCTGCCATTAATTCAGCTGGGCTTTTTACTCGCTGATATCGTGCTTCTTCAGCTTTGAAAAACTCTGAATTGAACAAGAACCTGAGCATTTCTGCAATGTCATATCCGGATTCGAAATAAACTTTAGAGAGCGCGTTTATTGCATCGGGGTCTCTTGGCGGTTTATATGGCCATTCTGGAACTGGGGCTTCATCTGCAACGAAGAAGCTGTACATGTGACGAGAAAGAAAAGCCGCTGTTGCTGGCTCCTTGCAGATGATGTCTACAATGTCCTCTCCGTTTAGATTTCCTTTGTGACCGAGAAATTCCTTGTCTCCGTTGTCGTGGTCGTCTTCCTTGTATTCGAAATGGAATGAGAGCCGACCATATGGCCAGACGGAATCACGCATACACTTCAGTGTCATGTACTCGGTATTGCCGATCGTCCAACCCGTAAATGCCCGGGCGGCTTCCTTGACGTCTTTTTCACTGTAATTTCCAACGCCCATCGAGAAGAGTTCAAGAAGTTCACGTCCGTAGTTCTCGTTGACAGAGCCGTTGTGATTTTCAGAATTATCAAGCCACACAATCATTGCGGGATCTTTGGACAGTTCAATCAGCAGATTTTTGAAGCTGCCCATACCGTGTCTTTCGAACATTCTGATTTGATCGTGCAGCACTTTGCCATTTGGTATTTTTGAATATCCAGTGGCAAAGATTCCATGCCACATGAGACCGACTTTTTCTCGTAGCGGCGCATCAGTGGACACCATACGATACATCCAGTTCGCTCCAGGTGACTGGTTGCCCATCATCCCTGAGTATTCAGGGTGATATCGGCGAATGAGATTGTCGCTTAACCGGTTAGGATTTTCGACGGCCTTGAAAAGTTCGTCAACGGAATTCTCGTATCCCTTGGCTGCCAGTTCGTTAAGTTTTTTCCTGGTTGCGCCGAATCCTGCCCTGCGCATGAGGTGAGCCATTAGGTCGATGTGTTTATCGCTCATAATTTACCGCCTGAATAAATCGAACTGTTCATAGTTATCGTTAAGGATTGTCGATGAATCCAGACCCATCCATTGATCCAGTAATGTGGCGTAAAGCCCCCTGAAATCATTGTTGAATTTCATGTCGCCCTGGACCTGCTCACTTAATTCCAGTGATGGGTATTCACCATAAAAACCGCCTTTGACCGCATTACCGATCACGAATGACACACCGCCTGAGCCGTGATCTGTTCCACTTCCGTTATCTTGGATACGGCGTCCAAACTCGGAGAAAATCATGACTACCGCGTCGTCCCCTCGCCCATGCTCTTCTAGATCGCCCATGAAGTCGTTGACAGCGGTTGATAGCTCGTGCCATAGCTGGGCATGGTTTTCAAGCTCCCCTGCATGTGTGTCATAACCGGCATGTTGTGTGTAAAAAACACGTGTCCCCAGATCCGCTAGTAGCACTTGCGATATATCCCTCAGGTTTTGTGCTATGGGGACATCAGATTCGAACTCGATTGTCGATGAATATGCCTCAGGGGCAGCTCGTAAGATGTCAGCTCCAAGATATGCTCCCATACCGGTTTCGCTGATCGCCTGCAGTACTGAATCCCGTGAATCGTCAGGCCCATACATTCGGGCAAATACATCAACCGCGAGATCCCGAGTGGCACGATCTGCTATATCAGGCATGAGGCCGTAGGTCTCAAGATTGCCAACTGATGCTACGGGGACTCCTTTGCAGTGGAGCGCTCTCGGTAGTCCTCGGCCAAAATTAATCCCTGTTATAACGTTCTCCCCACCAGGGTCTAATTCTCGAATTGTACGACCCAGCCAACCGCTGTCGGCAATGTGGTCCGATTCAGCCGTGTGCCATATATCCATAGATCGGAAATGCGATCTATTGGGTTTTGGGTATCCGATTCCATTGATAATTGCCATTTTGCCGGCATCCCATAGGTTCTTCATTGGACCCATGCTCGGGTTGAGGCCCAATGTGCCGTTCAGGTCGATCACATTTTCTTCGGTCAGGTGTATGGTTTTTCTTGAATCGTGGTAGGTACCGTTGGTGTATGGCACTACTGTGTTCATCGCGTCATTTCCGCCAGACAACTGGATCACTACTAGTGAGGGCTTACGTGATGCGGTCACCATTTTTCATGTTCCTTCACAAATATCAACTTCGGTTTGTAACGGGCATGTTACCAACGATGAGAGAACAATAGAAGTAACTGAGGTTCTTGCGAGGCGCTTGTATCTTTAAGCCTATTAATCGCAGGTCTTATAGGTTTTTACATCAAAAGGTTGGCCTTTGAGAGGAATGCTCCGAGAAACAACGGCTAGTTGTGATGTGGAATTCCCTTAATTCCTAAATTACTTAATTAATTGTGGAGAAATGGGCGCGTATTGGAAAGCGGGAATCTGAAGAACTTCAGCATCGGATCAAGACGGCAGGGAACCGTACCATCCGAAAACAACTGCTCGCAGAGCAACTTTCATCTTAAGATTCCAGCGATTCTTTACTACGGTCTGGTCGGCTAGGCCTCGCAGTCGGGATGTCCATCTTCCCAACGGCTGAAAGGAACTTCATCCATATTCGCTTGGTTGATTTTCGCCATACGTTTTCGGCAGTCCAACCACGTGTGTTGCCATTCGGCTGGATCGGTGAGTTCGCTTTCAGGATTTGCATGACTGCGGGCCACGAAACCAGGGAATACCTGTCGACCTGTGTTTTGCCCGATAGGGTTGTATCTAAGGTCGAAACTCCATCGAATGTTTTCACTAACATTTGGGAGTGATCCATGGACGACTTGTTTGTGGAGGAATACGACATCTCCTCGTCGGGTAGGCACGGGAATCGCTTGATCGTCATCAAATAAGCGCTGTGGGATTTGTCTTCCACCACGGAATTCAGGCCCGTTTCCTTCGTAGTCGTTGCAATGGGTTAGTAGGCCGTCCCTATGGCTGCCAGGCACTATTCGGAGTGGTCCGGCTTCAACTGGTGTGTCGGTTAATGAAAACCACGTGGTGATCATGTTGGTGCTATCGGCTTCCTCGGTTACGACACCATGATCTTGGTGCCAGACGGTTGCACCGATGACCGGCTGACCTAGATCGTTTGTTGGAAGGTACTTTTCTGGTGGCTTGATTCGAACATGTTGCACTGGGTTGGAGTAGATCTCAGATCCGATCAGTTGCTGAACGTGATCTAGCAGCTTGTCGTTAGTGAATGCATTGAAAACAGCTGGACCGGTCCAAAAAGGTGTGTCTTCCCTGACATCCTGAAACGGGAGTGAAAAGTCGAAGTACTGACTGTGCGCTTGTCCAGTCTCTTGGTAAATTTTGATCAGTCTTTGGTCGAAGGGTAGAGATTCGAACTTGGAACTGATTTTGCCCGCTTCATACAAGTCGGATGCCAGATTGTCCAAGACACCATGGTATTCGGTGATGATCGGGTCAAGAACGGTTTCAGGGTCAAGAACCCCTTGAGCTACTGCGAATCCGTTTTCAAGAAATTCCTCTGTAAACGTTTTATTGGCGGTTACCACGTTACTTACTCCGTGTAGGATGCCTAGTTCGTCACGATCTCGCGTTTATCAGGCTAATATAACGAATTTCTGTGAGATGTTGGTAAATATTTCAATCGATTGCAACATAATTGCGAAATTTGAAAGTCAAGCAGTGAGAATAAGTGCGGGGGTAGAATCTTTTCACAACTGAAAACTTCACAAGTGGAATATGATTCAAGCATCAAGCAAAATCGTTCTGGAACGATCTACGCTGAGTTCAACACTTTGATACGCGGTATTTGGGTCGGAGGAGAAAACCTTGAAAATTGGAACACCACCTTTTGAATACGACTGGTTATCTGATTGGGCAACAATTCCTGATTCGGATGTTGCAGAATCCGGATGGGCTCATCATGGTATGGCTGTGACACAAGCCGGGGAAATCATAGCGGTACATCCCGCGAATCCCAGTATCTTGGTATTCAGTCAGTCAGGAGCTTTGCATCGTTCCTTTACTGTTCCAATTCGCGAAGGACATCAATTAGCTTTATCAACGGACAATGGCGAACAGTGTTTGTGGATTGCTGACCCAGGAAGAAAGAATCTCAAATCCAGCGGATATGATCCGGTACCTGGTGAAAGAGGAGGACAAGTGCTGTGCGTTTCTCTAAATGGGCAGGCGAAGCAAACTATTTCCACGCCAGACCATCCCGTATATGAGCATGGCAATTTTGCGCCTACTTCGATGACTGTTTTCGACACTGGATCTGGAGGCAATGGGGACGTTTGGGTAGCTGACGGTTACGGTGAAAGCTTTGTGCATAGATTTGATTCCGCTGGAAATCTTATTGGGTCGATCAACGGTGAAGAGGGCGCCGCTGGTCGTTTTGATTGCCCCCACGGAGTGTGGGTTGATTACCGTAAGGCGGATCCTGAACTTTACGTAGCCGATCGTGCAAATAGGCGGGTTCAAGTTTATGACTTAGAGGGTGAGTACAAGCGCGTATTTGGCGAAGAAGTACTGACAAGCCCTAGTGCGTTCGCTGTCGATGGACAATACATGATTGTTGCAGAGTTACGAGCACGGCTTGCTGTGTTTGATCTCGACGACAACTTTGTTACGTACATAGGTGAAAATGAGTCAATATCCAGGGTTGAACGCAATAGCCCGGGCGACATACCTGGTTGGCCAAATAACCTAGATGGTAATGGTAATCCTGTCCGAAGCCGTGTTTTGCAACCTGGCAAATTCAACAGCCCTCATGGCATAGCAACTGATAATGCCGGGAACATATATTCCGGCGAGTGGCTGATAGGGGGTCGCTACACAAAGCTTGCGAAATCGCTTTAGACCGCGACTACTTCAAGGCAGGTCAGGGTAAATCAACGACATATCCTAATCATTCAGTGCTTTATGGGTGCAGGATGACTTTTGTGTAGCCGTCTTCGCGCCGATCAAATTTTTGGTACGCAGCTGGAGCTTCATCTAAAGCGATCTCATGCGAAACGACGAAGCTGGGCTTTGCACGATCAGCGATGATCAGGTCTCTCAGGTGTGCGTTGTATTGTTTGACGTTACATTGCCCGGTTCCTAATCGAAGACCTTTTTCAAAAAGTTTTCCGAAATTGATTGCCAGCGCACCGTGTTTTGCACGTTCATCAACACCGCCCGGATCTGATGGAACGTAAAGTCCAGGTATTCCCAAAGCTCCGGTAGGGTTAACTACGTCGATTAGCTGATTTAGGACGATGTTGGGAACTTCGTCCTGTTCACCACCGGCGGCAGATGATCCCGCCGATGTGGCCTGGTAACCGACCGCGTCAATTCCTTTATCTACGCCATCGCCGTCCAGGTGAGATTTGATTTGATCTACCGGATTTGAGTCATCGTAGTTGATAGGAATTGCTCCTATTTCAGCCGCTTTATCCAGCCGCTCTTGGACATGGTCGACTGAAAAAACTATAGAGGCGCCACGTAAAACGGCGCTGTAAGCTGCCATCAACCCGACCGGCCCTGCTCCGAAAACTGCGACCCGTTCTCCGGGAGTAACTCCTGCCAATTCCGTACCGTGGTAACCAGTAGGGAAGATATCGGCCAGCAGTGCGAAATCTGCTTCGTAATCAGTGCCTTCAGGTAATGGGAGACAATTGAAATCGGCAAATGGGACCTGCATGAGTTCTGCTTGACCGCCGACCCACGGTCCCATGGAAACGTATCCATATGCTCCACCTGCGAATCCTGGGTTGACCGTTGTGCAAAATCCGGTGTAGCCGCCAAGGCAGTTTTTACAGAAGCCGCATGCGACATTGAATGGCATTACAACACGATCACCAACTTTGCGGTCTTTGACAGCAGATCCTATCTCTACGATCACACCCATATTTTCATGCCCAAATACAATTCCAGGCTCTGCGGCGGTTCTGCCCTCGTACATGTGCAGATCAGATCCGCATATGCATGAAGATGTGATTTTTACAATTGCATCGTTGGGGTGGCCGATTTGAGGGTCGGGTACTGTTTCAACTGCAACTTCAAATGGTTTTTTATATACAACCGCTTTCAATGCAATGTCCTTTTATGTATTTACGTTTTGTTCAGCTTGCTGGAAACTGGGTCACAATATTCGGGTATTTATCTAGATGTGCCGTTGTATATCACAAAGCATTGGGCTATCTGACTAAAAACTACCCTGTGTGGACCGAATTTCGTTGTCGCTTAACGAATTTTCTTGTAAACCGGATATTGTGGCACGATTCATGTTTTATCCATTGATACTGCAAAGGATTTGGACCAATTGATGTCTTAGGTGGGCCACTGGATTAGTTCGACTCGTACATTGTCTGGAGCGCTAATCCAGCAAAACCGAGTGCCGTCGGGTAATTTATTCGGACCATCGACCAGGGGAGCTCCTAGTTTCGCAAGGCGTTCAAGTTCATCATCGATGTTTTCTACATCGAATCCAAAGTGCTCTAGCCCTAAGTTTGGACCTGAGTCGCTTGCTGCTAGGACTTGACCGTTTAACGGTCCAGAAATATTGACTGGAACGCCATTACCTGACCTGCATTTGATGAATCGGTCTCCTGTTTCACGTGTCGAGTCGTCCACAATCTCGAATCCAAACGTTTCAACCCACCATTTTGCTGTTTTCTCTGGATCGTTGGATTTTAAATGGATGTGATTGAGGTTATACATCGTCGACTCTCTTAATTAGTTGTTAGTTGTGTGAAACGGATACTATCTTTTTGGTTCCTCGAACGTAAAGAAGTAGATTACGCCCGCAGTGCTGCTTTCAAAGAAGCTCTGGCGTATCCGACTGTGTAAGCCAAACCGGCATATCCTTCACTAGATTGTTTGGGCTTGAACTCCTCGTCGTGATCAATGATCGGCGGATGTTC